>Ga0194120_10006771_pt1 | contig 16019 bp, 17 predicted proteins | sample TA2MahCa65mmetaG_FD_148642 | JGI IMG/M metagenome (GOLD analysis project Ga0194120, IMG submission 148642) | Freshwater microbial communities from Lake Tanganyika, Tanzania - TA2015019 Mahale Deep Cast 65m | ecosystem: Environmental > Aquatic > Freshwater > Lake | place: Tanzania: Lake...
GGCTGTTCGTCCGACGTTCGAGTTTCGGTGCCCGTTCTGAGAGATAGGTAACGGAACGTTCTTGAGACATGGGTGACACTTCTCCCCCAGCGCGCTGGGGGAGAAGTGTCGATGCCGTGGAAGGAAGTTTCGGTTATGGACGAGCGGTTACGGTTTGTGGCCCGTGTTTTGGAGGGCGAAGCGATGGCGGAGGTTTGCCGGGAATTCGGGATCTCCCGCAAGACCGGCTACAAGATATTCGAGCGATACCGGTCGGACGGTCCGGTGGCGCTCTGCGACCGGTCGCGACGGCCGGTCCGCTACGCCAATCAGTTGCCCGAACAGATCGAGCGGTTGGTGGTGTCGACGAAGCAGGAGAAGCCCCACTGGGGTGCCCGCAAGATCAGGGAGTTGCTGCTGCGACGACTGGCGGGCGATGTCCGGGTGCCGGCGATCAGCACGGTGCATGCGGTGCTGGATCGGCACGGCTTGGTCAAGCACGACAAGCGGCGCCGCAACAAGGCGAGCGGCACCGCTCTGTCGCCGGGCGCGGCGCCCAACGATCTCTGGTGCGTGGATTTCAAGGGTGAGTTCAAGCTGGGTAACGGTCGATACTGCTATCCCTTGACCGTCACCGATCATGCCTCGCGCTTCCTGCTGGAATGCGAAGCTCTGGAATCCACCCGCGAGATTCCGGCCATCTCGGCGTTCGAGCGACTGTTCGCCCAAAGGGGCTTGCCGACGGCCATCCGCTCCGACAACGGCCTACCCTTCGCCAGTCCCAACGGCCTCTACAACCTCTCCAAGCTCTCGGTCTGGTGGCTCAGGCTGGGCGTCGGCATCGAGCGGATCAAGCCGGGTCGACCCACCCAGAACGGGCGTCACGAACGCATGCACCTGACTCTCAAGCAGGAAACCACCAGACCGCCCGGAGCCAACATCTTCCAGCAGCAGGAACGCTTCGATCGCTTCCGCCAGGAGTTCAACGACGAACGCCCCCATCAAGGCATCGCCATGAAATACCCAGCCGAGGTCTATCGCCCCTCCCAAAGGCCCTATGTCGGGCTCCCCGAAATCCAATACCCCTTCCACGATAGAGACGTCCTCGTCACCGCCTGCGGACGCATCTGCATGCATCGCAAGAAAATCAACGTCTCCACCGTCCTGGCAGGTCAAAAACTCGGCATCAAGGAAGTCGACGACGGCATCTGGCTCGTCTCCTTCCTCGACTACGACCTCGGATACATCGATCTCGACCAAAGAACCTTGCAGACACTCGACAACCCCTTCGGCCCGAGGTTGTTACCCATGTCTCAAGAACGTTCCGTTACCTATGTCTTCGGACTGGACAAGGCGCAGGCTGGCGGAGGGAGCGGGATTCGAACCCGCGATACGGTTTCCCGTATACACGCTTTCCAAGCGTGCGCCTTCAGCCACTCGGCCACCCCTCCGGCGGCGCTCTCTATAGCCCCCGTCCGCAAGCGTCGCAAGGCGTGCTAGATTGGCTCACTTGGGGGGCTTGGAATTTGTGGTTCGGACGCTTGATCGGCTGGCTGCTGATGGCCGCGGCGATCGTCGCCCTGGGCGGCGACGTGCTCGCATCGCTTGCCGCCGGTTCGCTCGACACGCTGTCGCTCGGCGCGCTCTGGTTCAAGCTCGACCCGGCCTCCCTCAACCTCTCCCAGGCCGTCATCCAGCGCTACGTCTCGGCCTGGCTATGGGACCCGGCGATCCAATGGCTGCTGCAACAGCCGGCCGCGATCAATGCCGCGGTGCCGGGCCTGCTTCTGCTCTTTTTCTGTCGCGATCGATCGCGCCGGCCGCGTCGGCGCCAAAGCGCCTTCGAATAAGGCGGGCAAAGCGCGCTATTCGTCGCCCATCTTGAGCGCGGCGAGGAAGGCCTCCTGCGGAATGTCGACCTTGCCGACAGTGCGCATGCGCTTCTTGCCCTCTTTCTGCTTTTCGAGCAGCTTTTTCTTGCGCGTCACGTCGCCGCCATAGCATTTCGCGAGGACATCCTTGCGGAGCGCCTTGACCGTCTCGCGCGCGATGATGCGCCCACCGATCGCCGCCTGGATCGGGATCTGGAAGAGCTGGCGCGGGATGAGATCCTTGAGCTTTTCGCAAAGCTGCCGACCGCGGCTCTCCGCCCGGCTCTTATGGACGACGGTCGCGAGCGCATCGACCGGATCGCCGTTCACCAGGATCGACAATTTCACCAGATCGCTTTCTGCATAACCGTCCATCTGATAGTCGAAACTGGCATAGCCGCGCGAGACCGACTTCAGGCGGTCGTAGAAATCGAAGACGACTTCGTTGAGCGGCAGGCGATAGACCACCATGGCGCGGCCGCCGACATAGGTCAGGTCCTGCTGGATGCCGCGCTTGTCCTCGCAGAGCTTGAGAATGGCGCCGAGATGCTCGTCCGGCACCATGACCGTCGCCTTGATCCAAGGCTCCTCGATCTTCTGGATGAAAGTCGGGTCGGGAAAATCGACCGGATTGTGAAATTCCTTGGTCTCGCCGGTATTGAGGGTGATGCGGTAGATGACCGAAGGCGCGGTCGCGATCAGGTCGAGGTTGAATTCGCGCGACAGCCGCTCGGTGATGATCTCGAGATGAAGAAGTCCGAGAAAGCCGCAGCGAAAACCGAAACCGAGCGCGGCCGAGGTTTCGGGCTCGAAATGAAAGCTCGCATCGTTGAGCCGGAGCTTGGCGAGGCTCTCGCGAAGCTCGGTGTAATTCGCGGTATCGATCGGATAGAGCCCGCAGAAGACGACGGGGATCGAAGGCTTGAAGCCGGGCAAAGGCTCGCTCGCCGGGCGGCGTTCTTCGGTGATGGTGTCGCCGATATTGGTGTCGGCGACTTGCTTGATCGCGGCGGTGATGTAGCCGACCTCGCCAGGCCCGAGCCGATCGACGATCTTTTTCTTGGGCGTGAAGACGCCGACCTGTTCGACCGTGTACTCGACCTTGGACGACATCATGCGAATGCGCAGGCCCTTCTCGATCGCTCCGTCCTTGACCCGAACGAGCACGACGACGCCGAGATAGGTGTCGTACCAGCTGTCGACCAGGAGCGCCTTGAGCGGCGCCGAAGCATCGCCCTTGGGCGCGGGCAGGCGCTCGACCATGGCCTCGAGCACGGCCTCGACATTCTCGCCGGTCTTGGCCGAGATCGAGACCGCGTTCGAGGCATCGAGCCCGATGACGTCCTCGATCTGGCGTTTGACCTTGTCGACCTCGGCCGAAGGCAGATCGACCTTGTTCAGGACGGGAATGATCTCGTGACCGGCCTCGATGGCGTGATAGGCGTTGGCGAGCGTCTGGGCCTCGACACCCTGGGTCGCATCGACCACCAGAAGCGAGCCCTCGCAGGCCGCGAGCGAGCGCGAGACCTCATAGGCGAAATCGACATGGCCGGGCGTGTCCATCAGATTGAGTACGTATATCTCGCCGTTCTTCGCCCGGTAATTGAGGCGCACGGTCTGCGCCTTGATCGTGATGCCGCGCTCCTTCTCGATATCCATCGAATCGAGCACCTGGCTGGTCATCTCGCGCTTGTCCAAGCCGCCGCAAAGCTCGATCAAGCGGTCGGCAAGCGTCGACTTGCCGTGATCGATATGGGCGACGATGGAAAAGTTGCGAATATGCGCGAGGTCCGTCATGGCGCGCGCCCTATAGCACCCGAGGCCAGCCAGGAAAAGGGTTTCGGACGGGGCCTCGTACCGAAGGGCTCAGCCCGCCGCGCCCTCGGATCCGACGAAGGCGATGCGCAGCACGTTCGTCGAACCGGGCGTGCCGAAAGGCACGCCGGCGGTGACGACGATGCGCTGGCCCTCGCGCGCGAAGCCTTCCTTGAGCGCGACGCGACAGGCGCGATCGACCATGATCTCGAAATCGTCGGCATGCTCGGCGGTCATGCAATGCAGACCCCAGACGAGCGCGAGGCGCCGGGCCGTATCGACATAAGGTACGAGCGCGAGGATGGCGGCGCGCGGACGCTCGCGGGCGGCGCGCACGGCGGTCGAGCCCGACATGGTATAGGTGACGATCGAGGCGGCCTTGACGGTATCCGCGATCTGGCGCGCGGCGACGCTGATGGCGTCCGGCGCCGTCGCCTCGGGGTCGCCATGGATGGCATCGACCAGGCCTCTATAGACGGGGTCCTTCTCGACCTGGCGGAGCACGCGGTCCATGGTCGAAACGGCTTCGGCCGGATATTTGCCCGAGGCCGTCTCGGCCGAAAGCATGACGGCGTCGGCGCCGTCATAGATCGCGGTCGCGACGTCGGAAACCTCGGCCCGCGTCGGCACCGGCGCCGAGATCATCGATTCGAGCATCTGGGTCGCGACCACGACCGGCTTGCCGACCAGACGGGCCGCGCGCACCAGGCGCTTCTGGACGCCCGGCACTTCCTCGAGCGGGAGTTCGACGCCGAGATCGCCGCGCGCCACCATGATGGCGTCGACCAGTTCGATGATTTCCTTGAGCCGGTCGAGCGCGGCCGGCTTTTCGATCTTGGCCATGATGCCGGCGCGCCGGCCGATCAGCTTGCGGGCTTCCGCGATGTCGTCGGGGCGTTGAACGAAAGAGAGCGCGATCCAATCGACGCCGGCTTCGAGGGCGAAGGCGAGATCGGTGCGGTCCTTGGGCGTGAGAGGCGAAATCGGCAGGACCGCGCGCGGCACGTTGACGCCCTTGTGGTTCGAAATCCGGCCGCCGACCGCGACGCGGCATTCGGCGAATTCCGGACCAAAGCGCAAGACCTCGAGCCTGATCTTGCCGTCATCGACCAGGAGTTCGGCGCCGCTCTCGAGCGCGGCGAAAATCTCCGGATGGGGCAGTTGCGCGCGTTTCGCATCGCCGAGCGCGGGGTCGAGATCAAGCCGGAAGATCGAACCCGGGACGAGTTCGGCGCCGCCATCGGCAAAGTCGCCGACCCGAAGTTTCGGACCCTGCAGATCCGCCAGGATGCCGACCGGGCGGCCGACTTCCTTTTCGAGCGAGCGGATGATCGTGACGCGCTGGCGATGATCGGCATGGGTTCCGTGGCTAAAATTCAGCCGAAAGACGTCGACCCCGGCCTCGAAAAGGGAGCGAATCTTGTCTTGGGAGGACGAGGCAGGACCGAGCGTGGCGACGATTTTTGCGAGGCGTTGACGGCGCATGGCCCGAAATCTAGCGGTCCGCATCGATTTCCGCCAGCCGCTAACGAATTGTTAACCATGGGCGGGGTAGGTTTCGTGCATGAACGCGCCTAAGTCCCTCGAAGAAGCCTTGCGTCAGGCGCTGGCCGCTCATGAAAGAACGGCCGCCGAGCTCCGTGCGAGCGAAGCGCGCCTCAAGTCGCATGCCTTGTTCGTCGCCAATGTCCTGCACGATTTGCGAACGCCGCTGAATGCCGTCATCGGCTATGCCGAATTGGTCGAGAAATCAACTTTCGGTCCGCATGGCCAAATCAAGTACCAGGAATGCGGCAAGGATATCGCCGAGGCGGGGCGCATTGCCCTCGGACTCGCCAATCGCCTGGTCGAAATCGAGCGCAATGAAGCCAATCCCAACGCGACGCGCCCATCGCTCACGCCGGTCAATGTCGGCGAGGAGATCGGCGCGGTCATTCGTCTGATTTCGGAACAGGCGCGCAAGGCCGGAGTCAATCTGCAGCAATCTGTCGCGCCCGGTCTGCCGACCATCATGTCGGACCCGGAAATGATCCGGCGCGTGCCGATCAATCTGGCCAGCAACGCCGTCAAGTTCACGCCGCGCGGCGGTCGCGTGACCATCAGCGCCAAGCCCGACGTCCAGCGAGGCGTTCTGGTCATGGTCATTTCGGACACCGGTCGCGGTATCGCCCCCGAGGACTTGGCCAATATCATGAAACCCTTCGGCGCTTCGGCCGGGCCTTCCGGCGCCGGACTGGGCGGTTTCGGTCTCGGTCTTCCTCTGGTCAAGCAATTGGTCGACGCGCTCGGTGGCGGCATCGAGTTCAGGAGCCGCGAAGGCGTCGGCACGGCGGTGACCATCGAGCTGCCTTTCGCGCCCAAACTCTCTCCGGAACCAGGCTAGTCGGGATCGATCAGGATCGCGCGAAAATCGTTGACGTTGGTGCGTGTCGGCCCGGTGATGATCAGATCACCGAGCGCGGCGAAGAAGGCATTCGCGTCGTTGTTCGCAAGATCTGCCGCCGCGTCGCGACCGAGGCGCCTTGCGCGCGCCAGACTATCGGGACCCGCAACGGCGCCGGCGGCTTCTTCGACGCCGTCGATCCCGTCGGTGTCGCAGGCGATGGCGTGAATGCCGGATGCGCCGTCGAGCGCCGCCGTCAGGCCCAGGAGAAACTCCTGATTGCGACCGCCGCGACCGTTGCCGGTCACGGTCACGGTCGTCTCGCCGCCCGAGATGATCGCGATCGGTCGGCCTTCACGTTTGGCCATCAGCGCCATGTCCGCTTGCGCGCGGCCGACATCGCGCGCCTCGCCCTCGATGGCATCGCCGAGCTGGCGGACCTCGTAGCCGGCCGCGGCCGCGATCCGGCCGGCCGCGTCGAGCGCGGCCCGTGGCGTCGCGATCATGACGAAGCGGGCGCGCGATAGTCGGATATCGCCCGGCTTGGGCGTCTCTTCCGAAGCGGCGGCAAGGATTTTGGCGACCGCTTGCGGCGGCGTGATGCCGTATTTCGCCAGCACGGCCCGTGCATCGGCAAAACTCGTCGGATCGCCGACGGTCGGACCCGACGCGATGGTCGATGGCTCGTCGCCCGGCACGTCCGAAATGGCAAGGGTCAGTACGGTCGCGGGATAGGCGGCCGCGGCGAGCCTGCCGCCCTTGATCGCCGACAGATGCTTGCGCACCGTGTTGATCTCGCGAATGTCGGCGCCGGCCTTGAGCAAGGCGCGGGTCACGGCGCGTTTGTCGTCGAGCGTCAAGCCTGGTGCAGGCGCGGCCAGAAGCGCCGAACCGCCGCCCGAAAGAAGACAAAGAACGAGATCGTCGGCCCCGAGCCCTTCGACCGCGGCACGGATACGCTTTGCCGCCTCGACACCGGCGGCATCCGGCACGGGATGGGCGGCTTCGATCACTTCGATCCGCCTGGTTTCGGCGCCGTGGCCGTAACGCGTCACGACGAGGCCGGACAAGGGACCCGACCAATTGCCCTCGAGCGTCGCGGCCATGGCGCCAGCGGCCTTGCCCGCGCCGATCACGATGGCCCGACCTTTGGGTGGCGCCGGCAAATGCGGCGGCAGGCAAAGCGCCGGCTGGGCGCGCGCGACCGCCGCTTCGAACAGGCGGCGCAAAAGAGCTCGTTTCGCTTCGTCGACCATGCGTGCCGTTTATAGGGCCTTGGGCGAAAGCGCGTCACGCGGAATGATGTTGTCGCCGCCATGTTCGCGTGGAATTCTTGGGCGAGGGAGGGTCCCATGAGCCTGTTTCTGCGCCTCATCGTCCTGTTCGCCACGCTCGTCATCGGCCGGGCGGCGCTCGCCGCCGATCCGCCGGTCGTCTTCGTCCATGGCAATGGCGATTCGGCCGCGACCTGGAAGACCGTGATCTGGCGCTTCGAATCGAACGGCTATGAGCGGAAATTCCTCCATGCCATCGACTTCGCCAATCCGCTGGCGCGCTCGGACGACACGCGGCCGCAGGAGAGCCGCTCTTCGACCGAGGACCAAAAGAACCAGCTCGCCGCCTTCGTCGCCGAGGTCAAGCGCAAGACCGGCGCGCCCAAAGTGGCGCTGGTCGGCAATTCGCGGGGCGGCAATACCATCCGCAACTATGTCAAGAACGGCGGCGGCGCGGCGCATGTCAGCCATGTCGTCCTGGGCGGCGCGGTCAGTCATGGCGTCTTTGCCGCGGACGCGAACCTGGGCTCCGAATTCAACGGCAAAGGGCCCTTCATGACCGGCCTCAACAGCGGGCCGCATGAAGTCGTCGATGGCGTTGCCTTCATGACGCTCCGCTCCGACAACAACGACAAATACGCCCAGCCCGATGGCCGCTTTATCGGCCAGCCCGGGCGGCCGACCGGCATCAGCTACGATGCGCCCGCGCTCAAAGGCGCGACCAACGTCGTGCTGCCGACGCTCGATCACCGCGAAGTGTCCTATCACTGGCTGGCTTTTGCCGAGACCTACCGCTTCATCACCGGTCGCGCGCCTGCGCGTCTCGACATCGTCGCCGAAGCGCGTCCCCTGCTGAACGGCAAGGTCAGCGGCATGGTCGGTAACGCCCATACCAATTTGCCGGTTGCCGGCGCCGTGGTGACGGTCTGGCAGATCGATCCCTCGATCGGCGGACGCGGCGCGCGGCCTACCCATCGCAAGACGACCGGCGCCGACGGGCTTTGGGGACCGATGCGGGCGACGCCGACGGCTTTTTACGAATTCGTGGTCGAAACGCCCGGCCACCCGACGCAGCATGTCTATCGCTCGCCGTTCTGGCGCGGCACGGAGCATCTCCATTTTCGACCGACCGCGATGACGGACGACGATCGCCGGGCCGGCAGCGCCATCATGATCACGCGCCCGCGCGGCTATTTCGGTCACAAGCGGGACGAGTTCACCATCGACGGCCGGGTTCCGACGGGCATCGGTGAAGGCGTGCCTGGCGATTCGCGGGGTACCCTCCGTCTCCCGGCCGGGAATCTGCGTGCGGTCAAGGCGCTCTTCAATGCCGAGACGCTGATGGTGACGACCTGGCCCGCTTCCGAGAACCGTCTGGTGATCGCGGAGTTTCATCATTGAGCCGTTTGCTCGGCCCGGGCGATCCGCCGCCGGTCGATGTCGTCAATGAGCGGGGCCAGGCGCATCTCCTGCTCACTTGCGATCATGCCGGACTTGCCGTGCCGCGCGCGCTCGGCGATCTCGGCCTCGATGCGGAAAAGCGCGCGCGCCATATCGGTTGGGACATCGGCGCGGCGGCCGTAACCCGGCGCCTTGCCTCCGCGCTCGATGCGCCTGCCGTCCTCTCGGCCTATTCGCGGCTGGTGATCGATTGCAATCGCAGGCCGGGGCAACCCGGTTCGATCGCGGCCGAGAGTGACGGCGTTGTCGTGCCGGCCAATCAGAAGGTCGATGAAGCGACGGCCGAGCGTCGCCGGATCGAGATTTTCGAGCCCTATCATCAAGCGATCGAACGCATCATTCTCGACCGCCTGGGCGCGCTCCGGCCGCTCGCCATCCTGTCGGTCCACAGCTTCACGCCCGAGATGAACAATTTTACGCGCCCTTGGCATGTCGGCATCCTGTGGGATGAAGACCCGAGGCTTGCGGTACCGCTGATGCGCGCGCTTTCGGCCGATCCGGCGCTCGTCGTTGGCGACAACGAGCCCTATTCGGCCCGTGGCCGCCGAGGCTATGGCCTGCACATCCACGCGGCGGACCGAGGACTTGCCGGCGCCTTGATCGAGATCCGCCAAGATCTGATCGCCGACGAAGCCGGGCAAGCGGCCTGGGCCGCGCGCTTGGCGGCGATCTTGCCTGGCCTTCTCGCCCGAGCGGGGCTCTGATGAGCCTGCCCGAGCCGAGCTTCACCATCGGGATCGAGGAGGAATATCTCCTGGTCGATCTCAAGACGCGCGATCTCGCGCGCGATCCGCCGGCCGAGCTCTTCGCCGCTTGCGAAAGACGCCTCGGCCAGCAGGTGAAGCCGGAATTCCTGAAAAGCCAGGTCGAGGTTGCGACTTCGGTCTGTCGCAAGGTCAAGGACGCCAGGGACCAACTTTGCCATCTTCGCCAAACGGTCGCCGAGATCGCTCGGGAATTCGGCCTCGCGCCGATCGCCGCCGGCACGCATCCCTTTGCGAACTGGCATGAACAGCAGCGCACCGACAAGGAGCGTTACGAGCTGATCGCGCGCGATCTTCAGGGCGTCGCCCGGCGATTGATCATCTGCGGCCTCCATGTCCATGTCGGCATCGAGGACGACGAACTCCGCATCGATTTGATGAATCAGGCGGCCTATTTCCTGCCGCATCTTCTGTGTCTCGGCGCGTCATCGCCCTTCTGGCAGGGCGAGGATACGGGCCTCAAATCCTTTCGCTTGTCGATTTTCGGCAGCCTGCCCCGCACCGGCCTGCCGGAGCGTTTCGATTCCAATGGCGACTATCAGCGCATGGTCGGACGTATGGTCGGCGCGAAACTGATCGACGATCCGAGCAAGATCTGGTGGGACCTCCGGCCCTCGGCCCGCTTTCCGACATTGGAGATGCGGATCTGCGACGTGCCGACCGACCTTGAGCACAGCCTTGCGATCGCCGCGCTTTATCAAAGCATCTTGGGCATGCTGTTTCGCCTGCGCAAAGCCAACCAGCGCTGGCGCATCTATCCGCTGACGCTGCTCAACGAGAATCGTTGGCGCGCCCAGCGTTATGGCCTGCAGGGCGAATTGGTCGATTTCGGCAAGGGTGAACTCGTCCCCTACCCGGATTTGCTCGAGGAATTGATCGAGCTGACCCGCGACGACGCTAAACGTTTCGACTGCGTAACGGAACTGGAAGCGACGCGGAGCATTGTCAAAGCAGGGAATTCCGCCGATCGGCAGCTCAAAATCCATAAAGATGCCCTGGAAAAAGGGCTTTCGCCTCAGGCGGCGCTTCATGCCGTGGTCGATGATCTGATCGTCCAGACGACGGCTACAAAGCCCCGATAATAGCCTAGGAACAACAATAGCTTGCGGGAAAGCCTTGGGGCGGATATTATCCGCGCCTTCTTATCCCCAGGCACCCCCGATATGGCCAAGCTCCCTGTCTCCAAACTCGCGCCGGAGCGTTTTCCGGACATGCCCGAAATCGCCGGCGTGCGGATCGGTTCGCGCGCGACCGGCGTGCGCTATAGCGGACGCGACGACTTGATGATGATGGAATTCGCCGCCGGCACGACGATCGCGGGCTGCTTCACGCGCTCGCTTTGTCCGTCCGCCGCGGTCGATTGGTGCAAGGGGAATATCGGCCAAGGCCAGGCGCGCGTGCTCGTGGTCAATGCCGGCAACGCCAATGCCTTTACCGGCAAGGCGGGCGTCGATTCGAACAACGCTATCGCCGAGACGGCGGCCAAGCTCGCCGGTTGCAAGAAGAAACAGGTTTTCATCGCCTCGACCGGCGTGATCGGCGAGCCCTTGCCGCATGTCAAGATCGTCAATGCGCTGAAGCCCGTCCATGCGACCCTCGCGCCGACCGGCTGGCGCCGCGCATCGGATGCCATCCGCACGACCGACACTTTCGCCAAGGCTTCATCGCGCAGCGCCCGCATCGAAGGCGAGCGTTTCACCATCAACGGCATCGCCAAAGGCTCGGGCATGATCGCGCCCGACATGGCGACCATGCTCGCTTTCGTCGTCACCGACGCCAAGCTGCCGGCGAATGTGCTGCAGGGCATGCTCGGCCCGGCGGTCGAGACCTCGTTCAACGCCGTGACGGTCGATGGCGACACCTCGACCTCCGACACGGTTCTTCTCTTCGCGACCGGCCAGGGTCCGAAGATGCCGGGGATCAAGGACGCCAAGGATGCGCGCCTCGCCGATTTCCGGCGCAAGCTCGAGGAAGTCCTGATCGATCTCGCCCAACAGGTCGTGCGCGACGGCGAAGGCGCAAGCCGCTTCGTCACCATCAACGTCTCGGGCGCGGCCTCCGCCCAGGCCGCTCAGCGCATCGGCAAGTCGATCGCCAATTCGCCGCTGGTCAAGACCGCGCTCGCGGCGGGCGATGCCAATTGGGGCCGCCTCGTCATGGCCGTCGGCAAGGCCGGCGAGAAGGCCGAGCGCGACAAGCTCGCGATTTCGATCGGCGGCGTCGCGGTCGCCGAGGCCGGCCATGTCCGCGCCGACTATCAGGAAGCGCGCATCGCCGCCCATCTCAAGGGCAAGGAAGTCGTGATCGCCGTCGACGTCGGCGTCGGCAAAGGCAAGGCGACGATCTGGACCTGCGATCTGACGCACGGCTATCTCGACATCAACGGCGCCTACCGCAGCTGAGCATGAAGCCGCTCGTCCTCGTCGTCGCGGGGGCGCTGATCGACGCCGACGGGCGCGTGCTCGTCTGTCGCCGCCCGCCCGGCAAGGCGATGGCCGGGCTCTGGGAATTTCCCGGCGGCAAGGTCGAGGCGGGCGAGACGCCCGAAGCCGCGCTCATTCGCGAACTCAAGGAAGAGCTTGGTCTCGACGTCAAGACGCGCTGCGTCGCGCCGCTCACTTTCGCGAGCCACGCCTATGACGATTTTCACCTGCTGATGCCGCTTTATGTCTGCCGCGCCTGGGACGGCCTCGTCCATCCCAAGGAAGGCCAGGAGACGAAATGGCTGAAGCCCGCTTCGCTCGGCGATCTCGCCATGCCGGCCGCGGACAAGCCTTTGGTCGCTTTTCTTCGCGACTATCTCGGCTAAGATCGCGCGCAATCCAAGGAGGAAGATCCATGATCGAAATGTTCGTCGGCTCGACCGGCAATGGCCGCCGTCCGCTTCTGATGCTCGAGGAATGCGGCTTGCCCTACAAGCTCACCAAGGTCGACCTGATGAAGGGCGAACAGAAGAAGCCCGAATTCGTCGCCATGAACCCGGCCGCCGCCATTCCGGTGATGAAGGACGGCGATCTCGTCATCTCGCAGGGCGCGGCCATGCTGCTGCATCTCGCCGAGACGACCGGCAAATTCCTGCCCAAGGACAAGGCGGCGCGCGCGCGTACGCTGCAATGGCTGATGTTCGCCGTCACCGATTGCGCGCCGGCTTCGAGCGCGATTTTCTATGCCGGCAACGTTCCGGAAAAGTCGGCGCCGACGATCACCGCCTTCGAAGAACGCCTGCTCAAAATGCTGGCGGTCGCCGACGGTCAACTCGCCAAGACGCCATGGCTCGCGGGCAATGACATCACCATCGCCGACATCGCGCTTTATCCGGTGGTGCAAGGCCGCGCCGCGCTGATCGACAAGGCGCCGGGCCTTGCGGCACTCAAGGCCTGGGCGGCCAAGATGGCGGCCCGTCCCGCCATCGCCAAGGGGATGGCGGCGGTTTAGTCGCGCTTGTGCTTTCGAGCGGTCACAACCCTGGCCGTCGCCAAGAGAGTCAAAGCATCGGCCGGATGAAGCGAGCCAAGCCTGATCGCGTTGCGCCAGGGTGCCGGGGTGAAAAACTCCCTGGCCCAAGGCAAGAGGAGCGTCCCGGAGAGATCAAATTTCGTCGGCACCAACAATCCAGCCGAAGCGAGGCCGCGCCCGCTTGCGATCACGAACTCGCCCGGATAGATGCGATCGGTCTTTTGGCTGGTGCCGAAAGCGACGTTCAGGATCGCCTGGCGCCTCAATGAATTGACGTAGATCTCGCGAACGAGCGCCGGTCGGGGTTTAGGGCCGGGCCTGCCCGGCGTCTCGACCAACGGAAAATGGCACCACAGGATGTCGCCGATCTGCGGCGCAGTCCGAAGATCGAAATAATCGACGCTCACCAGAGCGATCGGCCGACCTTGCGAAAGCCGGCGGGCGGTTCCTGCGGCGCTATGGCTGAAATTCGCGCAAAATCATCGTCGTTCAACGGGCCATCGTCGGTCTGGTGATGTCCGGAAAGACGATCCTTCTCCCGCGCCAAGGCTTGGAGAATAAAGTCGCGCAGCGTCATACCCGAATTGCGCGCGAGTCTTTCGGCCTCGGCCTTGGTGACCGAGCGCTTGCCAGCCCTGCCAAAACGGAGCGTATAAGCGACGGCCTTGGGCATGAGCACCCCCAGATATCTACGAGATATCTCCTATCACGTAAGACGTCGCGAGGCTAGGCCGGGTCTGCATCCCTCGTCTTGATTTCGGTCGTGCCAAGAGCGTCGGCGAGGCGCGTCTTGGCCGAGCCTGGGCGGAGCGGCTTGGGCTGGCTCGCATGCGGCGCCCAGGCCGCGACCGAGACGATTTCGAAACTCGCCGCGACGCGGCCCTCGGCATCGGCAAAATTCCGCCGATAGAAGTCGCAAGCGGCGCCAAGGGTCGTGCGCCGGAGAAAGCCGCGCCGGCGCGCGAGGAGCGCGTTCGTTTCGCCCATGGCGCGAAGATCGCGCATCAACGCGAGCGGATCGGCATAACTCGCCTGCAGGGTCTCGGTGTCGCTCACCGGCAAAGCAAGACCCGCGCGTTGCAGGAGCCCCGCCATGTCGCGCAGATCGACCACCGGCGCGACGCGCGGGCTGATGCCGCCTTCGATTGCCAATTCGGCCTCGGCGAAGCACTGGCGCAGCTCGCGCAATGTCTCGCCGCCGAAGAACGCGCCCAGGAACAGCCCATCGGGCCGGAGCGCGCGTCGGATCTGTATGAGCGCCCCCGGCAAATCGTTGACGCCGCCGAGCGACAAGGGCGCCAGCACGAGATCGAAGGAGGCTTCGGCGAAGGGCAAAGCCTCCTCGTCGCAAGCGACGCGAACGCCTTGTTGGGACCGCAGCATGCGGCTCGAGAGATCGGCAAAAACAACGATCTTCCTCTCGGCGGTTTCGGTTAGACGAGCGGCAAGGCCGCCATCGCGCGCGCCCAAGACGAGGACGCGCGCGAAGTCGCGCTTCATGAAGGCGATACGGTCGACGAAAGAGTCGGCGACATGGCGAAACAGGAAATCGTGCCGATCGATCGTCATGGCCGCGCGATCGCGTCGCCGGCGGATCAGGCGGCGATCGAAAATCAGGGGCGGCGCGGCGCTCATGGTGTTTTCGGCGGTTGTCGACCGAGCCACCAATTGCGAATCAGCAATCCGACCAAGACGGCCGCGAAAACGCCCAGAGCGACGAGGCCGACTTGCCTGGCCAGTTGATCGGCGATTTTCTCGATTGCCCGGCCGGCGACATAGCCGAAACCGGCGAAGGATGTCGCCCAGACGCCCGCGGCGATGAAGTTGAGCAGGGCGAAACGCCGCCATGAGATGGAACTCAGGGCGATGGCGATGGCGGCGACGTTCCGAAGGCCATAGACGAAGCGAAAGGACAGGATGAACAGCGTCGCATTGCGCTCGAGCCAAGCCGTCGCCTTCTGGACCTTGGGCTTGAGCCGCGGCGCGCGCTCGAGAAGTTTCGGTCCGGCGGCCCGGCCGATGGCGAAGGCGACTTGATCGGCGAGAAAGCTGCCGATCCAGGCCGACAGGATCAGGAGCCAGAGATTGATCAATCCGGCGCTCGCGAGCGCGCCCGCGACGATGACGAAGGTCTCGCCTTCGAGAAACGTCCAGACGAGGGTGATCGGATAGACCAGCGCGCCGTATTGGGAAACGATCTCGGCCGCGCTCGACATGGTCAGTCGGGCGGCAGCGGCGCGGTCGCAGCCGCTCCCTCTCCCGCCTTTTTGCTCCGACGCCAGCGCGCGATCAGGGCTACGCCGATGATGACGCAGAAGACGCCCAGCATGACCAGGCCGAAATTCTGCGCGATGTTGCCGAGTGCGGCCTCGAACAGCGAGCCGAGCAGGTAGCCGGCAATGGCAAAGGAATTGGCCCAGAGCCCGGCGGCGATGAAATTCAGCACCAGGAAGCGCGGCCAGGGCAGGCCGGACATGCCCATGGCGAAGGAGCTGAAATTGCGGACGCCATAGATGAAACGAAAGGAGAGGATAAAGCCGGTATTGTATTTACGAAGCCAAGCGAGCGCCGTCTCGACGCCCGGCTTCCAGCTCGGAAAGCGCGCGAGCAAGCCGACCCCCCAGCGCCGGCCGATGAAGAAATAGAGCTGATCGCCAGCGAAGCTGCCGAGCCAGGCGGAGGCGACCAGGAGGGTGTAGTTGAGCAGGCCCTGCTGGACCGCGGCACCCGCGAAAATGACGAAAGTTTCGCCTTCGAAAAAGGCCCAAATGAAAGAAACCAGATAGAACAGGGCACCCCATTCTTCGATCAATTGCAGGATGTCAGTTTCCATGGAGTAGGGCTTGGTCCTTTCCGCGCGCGCTATTCACCACATATGGGGCGTTTCTGGCAATCGGCAATTGGTCGTTGACCGCGGCCGGCCGCAGTCGTGTCATGGGCCCATGGGCATTCTCGAGGCCTGGGCCCGCCGTCTCGGCCAGGGCGGTCGGATCGCGCTCGACGCGGTTCTGCCGCC
>Ga0194120_10006774_pt1 | contig 16018 bp, 12 predicted proteins | sample TA2MahCa65mmetaG_FD_148642 | JGI IMG/M metagenome (GOLD analysis project Ga0194120, IMG submission 148642) | Freshwater microbial communities from Lake Tanganyika, Tanzania - TA2015019 Mahale Deep Cast 65m | ecosystem: Environmental > Aquatic > Freshwater > Lake | place: Tanzania: Lake...
AACTTCCGCACGCCGGTCTCCACGCTCGTCACGGGGCGGTAACCGACGTCGGCCGCCAGATCGCTCACGTCGGCCTCGGTGTCGGGAACGTCGCCCGGCTGCAGCGGGAGCATCTGCATCTGCGCCCTCCGGCCCAGACACTCCTCCAGCACTTCGATGTAGCGCAGCAGCGGCACCGGCCGTTGATTGCCGATGTTGTAGATCCGGTACGGAGCCAGGCTGGTCGCGGGATCCGGGTCGGCTCCGTTCCAGTCGGGGTTCGGCGCCGCGACCCGGTCGAGCGTGCGGATCACTCCCTCGACGACGTCGTCGATGTAGGTGAAGTCGCGCTTGTGCCGCCCGTGGTTGAACACGCGGATCGGCTCTCCGGCCAGGATCGCCTTGGTGAACAGGAAGAGCGCCATGTCGGGCCGGCCCCAGGGGCCGTACACCGTGAAGAAGCGCAGCCCCGTGCACGCGAAGCGGAACAGATGCGCGTAGCTGTGCGCCATCATCTCGTTGGCCTTCTTCGTCGCCGCGTACAGGGTGAGCGGGTGCTCGCTGCCGCGGTGAACGGAGAACGGCAGGTTCGTGTTCGCGCCGTAGACGGAGCTCGTCGACGCGAAGACCAGATGCTCGACGCCGTGCTGGCGGCAGCCCTCGAGCACGTGCAGGAAGCCCGTCAGGTTGCTCGACACGTACACGTGCGGATTGGTCATCGCGTAGCGGACGCCGGCCTGAGCGGCGAGGCTCACGACTCGGCGGGGCGCGTGCTCGGCGAAGACCGCCTCGATCGCGGCCCGATCGGCCAGGTCCGCGTTCACGTGTCGGTAGCGGGGGTGATCGAGGTGCCGCGCGAGCCGCGCCCGCTTCAGGCTAGCGTCGTAGTAGTCGCCGAGGTTGTCGATCCCGACCACCTCGTCGCCGCGCTCCAGGAGCCGCAAGCTCAGCGCCGAGCCGACGAACCCGGCGCTGCCGGTCACGAGGATCTTCATGCGAGTCTGGCTCCCGGCCGCAAGAGTGCAGAATTCCAGGGACCGGACGCCACGCGACCGGCGTCTACAGCCCCACGTCCCACGCGCAGCGCAGGCCGACACCCAGGGTGATCTTGTCGAAGTCTTCGGTCTCGATCTCTTCGCCGCTGCCGAGGCTCTGGTCCTTCGTCGAGTGGTAGTAGCGCCCGACGACGAAGGCGTTCAGCTGCTTGCGCATCTGCCAGTCGAGCCGAGCCGTGAGGATCGTGTAGGTGCGATCTTCCTCCGAGGAGCCGCCGAAGCACTGGTAGACCGGAATCAGGTCGAGCGGGTCCTGGGGATGCGGAACCGTCCCCACGATCTGTGCGCTGCCGCCGGCCCGGCATTCGAACCTAGTCGGCTCGGTGAGCGACGGAATGACCGTTGCGGAGTAAGCCGGAAGCTCGTCGGACACCGAGGTCTGGAGCGCGTAATTCCCGGAGATCGAGAGCTTGACCCGCTCCGCGAGCCGGTGCGTGAGCGAGAGCGTGAACGAGTCGATGTCGAAGTTGGTCCGTCCCGAGCCTCCGGTCGACTGGGTGTCGCGGGAGTAGCCCAGCCGGATCAGGCTGCGCTCGAACGTGCGAGTGATCGCGAACGAGCCGACCACGCCAGACGAGCTCCCCGAGAAGCTCGTCTGGTCGAGCGCGACCTGCGACTGCTGGGGACACGGAAACGGAATCCCGAAGATGACGCAGACGGCGATGTAGCCGATCCCGCCGAACTGGGGGACGTCATCCCGCCTTGCGTCGGTCGTGCTCGCGCCGAGCGAGAGCTCGGTCGACCAGACCGGCGACCAGTTGCGATCCCAGCTCAGCTCCGCTTTCCAGATCTGCGAGTCGTTCGTGCCGAAGCCGACGTCCTGGTACGCGCTGTCGTCGCCGTCGACGCTCAGGCTGAGCTTGTCGCGCGCGCTCAACTGGTGATCGAGCCCGGCGCGCAGGCTCCAGAGGTTCCGGTCGCGATAGTCGCCCGTCGAGCTGTAAATCAGCTGGTTGTCCTCGTTCAGCTCGCCCGGGTCGACATGCTCGTAATTGACCCGACCCGCGCTCCCGCTCAGCCGGAACGACGTGCGCGGCGTGAGCAGGTAGCGCAGGCCGGTGCCGAGCTGGTTGCGCGCCCAGCTGGGCTGCTCGGACAGCAGCACCTCGCCGGGAGATCCCGCGCCTGCCCCCTCGGAGATCTCCTCGTAGCCGGAGTAGTAGTCGACGTAGCCGTTTCCGAACAGAGAGAGACGTGGCGTCAGCTTGCGCTCGAAGTCCCCGCGCGCGCCGCTGTCGATCCCCGAGAGGTTGGACTCCTCCCAGACGCTGCGTCCGGTCAGGCTCACGCCCAGGCGCGCGAAGCCGAGCTCTCCCGAGTTCTCGATCCACAGCCCCGGGCTGAAGCGCGTGACCAGGCTCGCCTCGTCGCCGCCCGAGTCGTTGTAGATGTTCGAGTCCCAGCCCTGCTCCAGATCGAACATCGGGCGCAGGACGGTCTTGTCCGCGGCGCGCGCGGCGAGCGGCGCGAACAGGATCGCGACGAGCGCGAGGCTAGCGCCAGAAAGCGCGTTCTTCGGGAACGACAACGGTGTCTCCTGGGAGCAGCAGGATGTTCTGGGCCAGATCCCTGCCGTCGACGAAGCGGTCGAAGTCGAAGGTGAACTCGGCCGCGGCGCCGCCCTGGCTTCGGATCACCTTGATTCGCGAGCGGCCCGCGAACGGGTTCAGCCCGCCGGCCAGCGCGATCGCGTCGAGCACGCGCATGTCCGGCTGCATCTGGATCGGGCCCTCGCGCGAGACCTCGCCGATCACGTAGACGAGCTTCGAGCCGATGCTCGCGACGACGACGGTCACGACGGGCGCGGTGATGTACTCCTTCAGCCGCTCGGTGATCTCCGCCTTGAGCTGGAGCGGCGTGCGGCCGGCGGCTTGAACGTCGTCGATCAGCGGAACGGAGATCTTGCCGTCGAGCCGGACTTCGATGCGCGGGATCGAAAGCTCCTGCTCGCGCCAGACCACGATCGTCAGCGTGTCGCGCGGGCCGATCACGTAGTCCTCGGTGATCTCGACCGCCTGGGTCTCGAGCTGCGCGGCGCTCGGCCGTTCGCGCGCGGTTCCGGCGCAGCCCGCGAGCGCGAGCGCGGCGAGAACCGCGGCCAGCCCTCTTCCGAGGCCATTCCTCTCGATCATCTGGGATCCTCCGGTTCGGGCTAGGGCGCGTTCGCCAGTCCCGCGTCCTTCATCTTGTAGAGCAGGGCCTTGTAGCTGATCTGGAGTATCTCCGCGGCCTCCTTGCGGTTCCAGCGGGTCTCCTCCAGCACCTTCGCGATCAGTTTCGCCTCTGCCCGCTGTGCGGCCTCGCGACCTACCCGCTTCAGGCTGACCCGATCCGTCTCGCCAGCGAGGAAGCGCTGCAGGTCCGTGATCGGCAACGCGGTCGGCTCCGGCCGGCTCGGGTTGGCCGTTCGCGCGCGAAGCTCACCGATCGCCGGAGCGACCGAGTCGAGCACGACCACGCGCTTCACCAGGTTCTCGAGTTCGCGGATGTTCCCGGGCCAATCGTAGCTCGAAAGCGCGTCGCGAAGCTCCGCCGGCAGCGGCTTCGGATCCCGCCCGTATTCGCGCGCGTAGCGCTCGAGGAAGAAGTCGGTGAGGAACGGGATCTCTTCCTTTCGCTCGCGCAGCGGCGGCAGCTGGATCGTGACGACGTTCAGCCGGTAGAACAGGTCCGCGCGGAACGTGCATTCACGCACGGCGGTCTCCAGATTGCGATTCGACGCCGCGATCACGCGCGCGTCGACGGAGATGTCGGCCTCGCCGCCGAGCCGCGAGAAGTGGCCGTCCTGCAGCACCTGCAGCAGCTTCGCCTGCAGACCCGGGTGAACCTCGCTGATCTCGTCCAGGAAGATCGTCCCGCCGTGCGAGAGCTCGAACTTGCCGAGCCTGCGCCTCGAAGCGCCTGTGAACGCGCCGCGCTCGTAGCCGAAGAGCTCGCTCTCGAGCAGCTCCGCGGGAAGCGCCGCGCAGTTCACCTTCACGAAGGCGCGGCGCGCGCGGCTCGAGCGCGCGTGGAGCGTGCGCGCGACGAGCTCTTTTCCGGTTCCGCTCTCGCCTCGGATCAGCACCGTGATGTCGGTGTCCGCGACCCGATCGATCATCTCCTCGACCAGCCGCATCTTCCGGCTCCGGCCCGCGAACACGATTCCAACCGAGCCGGCCTGCTCGGGGACTTCGCGGCGCCCGACCGCCTTCGCGAACGCGGCCTCGAGCTCCTGCGGCTCGAACGGCTTGCGCAGGAAATCGGTCGCGCCGTGCTTCATCGCGAGCGCGATCACGCGCGTATCGGCGACGCCCGAGAGCACGATCACCGGAACGCTCGGGGCGAGCGCGCGGAGCTGGTGCAGCGTCGCCAGACCGTCGATCCCGGGCAGGGAGAGGTCCAGCGTCACCAGATCGGGCATGCGCTCGCGGAGGAGCTCGAGGCCCTGTTCCCCCGATCCGGCGCAGTCGACGGCCCAGCCTTGCTCGGCCGCGAAGGCGGCGAGCCAGGCGCGCATTCCCGCATCGTCGTCCACGACCAGGAGTGTGAGGGGGGGCTTCATCGGGCTCTGACTCCGCCTTCGCTTCCGGCGAGCGCGAATCTCTGCGACAAGCGTGCCAAGCGGGAAGACCCGGCCGGGTCGCTGCGGAACGGAAGCCTGGGGAAGCGTCGGCCGCTGGGTAGGCGACTTCCGAAAAGCAGTCATCGGCGACTCCCGCGCAACTCAGCCGCGGAGAAGTCATGGAGTCGTGGCTCCGGATCGCGCGTGGTAGCTTCGAAGCGATGTCGAGGCGGATCGAGAAACCGTGGGGCCACGAAGTGATCTGGGCCGAGACCCCACGTTACCTGGGCAAGATCCTGACCATCCGCACGGGCGAGCGCCTCTCGCTGCAGCTGCACCGGGAGAAGGACGAGTCGATCTACGTGCTCCGAGGCAGGCTCAGGCTCACGCTCGAGAACGGAGCCGGCGAGCTCGAGATCTGCGAGCTCGGTCCGGGTGCAAGCGCGCGAATCGCTCCCGGACTCCGGCACCGCTTCGAGGCGGTTTCCGAGTGCGATCTCTGTGAGGTCTCGACCCCCGAGATCGACGACGTGGTTCGAATCCACGACGACTACGGGCGCGCGCCGGACTCGGGCTGAGCGTAGATCCGCGCGGGCGACGTCTGCGGCAGCGCGATCGGCGATCGATTCGCGAATCGCCGCCAGCGGCCTGCCGCGACCGGCGCGGTCTCCGCGACCTCCCGCTCGGAGAACCGCTCCGCACACGCGCGCGCCACCAGCGCGAACATCACCCAGAACTGCGCCGAGATCTGGGGCACGTGCAGCAGCGCCGTCGAGGACAGGTTTCCAATCAAGTCGTGAGTGGCGGCCGCCAGAAGCACCGCGCCGAGCAGATGGTCCTTCGAGCCGGAGCGCCAGAGCACGCGGCCGCAGCGGAAGATCGCGAAGATCAGCCAGGCCAGCATGGCAAGACCGATCAGGCCCGCCTCGGAGGCCATCATCACGACGAGATTGTGAGGGTCCTTGTGACCGAGCACGCCGTACTTCGCGCCGAACTCGGGGGTGCGGAACGAGAACGAGTTGAGTCCGTGGCCCCAGACCGGCGACTCCAGGAACATGTCGAGACCGACGCGCGCGAACACGACGCGCGCCGCCGCCGAGCCTTCCATATTCACCGCGAGCGGCACCTGGTAGACCGTCGATCCGGACGTCGTGGTCCCCTCGATCCGCTCGCGCACGATTCCCGGCATGAGTGGCAGACCCAGCGGTAGCAGGATCGCGGCGGTCGCAACCGAGGCCGCGAGAAGTCTGCGATTCACGAGCAACAGGAACACCCCGTGAGCCGCCAGCAACGCGATCCAGTTGCCGCGCGAGAGCGAGAGCACCATCGCCACGACCGCGAACCCGTAGCTCGCGGCCGCGAAGACACGCGTGCCCCGACCGAACTCGCGACCGCGCATCAGCAAGTACAGCGGAACGAACATCAGCGGGCCGATCGACTCGGCCATTCCGTTGGCGTCGTCGATTAAGCCGTTCGCCCGCTCCCTGCCGTCGACGACCCTCGGGTTGATGTGGAACGCGAAGTCGACGATCCCCGCGACGCTCGAGAGAAGCATCGCGAAGCAGAGCGCAAACAGCATCTTCTGCCGGTCCCCGGGCTCGCGGATCCACCAGTAGACCGAGAAGAAGAGCAGCGCGGTGAAGGTCATGCTCTTCACGTGCTTGAAGATGAACCAGACCGCGGGACTTCCGTCGACGGCCCGCAAGCCGTTGGCCCATGGGATCGAGACGATGAACGCGATCCCCATGACTGCCATGAACGCGAGCACCGGTCCCGAGTAGCGAAGTGGTGGAAGCCGAGCGCCGAACCGCAGCACGGTGATCGCGAGCGCCACGCCGATCAGGATCGTCGAGGTGTTCATCCCCGGCACCGGCAGGCGGGGCGACCAGGGATCCATCGGAAAGATCGCGACCAGGAGCGCGAGCCCCCAAACGGGACGCCAGAACAGCAGCGCGACGTCGATCACCACGAGCACGCTGTAGGGATATGCGAGGTATTCGAGCACTCGTACGCTCAGCCGGCCGCGCGCCGGCTGCCCTCCGCGAGCGATGGTGCCGGCTGCGCGCCGCTCTCGTTCTCGAGCCTGGCCTGCTGCTCCCGGTCGCGTCGCTGCGCGCATCGCTCCAGCCCCCGCAGCGCCGCGAAGCCACACGCCACCAGCACCCCGAACAAGCCCCAGCGCAGCGTCGAGCTGGCGTCGCGCGTGCCCAGCCCCACCACTGCCAGCGCGATGCAGATCGCGTAGAGCACCGCCAGGGACTCGGGAACCGAGAGGCCGTTGCGCAGCAGCAGATGGTGCAGGTGCCCGCGGTCTGCGAGCGTGACGGCGCGCAGCATCTCGCCGGGCCTCAGGCCCTCGGCGCCGCGCTTGCGCAGGTGCGAGAGTCCGCGCCGGAGCACCGCCAGGATCGGCTCGAGCAGCGGCAGGCCGAGCACCAGCAGCGGCACGATCAGCGCCACGGCCGCCGGCGACTTCTGGTACGAGGCCATCGCCAGCACGGCGGTGACGTAGCCGATCGAGAGCGCTCCCGCGTCGCCGAGGAAGATCCGCGCGGGCGGAAGGTTGAAGCGCAGGAACCCGGCCAACGCGCCCGACAGCGCCAGCGCCGCGATCACCGGCACGGTCGCGCCGTTCTGGTTCGCGAGCAGGAAGACGGTGAGCGCGGTGATCACCGAGACGCCCGCGGTCAGCCCGTCGATCCCGTCGATCAGGTTGAAGGCGTTGGAGACGATCACGATCCAGCCGACCGTCACCAGGAACGAGACAGGCGCCGCGGAGGTGAGCAACAGCTCGAACGGCAGCTCGATCGCTCCAGCGCGAAATCCCATGGCCCAGGTCAGCGACGCGATCGCGATCTGGCCCGCGAGCTTGGTCATCGGCCGCATGTCGTACAAGTCGTCCCAGGTGCCGAGCGCCACCATCAGCAGCGCGCCCAGACCGAGCGCGCCCAGCGAGGCGTAGCCGAACAGCGCCTCGCGCACGGGCGTCACGAAGATCGAGACCAGCAGCAGTCCGACCGCGATCGACGCGAAGACCGCGATTCCGCCGAGCAGGGCGACCGGCGCCTTGTGCGCCTTGCGCGCGGTGGGAACGTCGAGATAGCCGCGTGACTGCGCGAACCGGATCACCGCGGGCGTCAGCAGCAACGCCAACAGCCAGGGGACGATCAGGATCGCAGCAAAGGTCAACATCGAAGCTTCGCCCTCGGGGCGCCCCCTTCGTCAGCTCTTGCCGTAGCCGTAGGTGCCCGCGAACGGAACCTCGCTGCTGCTGCAGCGGTTCAGGACCACGCCCACCACCTTGCTCGCATCGAGTCGTTCCAGCGCCGATTCGACGTCGTCGCGCGGGGCGATCCCGGCTCCCACGACGAAGAGCGCGGAGTCGCACAGGTCCACGAGCGTGACGGTGTCGGGCAGCCCGAGCACCGGCGGCGCGTCGAAGATCACCGTCGAGAAGCGCGTGTGCAGCTCCGCGACCAGATCGAACATCGCCCGCGATGCCAGCAGCTCTGACGGCGCGGTCGGCAGCGCGCGGACCGGCAGCACCAGGAGCCGCGTATCGGGCACCGCGACCAGTGCCTCGTCGAGCTTCGCGTCGCCCTCGAGCACCTCCACGATGCCGAACGCGCCTTCACCCCGGAACACCCGGTGCACTCGCGGCGTACGCAGATCTGCGTCGACCAGACAGGTGAGTCCCTCGCGGGCCAAGCCGAAACCCAGGGCCAGGTTCGAGGCCGTCGTCGTCTTGCCCTCGCCGGGCCGCGTCGACGTGACGACGATGCTGCGCAGCTCCCGAGTGCGGCGCAGCGACTGGATGCGCGCGCGCAGTGTCCGGTACTCCTCGGAGAGGGTCGACTCCCCGGTCGAGATCGGCGCCTCGGAGCGAATCGCCGCAGGCGACTTCGCCTTGCGGCGCGGAAGCCAGCTGCGCCGCTTCGCGGGCGCATGCACTGCCGGCGCCTGGAGCGGCGCTCCGCGCACCTCGATCTCGGTGTCGGCCTCTCGTGCGGCCGCGGCGGGCGCGCTGCCGCGCATCTCCTCGGCCTTGCGAAGCGCATCGTGGATCTTGCCCATGAACGAACCTCCCTGGACCTAGAGCTCGGGCGCGGGTTCCAAATTGCGCCGACGCAGCAACCGACGCAGAAAGCCGGGCCTGGGGGGGCGCTCGCTCCCCTCGCGCTCGTCCCCGAGCGGCTTGCTCGCAGCCCTCTCCAGCAGACCGATGTCCCGCGCCGCGCAGTCGACCATCTCCGCCGAGACGCGCTTCGACTGGCGCGAGAACGCGACGATCAACGCGTTGTCGCAGAGCACGTTGATCACCCGCGGAATTCCGTTCGAGAAGCGGTACACGGCGCGCTCCGCGGCGGCGGTGAAGACGTCTCCGCGCGGATGGCCCGCCACGGTCTGGCGCTCGCGCACGTAGGCCGCGGTCTCCTGCGCGTGGAGCGGCCGGATCGAATGGCGCAGCTCGACGCGCTGGCGGAGCTGGCGCAGCTGCGGCTGCGCCAGCTTCTCGGCGAGCTCCGGCTGCCCGACGAGCATGATCTGGATCAGCTTCGACTGCGGCGTCTCGAGATTCGAGAGCATCCGGATCTCTTCGAGCAGCGCTTCCGAGAGATTCTGAGCCTCGTCGACGATCAGCAGCGTCGTGAGGCCGCGCTCTAGCCGATCGATCAGGTGACGGTTCAGGCGCGAGAGCGCGGCGCTCTTTCGGAACGGCACCACCGGCTCGATCTCGAGCTCTTCGAGGATCGTCGCGAACAGATCCTCGACCTCGAGCGATGTGTTGAACACGAAAGCGGTCTGCACGTTCGACTCGAGCCGCGAGAGCAGCGCGTTCAGGATCGTCGTCTTGCCGGTCCCGACCTCGCCTGTGAGCGTGATGAAGCCCTTGCGCTCCTGCACCGCGTAGACGAGCGTCGCCAGCGCCTCCGCGTGCCCCTCCGACATGAAGAGGAAGCGCGGATCAGGATTCACCCGGAACGGATCCGAGGCGAATTCGAAGAAGGCGTTATACACGCGCGAACCCGAAGCGCGACAGGCTGAAGCGGCCGTGGGGCCGCGCGCCGAGCGCGCTCTGCGGCACGGCCGCGAGCACCGGCAGGCCGAGCGAATTCTGCACGTCCATCACGCTGTGGAAGCTCCGGTCGCTCATCTCGCGCAGCACCAGCAGTCCGAGTCCGAACATCATCCCGAGCAGCGTGCCGGCGGTGAACCAGACCGGGCGGTTCGGACTGATCGGCGAGGTCGGAATCTCCGCCGACTCCACGACCCTGAAGCGCTCGCCCTTGTTGTTGGTCTCGATCGTCTTTCCGATCTCGGCGTCGACCTGCTTCAGCTGCAGGGTGCGGATCGACTCGTTGATGTTCTTGTACTGCTGCTCGAGGTGGTCGAGCTCCGCGGCGCGCCGCGGCGTGTTCTCGATCCGCTGCTCGTACTCGGCGATGTCGGCCTTCAGCCGCTCCACCTCGCCCGCGAGCACCTTCGCCGCGACCTCGTAGTCGCGCAGCTTGTCGCGCATGGCGAGCTCTTCCTTGGAGGCCGCGATCGGCTCGTCCTCGGTTTCGGCGATCAGCCCGTCGAGCTGGTCGATCTCGGCTCGGGTGTGGACGACGTCGGGGTGCTTCTCCGTCTTGCCCAGAGCGAGCTGCCGATTGAGCTCGATCACGAGCGTTCGGCGGCGCAGGCTCGGATCGCTCTGGTCGCTGGTCGTGGCCAGGCGCATCTCCCGGAGCGACTCGCTCAGCAGCCGGTGCTGGTCGCGCGCCTCTTCGAGCTTCGCCTCGGTGCCGGCCAGATCGAAGCGGTTCCGCTCCAGGCGGTCGCGATTCAGGAGCAGCTGCTCGGGCAGCTCGCCCTGGAAGTTCTCCTTGTAGTCCGTGATCTGCCGCGCAACGTCGGAGAGGCTCGCGCGCGCTTTCTGGAGCTGCTGGTCGAAGAACTCCATGGTGCCGTCGGCCAGGCTCGTGCGGTCGCGCAGGTTGGCCGAGATGAAATCGCGCGCCAGGCGGTTGGAGACCTCGGCCGCGATCTTCGGATCCGAGAAGCGGAACGAGACGCGGAACGAGTTCAGCTCGACGGGCTTGCGCGGGTCGACGATCGCCGGCGGCAGCGGCGCGATCGAGATCCTCTCGCGCATCTCCTCGACCTGAACCTCGCGCGCGGTCGTCTCGCCCTCGAAGAGCTTGAAGTCGGTGATGATGCTGGAGAGGCTGTCTCGCGCGAGCAGCTGGAGCTTCAGGTTCTCGTACCGCGTCTCGGTGTCGGACGCGATCGTGTTCGGCGCGAGCTTGTCGGGGATCACGGGAGGCTCGACGGTGACCGTCGCGACGGCCTCGTACTCCGCCGGCAGAGTCAGAGCCAGAACCAGCGAGGCCACCACTCCGACCGACATCGGAACGATGAACCACCAGCGTCGGCGGCGCATCACCCCGTAAAGGTCGCCGAAGCTCATCCCGGCTTCGTTGCGCATGTCCCTGGCGGCCATCTCTAGATCCTCTCCGTACCGAGCGCGGATCGCGCTCGCATGGGGCGAGACAAACGGCAGCCCCGAGTCTGGAACCCAGTGGCGTCTGGGCCGGGCATCATGCCACAAGCGTGCCAAGTGCCCGGATGCCCGAGGCGCCCGGTGGGGGGGGCGATGGGAAGATGCCTACATATTACGGGAAGCGCACGTGACTCGGCGAGAGCAGACGAGGTAGGCCGGTCATTCCCCCAGCCCGCACTCCTTGATCTTCTGCAGCAGGGTCTTGTACGAGACCTCGAGGATTCGAGCCGCCTTCTTGCGGTTCCAGTTGGTCTGGGACAGAACCCGCCGGAGGGCCTCGCGCTCCGCGTCGCGGGCCGCGCGGCGTCCGATGTCTCGCAGGGATACGGCGTTCGCGTCGTCCTCGGGGGCCGCGGCCGGCGCGGACGCGCGCGCCACCGGCTCGAGCGCCGTGCTCGGGCCGGGCGCTCCGAAGATCTCGTCCGCGATCGCATCCTCGCTCTGTAGGACGACGATGCGCTTCACCATGTTCTCGAGCTCGCGGACGTTGCCGGGCCAGCGGTAGGACAGAAAGCCGCGCATCAGCCGGTCCGAGATCGGGTTGCGCTGGCGCCCGTACTTGGCGCTGTACATGGCCAGGAAGTGCTCGACCAGAACGGGGATCTCCTCCTTGCGCTCGCGCAGCGGAGGCACGTAGACGTTCACGACGTTCAGCCGGTAGTACAGGTCCTCCCGGAACGTCCCCTGGCGGACCATCTCCTCCAGGTTGCGGTTCGTGGCCGCCAGGACTCGCACGTCCACCCGGACGTCCACGTCGCCGCCCAGGCGCGAGAACTCCCCGTCCTGGAGGACCTGCAGCAGCTTGGCCTGCAGCTTCGGGCTCATCTCGGCGATCTCGTCCAGGAACATCGTGCCGCCGCTGGCGACCTCGAACTTGCCGGCCTTGCGCGACGAGGCGCCGGTGAAGGCGCCGCGCTCGTAGCCGAAGAGCTCGCTCTCCAGCAGCTCCTCCGGCAGCGCCGCGCAGTTCACCTTCACGAAGCGCTGGTCGCGCCGGGTCGAGAACTCGTGCGTGGTGCGCGCGACGACTTCCTTGCCCACGCCGCTCTCGCCGTGGATCAGGATCGTGACGTCCGCGTCGGAGACCTGCTCGAGGATGTCGCGGATTCGCGTCATCTTCTCGGAGGCCCAGAGGAAGCTCGCGCGCTCGTGCGCCTCGTGCGCGCGCAGGCGATCGCGCAGGTCCTCGCGCTCGCCCTTCAGGCTCTCGACCTCGAGAACCTTCTTCAGCGCGATCTCGAGCTCCTCCTCTTCGAAGGGCTTGTTGATGTAGTCGGCCGCGCCGAGGTTCATCGCGTCGACCACGGTGCCCGCCTTTCCGACCACGGACAGCATGATCACCGGGACCTCGGGCATGAGCTGCTTGATCTTGCCGAGCGTCTCGATGCCGTCGATGCCGGGCATCATGACGTCGAGGACCACCACGTCCGGACGCGCGCCGCCGTTCAACAGCGCCATCGCCTTGATCCCGTCCTCCGCGACCAGGACGTCGTAGCCCTTCATCGGCAACAGGTTCTTCAGGTAGGTGCGGATCACCTCGGCGTCGTCGACGACGAGGATCTGCTTGCGCTGGGGCACCGTTCGCGCCGTTCCGGGTCGGGTCATCGCTTTCCTCTATCTCTCGCTCGGGAGTGTCACGCGGAAGAGCCCGTGGCCCAGGTCGGGCACCGCCTCGATCCTGCCTCGGTGGGCGCTCACGATGCGCTGGCAGATCGCGAGCCCCAGACCCACGCCGCCGGACGCCACGCCCGCCGAGTGGTGCCCTTGGACGAACGCCCGGAAGATCCGTTCGACGTCGCCTCGCGAGACGCCGGGGCCCTGGTCAGCGACGGCGACCTGAAGAACCGTGCCCCCGTCGAGCTCGGCGAGGTCGGTCGCGAGGCGGACCCGGCCGCCGCTCGGCGAGTACGCCGCCGCGTTCGCGAGCAAGTTCACGAAGACCTGCTCGAGCCGATCCGGATCGCCGACCAGGGCATCCGGGCTGGCGCTGAACTCGCGCTCGACGGTGATCCCCCGCTCCGCGAGCAGCGGCTTCGCGGTGCGCAGGGCGAGCTCGAGAACCTCGTGCATCTTGAGCGGCTTTCGCGTGCTCGGCAGCGCCTCGCCCTCGCGCGCGAGCTCCAGCAGGTTGTCCAGCAGCGGGCCGACGCGCTCGATCGCTCGGCGCGCCTCGCGCACGAAATTCCAGTGCTCGGGGTCCAGCAGACGGTCGCCCTCGCTGGCGAGCCAGCGCAGATAGCCGCGCACCGCCGTCACCGCGGTCCGGATCTCGTGCTCGATCATCCCGATCTGCTCGCCTCCGAGCGCTTGGTCCAGCTTTGCAAGCTGCGCAGACGGCCCGGCGTTGCGCTCGCGCTCGTCGCCGAGGTCGCTGGCCAGGCGCCAGATCTCGCGCTCGAGCCGGCTCTCCCGCTCGCGGTCGAGCACGAGCCAGAGCTCAGGTGAGACGCGTCGCAGCGAGACCGAGCGCAAGCGGCCTTGCAGATCGCGAAGCTGGAATCCGTCACCCGGCTCGAGCACCGCGACGGGAAGATCGCCCGGATCGACGAAGAGCTCGGCGAGCGCGCGGCCCGCGAGCTCGTCCGCCGGAAGCCCGGCCATTCGCGCGAACCCCGCGTTCGCGGAGGCGATTCGGTCGCCGGCGATGCGCAGCAAGCCCGAATCGAGACAGTCGAGAAGCGGCTGGATTTCGTCCGAAGATACGAGAGGGCTAGCAGAGGTCATCTGGCTCTTCTTCGGCATTCTGGGCGCACAGCTTACCCAAAGGTGAACCTTTTCTTCTCACCTCGCCCGCGAGAGAGGGTCCTGGCGCGGCTGGCGCCTCGGGTCGCTGCTGGGCATGATGGGCCTCGGTGGCGACCGGTACGGCGAAGCAGCACGCTCGACTGCTGGAGCTCCGAGAGCAGCTCGAACGGCACAATCGGCTCTACCACGTGCTCGACGCCCCCGAGATCGCGGACGCCGAATACGACCGGCTCTTTCGCGAGCTGCTGGAGCTCGAAGCCGCGAATCCGGGGTGGGTGACGCCCGAATCGCCCTCGCAGCGGGTCGGCGGGGCGCCGGTCGGCGGCTTTCGGCCGGTCGAGCACGCCATCCCGATGCTCTCGCTCGACAACGCGATGAGCCCCGAGGAGGTCGAGGCGTTCGACGCGCGTGTGCGCCGGTACCTCGATACCGAGCAGGAGCTCGCGTACACGGTCGAGCCGAAGTACGACGGCGTCGCGGTCGAGCTGCTCTACGAGGGGGGCCGGTTCGCGCTCGGCTCCACGCGCGGCGACGGACGCACCGGTGAAGACGTCACCCACAATCTGCGAACGGTTCGCACGATCCCGCTGCGCCTGCTCGGGTCCGACGCCCCGCCGCTGCTGGAAGTCCGGGGCGAGGTGCTGATGCCGCTGGCCGACTTCGCGAAGCTGAACGAGGAGCGGCTCACGCAGGGCCTGGAGCCGTTCGCCAATCCGCGCAACTCAACCGCCGGAACGCTGCGCCAGCTCGATCCCAAGCTCGCAGCAGCGCGACCTCTGGAGTTCTTCGTCCATGGCATCGGCCGCGGCGAGGAGGCGCTCGGCCTGAGCTCGCAGAGCGAGCTGCTCTCGCGGCTGGCCGAGCTCGGCTTCCGCGCCGACGCGCGCGCCGCGCGCTGTCTCGGCATCCGCGCCGCGCTCGCCTTCCACGAGCGCCTCGAAGCCGCTCGCGACGGCCTTCCCTACGAGGTCGACGGCAGCGTCGTGAAGGTGGACGACTTCGCGCTGCAGAAGCGCCTGGGAACGCTGAATCGATCCCCGCGCTGGGCCATCGCGTTCAAGTTCGCGCCGCGCCAGGAGACCACGCGCGTGCTCGACATCGCAGCGTCGGTCGGACGCACTGGCACGCTCACGCCGGTCGCCGTGCTCTCGCCGGTGCGGATCGGTGGCGTCACCGTCGAGCACGCCACGCTCCACAACCAGGACGAGATCGATCGCCTCGACGTGAGGATCGGCGACACCGTCCTCGTCGAGCGAGCTGGCGACGTGATTCCGAAGGTCGTGAAGGTGGTGCGCGAGCGCCGGCCAGACGACGCGGTCCCGTACCGACTGCCCGCGAGCTGCCCGATCTGCGGCGAGGCCGCCGTTCGCGGCTCGGGCGAGGTCGCGCTGCGCTGCCCGAATCCGCGCTGCCCGGCCAAGCTGCGCGAGCGGATCCTCCACTTCGCGAGCCGCGAGGCGCTCGACGTCGACGGGCTCGGCGAGAAGCTCGTCGATCAGCTCGTCCTTGCGGAGCTCGTGGAGCGGCCGTCGGATCTGTTCGAGCTCTCGGCCGCGCAGCTCGCCGGGCTCGCGCGCATGGGCGAGAAGTCGGCGCAGAATCTGGTGGCCGCGCTGGAGCGAGCCAGGGACGTCGGCGCGGCCCGCTTCCTCTACGCGCTCGGCATCCGGCACGTCGGCGAGCGCACCGCCTCGGTGCTCGCGCGCGCCTACCCGGACCTCGCGTCGTTCGAGGCCACGACGAGCGACGAGCTCGAGACCGTCGACGAGATCGGGCCGACCATCGCCAACAGCGTCCGCCTCTGGCTCGACGACCCGGAGAACCGGGCGGAGTTCGACCGGCTGCGCGGCATCCTGCGTATCCGAAGCGCTCCGGCGCGCGAGCTCGAGCAGAGCTCGAAGCTCGCCGGCAGGATCTTCGTGATCACCGGCGTCCTCGCGGAGCCCCGCTCGTCCTGGAAGGCGCGGCTCGAGGCCGCGGGGGCGAAGGTCACCGATTCGGTCTCGAAGAAGACGAGCTACCTGCTCGCCGGCGAGAACGCGGGCTCGAAGCTGGCGAAGGCCCGCGAGCTCGGCGTGCGCGTGATCGACGAGACCGAGGCCGCGCGTCTGATCGCCGAGGGTCCGCCGGCCTAGCCCGCATTTCTCA
>Ga0194120_10006776_pt1 | contig 16012 bp, 13 predicted proteins | sample TA2MahCa65mmetaG_FD_148642 | JGI IMG/M metagenome (GOLD analysis project Ga0194120, IMG submission 148642) | Freshwater microbial communities from Lake Tanganyika, Tanzania - TA2015019 Mahale Deep Cast 65m | ecosystem: Environmental > Aquatic > Freshwater > Lake | place: Tanzania: Lake...
GTCATCTGCGAGGGAGCCATCCGGGTCTGCTCGCAGGGGCAGGAGATCGTCGCGCTGCCCGCCGGGCAGGTCGTCGGCGAAATGGCGATCCTCGACGGGAGCCCTCGCAGCACCGACCTCATCACCGGCGGTGAGACGACGCTTCTCACCTACACGCGCGACGCCTACGCCGACACGTTCCGGCGCGCACCCGACGCCGGTATGGCGCTCATCAAGAACATCTCGACCGTCCAGCAGAACCGGCTCCGCAACACGACGAAGAGCGCCGTTGAGAACGCGGTCGCGGCAGAACGCGCCGAAGGCGAGATCCGACGCGCCAAAGAAACCCAGGACCTCGCGCTGCCCCGCGACAACAACCCGGAGTTCGGCAAGACCGAGTTCTACGTCTCGTTCAAAGGCGCGCGCGGCGTCAGCGGCGATTACTACGACTTCATCCAGTTCCCGGACAACCCGAACCAGATGATCGTCATCATGGGGGACTCGACGGGTCACGGACTGAACGCCGGGCTGGAGATGCTGCTCGCTAAGAGCGCGTCCTTCACGCAGATCGAGACGGAGCCCTCCGTCGAGAAGATCACGGCGGCGATCAACAACATCACGTCGTACATCTTCAGCGCGACGATGTTCATGACCTTCGTCTGCTGCCTCATCGACCGTGAGAAGCACACGATTCGCTACACGAACGCCGGGCAGCAGTCGCATCCGTACCTCTACCGGATGAAGAACGGCGAGTTCGTCGCGCTGGAATCGCAGACGTTCCAACTGGGCATTATGCAAGGTGCGCAGTACACCTCCGAAGAGATCACCTACGAGGACGGCGATCTGCTGATCTTCTACTCGGATGGGATCATCGAAGCGCCCTACTGCCCGGAGGGAGCCGAAGACGTCGACCGCGACCAGGAGTTCGGCGACGAACGCCTCCGCGAGTTCATCGAGGCGCACGCCCACGAGACGCCCGAGCAGATCACCCACGCTCTGCTGGACGCGGCGAGGGCGTTCTGCCGATTCTACGACGGCTTCGAAGAGATCAACGGCAAGGAAGTGGACGGGGACGATATTACCAACATCGTCATCCGGCTGGGGTAGCGCAACCCGGAAAGCACCGACTCTCCGAGAGGCACACGCCGTAGGGGCGGGTCTGAGACCCGCCCCTACAACCGCCATCACGGCTCCGTCATTCCCGCCCTCGCGCCGAGCCCTACGCACTCGACCGATAGCCGACCTCCCCGCCCACCATGGTGAACGCCACAGCGGATTCGTCCGCGAGGATCCGCTCCGCGATCCGGCTCCCGCCGGATGGCAGCGAGATGCCCACTAGGTCCGCCTTCCAGCCCGAGCGCAGCCCGCCGATCTTCGCGTTCACCTTGAGGCTCTTCGCCCCGTTGAGCATCGCGAACGTCAGAACGCGCTCCGGCGACACGTGCCGATGCCGACCGTACATGAACTTGAGCTCGTCGAGCATGCTCAGCGATGGGCAGCTTGCGAGGCTGTCCGTCCCGACGGCGACGTTCACGCCCAAAGCGAACAGCTTCTCGAACGGATGGGACTCGTGCCCGAAATAGGCATGGCTGCGCGGGCAGTACACGACCGTGATGTTCAGGTCGCGCAGGATCGGGATGTCCTCGTTGCGGATGTAGTTGCCGTGAACCAGTAGCGGCGACCGGTCGAACCACCCCAGCCGATGCAGGTGCTGAACCGGCGTCACGCCCGGCGGCGTCCAGCCGTCGAGCGAGATGCCGAAGTCCTCCAAGAGCTCGCGGAACGGACCCGTGCCCGACCGCGTGAACTCCTCCTCCTCGACCGTCTCCGCAACGTGCGACGACAGCGGGTACCCGTGCGCCTTCGACCGCCGCAGGCACTCACCGTAGAGCGCGTCCGAGGTCGAATACGGCGCGTGGGGAGCCAACCCCAGCGTCAGCTTTGGTTCCACCGACCCAGCCTGCTCATCGAGCTGTCTCAGCGAGCCCTCCGCCCGCGCCGCGCTGAACCCGATCAGCTCGAAGTGGACGAGCTTGCGGATCGGCGAATCCCTCAACACGCGAGCCGACAGACCCGTGTGCGAGTGGTCGACGACCGTCGTCGCGCCGCCCGTCAAAGATTCCCGCGCCCCGTCGGCGATGGCGCGCTCGACGTCTTCGGGTCGTTCGTCGGCACGGAGCCGACGCACCTCCCGCACCCACGACGTGAACGACCCCGGCGGCGGAATCTTGCCCGCCAGCGTGCCGAAGTCGAGATGCACATGCGCGTTGATGAACCCCGGCAGCAGGGCGATCTCGCCCAGGTCCTCGATGGAGCCATTTCGAGTGCGGCGGATCGAGTCGAAGGTTCCCACCTCGACGATCTCGTCCCCGTCGATGGCGACGGCTCCGTTGTGGAACACCTCGTGGCTGCTGGGCATGACGTACTTGGCGCGCAGGATCATCCGGGGCTCCAGAGGTCAAACCGGTAGGAGAAGGTCGGACGGATCGTCGGGCTCACTGAGGATGCCGACATCGCTGGCAAGGCGCAGGAACCGGCGCATGCCCTCCAGATGGCGCGGCGTCAGGTCGTACCGCATGCGCTCGCTCAGGTAAGCACGGCAGAGCGCCGGGTCGAGCCGCCGAGCCACGCACTCCCGCGCGGCGATCTGCGACAGATGCGCCATGCCCTCGCGCTTCGCTTGGTTGAGCAATCCGATGACCCGGGCGTGCGGCGCGTCCGTACGAGCCGCCCAGACGGCGAAGACGAACGGCAGCCCTGTCCAACGGTTCCAGAGCTCGCCCAGGTCGACGATCCGGAAGTCCGGCGCGTTCTGCCGGAAGACGGGGTCGCCGATGAGCAGCACCGCGTCGGCGTCGATGGAACGCACGTCAGCAACGGGCAGCGTCGGTACGAACTCCGGGTCCGTGTGGAACACCTCGCGGTAGGCGATCCGCGTCAATGCCGCCGATGTCCGCGAGCTCACGTCGAGCGCGACGGTTCGAGCCTGCTCCGGCGCCACGCGGCAGAAGAGCGCGACAGTCCAGACGGGTCCCTCGCACGCTAGCGAGATGCCCGGCACGATGCGGAACCCCGGATGGCGGAACACCTCGATGGTCGGAACCAGCCCGACATCGATCCTCCCCGCCACCAGATCGTCCGCCAGCGCGCTCGGAACGCCTCGGCAGAGCTCGACGCCGGGCTTCCCGTCCAGTCCCTCCGTTAGGGGAACCGAGTTCAGATAACCCACCGTGCCGATGCGGATCGTCGGCTCAGAAGACGACATCGACGATGCAGACCCCCATCAGGACGAGGCTGATCGCGCCGTTCAGCGTGAAGAACGCCGCGTTGACGCGCGAGAGGTCATGCGGCTTCACGATCGCGTGCTCGTAGACCAGCAGCGCCGCGACGAGCAGGATGCCGATTCCATAGGGCAGTCCCAGCCGGACATCCTGGGAGGCAGCGACCATCGGCAGGCTCGCCAGAAGCCCGAACATGACGACGTGCAGCCACGTGGACACTACGAGCGCGCCCCGGACTCCCATCCGCGCCGGAACCGACCGCAGGCGTCTCGCGCGGTCGAACTCGACGTCTTGGCACGCGTAGATGATGTCGAAGCCCGATACCCAAAGGAGCACGATCGCCGCCAGGAGCAGCGGCAGAACGTCGAATCTGCCCCGAACGGCGATCCACGCACCGACCGGCGCGATGGCGAGCGACAGCCCCAGCCAAGCGTGCGACAGCGACGTGAACCGCTTCGAGAGCGAGTAGCCCATGATCGTCGCCAGAGCCACCGGCGATAGCGCGAACGCCAGCGGGTTCAGTCGCCATGCTGCAACGATCAACAGCGCTCCCGATACGACCGTGAAGACCCACACGGCGCGTCTGCTGACGAGCCCAGCGGGGACCGCGCGCATCTTCGTCCGGGGGTTCTCGGCGTCGTAGCGGGCGTCGGCGAGGCGGTTGAACGCCATCGCGCAGCTCCGCGCGCCGACCATCGCGACGAGGATCCAGAAGAGCTTGTCGAGCGATGGCACGCCCCGCGCCGCGAGGAACGCGCTCATCACGGCGAACGGCAGAGCGAAGAGCGTGTGCTCGAACTTGATCATTTCCAGGATGATCCGCATCTGGCGCAGCATCAGCGCTCCTGATTCGCGAAGTCGATGAGCCCCTCGCCCTTGGACAGCGCGGCAGCCCATTCGGCCGAGCGAGCCGCGTCGCCGACGGAAAGGAGCGGCTCCGGGCTCCCGCCGCCCGGCGTCAGTGGAACCGACCAGTAGCCCACATCCACCCACCGCCCGTGTTTGAACCCAGCCGCCGGGATGATCCCCGCCCGGACGAACCCCAGGGCTTCGTGGAACGCGACGCTCGCCGGGTTTGGCAGGGAGATGACGGCGACGGCGTTCGCGTAGCCCTGCACCCGCAGGCACTCGAAGAGCGACGTGTAGAGAGAGCGCGCGATCCCGCACCGACGATACGCGCTGTCGATATAGACCGTCGTCTCGACCGTCCACTGATAGGCGATGCGCGACCGGAACCGTGACGCATAGGCGTACCCAGCGACGTCGCCGTCCACGTCGCAGACGAGCCACGGCATCGCTTCGAGCGTGGCGCGGATGCGCTCGCGGAAGACGTCGAGGCTGGGTACGTCGTACTCGAACGACACGGCGTTGTCGCGGACGAACGGCGTGTAGATCGCCAGCATCGCCTCGACGTCGGCGTCCTCTGCGAGCCGTATCCGCGCCGTCTCGCCCATCGTCATCCCTGCCACCGCTCAATGAGCCCCATGTCCATGTCGAACTGATCGAAGAGCTTCGTCACGACGAAATCGACCTGATCGGCAAGCGTCTTTGGCTGATGGTAGAAGCCCGGCATCGCCGGCAGAACCACTGCGCCTGCCTGCGAGAGCTTGAGCAGGTTCTCGATATGAATCGTGCTCAACGGCGTCTCGCGTGGAACCAGGACGAGCTTGCGCCGCTCCTTGAGGCACACCTCGGCGGCGCGATGGATCAGGTTCGTCGCCATGCCGTTGGCGAGCGCTCCGCAGGTTCCCGTGCTCGCCGGGACGACCATCATGCCCATCGTGCGGAACGAGCCGCTCGCGATGGGCGCGGCGACGTTCTTGACGTAATGATAGACGACGTTCGGCGCGTCGGTTCCGATGAGATCGCTCAGGCGGAACCCCTCCGGCGACAGATCGACGCGGATGCCCTGCTCGCGCCAGAGGACGACGCCTGCGGACTCGGAGATCGTCAGATGCACCTCGACATCGCCCCCGGCGAGTAGTTGGATCGCCCGTTGGGCGTAGACGACCCCGCTCGCTCCTGTGATGCCGACGACGAGCCGCTTCGTCATGCCGCTTTCTCCCCGACGTGCACCGCGACGATGCCCAGCGTCAACGTCCGGTAACGGACGTTCGTCAAACTCGTCGAACGCATCAGCGCTGCGAACCCCTCCACATCCGGGAACGCGAGAACCGACGCCGGCAGGTACGAGTAGGCTGCATCGCGGTTCTTGGAGATCGTGTTCCCGACGCGCGGCAGGATACGCCGGAAGTAGAAGTAGTAGAGCGACCGGAAGAGCCGCGACCGAGGCTGCGTGAAGTCGAGAACGACGACCCGGCCGCCCGGCTTGGCGACCCGCGCCATCTCGGCGAGCCCGCCCGCGATGTCCGACACGTTCCGAATCCCGAACGCCACCGTCACGGCGTCGAACGACCCGTCCGGGAACGGCAGCGACAGCGCGTTCGCCAGCACTGGGATGAAAGCCTGCGGACAGTTCCTCCGAGCCGCCTTCTCGCGCCCCAGGACGAGCATCTCCTGCACGAAGTCCGAGGCTATGACGGGCCCGCCTCCCGCCGCGTCGCTCAGGGCGAACGCGAGCTCGCCGGTTCCGCAGCAGATGTCGAGGATGGCACTGCCTTTGGACACGCGAGCCATGCGCGCGGCGGCTTTGCGCCAACGCCGGTCGAATCGGAGGCTGAGCAGGGAGTTGAGGAAGTCGTACCGGGGCGCGATGTCGGAGAAGATCGCGTGGACGTACGCCTCCTTGTCGCTCGGAGGCGGAAGCGGGTCGGGACGGGTCACAGCCCGTATTCCTTCCAGCGGCGATCCACGAGGTTGCGGATGGCGTCGGACATGACGATCTCGCGGGGCCATTCGCGGTCGAAGCCCTCGCTCGCCCACTTCTCCGTCGCGTCGATGCCCATCTTCGAGCCGATTCCCAGCCGGGGCGACGCGTGGTCGAGGATGTCCACGGGCCCGTCGGCGAACGAGATATCGCGGCGGGGATCGACGTTGCTGCCCACGTGGAACCACACGTCGTCGGGGTCCTGGACGTTCACGTGCTTGTCCACGACGACGATGATCTTCGAGAACATGAGCTGACCCAAGCCCCAGAACGAGTGCATCACCTTCTTCGCGTGCCACGGGTACTGCTTGTCGATGGCGACGAAGACGAAGTTGTGGAACACGCCGAAGATGGGCAGGTTCATATCGACGATCTCGGGGATCTGCGTTCGGATGAGCGGCATAAAGATGCGCTCGGTCGCCTTGCCGAGGTAGTAGTCCTCTTGAGGCGGCTTCCCGACGATAGTCGTCTGGTAGATCGGGTCCTTCCGGTGCGTGATCGCCGTGATGTGGAACGCCGGGTACTGGTCGGCGAGCGAGTAGAACCCCGTGTGATCGCCGAAGGGCCCCTCGGTGACGAGCTCGTTGGATTCCAGGTAGCCTTCGATGACGAACTCCGCTTCGGCGGGCACCTCGATGTCCACGTCGTAGCCGTTCTCGGTCGTTAGCGTCGCGGCTCGGACAATGGGCACGTGATCCTTGCGCAGGAACCCGGCGAAGAGGAGCTCATCGACGGCAGAAGGCAGCGGAGCCGTCGCGGCGTACGCTAGCGTCGGGTCGCCTCCGATGGCGACGGCGATCGGCATTCGCTTGCCCGCGCGCGCGTATTCGCGGTAGTGGCTCGCGCCGTCGTGGTGCATGTGCCAATGCATCGCCGCGCTGTTCGGTCCGAACACCTGGACGCGGTAGAGCCCGACGTTCCGGGAGCCGGTCGATAGGCTCTTCGTGTAGACCTGTCCCAGTGTGATGTAGGGTCCGCCGTCTTCGGGCCAGCAGGTGATGACCGGCAGTTTCGTCAGATCGACCTGGTCGCCCGTCAGGACGACGTCCTGGCAGGGTCCGCTCTTGACGGTCTTCGGCGGGAACTTGGCGACCTTCGCCAGCAGCCCGACGATGCGCAGCTTGTCGAGGAAGTTCTGCGGGGGAGAAAGCTGGATGAGCTCTTCGATCTCGCGGGCGATGTCGCTGATGTCCGACACGCCAAGCGCCGCCGACATGCGCCGATAGGAGCCGTAGGTGTTGATGAGCAGCGGGAAGGACGACCCCTCGACCTTCTCGAAGAGAAGCGCGGGGCCGCCCGCCTTCGTGACGCGGTCGGTGATCTCCGTGATCTCTAGGTGGGGTGAGACCTGCGTTCGGATGCGCTTCAGCTCGCCTCGGCGCTCCAGGTCGGCCACGAACTCACGGAGATTCGCAGTTGCCATCGGGTTCCACGGCGTTGTGCCAGCCGGTGCGGGGTCGGACGTCCACGCCGAACTATACCCGATGCCACTCTCGAAGACAAAACGCGCGCCGACGGGAGCCGAGACGACGCGGAGCGCTCTCTGCTTCGGCAAGCGGCTCTTCAGGCGACGCTGGGCGTGGCATCGCAGACGATCCCGCTGTCGTTGATGGACCTGCTGACGAGGTAGGGCGGGTCTGGTTAACCGTCCATATCGGGTGGCAGAGCTGACATCGCGACGCGTGCGATCACGTCGAGCTTTTCGGTGACCTCTGGGTCGATTTGGTCATCGGGAACGTGCTGGACGAGCTCGTGGAAGCTGCCCTTTCCCATGGCGTTCGGCAGTTGGAGTCTGCGGAAGAACTGATCAAACACTGGGATGAGGACGTCGTCACTGGCTTTCGCTTGGTCCGACCACGGTGACGGCTTCCGCTGGTCGAATGCCGCCGCGGATTCGAGGTCTCGAACCACTTCTTCCATCACTTCGACGCGCCGAGCGGCTTCCGAAGCATAGAAGAGCGGACCCGGCGCATCCCGTTCAGCGGAACCGCGCGCGTAGCTCAGCAGCGCGTCCGGATGGCAGAGATAGTTCTCGATCTCCCTCCGCCGCCAGACGAGTGCTCCCGCGCCGAGCCCGTCCGGAAGCCCTTGCTCCAGTCGGTCAAACAGCGCAATCCACTTTAGACTTGGAACCGCCTCGCGAAGCCCGTGGAAGTGCTCCAACACCTTCACCGGCTGATTGCCGACGTAGTGGACGAAAGGGCGTTCCAGCGCTTGCTCAGCTTGCGGATGCGGTAATCTTCTGGCGAACGCCCGCAGAATGGCAAGGTCTGTGGAGCCCTCAAGATAGAGCACCCATCCCGTCGCTTCGGCGAGGTAGTAGTCCTCCCACGGGATATCCCGGAGAGCCTTGGATAGCTGGCTCCCTCGATCGTTGATCCGGTGCGGTTTGCCGACGAAGGCGACGACGACATCCTGCGATGCCGCCTCGTTCAGCAGTACTTCCGAATGGCTTGCCGCGATGATCTGGTTGCCGTTCTCAAGCGCGACGTCGGTCAGCAACTGATAGATGTCTCGCTGACGCAGAATCTCCAGGTGGGCGTCGGGCTCGTCGAGGAGCAGAATCGAACCCGGATTCGCATACATGTAGGCGAGAACGAGAAGGGTCTGCTGAAGCCCCCTGCCCGACGAAGAGAGGTCCAACCGGATATCGCGCTCTCGGTAAGCCATCCGGATTTCACCGCGTTCGGGTACATAGACCGGGTCCTCTAACTCCACACCAAACGCATGCTGAATCTTCAATGCGAGCTCCCGCCATCGACGCTCGTCCTGTTCTCGGCGCTCGTCCTGTTCGAAGATCGCGTAGCAGAGGTTCCGTAGCACTTCCGCGGTTCTGCCCTCACCGATGCGCACGTTGACCGCGCCTTGATCCAACCGCGTCTCGTTGGCAGTCAGGCCAGACATCGGCGGCAAGAACGCCATGCGGACACTCCCGGCCGCGGGAGGAATCGGCATTCTGCCGGCATTGCCGGGCAGACGCAGCGGGCGACAATAGAAGGACTCCTCGTTTGCGTAGTCGAACTCCAGTCCGCAGGTCCACATCTCGCCGTTGGTCACGCCATCGACGATAATGTCGATACGGACGTTCTGAGTCACCTGCTTGCCATCAGTGCGGCGTACGTCGCGAACGTGGAGATTCCGCCAGAGGAGGCTCGCATCGGGAACGGGGACGGCGATGAGATCACGCCGGTTGATCGTCACGCCAGGGCGCTTCTCTGGAACCGCCTGGTCGCCGCGCTTCTCGTTCCAACGTCTCAGTCCGATTTCCCACAGCGCAAGCGCCTGCAATGCCGATGTCTTGCCCGAATTATTGGGGCCGATGAGAAGGACGCGGCTCCCTAGCTCGACCTCTACCTCGCCGAACCGCTTGAAGTTACGGATGAGGACTCTGGTCAGCATCTGCGATCCTCGTTACGTCAGCGTCGTCGGCGGGATCACGCTTTCAGCCACGAATCCTGCTGCTCCTGAATACGAAACTGCTTGCGGAACATCTCCGCGTACATACCCCCCGCCTCGACCAGTTCCGCGTGCGACCCGGACTCCTCGATCATCCCCTCTTTCATGACGATGATCCGGTCCGCCTTCATGACCGTCGAGAGCCGGTGGGCGATCACGAAAGTCGTCCGACCCTTCATCAGGCGCTCCAAGGCTTCCTGGATCGCCGCCTCGGATTCGGTGTCCAGCGCCGAGGTCGCCTCGTCGAGGATCAGCACGCGCGGGTTCCGCAGGAGCGTCCGCGCGATGGCGACGCGCTGCTTCTGCCCGCCGGAGAGGCGCCCACCGCGCTCGCCGACGTCCGTTTCATACCCCTCGGCGAGCTCTTCCGTGATGAACTTGTGCGCATTCGCCGCGATGGCGGCTTGGACGACCTGCTGATCCGTCGCGTCGAGGTTCCCGTAGCGGATGTTGTCCGCGACGCTCCCCTTGAACAGGAAGTTGTCCTGAAGCACGACGCCCATCTGGTTGCGGATCGACTTGATCGTCACGTCGCGGAGATCGTGACCGTCGATGCGGATCGCCCCTTCGGTCGGGTCGTAGAACCGGGCGAGCAGGTTGATGACGGTCGTCTTGCCGCACCCGCTGGGGCCCACGAGGGCGATCATCGCGTCGGGTTCCACCTGGAAGCTGATGCCCTTGATAACCGGCTTCTCGGGGTCGTAGGAGAAGTGGACGTCCTCGAATGCCACGCGTCCGACGATCTCCGGCAGCGGATAGGCGTCGGGCTTCTCCTCCACGGTCGGCTCGGAGTCGAGCAGCCCGAAGACGCGCTCCGCCGAGATCATCGAGTCCTGAATCGTCGTGTTCACGTTCACCAGGCTCATGATGGGCCCGTACATCCGCGCCAGATAGCTCTGAAAGAGGATCATCTCGCCCAGCGTGAAGCCTCCTTCGACGCCGGCGTTCTGAAGCACCAGGTTCCCGCCCCACCAGAGCACGAGTCCCGACCCGAGCTGCTGCAGAAACCCGAAGATCGAGTTCATGCCCGTCGAGAGGTTGTTCAGCCGGATCTGGTACTGGTACGTCTGGCGCATCGAGTGGAAGACCTTGCGCTCCTCGTGCTTCTCCTGGCTGAACGCCTTGACGACCTTCGCGCCCGCGACCGCCTCGTAGAGCCCGCCGTGAATCTCCGCCCACTTGTGGCGCAGCAGCCGCCAGATCTTCTTCATCCGCGACACGAAGAGGTGATGCGTCAGAACGTACGGCGGCAGAACCGTCAGGGCGAGAACCGTCAGAAACCAGTTCTGCGTGAACAGGATGACGAGCATCCAGACCATCATGATGAGGTCGCGCACGATGCCGATCGTCGTGTTCGTGATGAGCCCGCTCAGGCTCCCCACGTCGCCCGTCACGCGCGACATGATCTGCCCGACGCCCTGCGTGTCGAAGAACCGCATGGACAGGTCTTGCAGGTGCGAGAAGACCTCGTTCCGCATGTCGAACAGGACGCGGTTGCTCGTCCAGGTCATCACGTACGTCCGCACGAACGACAGGATGCCCGTGAAGACGTTGAACCCCATGATGAACGCGAAGACGGCGAGGAGCCATTCCGACGGCGACATCGACACGGGCTTGCCGAACAGGCTGATCGTCAGCGTCTCGGACGTTGCCTGCTTGAGGAGCACGTCGTCGATGACGAACTTCGTGATGAGCGGCATCACCGTCCCGAAGAGCCCATCCAGAATGATCAGGGCGAACCCGAACATCAGGAGGAATCGGTACGGCTTGGCGTACTTGTAGAGCCGGAATAGCTTGCTCATCGTCCCGTATCTCCGTCGCAGGACGTCACATCTTCGTCTTTTCGGAGATATTGATGATGTTCTGAAGCTCGTCGCACGCCTTGTCCTCGGCGCTTCGGGCGCGTTCGACATAGAGGGATGCCCGTCGGCAGGAGCGGAAGAAGCGACGATATTCCGCCTTGCCGAGGTCGCGAGGTTCCCCCTGAAGGACGTGTTTGGTGGGGTCGTCTGTTTCCAAAGTCGGGTGGTACGTCAACACCTTCGCCAGGGCTGCGGCGGTGCGTTCGTAGAAGCCGACGGCTTTGAGAACCGCCTTCTGCTCCTCCTCCGCCGAGAACTCGCCGAGAGCGTCGCGGAGGAACAGAATGGCTGCCTGCCGGTTCGCGTGGAGGAGCCGAGAAGGGAGCCCGTTCCACGACGCGATGCGGAAGGGCTCCGACGGCGTGACGCGGTCGAGGTCGCGCTTGGCAGCCAGAACGGCGGCGAGCTCGTCGTACGCCTGGAGACCGATCGTGCAGCCGCGCACGCGGCGGTATGCTTTGGCGATCTTCATGGCGCGGCGGAACGAGCCCAGGTAGATTTCGCGCGCCTTGGGTTCCCGATCCCGCTCCCGCAGCGCGAAGAAGTAGTAGCCGTAAAGCCCCAGCTCGAGGAACCCTTCGCCCGGCGTCCACGCCTCCATGAGCTCCGACGCGGACATGCCCGACGTGACGCCGTCGAGTTCCACACGATGGTCCGGGTACACCAACGGGAAGGTCTGCCCAAAGGGAAGGATCGCCGGTTTTCCGGTCGCTTCGAAATGCGCGTCCAGCGCGGCGCGGGCTCCCTCGGCAGACTCCGAGAACTCGATGACGTGGCGGTATCCCAGGGCGCTGCTGGCGCTCCGCAGCGGGTTGCTGAGGAACACCCAGACGCTCTCCGACGGTCGCGCGCGGTCATAGAAGAATTTGAACGCCTCGCCCGACATGCCCATCAGATAGGGCTTGGAGTGGACGCTGCCGCTGGCTTCCAGACAGCGCTGCAGGCTGTCGATATAGCCCAAAGAGGCGATGGGCGGTTCGCCGCCTGCGATGCCTGTGCTCATCGCATCCGCTCCCGATGGGTCGCCGCGCGGCGATGGGGCGGTTCCGGTGCTTGGGGAACCGTCATCCGGTTGCGTCCCTGTCGTCGCCTGCCCACGCACCCGGAGCGGGGACGGCTTGAGCCAGCAGATGCCCGTAGCGGTCCGCCATGTAGCGGTGCACTTCGTAATCGACCGCCTGAGCCGTTGGCAGGCGGAACAGGTTGTTCGCGAGGGACTGCGCCTCGGGGATCGTCGTGTTGCGGATGATGCGCTTGATCTCCGGGATCGCCGCGGGATGCATGCTGAGGCTGCGTATGCCCGTACCCAGCAAGGGTAGCACGCAGAACGGGTCCCCTGCCATCTCACCGCACAGGGTCACCGGGATTCCCGCCCGATCCGCCTCCTGAACGACCTGCCGGATCGAGCGCAGAATCCCCGGATGGTACGGCTCCGAGACCATCGTCACGTCCATGTGCGTCCGGTCGATCCCCAGCGAGTACGGGATGAGATCGTTGGTCCCGATACTGAAGAAGTCCGCCTCCTGCGCCAACAGGTCCGAAACGACGACCGCCGATGGAAGTTCAATCATGACGCCCAGCGTCAACGATTCCGCGCACGGGATGCCTTCTCGCACCAACGCCGCGCGCGCTTCGGCGACCGCTTGTTTCGCGGCGCGGAGCTCCGACAGACCGGGAATCAGAGGGAACATGACCCGCACCTCGCCGTGGAGCGCCGCGCGCCAAATGGCGCGAAGCTGAGGCATCCACAGTTCCGGATGGCGCAGGCAGAGCCGGGTGGCGCGCAGGTGGGCGATGTCCTCCAACCCCTCCGCCTCGGTCAGGAACGGCGCGACCTTGTCGCCGCCCAGGTCGATCGTGCGGATCGTCACGAGGCGGGACGCTTGCTGCTCGATGACGCGCCGGTAGTCTTCGTAGAGCTCGTCCTCGGACGGAAGCGCGTCGCGATAGAGATAGCCGTACTCGGTGCGGTAGAGCCCAACGCCGTCGGCTCCGTAACGCCGGCAGGCGTCCAACTCCTCCGGCAGCTCGATGTTGACGAGAAGTTGGATCGTCTGCTCGTCGAGCGTGACCGCAGCCTCTTCGAGAACCTCGTGGAGTTCGAGTTGGAACGCCTCCCGGTCGGCGCGGCTGCGGTGATACGCGTCGATCTGCTCCGGCGTCGGACGAAGGATCAGCGAGCCGTTGGCACCGTCCAAGATCGCCAGATCGCCGTCGTACGCCGATTCGATTCCGGTTCCCAAGCCGACGGCGGCGGGTATCTGGAGGGCGTTCGCAAGGATCGACACATGGCTGAGGCGGCTTCCCCCCTCCGTCGCGAAGCCCAGCACGCGCTCGCGAGGCAGCAGGAGCGTGTCCGACGGCAGCAGCGCCGGAGCCAAGACGATGCACGGCTCCCGATCCGCGAGACGGTCCGCCAGCGAGCTCGTCGCCCGGTTCTCCTGCAGGTTGTAGAGCACGTGCCGCACGACATCCTGGACGTCCGCCGCCTTCTCCTGGAAGAACCGGTCGTCGAGCGCCCGGAACGCTGCCGTGATGTGGTCGGCGAAGGCGACGACCGCGCTCTCGGCGGAGCGCAGATTGCGGCGGATCTCGTCGCCGACGCGTTCGTGGAAGAGCGGATCGTCCAGCAGGGACGTGTGGGCTTGGAAGATGAACCCGCCCGGCGTGTCCGCCTGCTCTAAACCCAAGCGGTCGCGAAGCTCCAGGATGGCGTCGCGGGAGCGCTCGACGGCGCTGCGGAACCGAGCCAGTTCCTTCGGGCACTCCTCCGGATCGATGCTCGTCTCCGGCACGCCCCAATCATCCGGCGCGTAGAGGAACACGGGTCCCATGGCGACGCCTGGCGACGCGGCGATACCGCTCAGGACGACGGAGCTCTCTTCCTCGCTCTCGTCGGAACCCTCCTCCGATGCGGCGCACATGGCGTTCGACCACAGCAGGGGAAACATCACGCGGATTCCTACGGACGATCCCTACTCGACTCCGAACCGGCTGGCGAAGAGCGCTTCGAGGGCAGACGCGGCGCGTTCGGCGTCGGTTCCCTCGACGACCATCAAGAGCGACGTGCCGACCGTCGCGGCAAGGAGCGTGAGGCTCATGACGCTCTTGCCGTTGACTCGCAGACCGTCTTTCACGAAGAAGACATCGGACTCGAACTGGTTCGCCGCGTTCGCCAGGAGGCTGGCGACGTGGAGATGCAGCCCCCGCGAGTTGCGAACGTCCACCGTGCGCTCGACCGTCTGCGTCATGCCCGCTCCTCGGCGCGGCTAGAGCTCGTACTGATCGTCCCAGTCGCCGAACTCGTAGCCCGTCGGCTGGGTGCTGGACTGCATCTGCTTGATGAGCGCGTCGTTGAACTCTCGCGCGGCGAAGTGACCCATCCGGCGGGCGAGCAGGTCCATCGTCGCGACTTCGAGGACGACCGCTGGGCTACGCCCCGGATGGACGGGGATCGTCGCGTGCGGCAGCGTCTCCCCGAGCAGTTCGTACTCCTCCTGCTCCAAGCCGGTCCGGACATAGGCGCGTTTCTCGTCCCACGTCTCCAGCGTCGCGACCATGCCCACGCGCTTGTAGGCTTGGACCGCCGTGACGCCGAACAGCGAGACGACGTCGATGATCCCGACGCCTCGCACCTCCATGTAGTGCTTCAGCGGGTGCGCAGCGGTTCCGATGACGCGATGACCCGTCACGTGCTTGACGATCACGCTGTCATCGGCGACGAACCGATGTCCCCGCTTGAGGAGCTCCAGCGTGCACTCGCTCTTGCCGATGCCGCTCTTGCCTCGGATGAGGACGCCCAGCCCGTAGAGCTCCACCAGGTTCGCGTGGATGACCTCCGAGGGTCCGAACTCCTCCTCGAGAAAGAGGATCGCCCGCGCGATGAACGACGCCGTCGCCATGCGGGTCGAGAACACGGGCGTCCGCGTGCGCTGGCTCTCGGCGAGGAGTTCAGGGGAAATCGCCAGCGACTTCGTGACGACCAAACACGGGATCGGGTAGGACAGCAGCTCGCGGAAGACGCGCTCCCGGTGAGCCGGTGAAAGGTCGTCCAGGTAGGACGTCTCCTGCTGTCCGAGGACCTGGATCCGCTCGGAGTCGAAGTGCCGGAAGTAGCCAGCCAGGGCGAGCCCGGGTCGAGTCACCTGCGACGACGACAGCTTCCGGTCGAGCCCTTCCCCCCCGCTGACGAGCTCGAGCGAGAGCTCGTACTGCATTCTCAGGAACCACTTCTGCACGGTCGTACGCGTGGGGGTCAAGGTCGGTGCTCTGCCCTTGTCGTTCCCGGATCGTCTCACGTCATTCCCGCGCAAGCGGGAATCCAGAGTCTATTGCCCCACGCTTCCGCGGGAGCGACGGCAACAGCGCGAGCGATGACGCGGGGGCCACGATCCCGCTCACGCCTCGTCGTTCCCGGATCGTCTCACGTCATTCCCGCGCAAGCGGGAATCCAGGGTTCCTTGCCTCACGTTTTCGCGACGTGACGTGCGGCGTCAGAGCCGACGGAGCAGGGATTTCCATCCGCATCGTCGCCGACCATCTCATACCACAAGTCGCGCCATGTGGGGTTCATCTTCTCGATCAGCGCGAGCTTCCATGCCCGGTTC
>Ga0194120_10006777_pt1 | contig 16012 bp, 15 predicted proteins | sample TA2MahCa65mmetaG_FD_148642 | JGI IMG/M metagenome (GOLD analysis project Ga0194120, IMG submission 148642) | Freshwater microbial communities from Lake Tanganyika, Tanzania - TA2015019 Mahale Deep Cast 65m | ecosystem: Environmental > Aquatic > Freshwater > Lake | place: Tanzania: Lake...
ATCCTCAGCCTCACCATGTTCGAGCGAACCCCGCTGGATCAGCTACTTGCCCGTATTCCGCCTGCGCCGGATCTACTGGAAAATCCCAACCAGCTGATCTTGTTCGATTAACGTTGGGACACTACTGTTCTGCTACCATTATGCTAACCGGGGTTTCCGCATATGCGACCTCGAATCGGGGGATTCTATGTATGACATCCCAATGAACGAGGTTTCGCCAGCTTTCGCGGAGTGCTGGCAGGCGGCTGGTCGCCATCTCCAGCAGCAGGGTCAGGGCTCGATCAATTGGCTGAGAGCGCATCTGCAACCTCCGATGCTGGAACATCTTTCCTTTAGGCTGGGTAACCAGCTGTTCTTTGTTCGCCTGGAAGAAGTCGACGGAAATCTAGACGTTCCCGCTAGCCGAGCAGGGCTACTCAGCATTGCCAAAGGATGCGCGGGTCAGGCATGCCTGATGCCGATGCGCAAGGGATCCAACGGATGGTTGCCCGCCCTCCCCCGCTGGGGATTGCAGGACGCCATAACCGAGGAACTGGTCGACCCTCCATCGCTCATCACGGACAAGAAGATCGAGATGACGGATTGGGAACTTCAGGACTTTGCGGTTCAGATCGTGAGGCAGCAACTAGAAAAAAGCGGCTGCGAGTTGATGTCTTGGCAGTCCAACCCCGCCGTAGATCCATCGATTTGGTTTGTCGGCAATGATGGGCCCGAATGGGTAATCGTCAGGTTTGTTCGCTATCCGGAAAACCAGGCGTCAGTGCCCAAGAATTGGCGGTCTGTCGCCGAAAACTGCTCAAAACTGAGTAAGCGTGGCAACTTCGCGTCTGTCGCATTCGCGTGCATGGAAACAATCTCGGCAGGGGGACAGCTCTACCGCGGCTATCCCGTCGTGCCGAAATACGATGGCCTGGCGCCCATCCATAAGGCTGGGAATCCAAATTAGGGAAAGTTACGAGTCGCATTGATGAAAGCTTGATCGGTGCGTTAACAAATTCGGCATAGGTATAAGCAAATCGGGCCTCGACCCACCATTGGGTTGAAGGATTCCTAGGCTTTGAAATCATCTTACACGTCGTTGGCATCAAAGGAATAGCTTGATCGAGAGTCAGCGGAGGATTGACCATGACACAGGCCGTTTGTTTCAGCTGCGGCGAGATGAAGTTCGGGGCATTCACCGCGTGCAAACAATGCGGAAAGCTCCCACGCACCGATGACGAACTTGTCTTGTCTTTGGCAATGACCGACCACTACTTCAAGTTGGACACAATGCTTCAAATGGGCCAATCCGTAAAAGACGGTCATCCACCGCATCTGGATGAGACCACGAGAAAGAACCTTCTCGAAGATCTCGCTAAGTTGAGGAAGACCCCGGTCGGGAAATTACTGGGCGGCATTGCCCAGCCGGAGCAGACGAAGAAAAAATGGTGGGCTTTCTGAGCATGTGAAATGGCTGCGGACCTAATCCTAAATAATCCCTTTCGAGTGCTCGGCCTGCCGGCGACCGCCGGCGCCAGAGATATAGCCAAGCGCATTTCGGACCTGGAAACGTTCGCCGAGCTCGGCAAGACGAAAGCCTACCCGTTGGATTTCGAGGCTCTAGGGCCCATCGACCGAGGATTGGAAGCGATCAAGGATGCCGCCAGGAGGATTGAACAGACTGAAGGACGGCTGTTCCATTCGTTTTTCTGGTTTCGTAGCGCGGACAGCGTTGACGCCCTCGCTCTCGAGAGTCTCCGCGACTCAAGCGTCTATGAGGCGCTGGACCTTTGGGAGAAACAGCTGTCGAAGAAGGGCAAGAAACGATATACGTGGCGTCTCAACCGATCGGTTCTGCGGCTTTTTCTCAGTGGCGAACAGGGCTTTGACCGGGAGGAGTTCGACAACGCGCTTGAGGATCTAGGGTTTGTTATCGATGACCATCTGGATGATTCCATCGAGGATGTTCTTGGCGGCACCGACTCCGGGATCAGCCGTGAATCGCTGTGGAAGAAGATCGTCGATGAGTTGCTGGTCATCGTAAATGCGGCCCCAAACGCGCCGTACGGCGCGCACGCGGTCCAGATCGTCGACTCGTTTTGGTCATTTCCCCAGGAGGCCAAGGATTACGTAGCCTCAAAGGTCATCAACCCGCTAGCTGAAGCCGTTCAAAAGGCCATTCAGAACAGTGAGCAAGTCCGGAGCGACAAGGCTCAGCTCGCAACACTCAAGCGCAAGAACGGGCTCGACAAAGTCGAACACATCATCCATGAGCTGGAGGCGACTCTCGGCGAGGAAAGCCCCAAGTTTCAGTCAATCGCGAATTCCTACGCAAACGAACTCCGCCTGTGCGCAGTCACTGCCCTCAACGAATACGAAGAAGTGGCGCTAGCGTCGATGTACATCGAATGGGCCGAGAGAATGCCCTCGTTTGCGCGTGTGAAATCGCAAATCGAGGAAAACAGGGAGGCCATAGACGTCTGGGTCGAATCGAAGGAGCAAGAAGAACTTTATGGCGCCGCCATAAAGGCATTTGATGTTGAGCTTCACAGCATTGAGCAGGCAGGCAGGATGCTTGAATCGATGCGAACCGAGCTAAGCAAAATTCGAGCGGCCGTCGGTCGAGAGGATGAGACCTACCTGAAGCTGTCGTCCAGCTGTGTTCATCGAATTCTCGGCTTCCTGGTCACGACGGTAAATGCCGCCCAAGAGAGCTTCGGAAAAACGCAAAATCTGGCTAGCCTGCACTCAATAATCAATCCGGCGACTGACCTGACGCGGAAACTCTCGGGCTTTGATATGGATGCTGAAACCAGGAACCGGTTGAAGGAGAACCTGGACACTATTGAAGACATCAACCGAAAACTTGCGCCCGCCGTACTTCACGCAGCAATGGCGTCGGTTAAGTCCTCTGAGGGGGACAATATTCTTGCGCAAATTCCCGCGTGGGTTTGGATTGTTGCCGTAATTATCTTGCTCGCAATGTTCGGATAAATGGAGGGTCAATGCTAAGAATAATTCTCATGCTGGCGCTGCTTACGACAGCCCCTCTGGCGCGTTCTGACGAAGCGGTGGATCAAATAAAGGCTCAGCTACAGAGAGCGGAGAACAGAATCGAGGCGCTGGACAGAAACGCCAAAGTGTCAGCCGAGACTATGGCTGCGCTTAAAAAGCAGGCGAGCGAACTAAGCCAGTCGGTCAGAACACTCGAAAAAAGCTCCGCCGCATCGTCGGAGGGAATCCTCTCGCTGAAGAAGCAGGCGATGGAACTGAGCCAAGCCAACAAAGCAAGCCACGCACAAATTCTTGACCTTACGGCAAAGCTCTCTGCCCTCGAAAACGGGCAAGCCGGGCTTGGCACGTCGCTGAACAAGCTGAGTGTGGACACCGAACAAAAGGCGGAGATCCTCACGCAAACGATTTCTGAACGGTCGACGTGGTACCTGATAGCGATCGGCGTCGTCTTTATCCTGCTGGCGACCAGCTACTGGTATCTCCGTCGGAGAAACGATGCCAGTGAGCAATCGTTGTCCGCACAAGTGCAAAACGCCCTGAGTTCCGTGCGTTCAACCGAGGAAAAGGTCGCCCGAGCCGATACCGCTCTTGCTGACAGCCTGTTCGAAATCCTGAACAAACTCAAGGTCCGAGATCTCCAAGCCGCCGCCACGTCCACTCAGCCGGCGTCCACCGAACCGGACCACGACCTGCCTCTGAAGTTGGCAGACGAAATTCACCGCATGCGCAAGCGGTTAGTGTCTCTTCCTGCGGAAACGAAGGGGCTTACCCCCCTGCAGAAATCTGTCGAAAGACTTGAGTCTGAGCTAACCGATCACGGTTATGAGATCGTAGACCACACGGGAATGGCTTACTCGGAAAATCTGTCGGTGAAGGCCCGGTTTGTTCCAAGCGACGAGCTGGCGCCGGAGCAAAAAATCATCACCAAAGTTGTGACCCCCCAGGTGAACTACAAGGGCGTGATGATCAGAATGGCCGATATAGAAGTGAGCATCGGATCATAGTAAATGGGAGAACAACAAATGCGGCAAAAAATTGACTACGGTATTGATCTGGGCACCACGAATTCAGCAATCGCTCGGATGGAGTCTGGAGAAGCAGTCATCATCAAGAGTGATGACAATCAGATGGACACGACGCCATCGTGCGTCTCGTTCAACAAGAAGAAAACCATGTTCGTTGGGCAAAGCGCGAAGAACCAGGTGGAAAGCGAGGCCGCATCTGCGTTCCGGTCTCGTCGCCAAGCTCAAAGCAACAGCTATCTGGAATTCAAGAGAACCATGGGGACCGACCAGCGGTATGAGTCGTCCGCGATGGAACGTAGCTTCCTGTCCGAGGAACTGTCCGCCGAGGTACTAAAGAAGCTACGTAGTTACGTCCGCGATGAGGAGGTGACGTCAATTGTAATCACGGTGCCTGCAATGTTTAAGCAGAACCAGATTGACGCCACTCAACGGGCCGCGGAAATCGCTGGGTTCAAGTACTGCGAGCTTCTTCAAGAGCCAATTGCCGCGTCGATTGCTTACGGCATCAAGGCCAACGCGGCCAATGGTCATTGGCTCGTATTCGATTTCGGCGGCGGCACCTTTGACGCGGCATTGATGCACGTGGAAGAGGGAATCATGAAAGTGGTTGATACCGAAGGTAACAATCACCTGGGCGGCAAGAACATCGATACGGCGATCGTGGATGAGCTTTTCATCCCCGAGATCGGCAAGCAATACGACATCGATGCAATCCTTGATGACCCTGGCAGCAAGAACCTGCTCCAGGATGCACTCAAAAGGTACGCGGAGCAGGCCAAGATAGCCCTCTCGTCCAAGCCGGCATGGGAGTATTTTCTGGAGGATTTCGGCGAGGATTCCTCCGGTGAGGAGATGCAGCTAGATCTAAAGATAACACTCGGTCAGTACGAATCGGTTTGCGGCCCGATTTTTCAGAAGGCGATCGATATCTGCATGGACCTCCTCGGGAGGAACAACCTCAGCGGAAGCGATCTGGGCTCCGTGATTCTGGTGGGAGGCCCGACCTTCTCCCAGACTCTCCGTGGGATGCTCAAGGAGCAACTCACAAATCGCATCGACACAAATGTCGATCCGATGACGGCGGTTGCAAAGGGCGCCGCACTATTCGCCTCCACCAAGAACATCCCGAGCGATCTACAAAAGCGGGACGCAAGTAAAGCCCAGCTAACACTGAAGTACCCGGAAACGACGGTAGAGACGCACGAGAATCTGGGTATCAGGGTTGACCGGAAGAAATCATCCGGCACCCTGCCGATCGGATTCGCCGTCGAAGTCATCCGTGCGGACCGTGGCTGGTCGAGCGGAAGAATGAAAATGGACGGTGATTCGGAAATTGTCGAAATCCTCCTTAACGAGGGCAAGGCCAATCAATTCGACATCAAGCTGTTTGGCGCGGACGGTTCGATTGTTCCGTGCGAACCCGGCTCCATCACAATCATTCATGGACTGAAGATTGCCAACCCTACCCTGCCGTACTCGATCGGGCTCGAGGTGTATGACACCGCAACGGGCAATCAAGGGGTCTATGCGATCAAGGGGCTTGAGAAGAACCAAAGCCTACCGGCCAAAGGCAAAGGCATCTACAAGACGGCCAAAGACATTCGTCCGGGCAACAAGACTGACAGGTTCACGGTTCAGTTCTACGAGTTCGATTACGGCACGGAAGGTTCCCGGGCCATTTTCAATACGCCCTACGGCGGTTGTACCGTCAATGGTGAGCAATTGCCAGCGATGCTCCCCGCCCAGAGCGATATAGAGTTGACGCTCAGCATCGACGCGTCAAGACGGGCGTCGCTGTCGATTTTCATTCCCGTGCTTGACGAGACGATTGAGTTGAAATTCGAGAGCAGCACCCAAATAGCAGAGGAAGTCTCCGTGCTCATGGACGATGTTGAACAGGCACGAGACATTGTCAACAAGATCGGCGCGTCCGAGAATCCTGCGGATACTTCCGTGCATGAGGCAGATCTCGACGAGATCGAGCAATTGCTCTCGAATCGCGGCAATGACTATGACACGAAGATTCTTGCCCGAGAGAAGCTCAAAAAGATATTCATTGCTCTTGATAAGGTCGAGGCATCGAATCAGTGGCCCGAGATAGAGACCAAGCTTGATGGAGCAATCGAACACCTGCTGATCAATGACCAGCGCTACGGCAACGAAAAATCACAGAAGCTGGTGGCCGAATATCAGAAACGAGTCCGCGAAGCCAAAAGCGAGAAGGACATTAAGGTCGCCAAGCAGCTTATCGACGAGCTGTTTGCGTTTTCATGGGCTCTGATCCAGCAGGATATCGGACTGTGGATGAGCTGGATTAAGGAATACGATCAAGAGTTTGAGACGATCTCATGGACCGACAAGCGAGAGGCTCGCCGCGTGCTTAACGAGGCGAAGTCCATGATTGCGACCAACCCCTCAAAAAACAAGGTGGAGGAAGCCGTGAGAGCGCTCTGGGCCCTGATGCCCAAGGAAAAGCGCGAAGCCGCCCGCAAGGCGAGCGACGACATCCTGCGCAGGTGAAGTCTAGATGAAGACTCGCGGCAGCCTCTCTCGGGGTCAAGTAATTGATGGCACCTATGAAATCTTGTTTTTCATAGGTGAGGGAGCTTTTGGAGAGGTCTACCGTGTCCAGCATAAGTACCTCGGTGTCCAGGTGTTCAAACTCTTCAAGGAGGACTTTGAAAAAGCCGCCGACATCGAGGCGATAGCCAGAGAGGCACGCGTCCTCTCGAAGGTAACGCACCCCAACGTTGTTCGGGTATTCGAGGCCAATTCCTTCGTACTCGGCGGGAAGACTCGCCATTTCCTGACAATGGGGTTTGTCTCTGGAGAAACCCTGACCCAGCTGCTCAGCCGACGGATCAATCTGTCCAGAGCCGAGGCGGTCAACATCATGATCGACGTGCTGGAAGGTCTGAACCACGTGCACTCTATGTCGCCGCCGATTATTCATCGAGATATCAACACAGACAACATTTTGCTCTCCTATGAGGGCCAAACGCCTCGCGGCCTGCTCTCCGATTTCGGCCTGGCACAACCGTTCGATTCGGATGACCACCTTCCCGGCGCGGCAGGCAGATACCCGTACATGGCGCCAGAGTGTTTCTGGGGAACTTACGTGCTCTCTAGCGACGTCTTTTCGGCTGGCGTTGCCCTGTATAGAGCCGTCACGGGGATCCACCCATGGCAGTATGAAATTGAATGGGCTGACACCGATCCAGAAGAGATCGTCACCGAGATATCCAGAGCCCGGAAACAGCCCCCGAGGGCCGCGTCATTCCACCTGGAAACCGAGGATCAGGCCCTGGATGAAATCCTGCTCCGCGCGATTTCGCGCGATCTTGAGAAGCGCTACAGGAACGCCGGAGAGTTTCTTTCCGCGCTAAAAGGATGGCGAGATGGCGTAACTGATATGCCGAAACGGCTGCGCGAGCCAGCAGATCAAGGGCAACTACCAACCAAGGGTTACGCCGCAAAGGAACATGGCAAGGGGTTTGATCAGATCGCCGGGATGCATGAGCTAAAGGAAACCTTGTACCAGGACATCATTCGCCCACTGTCCGAGCCCGCGCTCTACAAGGAATATGGCGTAACGCCCCCGAATGGGATCTTGCTCTATGGGCCGCCTGGTTGCGGCAAGACCTATATCGCCCAGAAGCTGGCGGAGGAGATTGGCTACCACTACATCGAGGTTAAGCCATCCGATCTCGCCAGCACCTACATCCATGGAACACAGGAAAAGATCGGCCAGATGTTCAAGGTGGCGACGGAGAAAGCGCCCACGTTGATATTCATAGATGAGGTAGATGCGGTGTTGCCAAGCCGGGGCAATCGATTAGACCAGCACATTTCATCCGAGGTGAATGAATTTCTCGCGCAGATGACCAATTGTGCCGAGCGAGGCATCTTCGTTGTCGCCGCTACCAATCGACCCGACAACATTGACCCGGCAATCATGAGAACCGGGCGTATCGACAAGGTCGTTTATCTGTCGCCCCCAGACATCTTTGCGCGGGAGGAGATTCTCAAGTTCTATCTCCAAAGCAGGCCCGTAGCGTCAGACATCGACCTTACCGATCTGGCCGGACTTATGGAGGGCTACGTGTCGAGCGACATCAAGTTCCTAGTCAACGAGGCTTCCAGATTGGCGCTGCAGGACCGCACCAAGATATCCAATAAGCAGTTCATAGCGGTTATTGAGAAACACCAACCCTCCATTTCACGAGAGCAGATTCGCTCGTACGAGAAGTTCCGCGACAAGAGAACGTTCAGCGAAGAGGAGTGAGGCACGAACATGGGCCTATTCGATATTTTTAAGAGCAAGCCGAGCGTCGATCCGGGTGTTCAGGAGCTCCTGTCGAAAGTATTCAACGAAGTGTTCCCCGGGGGTAACGCGGACGTAACCAGGCACGCCCGCGCAATTCGGGCCATTTTCAACAACAAATTGACTCAGCAAGAATGTGAAGGATTCGTAAGAGGTTCTAAGACGCTTATCTACATCGCCGACGACAAGACCCCTGACCGGATCATTCCCAGCCTGATGAATCGTGCGCACGGAAAGGTCACGAAGGACGAGATTTATCAGGCTTATGTCTACCTTAGCGACGGCGGCGTCTCCTATTCAGGCGGCGACGGATTGAGTCGAGAGAATCCAGTGATCATTACTGCGGCAAGCACTCTCATGGGCGTTCCCGCTGAGTACGCCTATATCGGCAAGCACTTCGGGGAGAAGGACAAGGACTGGAAGATGGGGCCGAGGTTTCTTCTCAAGGCCGATGATCACGGCAGGCAGTTGGAAGCATTTGCCCTGGAATTGGCCGACGGAAAGAAGATCACCGTCTACTTCGACATCACCAGCTTCTTTGGCAAGCATTAAGTTCCGCCCAGACGTGCGTGTCTAAGTGCTCGATCTTGTTCTCAACAATCCCTTCCGCGTTCTTGGGTTGCCTGCCACGGCCACCTCTCGCGATATTACAAAGCGGATCTCAGATCTCGAAGTATTTGCGGAACTCGGCAAGACCAGAAGCTACGCTCGGGATTTTCTGGCGCTGGGGCCGCTAGACCGCTCCGTTGAAGCTGTTAGAGACGCAGCCAGGAAGATCGAGCAACCCGAGGGAAAACTGTTCCACTCGTTCTTCTGGTTCCGCCCCGGCGACGTTGTTGACGAGTTGGCTTTCGAGTGCATCGAGAGCTCGGATTTTGAAGATGCGGTCAAGATCTGGGCAAAACAGATCGAGAAGGCCGACGAGGAGCCATTTACCTGGCGACTTAACCGCTGGGTGCTTTGCCTTTATCTCGCAATTGCCGATGAGAGCTTCGATCAGGAGCACTTCGAGACGGCTCTTGAGGATATCGGCTTCGTCGCCGATGACCGTCTCGAAGAAACGATGTCGGAAGTGATAAACGACACATCGACGGTCAGTCCCGAGGTTCTACGCAGGTCAATTGTTGACGTAGTGGTGCCGCTTTCGGCGGATTCCGATCGGCCTTACGGGCTCAATGGAATCATGCTGCCCGACTTCTGTTGGTCGTTCTCTCCCGATGCGCTCGATTACCTTAAGGCCAAGGTTTCGAACCCCCTAATCAATCTGGTTCAGGACGCGATCGACCGAAGCAAGAGCCTCAGAGAGGATGGACCGTCACTGGATGACCTGCGCCGCAAAAATGGCCTCACCAGAGTCGAGCACATCATCTACGAGCTTCAGGTCGCGTTGGGCGATGACAACCATCGGTTTCAAGCAATTGCCAACAGTTTCGCGGACGAGGTAATCGCCTGCGCCGTACGGGCCATTAACAAATTCCAGGCTGTCAGTACAGCCGTAGTGCTAGCGGACTGGGCTGCCGAGTTGCCGTCGTTTGGTCAAACCAGCGAGTGGATCACCAAGCAAAAGAAGGCGATCTACCGCTGGGACTCGGAGCACGAAGATATCGACGAGGAGGAAGAACCCGCGGAAGAAGAGGAGTCGGGGAAGGAAGAACCCGAGGACGCCGAAGAACTGGAAGAGGAAGAGACGGCAACGGAGGACTTGACACCGCCCGAACCCGAATACAACAAGCTTCCGCGCGGGACCACTACATGCCCTCAGTGCCGCAAGAAATTCGATCCTGAAGACGTCAGAGAGCGTCTTTCGTTTGGCGTGCGCTGCCCACATTGTTGTCAGGCCATAGTGGTGTGGTGATGCAGCGTCTAGCGATGGGTGCCGATCGGACGATTGCCGCGCTTAGAGATGTTTCTTGTAGTACGCCCACTGCAGCCGAGCGAGAATTGCGAGAGTTGCTGCAAGTGGGAGGCCAATCCAGCGGACATCAACGGACGCCGGCCACAACAGGCAAATCAGAAAACCGGTTGCCATTAGCGCGACCTGAAAGTGCTTGGCTCGGTGATAAAGGCTCGCCGACTCCCGACCGCCAGAGGCTCGGCGTATCGCACGCTGCGTCAGCCCATCAGCCCCCGCGACGAGGTAGATGAGCACAAGTAGTGGCGCAATCAGGACCAGCGTTTCGAGGCGAACACCGAGCAACTGCGTTCCGATCATCGCCACCTCAATGGCTTCGATGTTAGCCAGATAGGTGTTGCGCACGATCGTGTCCGGAATGGAAAGCGCTGCCCCCTCCGCGAATCGCATTCCCATGTCGTGAATGCCGGTGATCCGGAATACCAGCCCGTACAGAAAATTCGCCGTTCCAGTCACGACACCCGGAGCCCCGCCCTGCCACGCAGCGAGTTCGCGCGCGTGGGCAAGGTCTGTGGACAGGATGCTCCTCAACCGGTCGATGCCCTCCGGCCAAACCTTGAACACGAATATCCAATCGACGATCCAGGCTGCAAGGGTGATTCCGACGAAGGTCAGTAGGAGCCCGAAAGCAAACTTCAGCGGCGCAAGAAGAGCGCCAGCAATTCCACTCTCGTGAAACGACGCATTCCTAGATGCCAACTGGCGCCTCCGTCGATGTTGCGTCGTGCCGCGCCCACTGTGAACGGCTGTCCATCCGGCCCTTCACCTCGCTGCCAATCGCTTCGAGGCTGGCTGGCATCAACGGGTCGTGGCTGGCGTCCGGCAACGGCATGCGGATCTTGTGGAGCTGTCCGCCGTGGATGAGCGCGAAGGCCTGGCCCTTGGGCAGTTGAACCAAGTCGCTCGGGGAAAGCATCTGGGCGCTTTCCGTTGTGATGCGGTCCTCGTTGCGGCTGGCGAAGTCGGCGAAGTCTCCCGGATCGTTGGTGTCCGAGACCGAGGACGAAACGAGAGTCGAGACGACGCGTACTTCCGGAAGCTGGCTGGTCAGTAGTTCCGCGGTGGCGACTTCCTTGACGCGCAGCATGATGAGGGTATTGAAGTTGCCGGCGATCTGCCCCGCCTTCGCCTGAGAACCGATCCGAGCCTCCACGTCGGACCAGGTCTGGGTGTACGCGGTCACCTGGAACCCCGCCCCGCCGGCCTTGTTGAGCAGCGGGATGAATTCGTCGCCAATCAGCTCGTTGAACTCATCGGCGTGGATCGCGATGCGGCGCGCCACCGTTTCGCCAGGAAGACCCCTGCCAGTGCCGAATTTATAGAGGCTTCCTGCCACGCTGGTGAGATCGGCGAACATCGAGTTACCCACCGCGGCGGCGACTTCGTAGTCCGACAGGGAATCAAGCCCAATGTAGACGATGCCGCCCAGGTTGATCACCGAGGCCCAGTCGAAAACCGGCCGCCAGTCGCCGGCATCGTCGAGGTCCGGCGAAAGCAGCGAGGCCGTGCGGCCGGTGGTGAGCTTTTCCATCAAGGGAAGCAGGGATGCCACCAGCTTGTCGAAGTAGCTCTTTTCGTAGTTGAGTGTCGAGGCGAGCGCGTGCGCGATAGGGTCGTAGAGTTTCTTGCGCCGCGCATATTCGACCAGCGTCACCGCGCGGAATCCGCGCGTCTGCAGCCCCTTGTCGAGGCTCTTCTTGTCGATCGCCATCGACTCGACCTCCGCGCGCCAGCCGGCAGCGCCCTGCTCCCGGTCCAGCCAGTGCTCAAAGTAGTCAATCAGGAGCGGTTCGACGTTCGACGCGTAGCGATTGATCTGCTCGTAGTCGGGCTTGCGGCCGAGTGCCACCAGGGCACGGGCCATGACGTTCACAAATCGCCAAACGAACTCCTTGAAGGCTGCCGACTGCCCCTCGGACGGAAGCTGGCCGGCGATGCGCGTTGCCACCTCGGTGATTCGCGAGAAGTTTCCCACCGGGTTGTAGCGAGCCGACAGCTCGGGATGTCCCAGGTGGAACATGAAGAACTCGTTCTGCCGGCCCGCGCGCTTCGCCTCCGCGTAGACGCGGCGAAGCAGGTCGATGTCTCCCTTGGGGTCGAACACGATCACCACCTCTCCCCGGCGTATGTCCTGCGTGAGGAGAACCTCGGCGAGCCGGGTTTTTCCGACGCGCGTCGTGCCCAGCACCAGCGTATGACCCACCCGGTCGCGGATGTCCATCCAGATATCAGACTCCGCGGGCTCCACGCCGTGAATAGCGGGATCTCCGCCGACCGCAGATTGCTCGGGCGACGGAGGCGACAGGAAATCTGCGGCCCGGCCGATGAGTCCCGGTTGCAGCATGTCCCGCTTTTCGGGGAGACGGGCTTCGTGCAGGCGCTGGGTATGCCGCTGATCCCAGTGAAAACCCTTCCCCAGAAACAGTCGCTCGGCCGACCACGGGATCTCTTCGGATGCCACCACGTAGCGGCGCTGGTGCTGCAGGTTCGCGCGGTAACGGGCGATTCGAAATCCGGCGTAGCCTCGCCAGCCCGCGTGGCAGACAAAAATGCCGGCGAGCCCCCATGCAAACGCCGGTGGCAGGAGAAACGTCGACGGGCTCGTCAGCACCGCCGCCGCGCCAAGACACGAGACCGCCGCCGCGCGCAGTTCGTAGGCGGGTCGCAGCAGAGCTTCGAGTGGGTAGGCCATGGGTTCAGGCGTCTCCCCGCTCTTCCCGCGAGCGCACCAGCAACGGATTAACGGGAGGAACCGGATCGATGAAGCGCGCTGGATTCGGAATGACGACGCCGGAGAGTCGTGATGCCGCCCGATTCCCCCGCATCACCTGGTAGGTCAGGATGTTCACGCCCTTGTCGGCGCGCAGATGCCAACCAGCCCGCAAGACCTGGCGCTGGATCAATTTCCCGATGTCCGGCTCGCCGGGCGCGTTCGCCGTGCTGCCGCCGTCCTCATCGATACGCTTCGCAAACTCCCGGAAAATGCGCGGCGATACGAGCAGCATGCCCTCGTCCACGAAATGCACGAGGGCTCCTGCCTGGTTGACCCTGAGCGTCCCATCCGCCAGGCCTTGCTGCAGCCAGGCCATGAAGCGATGTGCCGTATCCGGCGATTGGGTCAATGGAGGATCGGTCGCCGGAACCGTCCGGCCCGGCGCGCCGTGCCCGTCGTCAACGTCCTCGAGGTATTCCGGCTCCTCGTCGGGAAGCGACGATTCATCGGTCACCATGGCGCTGGCGCCGGCATTCACGTCGCGCGGAGTATTGGGCTTCGCAACCTCCTGTGCGGTCGGATCATCTCTGCTGTGCGCAAGCAGGTCGTGGCTCCCCGATTCGGTGGCGGCCCGAAGTACCAGCTCGCTGATTGCTCCACTCTGCGTCCATTCCGCATCGGACAGAAACGCCAGAAGCTCGCGCATGAGAGCGGGGTCCTCGGCCAGCCAGCCCAGAACCGATGCCGGCACGAACCGGTCGAGAAACTGCGGCGAATGCCCTTCGGCCTGCTCGGACCTGTCTCCGCGAACTCGGCAGAGCAACGCCGCGACGAACACCGCGTAGGTCCAGCGATGGGCCTGCGCGCCGATCACTTCCGGTGCAGCGCCTCGCGGCAGGATCTGGCCACGGCGGTAATCGAGTGCGCGACTGGCAACGTCCAGCGAGCGCGTAAAGAGATCATCCGGATTGACACTCGGCGATTCCGATGCCGGAAGCAGTTGCACGAACTCCGCATAGCCCTCGATGACGGGGGTCACCGCGCGCTCGAACACTTCGCGGGGAAACCCCAGGTTGATGCGCAGGAGTTCGACGACGGGATCTGTATTGGTACGTTCGATCAGCGCCTGGAAGCGAAGCAGCCTAAGTTCCACGTCCGACGTGGTGACGACATCCTGCCCCGGCTCCTGAGCCGCTCTCGCCGGGAACCGCGAGCGCCGCAACAACGTTCCTGCACTCGCGAGCACGCTTGCCAGGGTCGTTCTGCCTCCGCGTTTCATCACCGAAGTATTCATGGTCGGTTGAGTATTGCCGCTCCCAACCGGTAGGTCCGACGCAATCGTGGCCTTCGCGAGGCACCGAAAACCCATTGACGCGGGGCGCGCTTGTCGTTCTCACACTCATCTAGCCCGGTGAGCGCAGTGCCACGCACAAGCCGCGACCCGCTTGCGAGTGATTTCGAGGCCTCATCGAGGCTCCGATTCGGGCCAATGCACGTGTTCTCCGTGATTACGATGCTCTCGAAGTTTTGCGCGATCGCTGCGATGCGCGCAAACACAACGATGGGAGAACAGCGTGCGAACACAGCGGAGGCGAACGTCATCGGTGCGACTGAGCGTCGCGCTCGTGTTGTGCGCCGCCCTTCCCGCCCATGCCTGCTGGGAGGATGCGGCGACGCGCTACCAAGTCAGTAGCGTGCTGCTCTACGCCATCGCGCGCACCGAATCCGGGCTCAACCCGCAGGCCATAGGCCGCAACTCCAACGGATCGCGCGACATCGGCCTGATGCAGATCAACTCCGCCTGGCTGCCCACGCTGGCATCCCACGGCATCGGCGAGCGCGACCTGTTCGAGCCCTGCACCAACATCCATGTCGGCGCCTGGATTCTTGCCGGCAACGTCTCGCGCCTCGGCTACACCTGGGAAGCGGTCGGCGCCTATAACGCCGCGAGTCCCGCCTTGAGGCGCTCCTATGTCGAGAAGGTGCGCCGTCACCTTCCCGCAGATGTGCTCGCGTCCAGGCGATCGGCGCGATAGGCCGGCTGGTCCCGATCACAAATGAATCCTGTCCCGATGCAGTCCCCCTGTCTCACTCCCAACCCCAATCACTGGAGATCCACGCAATGAGCAAGACCCGCAGTACCGCCGTTCTCAGCACCACTGCCGCAATCGTCCTGACGCTCGCCGCCGGTTCCGCGCTGGCCGGCACTACCGGCACCGAGTTCCAGACGATGTACACCACGCTCCTCAACTGGGCGACCGGCTTCCTCGGAAAGTCGATCGCTATCGCCGCCTTCATTCTGGGCGCCGGTATCGGCATCGCGCGTTCGTCGCCCATCCCGGCGTTGGTCGGCGTGGTGTTCGCGCTGTTCATGGTCTATGTGCCGACCATCATCGACAGCATCATGACGGCCGTCATCTGATCGCCAGCGGGATCAGAGATGACCGACGTTTCGCTTGAGATTCCGCGGCGGTTGAACGATCCCCCGCGCATGTTCTGGTGGGATATCGACGTGTCGCTGCTCGTGCTCGCCGCCGCCCTCGCCGGAATGATCTCGGGGTTCTTCGTCAGTGGTTGCGCAGTGGGGGTGCTGCTCGCCTCCGCCTACGGCCGCGCCAAGGCCGGGAAGCATCCGGCCTTCGCGCTGCACCTCCTCTACTGGCACGTGCCGGCCTCCGTCACGGGACTCAAGCGAACGCCACCCTCGCACCTGCGGGAGTTGGTCGGATGAAGCTCGCGTGGATGCGCGCGGACATCGCAGCCGCCCGCCGGGCGACGACATTCCTCGTCGTGCTCCTGGTGGGATCGATGCTCGTGAACCTCGTGCTCGCCGTCTTCGCCGTGCGGCTCGCCGGCCACGAACGGGTGGTGGTGGTGCCGCCCACCATCAACAAGACCTTCTGGGTGGAGTCAGACCAGGTGAGCAGCGAGTACCTCGAACAGATGGGCTACTTCCTGATGCAGCTCACGCTCAACGTCACGCCGCAGAGCGTCGACCACCAGGCGAAGGTGCTGTTGCAGTACGCCGCGCCTGCTTCGTTCGG
>Ga0194120_10006780_pt1 | contig 16006 bp, 13 predicted proteins | sample TA2MahCa65mmetaG_FD_148642 | JGI IMG/M metagenome (GOLD analysis project Ga0194120, IMG submission 148642) | Freshwater microbial communities from Lake Tanganyika, Tanzania - TA2015019 Mahale Deep Cast 65m | ecosystem: Environmental > Aquatic > Freshwater > Lake | place: Tanzania: Lake...
GGAGCCGGGGCCGGGTTCGGCTCGAGCAGCGAGAGCTGGGCCTTGGGTGGCGGGGATTCTTGTGCGCCCGGGACGATGGCCTGCCGCACCGCGCTTCCGCCGGAGAATAGGCCGTGGTACCTCACCGGCCTACGTGCACCCGTCGCGCTGGGAAGCGTGCAGCATCTCGCTGCTCGAATGCCTGGCGGTGGGACTGCCGCTCGTGGTCACCCGCTGGGGCGGGCATCGAGAGTGGTGCCCGGAGGATCTGGCCTACTACGTGGACTGCCGGCCGCAGATGAACGACTTCGGCCGGGCCGCGGAACCGGTACCCGAGTCCTTGCGCCGCCAGATGCGGCACGTCTACGAGCATCAGGCGGAGGCCCGGGATCGCGGGCTGCGGGCCAGCGCGCACATCCGAGAGAACTACACCTGGGATGCCGCCGCCAGGCGCATGATCGAGCTGCTAGGGGGAGGGACCGTCCAGGTGCCTCGCGTTGCCGCCAGGTGATGTGCCGGCCGGCCGGCCGCTCAAAGCAGGCGGCCGAGGCGCTCGCGCAGCTCGCCGGCCATCTGCAGCCCGTGCGCCGGACTGTGCCCCGTGGTCTCGATGGCCAGCGCCATTCTCCCCCCGGAATCTTCCCAGTGAAGCCAGTAGACGTGCCGTCCGTCGTCCGTGCCACGCGGTGCCGCCTTGACGCCATTACGGGGGGCGCGGAAGGCCGCCTCCGCGAAGCGCACCCGGTCCACCCACGGCAAGGCGCACAGCATCTGCTCGAGGCGCGGCAGCGCCTTCGGCCGGTGGTGCGAATCCTTGCCAAGCACGAAGACCTCGTCTCGCGGCGTCCCCGAAGCGGGGGCCTCGACCGGAGTGCGCGCCGGTCGCGAGCCGGCCGCCGCGGCGAGCCACGGGAGGTAGACGAGGGTCCGGAACCGCTCGTGGACGTAGCAGACCGGCACGCCGTTCTCCTGGCCGGCGATGGCCATCACCATCACCTCGGCCTTGAAGCCGCCGGTCGCGGCGAGCGTCACCCTGGACTCCTCGCTGGCGCCGATGAGCGTGCGGAGCAGGAAGGCCAGCCGCTCGAGGGCGCTGCCCTCGCCATCAGGCTCGTAGTGGATTCCAGGCAAGCGGTGGAGCCTGACGTGCCGCTGGCCCCACCCGTCCCGCAAGAAAGTCTCGAGCGTCTCCGCGCATTCGAGGCCCTCGGGCGTGTCCGAGTGCAGGAGGTGGACAATGTCGTCCGGCCGTAGGTCCAGCCGCCACAGGGTGTTGGTCTCGGCGCTTGCCAGCTCCGGCTCGGTGTCGCCGAGCCAGGCGACGGCCCTCGAGAGGTCGCCGATCTGCGGCTGGCCGAGCCAGGGCCGGCGTTTCTCGGGCGGGAGATCCTTGTCGTGGTTGGTCAGCAACGAGGTTCCCACGGTGGCGATGATGGTCTGCGGCATCTGCTCTCCATTTGCGTCCGGAATCCGGCAGCGGCCGATGGTACCTCAGTCTGGTCGGACGGCGTAACGTCCGAGGCCAAAAGTGGTGCCCTTTCCCACCTGTGCCCACTGCCCGAAGCGGATCAACGGCCAGAGTTCCCGGAGGGCTGCGCCTTGCAGGTGAAGATCGCCGATCACCGCCTGCCAGCGCATGGTCCGGCCCTGGCGCGTGGACAGGCGTTCCACCTCCACCGGGCGGAGATCGGCTCGCACCTGGACGCCCAGCCCGCACTCCCGCGGGTGGAATCCCGGCTCCCAGGCCGGGTCGCCATAGAGGGATGCAAGTGCCCGGGCGCGGCGCACGAGCGCGATGGCCAGCGACGGGCCGTCGATCGTGGTCGAGAATTGACCCGCGATCTTCAGGCGCAACGGGGAGATCCATTGCAGACGCGCCCGGTCGAGGGGGCCGATCTCGGCTTCGGGCAGGACCTCGTCGAGGCCCAGGAACCCCAGCGTAACCCTTCCGGGCCGGCCCGTCCGGGCTCCGAGCCCCATCTGGCCGGCCCTGCGCAGCGCGCCCGCGACCTGGGGCACGAGGGCCACCGCGGATCCGACGAAGACGAGACGGAAAGCGACCGTCTCCCCCTTTCGAACGGCGAGGGGACGCAAGTCGGGCGCTAGCCGCGGCGATTCCGGAGCGATCACCATGGGCCGCGGCACGTCTTCCCGGATACCGGGCGGACGCCCGGGTGGCGGGTCCGTTGTTCCTTCCGAGTTCGCGGCCCGCGTATCGAAGAGCCGCGGGTATGCGCAGGTCGGTTCCGCGGGGCACCCCGCGCATGCCGGCCTGGCGGGGGCGGCACAGACCTGCTCCCGCAGTGCGTGCCCGAAGGCCCCGTGGAGGGCGGTAGTGGGCAGGCCCGGCAGGACGCCGTCGTGCTGGCACCGGAACTCGGCGCGGAATGCGCGGAGATCGGGAAGGCCCATGGTAACCAGGTGTCTGCTCATCCCCGGTTCGCGAGTGCGGCCTGCCGGCGAGCGGAGTAGGCGATCCGTGTCACGGATGGGTCAACGAATGAAACCCGGGAGGGCGGAGACGCGTCCCAGGGGATCCTTCTCCTTCCTGAACTTGGCGTGCTTGAAGATTGGCTCGAACGCCTTGCTGGCGGCACCGCGCTCGCCGGCCGGGATGGCCGCCCAGAGCCCCTCCCAGTCCACCGCCGCAAAGGCACCGAGCTTCCCTTCGGAGGCGAGCACCCGCTGGACCTCGGCGGCAAGCCGGTCCCTGGCGTCGGAGCCGGCAGCGCTGGCACGCTCCGGGTGGCGCACTTTCCCGCCAGTCGGGACGGAAAGGCGCCCGTAGCCCGCGGCCGTCTTGCCGCCGATGCCCCGGACGGAAAGCGCATCGAGCAAGTACCTGAGCGCGAGTTCCGCCCAGTCGGCGTCGTCGGGCTCGACCGGCGTGATTCCGAGGAGGAAGCGGGCGTGCGGCCGGACCGTCACGAACTGGACGGGAACGGGATCGTCCCAGTCGATCGGCTCGGCGGCGGCACCGCGATAGTACTCCGCCTGGTGTGGGGTCAGCACGTCCGGGGCGAGAGGGAGATCGGAGCCCGCGGGACTGGCCGATCCCGGCACGTAGAGCGCGTCCTCGAATACCACGCGGCCGCGCTCTCCGGGATCGTCCTCTCCGATCGCCGGAGCCCCGAAAAGTGCCAGGTGGAACCTGCCAGGTGCCTGCGAGGGCCGTCCCTGGTCGTACTCGACTCCGGCCCAGGGGGAACCGGCCTCGGCGCCAAGGTGGGTGGCCAGGAAGTGGTTCAGGACGCCCTTGAGCGCGGTGGCGGGGAGGAAGGGAACGCCGTAGGTGGGGTGGAGGGTGAGGCCGACCCCGAGCGGTGCCGGATTGCCGTGCCCGAGCAGGATCCTGGCATCGGCCTGGACCTCGACCGTGAGCGCCCGGGACTGCAAGGCCGCCCGCCAGCGCTTGAACGCGGCCCGATATACACCCGGCACCTGGATGCCGCAGACCGCGTCCATGAGCTCTGGCCGCCGGTCATTCGGGACCTTCCCTTCGCCGAGGTCGAGCTTGGCATAGCGCTCGAGCCACAGGCCGGGATGGGTATCCTCGAAATGTCTGGAAACGAGCTTCGCAAGCGCATGTCGCATCTGTCCGCCCCCTAATCCAGCAGCGCCTGGGCGGACCGCTTGAGCCAAAGGGAGAACGCCAGCGTCTCCCTGGTCGCAAGCATGTACTGCCTGACGTGCTGGATGCGTGCCACGGCCTCGGCCAGATCCTGGTCGCAGCCGTCCGGCAGGATCGACCGGTCCACGAGGTGGTCGCGAAGCAGCGCCAGCAACCCTGGCGCCACAGGTGCGGCGTCACGCTTGAGGAAGGCGAGGGCCTGCAGCAGGCCGCAACGCTGCACGTTCGCGCCCAGGTCCATGGCGGCCCTCTTCCATTCGGCCTGGTGAGCGGTCAGGTTCTGCGTACTCTCGTAGGCGCGCAGCATCCGGCGCTGTTCAAGGGTCAGTGGCAACGCGTCCCTCCCTTCAGTTCGCCGAGACCGGCAGCAAGCGGGCGCGACCCCGGCCGACGGTGGCTTTTCCGCCGAACTGCAGGTCGTTCCGGGCCGCCCCGAGGCAGAACGCCATCAGCTCCTCGGCGGGAAAAGGCGCCCCCGCCCGCCGCGAATCGGTCGCCGAAGCGAGGCCGACCAGGACGGTCTCGGCCGGCAGGCTCTCCTCGTACCAGAGCGCCTTGCTGGCCACGACGCCGGTCTTGGTCAGTCGGACCCTGGCGTCGATCTGGGTGCCGGTTTCCCAGAGGAAGGTCATGGTTTCGTCGTCCAGGATCGCAAGTCGCTCTGCAAGCGTAGCTTCCTCGCCAGGGAACAGCCAGCGACCGAGGGCGCCCGCCCAGGCATCCGCGAGGGGCCCTCGGACAGACGTCAGATCCAGATCCTCCAGGAAGACCTTGGAGATTCCGGAAGGCACGAGCCTGCTGGTTGCGGTCACCAAAGCAGACTCCTCCGCGACCGCAGGGATTGCCGGCACGTCCGCGACCCTGCAGGAAACGAGATCCTGCCTGGCCAGGCGTAGCAGGAGGGGACAGGTCGCGTAGGCGAAGGTCCCGTGCAAGCTGCGCACCGGCAGGAGCACGAGGCGAGCGTCGGCGAACGCGACTGCGCCCGCATGGTCCTTGTCCCGGTCCTCGGGTTTCGGCTCCGGCCCGAACGCGGCCAGGAAGAGCTCTCGCGACTCGTCGCCGGCTCCCCGGAAGCTGTCGCGGAACACCCCCTTGACGCTGCTGCCAGGGAGGAACGGGATGTTGGTGGCCTTCAGCCGCGCGATCGGGAGATCGACGAGACCCACGGCCTGGCCGGTCCCCGGGTGGAGCGGGGAAAGGGCGTGGATGAAGTAAGCCGTCTGCAAGAAGTCCCCCTTTCGAGTGCCAGGCGCTCCTAGGCCCTGGGAGCCCGCGGCCACGCGCCGGGAACTGCCATCCCGTAACCATCGAGGAGATCCTGGCGGTCGAGGACGATCTGCCGGCACCATAGCGCCGCGAGATCGTCCCGATTCAACTCCCTGCCGGTCGCCTCGAAGTAGTAGCAGCTACCCGCCGGAACGCACAGGCGCGAGGCCTTCGGGCCCCAGGTGACCAGATCCCAGCCGCTCACCGGCACCGGGCGCGGGATGAAAGCGGCTCTCAGCACCACTGCGAGGTCCGTGCCCGGGACGCTCCCGTGCCCCGATTCGTCTATCCAATCCGGCCGCCAGCCGGCCGCAAACGGTGCTGGCGTCACGAGGACAAGCCTGAAAGAGGTGGACGGGTTCCAGCGTGATTGATACTCGGCTGGTAGAGCAAAGGGATCCGAGTTCATCGGGAGCTCCTCTGCACTGGCCATCCGCTGTTCGCCACCAAGACACAAAACCCCGAGACCAGGCGCCGGAGAATCCAGGCGCACGTAAACGCCGAGCTCCGAGCCGTCGCCCGACAGCAGGGGCTCGACCGTCTCCAGGGAGAACAGATGACCCTCGGACGCGGCCCCGGTCGCGGGATCCAGGGCCAGATGGACGTCGGTCCGTACCGCCGGAGTCACGGGGCGGCGATCGAAGGTCGCGACGGCCCCGGGATCCTCCAGCCAGCGCATGAAGGTCTGGTGCGGCCACCATCGCGGCATCTCGAGTGGCTTCTCCCGGAGGGACGGCCTGGAGCGCCACAGGTTGTCCGCCAGATCGCCGCGCCTCTCCCAGCAGCCCCTTGCCGTCCTTGCTGGCGGAAGCGGGGGGAACCAGTGAAGCCGGCCCTCGCCCTCTTCCGCCGCGAGGAGCGCGTCGGCGGGAGCGGGCCAGAGCGGCCGCCACCCGGGATCGGCGTCCCCCTGGCGCCTCTCGACGGGTAGTGGACCCGCTACGCCAATCTCCTCCTTGAGTCGCAGCCACCGATCCCGATCCGAGCCGTCCGCCCGGAAACCGCGTCCGAGGCCGACCGCCGTCCGGAGGGCGCCCGCCACCGTGGGCGGCAAGGGCCAGGATAGCGACCTGGCGGCCTGGCTCCCCGGCTGAAAGCCTCGTGGATCCTTGATCGTGAGCCCATCCCTCGGGGAGAGCACGATGGCTGCAGCGGTCAACTCGCCACCTCCTGCGCAACAGGAGGCGCACCCTGGCCGCAGCGGGCGAACATCTGCGCGCACAGGCAGAGATCCACCCAGCTTGCGGCCCTCTGTTTCAGGGCCTCGAATCCCGGCCCATGGGGCAGATCCAGTTCGATCTCGGCCGGCGTCAAGGCCGAATCCCCCGCACCTGGCTCCTTGTGTGCGACGGTGCGCCGGATCTCCTGGATGAGAATCGCCTGCCAGACGGGCGCCTGCGCGGCTCTCGGCAACCGGGCGAGAATGCCGCGGACCTCGTAAGGAAGCCCGCCCGGCAACCGACCGGACTTCAGCAGTTCGGCAACCCGCTCGATGCGGTCTGCTGGGTCGTCGTGCCACCGCCCCCTGAAGGCCGCCTCGCTGCCCACCCGCTTCTCGACGACGACACCGAGGGCGTCCCGGCGGTCGGACTGCGGTTCTGTCGCGCCCTTGGCCAGCTCGCGTGCCCGCCTCCCGAGCTCCAGGAGGGAGCCCATTGGATTGAGCACGTGGCCGATCCCGATTCCGACCGAGAGAGTCGGGGCCTGGCCGGAGGCAAAGAGGGGCGTTCCCCCGGCGGAGGCCGCGGTCAGGTACGTGGCGAAGCCCTGGCGGAGCTCCCGGGCACATTGCAGGGCCCCGGCGACCGGCAGGAACGCCAGGACGTCGTCGCCGCCCGAGAACACGAGATTGCCCCCGTTTCGCTCGGCGATCCGTCGCGCATCCATGGCGAAATCGGCCAGCGCCCTGGAAAACGCGCGGTGTTTCTCCGGGGTCCCGATGCCGGAAAGCGCCTCCCCGACCTTGTCCCCGTCGGCCATGAGGCAGGCCACGTACGGCTCCGGGCTACCGCGGCCTCGGATGAGCCGGGCAAGCTGCTCCGCCACCCGTGCGCGTTCCTCGGGGGGCAAGTCGGACAGCGCCCTGGCCCGCTGATCCGGAAGGAACAGCTCGCCGTCGAAGGGGAAGCGTGAGACCCAGGACGCGGCACGACGGTCGATCTCCTGGGCGCGGGCGCCGCGCAGGAGCTTGCCCATCTCGGTCAGAGTGTCCGGTGGCAAGGCAGTCAGCCAGGGCTCGAACGCGATCCGCGAGATCGGCGCGAACTGATCCGGCTGGCCGCCGAGCCGCTTGACGAGGCCGATCGCGTCGAGCTGCTCGTCCGCGGGTATCCTGTAGCTTTTGGCGATGGCGGCTGCCCGGGCGGACCGGTCCTTGGGCCGGGCCAGCACGGTCTCTCTGAAGCCGTCCAGCGTGGACTTCGGCAGACCGGCCGTGCCGTGCCACTGGGAGAAGTCCCGCAACCGCTTGCGAGCCGCCAGCGCCAGTTCGGCCTCCCGCAGAGCCTCCCGGTATCCGGTCCCGTCGAGTTCGGCCCAGGCGGCGACGACCTCGAGGAACTGGTCGATCGCCCGGTTCAGGTCCACGTCCCTCGTGAGCAGCTCTCCGGCGTTTCCGGCGGCTCGGGTGGCAAACCGCTCCCAGCGCCGGATCACCGCCGCCCGGGCCGCCTCGCAGAGCTCGTCGACGTCGCCTTCCCCGATGGCGACGATGTGGTTCGATACCGGCATTGGCGGAGCGCCGGAGTCGCGCCACATGCTGTCGCAGGGCTCGAGGTCTCCGGAGCCGCGCTCCAGTGCGGGGAACACCAGGCTCCAGCCGGCTTCCGCCAGGTGTTTCGCGGCGGATCGCGACAGCTCGGAGAGCAGATGGGAGCCAAACCAGAGATCCCGGGTCCGGCGCGCTGCCGCGATGAAGTCCTGGACAGGGCCGAGGGAGCAGACCAGCACTCTCGCCATCAGAGGGTTCCTCCGGAGCCGCCGGGGCACTGGCCCGCAAGCCAGTCGAAGAAGGCCTCCTGCACCGAGGCCTTGGCGGCGAGAGCCGTGAAGGGGCACGGGTCGCCGGCGGCAGTCATGGCGGCAATCGGTGCCGCGGAACCTGCCAGGAGGCCCTTCCCGTCGGCCACCCCTACCTCGGCACTCGGTGGGAGTGCACGGTAAAGCCACAGCGCCAGGGCCGCGAAGGCTCCGCCTGGAAGCTGGATGGGCTTGACGATGAGCGGGCTGGCCAGGCGCTGGCGGGCCTCCTGGCCGGGCCCGGTGCGCCAGGTGAGGGACACGTTGTCCGGTTCCTTCAGGGCGCCTTTCGCGCCTCCCCTGTCCGTCCTCTGGAACTGGACCTGGATGGGCAGGCCAAACTGGGCCCGGGGCCATACAGGGGTCGCGTTGAAGACGAGGGGATGCGAGAGCGTGAACCCGCGATTGCGGGCCAGGTAGAGCCGCCGGATCTTGTCGGCCTCCGGCCATCGCGTCTGCCCCGGCCGGGCCGCGAGGCCTTGACCTACCACGGGGCGCCGCCGGGCGTGGCGTCCCGGGTCGGCGGTGTCGATCGACTGGCTCGAGGCCTGGCGGAAGTCCCGCAGCCAGGCCAGAGCCTCGTGCCAGGCCTGCAGGGCAGCGTTGTTGCCCGTGTGGGGAGGCCCGAGGAAGAACCTGGCTCCCCGGAGCGTCGGGAAGGGCTTTGCGACCTGACCCGGCGCCAGGCAGAGGGCCCCCGTGCTCAGATCTTGCGGCAGCCACCCGAACCCGGAATCCGGCAGGTCCGGGGCGCCGGCAGACATTCTATAAGCCAGCGACCCGCACCCTCGCCGCGTCCTGCCGCCGACTCCGCCGAACAGCACCCAGGCGCGCAATGCCCCGAGTACCTCGCCCCGCCGTGCTGGAGAGAGGCTAGTGTCGAACCGGACCGAGAGATCGAACCGGACACCGGGCCGGCGCCGCGGGGCAATGTCCGAGAGCGGCATGTTGGCCGGGAACAGGGCGTAGGCGTCGCGGGCCTGCAGCTCCACCTTGCCGCTGTCGAGATCTGGTAGGGCGCCGACGATTTTGATGGCCAGATCGACCAGAGACCTCTGCCCCTGGTCGCCGCCGGCGATTCCTCCCCATAGCTTGCGCTCCGCCGAGGCCAAGTCGGCGTGCGCCCCTGCGTGAAGAGCGCGCCACCACTGCCTGAGCTGCCCCCGGATCCCCGGGACTCGCACGATGTCCACCTCGTCCGGCCTCCGGGCGCGGAAGCCCCCACCGTAGATCGGCGTCGTCGTCTCGAGGCGAAACAGCAGTTCCTCCCCGACGATCGGCTCGTAAACAGGAGCCGCCATTCGACTCTTGACCGCAGTTTCCACGGGCACCCCCCATCCTGAAGACCGGGCCTCCCTCCCTTACCCAGGATCTTGACCTTCCGACGGCCATGCCTGCAGATCAAGCAAACGCGGGATCCTTCCGACACGGGAACGCGAGGAACCCGTTCAGGGCGTCGTTCGAGCGGCCTCGGTCGGAGGTGGCGCGTCCTCCGGGAACAAGGAGAGCGGGCTGCCCGTTACCCTACCAGGAGTTCCCATGAGCACGACACGAAGCCTGCGGCCCCCGGGACCGATGACCGGAGACATCCTCGTCTGCTCCGCCGGCGGGTCGCCCGAGCCGGTCGCCAACGCCGTCCGCGTCGGGCGGCCCGAGTTCGTGTTCTTCCTCTGCTCAAAGACCACGTCCGGGACCGAGGGTACCGATCGCGTGGTGGCCGAGAAGATCGCCCCGGACCTCGAGTGCGGGCACGAGATCGTCGCACTGGTGCACCCCGACGAACTCGAGGAAGTCTACAAGGCGTGCCGGAAGATCGAGCGCGCGATCTCCAGGCGCCACAAGGGTGCCCGCGTCGTGGCCAACTATACCGGAGGAACCAAGACGATGAGCCTTGGGCTCGGGGTGTTCGCGCTGCGCAGCGGATGGGATCTCGAGTGCAACGTCGGCAAGCGCCAGGACATCATCAAGATCACCGAAGGCGACACCCCCATGATCCAGGGCGCGGCGGCCATCCGCGCCGACGACGCGTGGCAGCTCGCGAGCAAGCTCGTTGGTCGTCACGACTACGAGGGAGCGGTCGCGGTCGCGGATCATTGCCTTCGCGGGCTCCAGACACGGGATCGCCAGGGGGCAGGCCGGGATCTCGCCGAGGGCCGGGCGCGCTGGGCCGTGCTGGCTGCCTGGGAGCGCCTGGATTACGAGGAAGCGGCCAAGCTGGCGAGCCTGGCCGGGATGAGTGACGAGACGAAGCGCCTGAAGGCATTGCTACGGGCGAGGAAGCTCGCACTGGGCCAGGAGGCCTGGAGCATGAAGGATCGAGTCGACGGCCTCGACCTGGTCAGGGACGCCCTGGAGAACGCGCGCCACTGCGCGGAGCGGTCCCGCTACGACGACGCCTTTGCGAGGCTCTACCGGGCGACCGAGCTGCTCGCCCAGGTGCGCCTGCGCCGCTGCCACGCAGCCGGAACCGGGGACGTCAAACCGGACGAGCTCCCCCTCGCGGATGGCGACAGGCAGTGGCTGGAAGGGCTGCGAAACCCGCGATCGCGGAGAGTCGAGATCGGGCTGTGGGCGGCCTTCATGCTGCTAGAAAAGCTCGGAGACCCTGTGGGGGACTACTTCATGGCCAACGAGGAGGCCCTTCACGGGTTCGTCAGCGTGAGGAACTCGTCCCTGCTCGCCCACGGTCTCACGCCGGTTTCCGGGAAACACTGGAAGGACCAGGGCCAGGCGTGGGACGCCTGGCTGACCCGGGCGCTTGCCCTCGCCGAGTAGTCGCCATGGCAATCCCGGTCATCGATGCCGACCTCGGGTCCGAGTTCATGCGGACCGGAGCCCTCGTTCTACCCGGACTGCTCGCGGCTCGCTGGCACGCGCGAATCCGGAGGGCGAGACGCAAGGTTTTTGACATGGCACCGATAATTCGCTAGTATCTCGTCTGGAGGTGTTTGCGATGGCCACGCAATCCAGCCACGGCCGATACACGTGGGAGAAGTTCCGCGCCTTGCCCGACGACGGCAGGCGCTACGAGCTCGTCGACGGGGAGCTCTACGAGATGCCATCGCCGACCGGGACGCACCAGATCATCGCCTTCAACTGTGCCTTGCTGTTCGACGCGGCCATTAGCATGCCCGCCGAGGGCATCGTCATTCTCGACATCGACGTCCGCTTCTCCAGGCACCGCGCCGCCCGGCCGGATCTCGTCCTTCTATCCCCCGGCCGGCGCGACCGGTACAAGGAGACCCACATCGCCGGTGCACCGGACCTCATCCTCGAAGTGCTTTCCCCGAGCAACGAAGCGCACGACCGCGTGCGCAAGCTGGGCTGGTACGACAGGTACGGCGTCCAGGAGTACTGGATTGCCCACCAGGACCGCATCCGTCTCGAAATCCTGCGGCGAGGTGAGGACGGCCACCTTGGCTGGCCCGTCGCGCTCGGTCCTGGCGATCGTCTTGCCACGCCTCTCCTGCCAAGGCTGGATGCCCGGGTCGATCAACTCTTCGACCGGCTGCCATCCCCGCTCGGACAAGACGTGCCCGACTGACAGCGGCACCTGGGCAGGAACGCCGAAGCCAGCAGCTTGCGGTCGAGGCTCTTCTCCTTGACGAGCTGCGTGTCGAGGATCGCCGCGGTCAACATGGCTACCGCTGAGCGCCAGATCAGGGGCGCTCCCGGTGATGCTACCCGACGATCTCCCTCGCGGTCTCGACCGCTCCCCGGACATCCAGGGCGCGGCTGGCGTAGTCCGCCCGGAGAAGATCCTCGGGGAGGTAGCGATGGTACTTCTCCGATTCGGCATTCGTCGCCAGACTGGCCAGGGCCGATGGATCGGTGCCGTCCGCCGCGGCCAGGGCTCCGAGGTGCTCGCGCAGCCGCTCGGGCGACACGTCCTGGAATGCCAGGGCCATGCCGTCCCGCTGGGCCGCGAGCCCGCGTTCCAGGAACATGAGTGCCAGCGTGTTCAGGATGCGGTCGCCGCGGAAGGGAAACAGCAGGCAGTCGCTCCCCGACTTCAGGATGGACGAGTCGGCCAGGCCGTACCGGTGGAAGTGCTGGCGGCCTTCGGCGAGGAGATCCCGGGCGACCGCGTCGAGGAACGCCGGCATGCCCTCATCCTGGTAGACCTTGCGCATCTCCTGCCGGACGCGATCGTGCACCCAGGGCGCGGCGCCGGAGAAGATGGGCGCCCGGCCACCCTTGGACGGCTCGAGCTCGACCGTCTTTCTCGCCGCATCGACCTCGAGGACCTTCCATCTGCGGCCGGCGAAGACGAGGTAGGCTCCGCCCATCAGCGGATCGTAGACCGGCATCGTGCCCAGCGTCTTGCCGGCATGCAGGAGCCGGAACTCCACGGGTGTCTGGAAGGCCGCAAAGAAGCTGTAATGGTTGATGAGCCGCTCCCCTTCCGGGCCCGGGATCAGGGTGCCGTCCTCCATCTGGGCCACCAGCTCGTGCGAGCCCAGCGCCACCAGGAGCCGGCCGAAGGCGGATGGGCCCACTTCCCGGAAAGGCCCGGCGCGGCATAGCGCTTGCCAGGCATCACTGGCCATGGCCCCGCCACGTTGCGCGAGCCAGGACAGGATCTGCTGGACCAGCGTCGACAGGTGCAGCGTGCCGGCCACCGGCGGTTCGATCCATCGCGCGGCCAGCAGGTGGACCATCGCGATGGCCTGGACCAGGCGCGGCCTCAGGGTGTCGGGCGGTGCGGTCCAGGGCGAGATCTCCGGCTCCTGGACGTACAGCCGCATGATGGCGGGATCGCCCTGGCGCCGCCCCGATCGGCCGAGCCGCTGGCGCATGCCGGCGACCGCGGGGGGCGGCCCGATCTGCGCGGTGGCCGCGACCAGGCCGATGTCGATCCCCATCTCGAGGGTCGACGTGCAGATGGCCGTGGCCGGCTGCTCGGGGCGCTTCAGGAAGGCCTCCGCATCCTCCCGCAGGTCCTTCGAGAGGCTGCCATGGTGCGGCCAGAACTCGTTGGGCACGCGCAGCTCGTCGCTGCGCCTGCGCAGGAGATCGGCGAAGATCTCGACCTCCTGCCGGCGATTCGCGAAGACGAGGTTGTGGCCCCCTCGCAAAGTCTCGAACAGGTGGCGGGCGATGTCGAGCTGATCGCCGGTCCCGGCCTCGTCCTCCCCCGTTTCGGGGGCCGCGGGCTCGACATGGCGGTAGCCCCGGATCTGCAGCTTGACGTCCTGGTGAAACTCGGTCGAGGCCAGGACCTCTACCCGCTCGCCGCCGCCCGGGCGCAAGAAATCGCAGGCGACGGCGATGTCGCCCAGGGTGGCCGAGAGCCCGATGCGGCGCAGCGGGCGGCCCAGGGCGCCCTCGAGGCGGGAGATCTGGCTCTGCAACTGCCGGCCCCGCTCCGTCGCGATGAAGGAATGGACCTCGTCGATCACCAGGAATTCCAGGCGCGAGAAGATCCAGCCGATCCTGGGCCCCTGGCGGACGAACAGGGCCTCGAGCGACTCCGGGGTGATGAGCAGGATGCCCGCCGGGTGCCGGAGCGCCTTCTGCTTGGCACCCGCTGCCACATCTCCGTGCCACCGGCTGACGGGAATCTCGAGCGACTCGCACAGCGCGTCGAGCCGCCCGAACTGGTCGTTGATCAGGGCTTTCAGTGGGCCGACGTAGAGAGCCCTGACGCCTCCCCGCGCGTCGCCAGCGAGGCGATGGCAGATGGGCAGGAAAGCCGCCTCGGTCTTGCCCGAGGCCGTGGCCGCCGAGATGAGCACGTCGGTGCCGCCTTCCAGGATAGCGCGGATGGCACCCTCCTGGATGTCGTAGAGCCCGCTCCAGCGCTGCCAGATCCAGCGCTGGATCCGGTCGTCGAGGAGGTCGAAGGCCGTCGAATCCGCGGCCGGCATCAGTTCAATCGAAACGCGATCAGCTCTTCGCCCCCTGACACCTCTCCGGTCACCCCTCCTGACCCCCCTCCTGACGCCCCGTCAACGGGTTCGAGAGCCGGATCGCGCTCGGCCTGGACCTCGACGGTCCCGAGCAGATCCTCCCACCGGGCCCCGGGGTTCTGGTCGAGGACCGCCAGCAGGTTGACGAAGGCCTTGATGCAGGTCCGCGGCGTCCGGAAGTACCTGTCGCCTATCTGTCGGCTGCAATGATCGAGGAAGGCGGTCAGGCCGGCCTCCGGCAGGACATGGCGCGATGCGTCGCCTCCCGCATGGACGTTGCGAATGTTCAGGAGCAGGACGTAGAAGTCTTCGGCCGTGAGGCTGGCCAGTCGCAGGACGGGCCCCGAGTGATCGATCAGGCCACCGGTCGCAAACGCGTTCTCGGCCAGACGGCTCTGGAGCGCCGGATAGCCGTAGAGTCCCCGGCGTGTGTCCAGGAGGAACTCGGGAGTCCCGCCCAGCAAGAACCCGAGGCCCTCGGCGCCGCCCTGAAGGCAATCGTTGAGGATGGTCAGAATTCGCTCGTAGTTGGCATTCCGGGCCTGGGTGTGGGATAGCTTGTACAGGTTGACGAGCTCGTCCAGGCAAACCAGGAGACCCTCGTAGCCGGCCATGCGCACGAACCTGGCGAGCAGCTTGAGGTGGTCGTAGAAGCTCGCATCGTCCACGATGGTCCGCACTCCGAGGTCCGTCCGCGCCTCGCTGCGGGTCGCATACTCGCCGCGCAGCCAGCGTACCGCCGCCGTCTGGAGGCGATCGTCGGCTCGGTCGAAGCCTTGCCAGTAGGCGGCCACCACGCGCGCCAGATCGAAGCCGCCGACGCATTCCTCGAGGCGAGCCAGCCGCGTCCGGATGACCTGCTCCGGTGCGGCTCCCGTCTTCTCGCCCGCGGAGATCGCCCGGGTCACGAATCGTTCGAGGACGCTCGCCATGGCGCCGCCCTCGGGCCGGGAGCGCGTCGCCATGTTCTTCATGAGTTCGGTGTACAGGCCACGGGCCTGGCCGGCCGCCGCCTGCAGGCGCTTGTCCGGGGTGAGGTCCGCGTGGACGGCGACGAGTCTCTTTTCGAGGGCGATGGCCCGCACCAGGTGCAGGAAGAAGGTCTTGCCGGCCCCGTAGTCGCCGATGACCAGCCGGAAGGCCGAGCCGCCCTGGGCGATGCGCTCGACGTCCGCCAGCAGCGCCTTGAGCTCGGCCGTCCGGCCGACCTGGATGTGCATGTGGCCGGTTCGCGGCACGACGCCCGATCCCAGCGACAAGAGGATGGCGTCACGATCCCTGGGCTTGATGGGAGCGGCGGGCGTCGTCATGTCAGCATCGGTCATGTCAGCATTCTCAGAACGTCGTGCGCGACGGTGATGGGGTCCGTACCTTCGAGCAAGGCCTCACCGGCCGCCTCGAAGGCGAGCTCGTTGAGGGCTTCGATGGCCCCGTCGACCGGGAGCCCCACGGGCTTGCACAGCGCCTGGAAATCTGATCGGCTCAGCCAATCCGCGTTGGCCAGGGCCTGCAGCAAGAGGCGCTGCGGGGCTCCGGGCCCCTCCGTCGCAGCCGTCGGGGTACGCTCGTCGGGCGGCTCGGTGAAGATCTCGCCCAGGAGCCCGGCTGCTTCCGCCGTGTCGCGAATACGGCAGGCGATGCGTTCCCGGTCGAGGGGCTTCGCGGCCGCCGGGCCGGGCGGATCCGGTATCCGGTAAGCCGTGCGGTCCCGATCGGCCGACAGGATGGTGGCCAGTTCGTCGGACTCCCCGTCGCAGGCCTGACCATGCAAGTCCCGGTATGCCTGCTGCTTGCCCAGACCGGCGATCTCGTAGAGCCTTTCCAGCCGTTCGATCCTTGCGGGCGGGTCGAGACCCGCGCTGCCGGCGAGGGTCGCGACGCGCCGCACGACCCACCCCCTGACGGCTGGCGCCAGCTTATCGAGGCAGGTCCGGAGACTCTTCGTGAAGGCAGGAAGGCAGGAGAGTGCGAGCGCCAAGGCTTCCAGCCTGGCAGCGCGGTCGCCGGGCCCCCGGAAGAAGGCCAGATGAGTGACGGGCGGCCCCTGCCGGCCGAACGGCCGCGGCGCAGGCGTCAAGGACATCCCGGCGTGTGATTTGCCAAGAGGAGGCTTCTTGTGGACTGGGGCGAAGAGGTCCAAGCAGCGATCCGAGGGCCTGGTTGTGCCGGAAAAATCGGTGAGAGGCTTGGGCTTGCG
>Ga0194120_10006783_pt1 | contig 16002 bp, 12 predicted proteins | sample TA2MahCa65mmetaG_FD_148642 | JGI IMG/M metagenome (GOLD analysis project Ga0194120, IMG submission 148642) | Freshwater microbial communities from Lake Tanganyika, Tanzania - TA2015019 Mahale Deep Cast 65m | ecosystem: Environmental > Aquatic > Freshwater > Lake | place: Tanzania: Lake...
GACAGTCAAGACCCCCAGGAGGTCGTCGTTGCAAGCGCACCGATCTCAGAGATCGTCGACTTGACACCCGAGACATTCAATCCACGCGGCGGCACACCTCTGTTTGATGCGACCGGTCTCTTGATTGGTCGTGCACGGGTCGAGGCGGCGGCGCGAGAAGCGACTGGTCTGCAAAAAGAAGACATCCTGTTCATTTCAGTCACCGACGGTGAAGAAAATCAGAGCAGCGAATACTCACTTCCGCAGATCAAAAAACTGGTCAAAGAGTGCGAAAAGTCAGGTTGGACATTCGTGTTCCTGTCTGCGGCACTCAACGCGTATGGCGACGCAGAACGAATCGGCGTCAAGCACGGCAATATTCAGGCGTTCAATAGCACTGCACAAGGTACTCAACTCGCGTTTTACAGTCTTGCGATGAAGACGAGCGAATTCCGCGACAAGAAGCGAAGTTTTCTCGCGGCAGAAGATGACGACTTCTTTGGTTCAGACAAACCAGCAGAAAACGACCGCAATGACAATTAAATTGGAAAACCTTCCATTCGGTAATGATTGGGGGAAAATTAAACCGCTTTCGCTTCAATCGCTACCTAAAAGAACGGGTTTATTAGTATTTTTGGTCGGTGTGAAGGTTTCACCTACTACCTGGAAGGCGATCAAGATGATGGTGGGAATCATGAACAAAAACACGACGCCCTGCACTGAGAAATTCAAGACGAATGCAATGCAGGCCAGAGCCGCGAGCCAGACCTTCCACAGAATCTAAGCAAATAAACTTAAGGGCCCAACGACAGATTCGTTCTGTCGTGGGTCTGTAGGCTTGCAAATTGCGGTTAGGGTCGAAGTAAATATCTCTGGGGATCAGCCATGCTCATCTTAGGTAAGTGCGTCCTTTGCGGTAAAGAGGTTTCGCTTGTTGCGGACCGCGAAGTTGGCAACGGGAGTGACCGCCTGGTGGTCCATACTTCTCGATCACAAGTTTCACTATTGGTTTCGCCTACAACATTTCTATTGTCTCTCGGGTGGTTAACCCGTGGTCGCAAAGAGGAAGACTGGCAAGATTTGCTAAAGCGATACACCGGCGAGAATTTTAGGGAATTTGTCGGATCACGAGTATGCCCCGGATGTTTCCCGTCTGATCCTCATGATGATCAGGAAAACATAGGTGAAGAGAAAGGCGAGGATGAGGGTGATTATGACGATGACCTCGACGAGGACGAAGAGCGCTCTCCGGTTTTGGGCCTTCTGATTAGAACAGACGGAAGATGCGAAAAGATCTCGGTCAAATCAGTCCGACACGTCTGTGAGATTCTTGGTTGCGACTCGGCCGACTACCTCTACGAACGCGAGTTTGCGATTTGGATTTATCGAAGTGAGAGCCAATCATCTAGGTCGAAAGTTAATGTTTATGCATCAAGCATCGCTAATTCGTTTATCACCGGTGACTGTGTGCTTCTATACGACTTGGATAAAGAAGGTCGTCGCGTAGATGTTTGGACCAATATGGGAAGTGATTGGTTTGATGGAGTGCTTTTTCAAATGATAAAGAGGTGCAATAATGACGCTGATGCAATCACATTTTTAGAAAGACATCGAAGATAGATTGACGTTGGTTGCAATTTGCGCTCGCTTAGATAAGTTCTGAGCGGTTCGACCATAATGGCGGCGTAACACCTTCTTTAACGAACCTATGCGTGTTCTGGTATAAAAGATTATTGATTTCATATTTTGTCGTTTTCAGAGATCTTGCTAATTCACGAGATGACTGCCCAGGCCTGAATTGCAACTCGAGTTCAATCTGAGAAAGCCGGTCGATTAATTCATGACCATAACTATGGCTGCTATCAGTCTCCTCACCTAATTCTTCGAGCCCCATTAGTTCACAAACTTCATCGTGCCAATGGGAAACTACGTAAGATAAGTAAGCGGCGGATACTGATCCAAAAAAGGGGACAAACCAGCTCATAGTCACTAGGTATTGCCCGTCTGCACTCGGCGTGATTGTGCCTGTTTCGCTGTCTTTGATAGCGACGAGCTTGCCCGTGTGTTCGGCGTTCCAATTGTTAGCAAAAATCAATGGTTGATCTTCCACGATGGTTATAGCACCCATTTGCATGCACTGATACGGCGAGGGTTCCTCTCCGAGAATGACAATCCATTCAACCTCACCAGAATTGACATTGATTGTCACGAAATTGTGCTCATCAGTTTGAATTTCAGCAGACAAACCCGCATTTTCAATAATCTCCCTTATTTCTTCAGCTGTGTACGATTCCACTTCTATTTGCCTTCCTTATCAGCATGTTTCGTCTTGATCATTGCGACTCGAATTCTGCTGTGGTTAAACCTACTCTGGCATACCGGCGGCTCACTAACGCGAACATGCAAGATGATCTCGTTGTCGCATTGTGGGCATCGCCAGATGTCGTTTCGTTTCGGTGTTGGTTCGTCGCGCAAGCTTGATCCTCGTGATTTGTTGATGAGGGTAAGCACTATAAGCACCTCTCTTGTAAGGTTTGCGACATGGGGTCAGAGTTAGTACCTACTACGTCGGTACTAAAAATATTTTTCTGAGCCACTTTCATGTTCAGTCAGACTCACTTTTGTCAGATTCTTTTGAGCCTGCATAAGACCCGTCATTCGCTCATACATTGCAGCGGCGAGGAGGTCTATCTTCGTTTCCGTCATTTCTCTCACGGGTTTGATTGGTCGTGAGTAAACGCACATTTAGGATCCTTTTTAGGCCTCAAAGTTATCCTCACCGTCACCCTCAGCATCGCTATCGAGATCATCATCGTCGTATTCAGCAGCATCCTCTCTTTCTGCTTTTTCAGCGATGCGCTTTTGGAGTTCTTCGACCGTCATGTAGCAGCCATACATTTCCTTTCGTTCGCCAATTCTGGTGACAGGTAGTGGGCAGTGCTCTTTGACGGACAAAGCCGAAGTCAAAACCACACGACCGTCGTTGAAACTTGTTACACCTGAGCCATCGCGGCGAATGAGAACAAAGTCAAGGCCATCAGCGACTTGCAGGCCATTGAATTTTTCTTTTTCTCGGATGCAGGCACCTGTCGCTCGAACGCGATTAAGAACCCAGTTGTATTTCCAGCCCGGAAACCAATTGCGTTCACATTCCAGTTGAGTGAATTGTGCAGCGTTTATATACCAAAAGCAGTTAATTACTGTCGCCACTTGCGTGGCTGATAGGACGATTTCGTTTGGTCGGGTGGGTGCAGTGCACGTCAATGGCCACTTTTTATCTTTACCCAACGCGGCGGTGACGCCAGATGAGACTGCAATCGCGATTTCACTAGCCAGTGTCGTCGCGTCCTCGTTAACCAATCGCGTGGTTAGAGGCTTCCACTTGTCCGTGCAATATGTGCCAATCACGTCGATGATGCGTTCGTTGATGAGCGCCTCGAGATGATTGAGGATTTCTTGTTTGGATTTGGTACTCACTATTCTTCCTTTCATCGAACTTGGCATTACCACCGACTCGAGATCGGTTGGTGATCTTCGCAGGGCCAAGTCCCTCAGATCGTCTGGATGATTACGAAAGTCACTATACAAGGGGGAGTTCAGACTTATTGCCTGCAACACCTTTGGTTCATAATTGGCGTGTGACTATCGATGCGCTCGGGGACGGCGAACGGTGTGCCTATTGCGGCACACCTGTGTTTTTCCATGGCGAAGGCATGGCCGATTGCCCTGGTTGTGGCGCTGAATGGGTCAACGGCGAAGACGACCCCGCAGACCGGTTAGACGGACCAGCGCTCGACGAAATGGAATTCGACAACGACCCGGACATGATCGAAATCGATGACTTTGGGGATTTGGATGACTTCGAAGAGGTTTAGGTTTAGTTCGCCTTGCCGATACATGCGGTAAATCGATGTCGTCGTGCACATCGTGTTGCCCGAATTGATCGAGGGGCGACTGCCGCGGCTTAGTCGCTACCTGCGCCGAACCTCACCCCGTTGGGGTCGCAGTTGGCGCCGTCGGTAATTTTTTGTCGTAATCTGCGTAAAAAACTTTCGGTTGATGCGGTGATTGCCGCTGTGAACATCGGACCTTAAGTCTGAAGCTGTAAATCAGACAAGAATTTAGGCATTATTCGATAATGTCAAATCGTTAAAAAATCCAATCGAAGGTGACCCGGGTAGCCCGACCAGTAATCCGCGATCTAAGTATTGGTTGAAATACTCGCACGATGTTTCGGGGACGAGCGCGCAAGAGTGGCATGCTGCAAGGTTCATTGAATTTGGCCCCTGCCCGACTTCCCCCATTTCCATGCAAATTGGATCGCTGGAGCAGAAGCGTGCATTGTCGAGAGCGGCTTCGAAGGTGCGGTCGAGGTACGTTGGTTCGCCCATGCGAACGAGTCCGCCCATGCTTCCTTCAGAGTCACCTGAGGCGGTATAGATTAGGATTCCGTTCATTGCTGGTAACGAAAGACCCTCATCGGAACAGTAAAGACGCTCTCGTAGTGAAGCAGCCGTATAGCCGCAGTCGAAGACTAATTGATTGATGAGTATGTGGGAGAGAGTGTGGAGCGCTACAAAGCGCGGCAGAAACGTATCATCTTTGCAGTTTGAGTAGTCGCGCTTGAAATATTCTGAGGTTTTCAAAGGCGCTACACGCGCCTGCACATCCGGTCGCTGACTCCATGACTTGAATCGGTCAGTATTGAAGTCAATAAAAATTCCCTCACCGAACACTTCATACGCAGGTAGCCAGTCTTGTCTCGGGGTCGATGAGCGGCGAAGCATCGCTTTGATTTGGGCAAGAGGTAAGTGTGGGTTTGGCTTGACACGACCAAAGCCAGTCAGCACGCGTGTTTCCCTTAGACGCTCTACCAAAGTTAGCGAACTTGACAATCGGCCGACGACACCAGTATCTGCGTAGAGAGCTCTATCCTGAAGGGTTAGTTTCAGCATTTCTGCGTTAGATGACCTAGCTTCCGCGAGCACCGAATACTCAGGTGCTTTGATGACGATCCGCCAGTCATCGGGTGTGTCGATGGCGGTTTTTGACGTAGCGCCAGACAAGTATGCGGACTGAATTGCTTCCGCCACCTTCTCAACGGTATATCCGCGTAATTGCGCCCCGTACATTTGCAAAAGCGTCTCAGCTATTTTGTGTGGCTCTTCTCCACTTTTAATAGCGAATTTCAGAAAAATCTGGATGGCATTAATAGCTAGCACCTCAAGCAGGTTTGCATCGATTCCGGCGACATCATTTGGAAGAAAAATAGCGCTTCGCACATAGGGGTAGTAAATATTTACTGCACCGGTCAAACCGCCGAAGAGTTGTGAGCTGCACCCTGATCCATCAAAGTCGTCGAGCCAAGGGCTGCAGCCACGACAGAGGTATTGGGTCGTGGGGTCAAGCTTTTCGGAGAGATTTGAGATATAAGTTGCGGTACCTGGTTTGTATGCGCCTCCGAAGATGCCGCTGAGGTTGCGCTGGGCACCGCATTCGCATTTGATGCTTTGTCCTTCGAGTGTTGCACCAAATAACGAAGCGCTAAGTTTCTTCTGGCAAGTGGGGTTCACGCTCTTGTGAACCCATTCACGAAATGGAAAATCTTGTATGTGTCCTTCCTCGCACATCGCAAGAAAGGAAACCTGAACCATGAACTTTTTGAAAATTTTTTTGGTGGGGGCCTCAAGTTGATCTTTTTGTTCGCAAGTCCGGCAAATGACTTTGCCAGACTGGTACTGCCTTTTTTCGAGCAAGTCTAAAGATTTACACTTTCGACACCAATGCCAAAGGGGAAATCGCAGAGCGGGAAGTTGAATGAACATATTTACTTGTTCGTCTTGGAATTCTTTACGATATGGAATGCGAAAATCTGGTGGTCTCACGAAATAATCGACGCCAAGAGTTTCACTTAGTCTCCACTCGTCGCGAATTGCAAATTCTGTTGGATCGAAGGACTTACTTATTCGGTCGATCCAGTGATCAATTCCACAGATAATTCCGGTTATGCCGTCCGGGGAAGTCTGAAGAGAACCGGTACCAGACGGTGAAATAAACTGAGCGCGTCGGAGTACAAACTCAGTCATTTTTGCCCTCCTCACGGCGAAGATAGACGTCGTCAATATTTGCGATGCACTCGGCGTCAACATTACGCATAGTTTGCGGTGTTGACCAGGCGAGCGCGGCTTTGTCTTCTTCTAAGTATTTTCCTGCTCTATAAAGCAAGGGGAGTGAGTCTTCGTCGTAACTTTTCTCCCATTCATTCCGAGCACGCACTGACCACTGGTGAGTACGTTTCTTGACTATTCGGTCGTAGTCTGCCATTTGGCGAGGGTCGACGATCGCGACACGCTCGCGGATTTCTTTTATCACGATTTCAATTAATTGTCTTGGGATAGGTAGTGGTCCGAGATTGGCCGGGCCAAAGTTACGAACATATCCGACAATGACTGCGTGTAAGGCTCTTTCCATGGCGGGGGTCGAAAACGGCGTTACGCTTGTCGGTTCAACAGATGCGTATAGGCGCTGATGGAATGCCCGGAATTTCTCAAAATGAGATCTATCCCGTGGTCGTCGTGGTGGATACATAGTTACAACGAGCCCAGGTCTCTTTTGCCAGAGTCGACCAACTCGGCCAGTCACTTGAATATATTGGCTCGTAGTTTTTGGTTGACCGAGTATGCTCAATAGCGAGAGTCGTGGAATATCGACACCGACTTCGATGATATTTGACGCTAAACAGGTATCAACCGCACCATTACCAACTGTTTTTGATAGCCGGTCGAATGTTTTTGGGAGTTCTGCATCTTTCACCCGACTGGTCAATTCGAGAACGGAATTTAGTTTGCGACGACGACCGCTTGCCTGATCATGTCCCTGGCGGGACCAAATTGAAAAAAGGTATGCGAATACGTTGATCTGGAGAAGATTGAACGTGGTTCCGATATCAGCGATGCGGTTAAAAAATGAGAGCAACGTGTACCACGGGTCTTGGAGTCCCGGGTCAAGAGATTTCGGGGCTTGTAGGAGGGCCGCAGTCACTCGAACCTGCAGGTCTTGTGTTGAACGAAGCGAAGTGCCGAGCACCCCGACATAGAGTCGACCTTGCTCAAGTCGACCATCATGATCTTTCGCGTATCGGGCGAAAAATGAGTCTTCAATAGTGATGCCATGTGGAGGGAATAGATTGGCCTCGGTGCGAGCATACAAACTTCTAATTTGTGTCTTGTAATTACGAATTGTTGCGGTCGAACAGACTATTTTTGGTTTCACTTGCTGTTTCTCAGGTCGCCGGTCAATGCAGAGTTCCTCGAAAAGCCATTCATATAGGCCCACCATTGTCCCTAGTGGTCCACTGATCAAGTGAAGCTCATCCTGGACGATTAATGATGGTGGTGCGTAGATACGCCTGCCGTTTTCGTCGAGACCAAAGAGACAACCTATGTCACCGCGAAACGCAACCTGCGCAAATTTATCAACTGTTGCAATGATGAGTGATGGTCGTCGTTCGTAGATATCTTCGTCAATGATCCATACGGGCAACGGTGATTTTTCGTCGTGGAATGGGCAGGTGCTGTCGGGGCAGGTGAAGACGAGAGTCTTTTCACCGCCCGTAAATGGGCTAGTCGACTCTCGAAAAGCAGGCCATGCCTCTGGTCCTGATATCTTGGCTTCAACTTTTTTCTTGCCTTCAACTTTCCCGAAGTCAGTACTGCAATACGGGCACTTGGTGAGCAGAAAGGGGTGATTGTCTTGTCTATCTTTTAGTAGCGATCGATACTCTTTGAGTGCGTCATCCCTTTTTAAAGGTGTAACCGAGCCCCCGACCCAGATGCCGATAGAAAAACTTGGCCCTGGCACGCTTTTGGCTCGTCGAACCAGCTCCATGTTGCAGATGAGACCTGCAGCTCGGGTGAATTGTTGGGTGGTGAGTAGTCGAAGCGTGTAGCGCATCAGCGCTCCAACTCTCTGGTCGTTGCCACGTAAACGTTGCAAAAAAAGCGAGAATGCGATAAGGGCCTGATATGCCTCGGTTTTGCCGCCGCCCGTGGGGAAGAAAATGAGCTCCACCGCATCTCGGTCTGGATCGTCTGCGTTTGCGGTGGATGCTAACGAAGCAAGAAGGAAGCCAATCTGAAATGGCCGCCACTTACCTTTATTTGTTGGTTTCGGTGGCCTAGGTGCGATCTGTCGCCGACCGGACTCGTCGATTGTTATCTTGCGGGTGTCGGGTGGCGTTTCTAATTGTTGTTTGTACACCGATTCATTCGCGTATTTGAACGCGAGCTCGACGTTCTTATCCGATCGAATAAGTTCAATCCCACCGCGTATACGTTTAAGGACGGCTTGGCAGTCATTCAGGTGATCATTCGCCGTGGGTTGTAGCCGCTTGGAGAGACTCGCAACCTCTCCTCGCCGAAGCGAAAGCCACTTACCGTAAGCGTCAGCCAACTTGTCGAGACTCGAGAATGGGTCAGGTTCATTGTCGAGTCCGGCGAGAGTTTCCATAGAGATCTCAATTTGGTCGCCATTCTCATCAGTAATATCAGGTGTCACGCTAGGCACTTCGTGAGATGGGAAGTAATGACCTCGAACCGAAGTTGCCGCTCCGTTAGACGGCGACCAGTCTGCACTGCAACCATGTCCAACGGCAAATGTCGGGAAGTCGCGATACAGCAGAGCGAGTGATCTTGCTTCTGGATCTTTTGCGAGAAGGACACTGTCTTCGCGCTCTGGATACGGTGGGAACGCAACAGGATTGTTTTCCTTGTCGAGAATTTCTACCGAGAATTCCGTCTGAAATAATCCATGAGTGTTGCAGCTCTCTCCAGAGCTGTTGTTCTTTACAGCAAGGGTTGCAAAGGTTTCCGGCCGTCCGGATAAACGTCGTATGAAGCAATAAATATCAATCGACAACGGCTGTTTTTTTTCTGAAGCAACCACGTTGAGCTTTTGGAAATTTTGTTGACCACCGGTGCCTTCATCGAGGCGAAGCTCGGCGGAGAACTTTACTGGGCGCCGAACATACCAAGTACGTTCGCTGCCTCCTCTTTCCCCACCACCAATCGTCACAGTGAATGGTTCGTAGTATGCGCCAGTTACGAGAACTTTTAGGGTCGCCGCAAAATCAGGAATGACGAACGAAATCGCTGCCGACCTAGGGTCGAGTTCATTTGCGCTTGATAGCTCGTAATCATTTGCCGAATTGTCCGAATCCGTGAAGGGACGAAGATCTAAGCGCTCAATTGGTGGTTCGTCCTGCTCTTCCACGTCGATGATTGGTGCATCGTCGAGGATGTTTTCGCGCCCGGTCTGTTTTTCCGGGAATAGAACACCGCTCGCATATCTCCGCATCGGGCCGATTCGCCCGTCATTCAAAATCTCCTCATCTGTTGCCGCATCCACCCAAGGCCCAAACGAGCTGTTCAGGTCAGTAAAATTTGGTTGAGGAACGAGATTTAACTTCGCGCCCGCTGGGTCTGGACCGATTATTTCTGCCTTGAGAGCATTGACAATTTCAGCCCGCCCGTGATCGCTCGTAACCTGGGGCGCATTCATCGAGACCTAACTATAAATTGTGTCCAAGACATTTTCAAAGTGGCTTTTGAGCAGGCATGCGACGGTAGATTTCGTCAACCATGGGTTTCGGACAAAGAATGATGAGCCTTTCAATTGCTCGCGAAATCCCGGTATACATCAGTGACACATCGAGATCGTCAGGCAGGTCAGTGAGAATTACTGCTTGTGCGTCGAGTCCCTTGAACTTGCGAATCGTCGTGGAGATTCCCTGGAAGCCGTTTGGTCGCCACAGTTTTATATCGTCGGTGAAGGAGTTTTCGTGTCTTTCGCCAAGTCTTTTGACAGGAATTGTTTTGTCCCCACTAAGTATTGCCACCGAATTTGGGACAAATCGCTTGAAAACATCGTCAATTACTTTCTCAAATGTTGCTTGCTGCACGGGATAGCTGGTTACTTCAAGTTCAAAATTGTCAGGGGTTTCCTCTAGCCGGTAACCCTTGTATAAATTCTGTAGCCCGGTGGCTAGATGGACCACGGCACCGATACCTGGCCGATTCCTGCAATTTTTAGTAAGTGTTGCTGTGACGAGATCTGGGATCTCTTCCAATAGGGCGTTACGACTTCTGTCGCCGCGACCTTGAATATTCTGATTGTTGAAGTCACCAAAAAATCGCACTTTAGCAGACGGATTTCTCCGGACGAGTTCTGCGACAAGTTTGACTGCGCCAATACTACAAATGTCTTGGATTTCGTCAACGATTATGCAGTCGAAATAATTCTCAAAAGCATGACTCCTCTGAAGGTTTATCCATGCATTTTCGAAAAACAAAGTTTCCTGTAGGCGTTGTGCATGAATTTGCCCGGGCAATTTTGAAACAAATCGATCTATTGTCCCAGTAAATCCGTCCTTGTCTCGCACTTCTAAGATTAAAAAGTTTGCCAGCATGCGATTAAAGCAAAGAAGTAGCGTCCGTGCATTTTGGTTTATCGCTCGTCGGGCCGTCTCGACGGCTAGAAGAGTCTTTCCGGTTCCAGCGGGTCCATCAAACAGTGTTCTCTGATTTGCTGACATCGTGTCGAGAGCATCAAACTGTTCCTCCATGAATTTTTTGTACTCAGCCCGACGGTCGCGGTCAAGATCTTGAGGGTGCATATGAATTTCGAAGTTTCCCCGAAGGTGTTTAGCAATTTCGTGCACTCGGGCCACCGATGGTTGTCCGGCTAGTGGATCAAACCAACCGACTGCATCGCGTTGTTCTGGGTTATCTTTCATTTCGACTAGTTTTTGGCGATTTTTATCCAGCACATTTTCGATGGCATCTTGAAGATCTTGACTATCCATCGAACGCCTGTCGATAACCTGCCACGGCTCCCATTCATTCGCCTCTTCGTCGAAACGAACGTTGGTGAAGGCCACTGCGTAGGTGAAAGGCACGCCGATAACTAAATTTCTATTGTTGCCCGTGGTCAGATTTTTACTCAGGTCCTCTTTTAGCGTGTACATCGCCATTGAGGCTTGTTCAAATGGTCCACGTTGAGCAGGGGGGTCATTTCCGAGATACCAAAGACCTCTTTGTCGCCTCACTGTTTGGTGGCTTTTTACTTCGAGGATCAAAATGCCTTTTCCAGGTACCAGGATTAAAAAATCAATCTCACCCGCGATCTGTTTTTGATGATGAGGAAGATTAAAGCTGTGAAGCACTACCCAGTCATCTATGCGTCTTGAGTTTCGCAGTGTTGAGAAGATCTGCTTCTCGCCGGGTGGTGCATCATTGTGGATGAAGTCAGGTATAAGTTGAGCCATATAAATCGTGGCTGCCTTTGAATGAATGGGTTGCGAGATGTCAGCTGATTGTCTTTATTTTTTCGACGGTTTCAATATTTCGTGGGTCGACATCATGCAAATTTCCAATATGCAGAATGCGATAGACCCCAATAGTTCCTTTCCCGCCTTCATCTTTTATAGTGAAAAATCCAGACTCGCGCAATTCTGGATCGTTCGCATCTCGATTTTCTAACAATTTACGGAGATATTTCGCTGCACCCGCACCGGCTCGGAGATGGAAGCTTCGAATAATATTTAGGTGTTCCCAGATTTTGGGACCATCTTCTTTAATGCCGAGATAATCGCAAAGCTTCTTAAAGTCCGACTCACTATGTGGACCAATTCGGCGAGTATTCGTGACCCAGTCCACGAGTCCAGTTGTTACGAGACCAAATTCATTTTCTAAGCGCTCACGGACTTTCATTAAAGAGCCCTCCCTTGCACGGGACTCCTTGAGCGCATTTTGCCAACGACGCTGACTACTTCTATATTTCGCAGCACCAAGCCGGTTCGCTTCTTGTTCGATGAAGTCATCCGTCGTACCCTCGACGCGCAACACGATGAACGCCCCCACCTCGAGGTCCTTAACTGTCTCGCGCTGTACATCCAGTTTGTTGTTCGTATCAGCAGTGACGATGAAAACTTTTGACTCAGACTCTTCACTTAGATACGTAAAGTAGTTCCCAGAGAGCCGAACATAGCGTGCAGGTACAAGCTCGTCACGATGAATCTGACCTTGGTCATCTAATCGTCTCTCCTCGACTGACCATTCGGTTTCATTATCCGCGATCGAATCAAAATATGGAACCTGCAAGGGCACGTGGGATGAGATATTTCGCCGTGGTGGGTAGCCGGCGAGTAAGCCCGGGACTGAAATCTCTGTTTCGCCAAACGGGTACATTACAAAGTGAGACTCCATCGCACGCGGGTCGCGCACAAATCGCCAATCTGGTCCGTCTGGTTTCCAGGAGGCGTATGTAGGGCTACAAAGGTAAACCAACTTGCCGACTTCTTCGATGTTTCGTAAATCCCCGATTGTCGCGGCTCGAATATGAAATGATGAAAAATTTGTGTGAAGCCATTGTCCCAGGATTGAGCTCATATGGAAATCTTTTGTCAGAACCAAGGTGTTGGTGCCTGCTAAGACGTGAAGTGAATCGGCGATGGGATTGCTCGGTTGGTCAAGGAGTGATTTGCAAATATCGACTGCCTGTGAGAGATGTTGCACAACCGCACCGTAATTGGGGTGATCACTCATTCGTTTGAGCGCATCCTGAATTTCGGCTATGCGCATCTCGGGGTCATCAAATGCCAAAGGGAGTCCCGTCACTAGGCGTCGCAGGCGATAAAGCTGTGTTCTGCCGTCAATAATTGTGGTTTCATCTGCACCGCTTGCGCGAAGCGTTTTCGAAAAGTCCTTGCAGATCCCGAAAAGTGATTCGACTTTGGGGTGTTGAATTATGTGGAGTTTTATACGCGCACTACTGCTTCGAGAGTAGGCACTATTTGTTTTTTCGAGCCTCATTTCAATTGGTGCTCCATTCCGAGTACTCGATGGTTTCCGGAATTTGGAGAGCCAAAATTTTTTGTTTTGGCGACACACCAGCATGTAGGTAGTCGGTGGCGAATGCATTGGCGGAGTCGAGGGCACCGCTTTCCCATCGATCAAGCACCACAAGATTTTGTCGAGCTGACACGAAATTTTTTGTTTTCGGATATGCCCGAGAACCATCGAATATCGCACAATTTACGGAGACTTCTTCAAGTTCATCGCGGTCAGGTGAGATAAAGCGAGTCAAAAAATGCGATACGTCCTCGACGGCATGCTCGTTGTCGCCGCTGACTCTTAGCAAATCATCTAGACAACCAGAAACACCCCCGTTTTTGAACTCATGGACTCTTAAATCTTCCCAAAGAGCTGGCCGTCCAATTAGACAAATTTTAGGGACTGTGTTGCACAATAAATCAAAGTGGCGTGTCGGAAAAAAGCCTTTGAAGAATTCAAGGTTGCGACACATCGTCCTGGGGTGTGTGAATGGGGGGCCGTAGTAGGGGCTGAAATTGAACTCCTTAACTTTGTCCATTGTGCGTTTTGAATTTACAGCAGAAGATTTTGATGTGTGCTCAATATTTTGAGGAGACTCCATAGAGTTGAAGCGAATAAAAGTTCCGTAAGCGATCAAATTGTCTGTCCTACGCCAGGTAATTGGTTGGCCAGTCTCAAGTTTTGAAACATCGATTTCATCAACTGTTCGAAGAATCTCAGGAACGATTGTTTGCAAATAACCCAAAGCGAAAAGTCCTGCGGCGAAATTTCGATTCGGGACAGTAACAATTCTCCACATCGTGTTTTGCGGTTGTTCAATGTGTTGTCGCCCTGAAAGACGCCCCAACTTAAACATGAATTGCGCCCATTCAGGTAAGGGAGCGCTAGCTGTTGTAGTGATTGATGACCCAAGTTGGTCACCATTTTCTAGTGTCATAGATTGATCCTCACAAAATTTCAAATCGACACGTCAAGAAACAGAGATTAATTGTGTATGTCTTCGGATTGCTAATTGGCAAAAAATTAGGCTCACAACTGGCTACGCCTTGCCTCATTTAGATGCTTTCATGGTGTCGTAAGCGATTTCGGTATCACCTTTGTCTAAAACTTGTCACTAGTACTTAGGCGTTTCAACGCGTTAGATACTTTGCACATACTTTGGGCATAATTGGTTTCATGATTTTGCCACAGCCGATGCTGCGATGGGCTGGTGGTAAGCGTCAGCTGCTTAAGATCTTGACGGCTTCATTTCCTAAAGATTTGGATTTATCAAAGAATAAGTATTTTGAACCCTTCTTGGGTAGTGGGGCTTTATTCTTCGGGTTTGCGACCTCTTTAACTCCCCCCGAACTAAAGGGAGTAATTACTAGGTCTGATTCATTCGTTTTGAGCGATCCAAATAAGGAATTGATAAATTTTTATACTGTTGTACGAGATGATCCAAATTCATTAATTAAGACACTGATGAAGATGGCAAAAAAAAGGTCAGAGCGGGATTACTATCAAATTCGGAGCTCAGATCCACAAAATAGAGTCGAAAAAGCAGCAAGGTTTTTATATTTGAATCGACTTTGTTTCAACGGTCTATATCGGGTAAATGGTAAAGGAGAATTCAATGTGCCATTTGGTCATTTGAAGAATCCGGTAATTTGTAATTCTCAACTGATCTTGGCGTGTTCATCATGGTTGAAGAATGCAAAACTTGAGACAAAGCCTTTCGGTCGCTCAGTGCAGAAGGCAAAGCGTGGTGACTTAGTCTATTTTGATCCGCCATATATACCGCTTTCAGCCACTTCAAGCTTTTCAAGTTACGCAAAAGAGGGCTTCGGTGAGAACGACCAGCGCGAATTAGCTCAGACTATTAATGATTTAACAAAGAAACGTGTAAATGTAATTCTTTCAAACTCGGATACACCACTTTCACGAAAAATTTTTGGGAATCTAACCTTGTTTTCAATTCCAGCGAATCGTTCAATTTCTGCCGCAGGTGGGTCACGTAGGAGGGTTCAAGAGCTAATTGGAGTTAATTATCCATTACCACAAATGAGAAATCCCTTGTTCATGAAGCAATTTAAGCTTTTTTAGTCCAGCGACAGATTTGTTCCTATCAATGTGTCGGTGTCAGGGATTATGAATACTTTGTTTTTCATTTTTGGTATTTGTTCATGTAATTTTTTTCAAAACGTCTTTTAGCCCAGGTGTAAAGCCTTTGCCACCGAGCACTATCCAGGCTTTTTGTAACGATTATCATATTTCATCGCGTGAACCAATTTGATGACTTCGTAAGGAATTTTTTCTTCGGTTGTTCCACCGGTTATTTGGACCTTACAGGACACGAGTCCTCGCACATTCGGGTCCTCGTTAGATACCAACTCTCAGTCCACTCTGTATTTTCGACCATCTGGAGAAGTGCCAATAGTTTGCTGTGAGTTGGCAGACAGATTGTTTGCTTTGCAAGATCGCCTTATGGCTTGCTCGACCGTGGCCTCGCAAAAATACCCAGTTCTTGTATTCCGAGGCATCGGGTATCTATTAGTTTGGCAATTTCGATCTAAGATCACCAATCGCTGTGCCGTCACTTATTCGCCATACGGCCCACCCATCGACTGGCCTGCCGATAAGACTTCGTGCCGCGCCCGAAGGAGTTTTGTGAGAAACTCCATCAGTTGTTTTGATAAATCCACCTTCAACGACCTCGGCTGTGAAGCCTTGACCATTTCTCCGTTTCCAGACGAGTTTTGTTCCGATGGCTAAAAAATCCGCTTTTATTAGGTCAGAAATATTTGGCATAAATGGATCGTAACTCTCGACCTTAACACCAAAGAAGTTTGGCTACTTCGGCAGAGTTTTCGGTATAAAAGAGAGAGCTATTAAAAAGAATCAAACCGGCCAAATGAAGTAACAGATACTTGGACAGTCTTCGAACTATTTGCAGTCAATGGTGGCCCCCAGCACCGATTGGCATCGCTCAGCACGAACAAGGCACACTTGGATAATGAAAGTGAACGGCTACGAGATCAAACCGGCGGCAAACCTGTCGGGCGCAAACCTGCGGGGCGCAGAAATGTCGGGCGCAAACCTGTCGGACGCAAACCTGTCGGACGCAGACCTGTGGGGCGCAAACCTGTCGGGC
>Ga0194120_10006784_pt1 | contig 16000 bp, 16 predicted proteins | sample TA2MahCa65mmetaG_FD_148642 | JGI IMG/M metagenome (GOLD analysis project Ga0194120, IMG submission 148642) | Freshwater microbial communities from Lake Tanganyika, Tanzania - TA2015019 Mahale Deep Cast 65m | ecosystem: Environmental > Aquatic > Freshwater > Lake | place: Tanzania: Lake...
TCGCCCATTGATTGATTTGGCACTGGGTTGCGCGGTTCGGCAAGAATCTGCGCAACCCTGTTGCGTTTCTGGGGTTGCGTCGCTCGATCTCACATTAGTGCAGTTTGGCGCAGACAGGCGCTGCACCCGATTTTGCACCCTGACTGCACCCGATTCTGCACCGTCCTGGTGCACCCCTGAAGTCACCCACGGTCCGGTGCCCGTGACCGACTGAAAGTGCAGATCACGCTGCTGCAGATAGTGCTTCGATGCGATGTTGACGCTCTGCCCCATCCACTTTGAAGACTCATGAACTGAATACTTGCTGGCCCAGTCTGTGGCGCACGAGGAGCGCAGATTCTGCAATTGGCGTGGCCACCTCTTGAATCCGGCACGCTCAACGATTCTTCCAAAGCGCTGGTAGATACTTTCGGCCCGCTGTTTTGCCAGCGGCACCATGTCCACAGCACCTTCCTCAGCGTGCTCGAAGAGGTCCATCAGGATCGGCTGCAGCCACACGACATCATGTGTCCTTGAGTCGAGCCATCGGTCCTCGCTTCGATGATGGTCGTGGGGGCGACGGATCGCCCCGTGACGTCACCCTCAACGGCGAGGAGTGGGTGTCCTGACGCATTCCAACGTATGGCGCATCGCACTATGGTCGACGCACGCTGGCGCCCACAGTCGCCGCGGATGTCACTAGCATCGGAAGTGTGACAACGCGTGATCAAGTTTCGGCGGCGGTTCGGGAGATCATCTGCGTCGACCTGAAGTTCTCCGGGATGGAGGTCACCGATGACCTCAAGCTCGTGGGCGGCGGGTTGGAGCTGGACTCGCTCGATCTGCTGCTCATGGTTACCTCCATTGAGAAGCGCTTCGGGCACAAGATCGCCCAGCGGAAGCTCGGCCAGGAAACCATGTCCACCGCCGGCAGTTTCATTAACTTCGTCCATCAAGAGCTATCGAGCAAGGAATGAGCTCCCGAAGCATCGAAGAGACGCTGCCGCACCGCCCACCGTTCCTGTTCATCACTGAGTCAGTTGCGGCAGACAGCGATCAGGCAAAGGCCATATGGCGTATCGACGGTCGTGAGGGATTCTTCGCAGGGCACTTTCCAGGGAATCCGATCGTCCCCGGCGTGCTGGTCACCGAAGCCTTGGCTCAGACCGCTGGGCTCATCGTTGGATGCCGATGCTCAGGATCTGAGAGGAGTCCGCAGGGCTTCCTCGCAAAGGTGGACCTGAAGTTCCCCACTCCCGCCAAGCCGCCCTGCCATCTCGTGCTGACCGCCAGTTGCACTCACGAGTTCGGCGCGTTGTACCGATTCGACGTCAGAGCTTCCGTCAGCGATGCGACCATTGCTGCCGGAGAGCTCGTGCTGTCGGTGCCCGCAGCCGATGTCGCTGATCCGGATGTCGCGCCAGGGCGCAGCGGTGCAACGCCGCGGTAACAGTGGAAGACACCGATCTCCGTGTAGCAGCGGGTGGCAAGAAGTCCTGCATTCTGCATCGCGTCGAGAATCGTGTTCTGAGGTACAGCCACATCCATCGTCCGACCCCAGTATCGCATCATGCCGAAGGTCGATGCGCGCCGGCTGACCACCATGGTGGCAAAGGGGATAGCTGTTCCCATGAGGTGACGGAATGCCCACCGCAGCACCGGAGTTTCTGGCGGCGACAACTCGAACACCAGGAGCCTGCCTCCGGGGCGCAGGACTCGGCGGGCTTCGGCAAATGCCGCATGAAGATCCTCCACATGGCGAAGCATGTAGCTCATCGTGACAAAGTCGAAGGTCTCGGATCCAAACGGCAGCGCTTCAGCGAATCCGACGACAGTCTCAGAGACCCCGCGCCGATCGGCGATATCAAGCATCTCGCGGCTCGGGTCGAGAGCCACGACGCGGCCAGAGCGTGTCACGATTGCCTGCGCGATCGACGCGCACACGCCCGTTCCGCTGCCCACATCCAAGACCGACATCCCAGCCTTCAGCCCGAATCCCTTCAGCAGTTTGCGGCGGTACCAATGCCCCGTACCGAGCGATGCCACGGCGCTGGCGCTGTCGTACTCGCGAGCGGTGCGGCCAAACAGCTTTCGGGTCCAGTCCTCACGATCTGCCCTGCGGGAGAGTCCTTGAGACCGGGAACGCACTGGTGAAATCGAGTGAACCTCTGCGGCAGCTCCCGGACCGCTGGCGCGAAGCACCTTGCCGCTCCCCGTCCGAGGCAGGCGGTCCACGAACGCGATGTCGCGCGGAATCGCATGAGGCGGAAGTTGACTGCGCAGGAACTCGCGCAGTTCGACTGACGACGGCCACTCGCATCCTGACCTCGCCTCGAGTCGGGCGCTCACCCGAGTGACACCGCCAACATCGACCGGCGCGACCACGGCCGCTGCAATCGCAGGGTGCTCGCACAGGGCGAACTCGACCTCGATGGGATTGACCTTGAGCCCGCCCACATCAAAGAGCAGCTTGGAGCGACCGACCAATCGCCAGCATCCGTGATCGTCTTGTCGGGCAAGGTCTCCTGTGCGGAACCATCCGTCCTGCTCGAGTCGTTCGGATCCTTGGCACACGATTCGTTCGGCCATCTGGCGAGTGCGCACTGCGACCTCACCGATCTCGCCGTTGGCGACAGGGGCGAGCGCTTCAGTCTGCTGCGGATCCAACAGGCGCAGCTCAACGCCGGGCATGGCTACTCCGCCACGGCCCCAATCCAGCCAGATAGTGCCTACTTCCGTCGCGCCATAGAGATCGACAAGCGGGCAGTGACCCGCCTCCGCCCATCTCTTGCGAAGAGACTCGGCCAGCGAGGATCCCGCCACGATCGCATGCCTCAAGCCCGATGCGTCTACCCCCGCGCGCAGGAGCGCGTCAAGCGCAGGCCCCACCGTTGGCATGACCGTGACTCCGCGGGCGCAGCTTTCCCGTACCTGCTCAACATCAAAGGTCCTGCTGCAGCGCAGTGTGCATCCGCTGAGAATTGGAGCCAGCAGCGCGTGCTCGAATCCGTAGGCGTGCTGCATAGGAAGGCATGAAGCAACGATGTCCGATGACCTGTAGAGGTCCGCTTGCACCAGCCCGACGGCGACGAGGTCCACCGCTTCAGGTGTTCGGCGTACGAGGCGGGACCGTCCCGTGGTTCCGGAGGAGTGCAGGATGATCCCGCCAAGAGGACCATCCGACTCGAAAGAACCTGTAGCCGATGCCTGCAGCCAATCCTCGTCAAACTCGACGAGCGTCCCAACGTCGCTGGCTACCCGCTGCAGCACTGCATCAGGGGCGTCAGGCGCAAGAAGTAGCGCGTCTCGACCCGAGGCAACGGTCGCAACAAGGCTGGCCCACAAGTGACCACCCGATGGCTGCCGAAGAAGCACCGTCGATGTCGGCGCCGTCTGTTGGCGTACGCAGCCACATGCGGCGCGCATCGAATCGTACAGTTCGCGGTGGGACCACTCACGCCCATTCGGGTCGACGATTGCCGTGCGAGTCCTCGGGGACGAGGCCTTGTCGAGCAGGGACTGAACAACGCTCCTCAAGCGACAGACTCTCCAGGCACGCTGCTGACCACTGCGGCTCTTGCATTCACGCCATCTGGTCGCAAGCGGTAAGGCCGCCTGCGAGGCGCGAATCCAATCCGCTGCTGAACCGCGCACATGGCGCCAAGAGTGAGGCAACGCACCGCTGTGCTAGGACGCACGCGATCGAACTCACCGGCGAGCAACGTCACGAAGCCACGCACAAGCTCACGTGGCTGGTATGGCGCGAAGAGCAGATCACGGAATCCTGAGCTATAGAAGCCCTCCACGAGCCTGAAGGCACGCCCCACAACTCGCGACGCCCAAGCCTGGTATCTAGCCCTCTCGCGCTCGGCACTGCCGCCTGCGCAGATGCGGATGACGCCTTGTGCGGCCTGTTCCGCGGAGAGCAGACCCATCGTCAGCCCCGTCGACCACACCGGGTCAAGGAACGCAGCCGCGTCACCTACGAGGAAGAATCCAGGACCGGAGAAAGGGTCGCATCGGTAGGTGAAGTCCGCAATCACGCGATTGCTTGACGGACCAACTGCCTTCGCCATTCGCTCGACCATGATTGGAGTGCGCTGCACCGCCCAACGCAGGCGCTCTTCAGGCGGCACATCGAGGCGCGTATGGAGTCCCTCGCGAGCCACAAACCCGATGCTGGTGCGACGGTCATCGAGAGGAATGAGCCAGAACCAGCCCTCATCCAGGACGGTCAGGCCGAAGCATCCCTGCGCGTCACCATCAGGGCGCTTGACATCATCAAAGTGCTCGAAGTAGGCAACGTTTCTGAGGAACGAGTGATAGCGACGCGTTCCGCGCAGCCGCCCAAGCACACTCGCCTGCCCGCTGCAGTCGATCATCCACCGCGCGTGGGCCGTGCCGCTGTCGGTCTCGAGAGTCACGCCCTCGTCCGAGCTCGCGACAAGGGAACGGACAGCGCAGTTCGTCCGCAGTACCGCACCCGCCTCCTGCGCCGACTGGACCATCATCGCATCCAGATGCACCCGGGCCATGTTGAATGCATCCTTCTCCCCGTTCCCCAGCGTGTCACGGAACTTGAACACTCGAGAGCCGAATCGACGGTCCCCCATCGAGATCTCGACGCCGACCTTTCGTGCGTGCGGCAACGCGTAGCACTTCTCGAGCAATCCAAGCCTTCGCAGCGCTGCCTTAGTGCGTGGCAGGAAGCTCTCGCCTATCCGGAATCTGGGGAACTCACCCCGATCGAGCAGTAGCACACTCAGGCCTGCACGGCACATGTCGATCGCCGCCGCGCTACCAGCGGGACCAGCCCCGATGACGACACAGTCGAATTGCTCAGACATTGGCCACACCCTCGACCTCCACGAGCAGACCATCGCGACAGAGCGAGGCCTGCAAGACACGCTCGCAGCTTCCAAACGCGGCTGTCGCGCAGGCGCTGACCTCCTCAAGGTCCCTCTCATCGCGCACATACACCTGCAGTCCGAACCACTCACCCCGCACGCCAGCGGCGCTCTTGAGCACCTCTAGGTTTCTCATCGTCTCCTCCCACTGGCGCGCCAGCTTGCCGACGTGCCTGGTCTCCTCGCCGACCACCGATGCGGTACCAGACGCGATCAGCAGGTCCGGCGTCAGCACTGCACGGGAGAATGGCGGCGACACCGGCCCATACCTCGACGAGTACTCCCATGCCGGCACCTGACGCGGATTCTCCACAGAAGTCGCGGGACCTGGCACATGCAGCGCGTGAACGACAAGCTGACTGCCCGCGTGGCCGACACTTGTTCCAGCAGGAGGCGGAACTCCCGGGCTCATGTGACGCGCGTAGGCCCGTCCACGACCGATGTTCATATGCATGTAGCGGGTCAGGCCGGCATCATCGGACTTGGTGATGTCCGACAGAAACGCCCACACCCGCGTCGGCGGCATTCCGAGTCGATCTAGGCATCGGTCAAACACGCCGAAGGCGGCTTCCTGCAGCTGAACGCCCGTGAGCGCAATGACATCCACTGCGTCGGACGCGACAACGGCGCCACTGTCCACAACAGGACCAACCCAAGGGGGAAGGTCAACGCGTACATCACCAGTGGCAACCCACCGATGAACACTCGTCGCGATTTCTGCCGGCCGACCGAAAGGCACGCCCATGGCATCACGCAGTCTATAGAGATGGAGCATCCGGTCCCAGCTCTGCCCACCATCGGATGCCCTTGGGATCGCGTGAACAGACCGTCACTCGGTCGTGGCGACTGCGGTCGGCGGCAAGGGCGAGCAACGCCAGCCCAGTGCACGATCCCATTTCCGGAAGCATGAGCTGCTGACCGCCATCCGTCTGAAGGGGCTCATCGAGCACCTGCCCAGAGTTGATCACGCTTGCGCCTGCCGGCACTTCTCCCACTCCCGTCGAGAGTACTTGGACGCCACTCTGGCCCTCGTCGCGCTGGAGGAGTAGCGCTACTGCCCCTGCACGGCCGTGAACCGTCGCGCCGCAGACATCCGACAGCACGCTGTCGACGAGCGGGTGCGACTCCTCCGCAGCGAGCACCAGCGCATGCCGCCAAATGCCGGCGCTGATTCGGGCTCGCGCGAGGTGCAGCGCCTCGAGCCCAGATGTTCTTGTGCCGATGACGGATGCGCTCGAAGCACGCACGCCGTAGGTGATGCTCACGTGCGCACTGCCCACGTTTGGGACGGACTCCGCAAACAGCATTGGATTGGCCAGATCGATGCCGGAGCCGATCAGGTCGGTGTAGTAGCGCTCCGTGAAGCCGGTGGCGCCATGCCATGTCGCGACCAGAGTGGGCACATCCGATAGCGCCGATTCAGACAATTGCACTGACTCAAGAAGGTCTCGCACGGCGCAGATAAGCAACTTGGGGAGCAGGGCCAGGCGGCGCGTACGCGCACGGTCGACCATCGAATCAACGAGATCGTCTGTGACATCGGAACCCAACGTCCCCAGCATGGCCTCAAGACCAGGTACCCCTCGGCCTCCGCCGCTGACCGCGCCGATCGCGCTCACACGCACTCCGACAGCCAGTGCTGGCCGCCCCGCCGTCACACCAACCTCGCGACTTGCTGGCCGGCGCACAGCGATCGCGACATTGGCACCGCCGAAACCTGCCGAGAGCGCAACCATCCTCTGCGGACTGGCGCTGCGAGCTGTGCGGTGCACAAGGTCAAGTTCAGGGAACTCCTCAGCGTTCGGCGGGTTCCCCACTCCAGCAGGAATGAACCCTTCAGTCGCGCACTGGAGAGCCACAGCAAGTTCAAGCGCACCTGCTGCCCCGAGGGGATGGCCGAATCGGCTCTTCAGTGCAGTGACAGGAATGTGCCGAAGCCTCGAACCGAATGTTGACCGGTACGCGGCGTACTCGCATCCATCATTGTCAGGAGTGCCAGTAGCGTGGGCGATGATGAGGTCCACCTGACCATCACCGCACGCCGACGAGAGTGCCGCGGCTGCCCCACGCCCCTCCGGATGAGGCTTGGTGAGGTGAAACGCATCGCTCGCCTCGCCGATCCCATCGACGATCCCGAGAATCGACTCTCCCAGCTCCCGTGCATCATCGAGCCGTCGAAGCAGGAAGAGTGCCGCACCCTCTCCAAGCTTCATGCCTTCCCGCTCCGCCGCGAACGGGCTGAGCGGCCCAGTGGCTACAAGCTGAAGGGCTGAGAACCCCGCGAAGGAGAACTCCGCAATCGGGTCATAGCCTCCCGCCACCACAGCGTCAGCATCACCTGACTGCAGCATCGCGCATCCATTGGCTACTGCGCTAAGCGCAGATGCGCACGCGCAGCTGATGCTTGTGGAACAGCCCCGGATTGGGTATCCCGCCAACACCTTGCGGAGCACCTGCCCCGCCGGCATCGATCGGAACGCAGCGTTGGCAGCCGCTTGATCACCATCCATCAGCCGTCGCATCGCGGTCCCACAGTGGCGCATACCCGCCAGTGTTGTGCCGATCACGAAGGCACAGCGCTCTGGCGGTGCCGAGAGCGCTCGCGACGGGTCATCACCCAGGAGTTGGGAGAGGCATCGCTCGAGAAGGATTTCGGCCCGGTTCGGCACGCATGCCACAGGAATCGGCAGCGGCGTCTCGCCAACATCTGCCGGTCTCGCTGGCGCCTGCTCAAGCGCCAGACCTCGCCGAACCCCACTGCTCTCACCACGGATGCGTTGCACGATGGATCTGAGGTCTGGCCCCATGGCGCCCGAGACCGCCATGCGCACGATCGCGATCGGCGTGTGCGCCATCAGACTCTCCTCGCTTCAAGCCGGAAACTCAGTAGTGCGCAGGCGAGAGACCAGACGAGGAGGAGCGATACGAGCCCGACATTCAGGGAGCCGTCAATCGCACCGTTGAACAGATCGATCGACCAGCCGGGAAACAGGAACATGCCGATGCGACTCACAGCATCCGGCATGAGGATCCGCGGGAAGAAGGCGCCGGACAGCGCGGCCAAGGCCATCGTTGCAACGGGCGCTACTGCGACGAACCTGGCTCGGCTACCGCAGAACGCGGCAAGCGCCACATAGCTCGCCCCGCAGGACACAGCAACAACCGGAGCGGCGGCGAGCACGGGAAGCGGACTGGAGATGGTCACCCCGAACACCATGTTCGCCCAGACGAGGGTGACAAGGAGCTGCCCGAGGGCGATCACAGACACCGCAGCGATTCGGGCCGTCATGTAGGCGGCACTGCCGACACCGAGAGCACGCACCCGCTCTCGCAGTCCGGCGGCATCATCGCCCAGCCCCCTACCGATCAGCGATGAGGCCGCGAAGAGTATGAACACGATTGCAATTCCACACACGCTACTGCGGACCAACAGGCCGTCCTCCCGCTGCACGCCAACAGCCACGGGCCCGGCAGGATGGCCGAACGCCTGGGCGTAGGCGGATCGGACCACTTGCACCACGGCATCGGTGACTCCTGGCATCGGCGATATCGAGATCACATCAAGTTTCGGGCTCTGCGACGAGAAGCCCTCAGGGAGGCGTACTTCTGCGAGGCACACGAAGTCGCTAGGCGCCATGTGAACCGAGAGGCGCGATGTTGCCATCGCGCGCAGTGCCGCCACCATTCTGCTCCCATCATTCGTGCCTGACGCGTCTACAACTCGCACGCGAAAGTTCACTCCACCGGACGACTCAAGATGGCTGTAGAAGAGGCCCAAGACCGTGAACAGCGCCACAGGCGAGAGCACGCTGAGCACAGCGGCTATCCGGTCCGATGCGAACGCGCGCAGCAATGCCACAGTAGTAGCGATCAACGGTGCGCTCCTGCAATCCTGCCATACGCCATCCACTGATCCGGTGCCGCTCGTATGGCACTCTCCATGGCCGCTATCAGCGCTTGCTGCGAGGGGTGGTTCGCCACATCATTCGCTCGAAGCGCTTGGCCCGGCGCAATGATCGGCGTGCTCATGTGAACCGCGTATCCACCAGGGCGCCGCATGCAGAACGTAGGCACGATCGGGGTGCCGCATCCGATTGCGAGCCGGGCAGGCCCTGTCGGGAGGTTCGCGTCGTCGATCCCCAAGAATCTCATGCGGGCGCCAGACTGGCCGGGCATCACCCGATCGGCGTGGAGCACGACGACCTCATCGGCCTCAAGCGCATCCCGCAAGGCCGCCCAAGCGGACACGCCATCCGATACGGCATGTTCGATCACACCGAGGCTCCGCCGCAAGCGCGAGCGGGCCCGCTCAAACGAGGGCATGGGATCTGGATGGAAAAGCACATGCACCCGCCGCTCAAAGCGGCGAAGCAGTGCCATGCATGGCTCGAATGCGCCCATGTGGATACTCGCCAGCAGGATCCCCCTCTTGAGCGCTCGAGCACGGTCGTACTCCTTCTCGCCTGAGAACTCCGTGACAGAGGACGCAAGTTCATCGGCGCTGGTTCCCTCGGATAGCAGCACCTCCGTTATGGAGCGCTGCATGTTGCGGATCATCTCACGCGCAACTTCCCGCACCCTCTTCGGACTGGCATCCGGACCCAGCGCAAGTCGGGCATTTTCGCTCAACACCGCGCGAGTGGAGCCTGACGCTGCCCAGATCAGGCGTGCCACTTGCCGACCAAAGAGATCTGCATGCCGAGGCATGCACCGGATTGAGCGGTAGTAGCACCCGTCGACGACGACACGAGAGATCATCGGGATGCGACTCCCGGCAGGTCCAATGCCTCGATGTTCGCAATCCCTGGCAGAAGCCTCTCACGGGCCGCGCCATGCGCAACGAGCACCACGAGCCCACCAAGGCGCTGCACCCGCACAATCTCATCAGCAAGTGTCGATATGCCATCGGCGTCGAGTCCGGCATCAGGTTCGTCGAGCACCAAGACCATCGGCGCGTGGACAAGCGAAGCAGCGAGTGCCGCTCGCCTGCGGGTCCCGCCGGAAAGCTGACTCACGCGCTTGACGAGCACCTCGCCAAGGCCAAAGCGCACCACTGCAGACTTCACCCTCGAATCAAGCAGATGTGATGGAACCCCTGACAGGCGTGCCGACCACTCAAGGTGGTCGATCACCTTCAGTCCACCCATCAGTCCGCCATCCTGAGGGTGATATCCAGGGGCCCCGCACGATCGGTCAATCCACACGCGTCCAGAGTCGGCCGATTGTGCGCCCACGATGCATCGCAAGAGCGTGCTCTTGCCCGAACCGTTCGCGCCAGTGACATGCAGGACCGTACCGGCTCGCGCAACGAATTCCAGTTCCTTGAACACGGGATTCCCCTTCATACTGCATGAGAGGCCCTCCACACGGAGCAGCGGGCGCACACTTGGGCGGGATGTGCCAGGTATGCCTATGGCGACGAATCGACCAGCCTTCACTCGCCTGACATCGACCTGTTCCCATCCCGCAGCTTCGGTGAGCGCTCGAACTTCCGCAAGCGTGAAACTCCTTCGCACACTGAGCATCGCATCCTTTCGGATCTCCGCTCGGCTCAGCGCGGTGCTCGCAAAGGCCCCCAGAATCCCCAGGCGATCCCGAATCAGGTCACTCCACACCATCAGCCGGCGTGACACGGCGCGCATCGCATCAAGTCCCGCAACGACGTCATCGTCATCCAGGTGATGCAGTACAAGCGATGCATGCGATACGTCGAACGATTTCTCACCGAGGGTGGAGATCGCGTTTCTGATGTCGAGCGTTCGGTACTGACAGCCATGCTGGCCATGCGCACGAGCCACCTGCACTGCGTGCTCGCTCCGATCGGTGCACAACACCTCGATGTTCAATCCCAGCTTGCGGGACAGCTTCAGTACACGGTGCGCGATGTCGCCACCGCCGCTTCCGAAGTCGACCACAGTCGCGCTTCCGGGCGGGGACAGCACCTGGTACCTCTGCATCGCGTCCAGGAGGTTCTCAGCAGCGCCAGCAATGCGGTTAACACGGGATAGAAGCCGATACTCAGCGCACAGAAGTGTGGCGTCCGGATGCAACGCATCCATGGTTTCGCGCTTCCGGGATCTGCCATGAAGCTGTAGGGTGCCCACCTCGCTCAAACATACTGGACGATCCCCAACCCCACGATTACAATTCGGTCATGAACCGCATTCTCCGAGCAGTTCTCATCGTTTCAGCATTTTGTCTCGTTGGGTGTGCCACTTCGGACTACGGCCGCATCACCAACAAGATCTCGGCGTACGACGCCGATGCAGCTGGCGCACGCGGTCGAATTGCTGAGAGCAACAACGACGCTACAAAGATCGCCGAATACACCACACTCATCCAGATCACGCGCACGCAGATCACGCTGGCGAAACGGGTGAACCCGCAGTCGAACCCCAACTTCCGCTCCGGGGCGCTGGACTACAACGGGGCGAGCGCTGAGAAGCAGGCTCGCATCAACAAGTATGAGGCGTTGCTCAAGCAGTACTCGGAAGAGCGCGAAGCGCTCGTTGAAGCGGACATAAAGCGCCGATGGCTCCAGCCGCCAAGTGACGCCTAAGGCATTCGCCTCGCTGATCACTGAGGTCAGTCGCCGCCTCCTCGCAGACGTGCGCTGGTGAGACGCAGGGCCGCTCCGATAGCGGCGCGGTATGCGCTGCCGTTCTCGAAGGAGCGCAGCGCGGATGCTGTGGCATTCGCGATGTGCCGGGCGTCATCTGCGGTGATGGTCATTGGCGGAAGGAACTTGAGTACGGGACGCTTGGCGCCGGTCACCTGCGCAAGCACTTCATGATCGTTCAGCAGGCTGCTCACGATCGACTGGCCGACGATCGGATAGAGCCGGTCGCCAATCATTGGCAGAGATGCGGGGCTGGCGACTCCTGCGGGTTCAAAGTCCACGCCGATCATGAGGCCCCTCCCGAGTACTGACCTGAACGATCTGCAACTGCTGCAGGCTCGGGTGAGCCCCTCGCGCAGTTCAACACCGAGAGCTCTCGATTGATCACAGAGCCGTTCCTCTTCAATCACGGCCAAGGTTGCGATCACCGCGGTCATGGCCAACGATCCCTCGTGGAAGGTCGAGCTGTGAGCGAAGACCCGGTCGAGCGACGAGTACGTCGAATTCCAGACATCATCTCCCACAAGAAGCGCTCCAACTGGCACAAGTCCCCCCGAGAGAGCCTTCGAGAGGACCGCCAGATCTGGATCCACGCCATCAGCGTGGCACGCGAGAAACGTGCCAGTCCGCCCGCAACCGGACTGCACCTCGTCGGCGACAAGCAGCGTGCCATGCTTTCGGCACATTGCATGCGCCTCGGACAGGCGACCCTCACCCATATCGCGAAGCGTCTTTCCCTGAACAGGCTCGACGATCAGTGCCGCCACGTTCCGAGAGTGCAGTGCCTGCTCAAGTCGGGACAGGTCGCCAAACTCAATTCGATCGCAGTTCGGCAGAAGTGCCCCGTAGCCCTCGCGCAAGTCATCGTTGCCGTTCACCGAAAGCGATCCGCACGTCAGGCCATGGAAGGAGTCGCTCCAGGAAAGCAAGCCAGATCTGCCTGTGTGACGGGTCGCGAACTTGATCGCAGCCTCGACAGCCTCTGTCCCCGAGTTGGTGAAAAACACGCGGGTTGCGCTCACTCCCGCCGCCCCAACGAGCCGGCGCGCTGCCTCGGCCGCAAGGGCATTGTTCTCCATGCGAACCCAGTTCGGAGGGGCGAGACGGAGGCACTGCTCCAGCGCATCGGTGACGACAGGATGCGCCCGCCCCACTGCAATGGCGCCGAACCCAGCCAAGCAATCCAGGATCCGATTGCCACGATCGTCCCACAGGTAGGGTCCCTCTCCCCGCACGTAGTTGCGGTCGATGCCGACCGTATGGATGAGCGACGAGAGCATGCCATTGAGGTGGCGCCGGCACGACACTCCTGCCGTACCCCTCGCTTGCATCAGCAGCGACTGAAGGTCAAGTCTCGTCGACATGCTCTCTCCCTAACCTACATGCCCCTATGCCCGCTGTGGTAGCCGTCATTCCGCTCTACAACCACGGCGCCACCGTACTGGATGTGGTGCGCGCCGTGCAGGCTGCCGGGCTTGACGTGATTGTTGTAGACGACGGGAGCACCGATGGCGGAGATCATCGCGTCGCAGAGCACTTCGCGCAGCAATCCGGAGGACGGATCATCCGGAGCGGGCGCAATCGCGGGAAGGCTCACGCCCTGCTCGTGGGAATGGACGCTGCGCGAACGGCTAGCGCATCCCATGCGCTCACCGTGGATGCTGACGGGCAACATGACGCTGGGGCAATCCCCCGGTTTTTGGAGAGCATCGATGGCACCCCAGTTCTCGTACTCGGAGACAGGCGTCCACTTCCCAGTACCTATCCGCTTGCGCGGCTCTGTGGACGGACCCTCAGCGGACTCGCAGTCCGAGCAGCCTGCGGGCAGTCGGTCGGCGATGCCGCCTGCGGTATGCGCATGTATCCGATCCGAGAGACCCTAGACCTTCGATGCGTAAGCGGGCGATACGCATGGGAGGAGGAAGCCATTATCCGCCTCGCGTGGAGAGGCGTACGCATTCGGCAGGTGACGATTCCGGTCATCTGCCGAAGTCGATCGGTAGCGCGGAGCCATTACCGATTCGGCCGTGACTGGCCTGAGGGCATCGCCATTCTCGTGCTGTGTGTGCTCATGCGCGTTGTGGGGATCTCGGGCGTATGGCACGCGAGTCGTGATGCAAAGCGGCAGGTGCTCTGGCCCTTTGTGCTCTCGCCGGCCGTCGTCGAGGCCACTCTTCTGGCCTGCTTCGCGTTGGCGGTGGGTACCAGCCTTGCAGCGCTCGCAGCAGCATGTCAGCTCGGCCCACTTGCGCTGGGCGCATCTTCGGCAGTCGTGCTGATAGCAGCGATCCGAACTTGCTCACCTCTCGCAGCCGCTGCACTCGGCGCCGCTGTTGGCTGCTTCGCCGCCCCGCTGTGGGCTGTCGTCATTGTCCTGCTAGCTACAGCGACAGGTCTCATCACCATCGCTCGCCAACGGGATTCAGCGCAACTCGGCAATGTTGCCGAGCGACGCGATCTGACCCCGCAGCCTCCCGAGAAACTCGGCGTTTGACTCATCACCGCCGACCCTCATGGGTTGGCCGAACGTCACGGTCAAGGGAGCCGAGCGAATCCACCGGCCGCCTACGGGCAGAATGCCCTCGGTTCCCCGTATGTGAACCGGAAGTACAGCCGCTTCGGACTCTCGCGCGATTTGAGCTACCCCACTGCGGAATCGCCCTAGGGCGCCGGTCCGGGACCGCGTGCCCTCCGGAAACAGAATGATGTTCCACCCTTGGGCCAGGAGCGAGCGAATCTTGGGCAGCCCGTCCCCCATATCGTCGCCGCGGCCGATTAGGCAGACGCGGTATGTGCCGACGATGCAGCCGCACAGCAAGTGCCTGAAGATACGCCTCACGCCACGATCGCTAGGCGCGGGCGCAAAGAAGTCTCGAGCGCCCACTGTGAAGGTCCTATCGCGAATCGTTGGCGGCAGGACGTAGCGGAGAAGCGGCGTATCGACCAGGCTGAGGTGATTCGCGGCGATCACGACCGGCCCAGCCGCGAAGGTGCTTGCGTCAACCCCCACCACCTTGATGTTGACCCGCAGACCCGTGCGTAGAAGTTCACTGACCCGATCGCCGCACCAGCACATCATCCGTGACGTGCTTACTGGAGCTTCAGGCACGGGGGACTCCCGTCCCGCCAACGGGAGTGCATCTGACAACTTGCTACTCCTGCCCCATGAGGGTGATGTCTATGGTCATACCCGCATGCGCACGGATGGCGCACGCACTCCAGATTGGTGGACCGAGTGGCAACGGTTTGCCGCTGAATCCCCACGGTTCCGTTGGTGCTCCGAATGCGCCGCGATCGAGCGCCTCATTGTTGTTGAGATCCTGGAACACCGATACCACAATCTCCGCACCTTCAGGGGCTCGCAATGTGAAACGCATCTTCTCCGCACTTGCATCTGCGCTGGTGCCGTTGTGGATTCCAGCCCGTGAGAGGAATGTCGCCTTGTCAGCAAACACAGCGCAGCGCACAGGACCCTGCCCCGGCCAGATGGCCGACACGACCACCTGGATTGATACATCCGGAGGCGCGCTGTGCTTGATTGCCGATGCGCACGCGGGAAGCATCCAGATGCCAGACACCATCAGCGCGAAAGCACCAAGATGCCAAAGTGCCAAGGCGCGTGCCCGAAACGTGACTGCGATCAGCATTGGGTCAATGCTAAATCGCGCTCAGAGCTCCGTGTAGTGGATTGTGAGGCACGCGCAGGCGGCGCCTTGCTGCATGGAATGCCCTGGGGCGCCCCCGGAAGGTCGCCGAACAAGACTCGACCCTTTCTGGAGCCCGTTCGCCCACGCGAAGTCGGCGAGGATTCTGGGTGCTCGTCCGAAGGGCTTGCACATGCGCCGCACGGGGAGCGGTCTGCGTGCGTCGGCGACGGCTCGATCTCTGGAGCTCCGATGCGCTGCCCATGTTGTGCGATCGACCGACGGGCGAACTCACAGATCGTGTCGCTGCATCGCCAGCCCACGTTGGCTCCAGAGAGCCACTTCGCATGGAGTTCGCCGAAGTCAGAGCCCACCGCCAAGGGTGCTCCTGGGCGTATCGTCGCGGTAGGTGCGATCTGGCCGTAGGCGCCTCGTATTGCGCTACGGTCGAGCTCAGTGTTTGGCGGAACCTTGATGCCGACCAACTCGATGCCCTGTAGCGCGCCGTGCTCGTCAATACTGGCGAGCGTTAGGGCGCCAAACTCGTCTATAACAGCCGGGGTCGAACTCGCGAACGAAGTCCTTGGGCACGCCCAAGCGCGCTGCAGCGAGCTGGTGGTGGTGGGCCTTGAGTTCGTTGCGCCAGTGGGCGAGGCGGTGCCGCCATCGCTCTAGATCGCGCTCAGGCGCTTCTAGCGGTTTCCTCGGGGTTTCCTGCAGTGGGTTGGAATCCTACTTCGCCCATTTTTGCTCCCTTTTGCGAGTTGTGACCGAGCGGCTTGGTCGCCTCCCATGGGGTCCCAGCCCCCCCCCGCCGCAATTGCAACATTTTTCTGACTTTCGTTTGCACA
>Ga0194120_10006791_pt1 | contig 15982 bp, 18 predicted proteins | sample TA2MahCa65mmetaG_FD_148642 | JGI IMG/M metagenome (GOLD analysis project Ga0194120, IMG submission 148642) | Freshwater microbial communities from Lake Tanganyika, Tanzania - TA2015019 Mahale Deep Cast 65m | ecosystem: Environmental > Aquatic > Freshwater > Lake | place: Tanzania: Lake...
TTGCAGGCGAGAATCTCGGTGCAAGCCTCAGCCGAATCCGCGAAGTGCCGCAACGGGAAAATCTGATCGTGCTGCGCACGTTCAGCAAATGGGCAGGGTTGGCGGGTCTGCGCATTGGCTATGGCGCGTTCCCCAAGTGGCTCATGCCCACCTTGTGGAAGTCCAAGCAGCCATACAATGTCAATGTCGCTGCAAGTGTTGCCGCGCAAGCGTCACTTGCCAATGTTGATGAACTGAAAGTGTTGGTCGAAAAACTCAAGGATGAAAGAACCCGCCTCCTCTCTGCGCTGACGGAGATTCCGTACCTCAAGCCGTATCCTACGCAATCGAACTTTATCCTCTGCCAAGTGAACGGGCGCGACGCTGCTGAATTGAAAGCCAAGTTGGCGCAAGAGTTCGGAGTGTTCATCCGCTACTTCAACAAGCCTGGGCTGAGGGATCACATCCGCATTAGTGTGGGGCGTCCGAGTGATACGGATGTTTTGATAAGCGCGTTGAAAAAGTTGTAAAGGCAGGAAAGTTTGAATGTTGGAAAGTTTACAAGTTGGAACGTTCAAACCTGTAAACCTGCTAACTTGTAAACAAAGGAGATGTTATGAGACTTGGTGAAGTTTCCAGAAAAACGAACGAAACACAGATCGAAATTAAATTGAACTTGGATGGCACAGGCAAGCATGAGATTTCCACAGGCGTGGGATTTCTCGATCACATGCTGACCCACCTCGCCGTGCATGGTCTCTTTGACCTGAACGTCAAAGCGCAAGGCGATCTGCACATTGATGTCCATCACACGGTGGAGGATGTGGCGCTGGCGTTGGGTCAAACCTTTGACAAGGCGTTGGGCGACCGCAAGGGAATTGTCCGCATGGGAGATAGTTTCGCGCCAATGGATGAGACTCTCGCACACGTGGCAATGGATCTATCGGGGCGTCCGTATGCGGTGGTGCAGGTCGAATGGCACACGCCGTATGTGGGCAATATCCCTGTTACGTTGTTTCCGCATTTCTTTGAGTCGTTTGCGGTGCAGGCGCGCTGTAATTTGCATGCACGAGTCTTATACGGGCGCGATGACCATCATCAAGCCGAAGCGCTGTTCAAAGCTTGGGCGCGCGCGTTGGATGCGTCCACGCAGTTTGATGTGCGGAGGGGTGGGAGTATCCCTTCGACAAAAGGAAGTTTGTAAAGATGATGAAAGAGGAAAGATGAAAGATATTGTGTTGATCGACGCAGGTACGGGCAATCTCCGTTCGGTGCAGAAAGCATTGGAGAGTGTCGGCGCAAACGTAGAACGAACCGATGACCCACAAAAAGTTTTAGCGGCAAAGAAAGTTGTGCTGCCTGGCGTGGGTGCATTCGGTGATTTTATGGATGGTATGAAAGCCAAGGGACACGATGACGCTGTGAAGCAAGTCGTCTCGCGCGGAGTGCCGATGCTGGGAATTTGTGTTGGCATGCAAGCCTTGTTCGAGATTGGCGAAGAGATGGGTGAGCACGAAGGCTTGGGTCTGCTGCGCGGCACGGTCGTGAAGTTTGCAGATACGCTTTCAGTGAAGATTCCGCATACGGGGTGGAATCAGGTTCAGGTCAAGAAAGAGGCGGCGCTCTTCGATCAAATCCAAGATGGGGCGTATGTCTATTTCAATCACTCGTTTTACTGTCAGGCGGGCGATGCATCTGATGTGATCGCGGAAGTGGATTATGGCATTCGCTATGCGTGCGCGGTGCGGCGCGAGAATGTTTTTGGCGTGCAGTTTCACCCTGAGAAAAGTCAGGCGGTGGGGCTGCGCATTTTGAAAAATTTTGTGGAGGCGTGATGTTTACGATCTATCCCGCGATCGATCTGCGCGGCGGCAAAGTGGTGCGCTTGAAAGAAGGCGACCCCGCGCGGATGACGTCGTACAGTGATGACCCCGCCGAGATGGCAAAGCGTTGGATCGATGCTGGTTCGACTTGGTTGCATGTGGTGAATCTCGATGGTGCGTTTGGTGAAAGTGATAATGCAAATCGCACTGCGCTTGAAGCAATTTTGAAACTTGGCGCGCGTGTGCAATTCGGTGGCGGGATGCGCTCACTCGAGTCGGTTGAAGCGGCGTTGTCGTTGGGCGTGAGTCGCGTGATCCTTGGAACAATCGCGATTGAACAACCAGAGATTGTACGTGATGCCTTGGCTCGTTTCGGTGCGGAACATATCGTCGTTGGAATCGATGCGCGCGATGGACTCGTGCGGACTCGCGGCTGGAAGGATAACAGCGGCGTGCCTGCGCTTGACCTCGCGCTTCAAATGCGGGACTTTGGGCTGGATACCGTTATCTTTACCGACGTCAGCCGCGACGGTTTGGGCAGCGGGTTGAACATCCCTGCGACGCGAGCGTTATCTGAGAAAAGCGGGCTGGATGTGATCGCTTCGGGCGGCGTGCATACCATCGACGATGTTAAGGCGGCGAAGGATGTGGGGCTGGCAGGCTGTATCATCGGGCGTGCGTTGTATGATGGGACGGTTGATTTACGAGAAGCGTTGCAGGTTTAAGGTTGAAAGTTGAAGGTTAACCTGCAACCTGAAACCTGTAACTTTCAACCGATTGGAGAACTATGTTAGCAAAACGAATCATCCCTTGTTTGGATATCAAAGATGGGCGCGTGGTGAAAGGCGTGAATTTTGTGAACCTGCGCGATGCGGGTGACCCTGTGGAGCAGGCGCGTCTGTACGATGAGCAAGGTGCGGACGAGTTGGTCTTTCTCGATATATCCGCAACCCACGAAGGACGCAAGACAACGTTAGAGTTAGTCAGCCGCGTGGCAGAGACGGTCTTCATGCCGCTGACAGTCGGCGGCGGAATCCGTGAAGTGGACGATATGCGCAATCTGCTACTGGCTGGCGCGGACAAGGTCAGTGTCAATTCGGCAGCGGTGAAGCGACCTGAGTTGCTTTCTGAAGGCGCGAGTCGATTCGGGGCGCAGTGTATTGTGCTGGCGATCGATGCATGCAGAAACGGCTCAAGTTGGGAAGTGTACGTGGCGGGCGGACGTACTTCCACAGGCATTGACGCGGTTGAGTGGGCTGTCCGTGGCGTGGAATTGGGTGCGGGCGAGATCCTGCTCACCAGCATGGACGCCGATGGCACGCTTGCGGGTTATGACCTGGAATTGACAAGTATCATCTCGAACATGGTCTCTGTGCCTGTCATCGCTTCGGGCGGGGCGGGAACTCCCAGTCACTTTGCGGATGTGCTGACCAAAGGCATGGCAGATGCGGCATTGGCGGCGTCGCTGTTCCATGATGGGAAGTTGAGAATCCCTGAGTTGAAGATGGAGTTGGCATGGCGGGGCGTGCCTGTTAGGTTGTGAAGTGACGATAGACCGCAGACGATGGACGATGGCAAGAAATCAGCAATTGTTGTCTATGGTCAATGGTCTATGGTCTGGAGAAAAAGATGAAAGATGAGTTGTTGAGTGAGATTAAGTATGATGTGAATGGATTGGTTCCAGCAATTGTTCAAGACTCAGAGACTAAGGATGTGTTGATGATGGCCTGGATGAATATTGAGTCTTTGCGATTGACGATAGAAACAGGCGAAACCGTTTTCTGGTCACGCAGTCGGCAGGAGATTTGGCACAAAGGCGCGACATCGGGCAATGTACAGAAGGTGGTCGAGGTCCGCGTGGATTGTGATGCGGATACGCTACTGGTGTTGGTCGAGCCTACGGGTCCGTCATGCCATACGGGCGAGCGGACGTGTTTTTATCGAAATATGACGATGGACGATTGACGACGGACCATGGAAAACCATCGTCAATTGTCAATGGTCTATCGTCCAATAAGGAGAACTTATGAGCATTCAATGGTTGTTTGATGTGATCGAAGAGCGAAAAAAGAATCCCAGCGAGAAGTCGTATACGACGAGTCTCTTCAATGAAGGCTTATCAAAGATTGCGCAGAAAGTGGGAGAGGAAGGGACAGAAGTTGTTGTCGCGGCGTTGGCACAGGAAGACCAGCGACTGATCGAAGAAATCGCGGACTTGACCTATCACACCCTCGTTCTACTTGCCGCGCGTGGACTTACCCCAGCCGATGTCATGGCGGAGTTGGAGAAGCGCCACAAATGACCCGCATCATTTTATTGGATATTGACGGCGTACTCGTCCAACCAGGCGGATACCGCGCTGCATTGCGGGCAACCGTTCAGCGATTCGTGGGTGAGTATCCTATTGAAGAAGATTTGTTGACCGAACTTGAAAAGCGCGGGATTTCGAGCGAGTGGGATATGTCGCCGCTCATCATTGCCACATATTGGGAGGATGTGCTTTTGCGTCAGCCGATGAGTGGATTATCGGATGATGTAGCGATGGCAGCAAAGCAGATTCAAAGTCAGAGAACGGATGTGCCAAAGCAATTGCATGTCCCTGAATTTGATTTGGTGGCGGGACAATACCCCGCTGAGACAGCGTTCCATGCGGGATGTTTTCCATCCATCCCAGAGGTGTTGCGGAAAAATCTTTTGACCGAGTCACGGGATGTCCGCAAGTCGGAGACGTTTCGCACGTTTCAGCATTTCACTTTGGGGAGCAAAAACTTTCAGGCGACGTACCAACTTCCAGCGGAGTTTGTGGCGCAATCCCTTTTGCGGACCGAGGATAAAGCCAACATCAGTACAGAGATCGGTGAGAGGTTAAGGCATCCGATGAATTCCCTAGCTGCATTTACCGCCCGTCCTTCGCATCCGCCGCGTGGGGTTGAAATCAGCATCGGGTATGCACCTGAGGCAGAGTTGGCGTTGGAGTTGGTCGGGATGGCGGACATTCCGTTGATGGCATTCGGCAAGTTGGAATATATCGCCGCGCAGCACGGGCTTGACCCCGCTGCATTGATAAAACCTTCGCCATTTCAGGCATTGGCGGGCGCGCTCGCCGCATGGACAGGCGATGAACTTTCCGCATTGCAGGCGGTGTACGACTGGTATTTGTCGGGAAGGTTGAACAGTCGTTTTGGAGATTTGCCAACATCGTTCGAGTTGGTCGTGGTGGAAGATACGCTGGGCGGCATCCGCTCGGTGCGGACGGCGGGCGAGATTTTTCAGAAGGCGGGGTTCGATGTGAGCGTCCGCACAGTTGGGCTGACCTCGGGGATTCGGGCAAAGGAAACCGCTTTCAAACAAAACAATGTGCCTTATTTCCGTGATTGGGCAGAGTTGATCGGCGAATTATAAAATCCTGCCGCTCTTGTAAATTGAAAAACTGGACAGGCTTGGTATAATTCTGCCTTACGAAATTTAGGAGCACGCATGAAATACCACATCTGGACCGAAGGCTGCCAAATGAACGTTGCCGACTCACAGCGGGTCGGCTCGTCGTTGGAGCATCTTGGCTATACCCTTACCGAAACCATCGAAGAAGCAGACGTTATCGTTCTCAACACCTGTGTCGTGCGTCAGTCCGCCGAAGACAAAGCCATGGGGCGTGTCACCTCGCTCTCTCCTCTCAAAAAGAAAAACCCCAATCTTGTTATCAACTTAATGGGTTGCATGGTAGGCGTACGCGGCGCGGAGAAATTACGCAAGAAACTTCCTTTTGTTGATGTCTTCTCGCCTCCCTCCGACCCGGGTCCGTTGATCTCGCATCTCACGCAGTGTGAGATCCGTTCGCTCGAAGATTCCGAAACCACCCGCCGCTTCCTGATGATGGACGAGGAACTCAAACTGCCCATTGCCGAACAAGGCAAAACCGTCAGCGTACATGTGCCTATCGTCTACGGCTGTTCACACGCCTGCACCTTCTGCATCATCCCCTACAAACGCGGCATCGAACGTTCGCGCCCTGTCGGCGATATTGTTGGCGAAGTCCGCTCACTGGCAAAGCAAGGTGTAAAGGAAATCACCCTGCTCGGTCAAATCGTAGACCGCTACGGCAAGGACATTTCCGACGGTCCCAACCTCGCCGCGCTTCTGCGCATTCTCCATGAAGTGGAAGGCATCGAACGCATCCGCTTCCTGACCTCACATCCCAACTATTTCGATGACGACCTGATCCATGCCATTGCCGAACTGCCGCGGGTCATGCCGCACATTGAGCTGCCCATCCAGGCAGGCGATGATACTGTTCTCGAAAACATGAAGCGCGGATATACCCAGCAGCAATTCCGTGACCTCGTGGCGAAGATCCGCAAACACATTCCAGACTGCTCCATCGCAACGGATATCATCGTCGGCTTCCCCGGCGAGACCGAAGAACAATTCATGGAGACGTATCGCGTCTTATCGGACCTCAAACTGGATGTAGCCCATTTAGCACGCTACTCCGTTCGAGAGGATACCGTTGCCACCCGCCGCATGGTGGATGACATCCCCGAAGAGGACAAACTCCGCCGCCTGCACATGCTCGATGACCTGCAGGAACAGATCGTCGGCGAGATCAACAAAAAATATCTAGGCGAAACCGTCGAAGTGCTGTTCGAAGAAAAGGTCAAAAATCGCTGGCGCGGACGCACCCCCACCAACAAACTGGTCTTCGTCGAAACGGAAGAAGACCTGCGCGGCAAACTCCTGCCCGTCACCGTCACCTGGACGGGACCATGGTCGATGCAAGCCAATCTGATCAAACAACCTGAATTGATCTCCCTGTAATTTGGCGTAGGGGCGGGTCTGAGACCCGCCCCTATGTTTTTCGGGGGTTATAATTCTCTTATATGTCCTTCAACGAGCTCATCACCACCTTCGCAAATAACCTGCTCCCCATTTTGCTTGTCAGCGGCGCAGGCTTTGCCCTCGGCAAATTGCTCAGCATCGACTCGCGTTCACTGGGGCGCGTGGTCTTTTATGTGTTCAGTCCCCTGCTCGTTTTTGACCTGATGGTAAAAAGTCAGTTGAACTTAAGGCAAGCCATTACCACTGTTGGCTATACAGCGTCTGTAATTCTCGTGCTGGGAATTCTAGCCTTCCTGCTTGGCAGGCTTTTCCAACTGGAACGCACTGCCCTGCTCGCGGTCATTCTCACCGTGGCATTCGGCAACACAGGCAATTACGGCTTGCCTCTGGTCAAATTCGCATTCGGTGACGACGCGCTCGCCGTCGCTTCGCTGTTCTACGTCACCACTACGATTTTATTCAACACGGTTGGCGTGGTCATCGCCTCGCTTGGGCACATGGATTTGAAATCTGCCCTGCTTGGGTTGTTCAAAGTACCAGTCGTGTATGGCGTCATCCTTGCCCTCCTCATCAAAGGGTTGAACATCCATATGCCCTTGCCGCTTTCACGTACCATTGAGATCGCCGCCAATGGAGCCATTCCTGTCATGCTCATTCTGCTTGGCTTGGAGTTGACGCGCATTGAATGGTCGCACAGTTTCCGCGCCATTGGCGTGGGCGTTTTCGCCAAACTCCTGCTCGGCCCCGTCGTCGGCATTTTGCTCGCCAGCCTCTTCGGCCTGCAGGGTCACACCCGTCAGGGCAGTGTCATCGAAGCCGCCATGCCTGCGGCAGTCGCAACCACCGTGGTGGCAACTGAATACAAATTACAACCGTCACTGGTGACCGCCATTGTCTTTCTCGGCACGGCGCTCAGCCCATTAACACTTACACCATTGCTCGTCTATCTCGCGAGGTAACGAAATGTCCAATCTGCGCAATGCCATTCTGAAGACCTTCATCATCATGCTTCTCGCAGGGTCCCTGTCACTGAAACCCGGGCAGGCACAAGGTCAGGGAGGAATCGTGGTCGAAGACCCTGTCATGATCGTGGACTTCGGGAGGACGATCGAATTCACAGCGAAGATCAAAACCCCGCTTCCCATCCAGCAAGCATCACTTCTCTTTCGCGGCGTGAACGAGGAAACCACCCGCGTGGAAACGTTGCAGGTAGCAGAAGATGGTTCATTACGTTTTGTGTATGATGCGTCGCTGAATGTATTCCCCCCATTTAGCTGGATCGTCTTTTGGTTTCAAGCCACACTGACAGACGGCAACACCTACACCAGCGAACCTGTGCAATTTCAATACAGGGACGATCGTTTTCCGTGGCAGCAGGTAACCCGCGCAAACATTACCGTCAATTGGTATGCGGGTGATGAAACCTTCGGTGCCGCCGCATTGGATACCGCCGCAGCGGGACTGCTCACCATGAATGAATTCATTCCCATCTCGCTCAGTGAGCCTACCCAAATTTACATCTACTCCAATGTCACTGACCTGCAAGCCACCCTGCTTCTTGGCGGCGCAGAATGGGCAGGCGGACACGCCCACCCCAACCTCGGTGTGGCGTTGGTGGCAATAACCCCAGGCGACAGCCAAACCATCGAAATGGAAACCGCCATCCCTCACGAGCTCGCGCACATCATGCTCTACCGCTCGCTCGGAAATACCTATGATAATCAACCCGCCTGGCTGATCGAAGGCATTGCCTCGATGGTGGAGCTATACCCAAACCCTGAATACGCACGCGCGCTGGAGATCGCCAGCCAGACCAATTCCCTGATCCCATTTGTGGACTTGTGCGCCTCCTTCCCCGCCGATTCTGGTTCAGCGTTTCTGGCATATGCCCAAGCCCAATCATTCACCAACTACATCCGCGACTCGTTCGGCACCTCGGGGCTCACACGTCTCACCAACGCCTATGGTGACGGTTTCACCTGCGAGCTTGGCGCCACACAGGCGCTCGGTCTGCCGCTCAGTCAATTAGACCTGCGCTGGCGTGAAACCGTGCTGGGACAAAACGTGGCAGGCGTTGCCTTTCGAAAACTGCTGCCATTTTTATTGCTAATGCTACTGGTATTGATCGTGCCCTTATGGGGAGCGATCGACATGCTGCGACAAAGGAGAAAACATGCAAACCAATCCAAATGAGACCATTCGTGTTCACATCTGGGTCAAGGGGCGTGTGCAGGGAGTAGGCTTTCGCGCCTATGTGGAATACAACGCCCTGCGGATCGGTGTGCTCGGCTGGGTACGCAACCTCGGCAGAGACAGGGTTGAAACCGTGGGGGAAGGCACACAAGAACAGATCGACCAGTTCATCGAGATTGTCAAAAAAGGTCCCTCTGCTTCCCGCGTGGATGAAACCCGCGTGGAATATGAGGAACCCACCGGATATCTGGATGGATTTACAGTCAAACGAAGTATGTAGAAAATTACGAAAAGCCCAATCCCCGCTCTTTCAACGAAACCCACTTCCCCTGCCCGATCACCAGATGGTCAAGCACATCAATATCCAATAATTTACCCGCCTGCACGATCGCACGGGTGACAGCGACATCATCCGGGCTGGGCGTCGGGTCGTCGCTGGGATGGTTATGGGCAACGATCACCGCCGAAGCATTGGCACGAATCGCATCCTTGAATAACTCCCCCACGCGCACCTGTGATGAATTGACCAAGCCTTTATATACTTCCACAATTTCGTTCACCCTGTTTCTACGATCCAATAGAATCACGCGCAAATGCTCCTGCTCCAAGGCAGCCATTTCATATTGAAGCAGAGCCGCCGCATCGGCTGGGCTATTGATAGCAGGGCGTTCCTGCGGCGCTTCGAGAGTGAGTCTGCGTCCCAATTCAATGGCGGCTTTGATCTGTGCCGCTTTCGCTTCGCCCAACCCATGCTGATCCATCAATTCCTTGAATGGCGTGCGATGCAGGCCGCTGAGTCCACTGAATTTGTTGAGCAGGCGTTGTCTGTCCTACTTCCACTGCATTTTCACCCCGCACGCCTACGCGCAACAGGATTGCGAGCAATTCAGCATTGGTCAACGCCTGCGGACCAAGCGAAGCCAATCGCTCGCGTGGGCGGTCGGCTTCGTGCAGGTCTGAAATTCGATAGGTGGGTTTTACATTTGGTTCGGTCATATCGCCTCCCTATTGTTTTAATACCGTACAAAAGAAAAGGATTGAATTATGGAAATATCTGGATCGAATCAACCGCCACAGCATCAGACCCCGTCTTGTATGGCGACATCACCACGATACAAGTATATACACCCGGTGGGGGCTGGCTTGCCGCATGATCCACGTTGATCAGGATGCCTGTACTTGGCCAGACTGGGTAGTTATACAAATCACTTAGATTTATGATCTGGTTATCATTTTCCATGTAACTGGTAATGTTTGTGTTGTAATCGTTCGTCAATGTGCTAGAAATATCGCCCCAATTAAATACAATATAGAACGACGACCCACAGGTTGGGGAGGAATTCGAAATTCCAATAATGACATTATCAAGGCGGATAAAATCCCCACTTGTGGATTTAATCTCATAATAAACCATATCCCAATCATAAGACTTATCCACTGTGATCGGGGAGCCGTTTATGTTAAATACTGTATAAGTCCCTTGACTCCACTGCAAAAAGTATATGACAAACCCCGTCCGAATGCAATTTTACACAATTGGCGAAAAAATTAATATAATGGGAGCAGCCCAGCGCCAAACGAGGAAAGAATGTTCAGGAAAAACACCCGCCACCAGCAAATCCCACTCACCAGCCACGTAGACGAACTGCCAGAAAAACTACGTAAGCGGTTGGAGAATTCATGGGGAGGTGTTTTTTACCGAGAAATCTACAGCCGGATCGAAGAAACCCCGTTTGCGGTGCTGTATGCAGATTGTGGATCGCGGCCCAACGTGGCAGTCAATACGCTGGTGGGGCTGGAATTTCTGAAAGCGGGCAATGGCTGGACAGACGAGGAACTATACGACAACTTCAGCTACGATATCCAGGTGCGCTATGCCTTGGGATACCGGCAATTGGGGGAAGGGGACTTTGATCTGCGCACGCTGTACTATTTTCGGGAACGGCTCAGCCGGTACATGCAGGAAAAGGGAGTGAACTTGCTGGACCAGGCGTTCGAGAAAGTAACGGACCAGCAGTTGGCGGCATATCAAGTGAAGACGGGGAAACAACGGATGGACAGCGTACAGGTATCGAGCAACATCCGGCAGATGGGGCGGGTGCAGTTGTTGGTGGAAGTGCTGCAGCGGGTGGAGCGGATGCTGAAGGAAGCAGATCGAACGCGCTATGCGGAAGCGTTTGGGCCCTATCTGAAAGGACATGCGGGGCATTACGTTTACCGGATGAAGGGAGAAGAAGTTGGGCCACATTTACAGCGCATCGGCGAGTTCATGCAGCAACTGATCGACGAACTGAAGCCTGGCTACGCCAGCGAGGCGGTGTACCAGGTGCTGGAACGGGTGTTTGGTGAACATTTCCAAACCAAGCAGACTGAGGTGAGTGCCATCCCCAACGCAGAATTGAGTTCTGGCTGCCTGCAATCGCCGGATGATCTGGAAGCCACGTACCGGGAGAAGCGCGGGGAAGGCTACCAGGGCTACGTGGCCAACGTGACGGAAACGTGTGACCCTGAGAACAAACTGCAACTGATCACCAAGGTGCAAGTTGAAGCCAACAATACCGATGACGATCAATTTCTGGCTGAAGCACTGCCGAACTTGAAGGAGCGCGGCGAATTGGCTGAAATGTACACCGATGGTGGTTACGGTGGGAAACAGTCTGACCCGGTGCTGGCTGAACAAGCGGTGAGCCTCATTCAAAGCGCCATTCGCGGACGTAACCCAGATCCCGACAAACCGCATCTGGCTGATTTTGACATTCAGTTTGGAGAGGGCGGCAAACCCAGCCAGGTTACCTGTCCGACAGGACAGAAAGTTCCGGTGCATACCACGCACCAACAGAAGAGCTACGTGGCTTGTTTTGACCTGACCGTCTGTCAGGGGTGTCCTCTGTTGAAGGAGAACAAGTGCCTGGCCCAGGCCGGGAAACGCGATGCACGCTACCGTTTGCGTTTCACTCAGGTGGAGGCTCAGGCAGCGCAACGCCGCAGGCGCAGTCAAGAAAACAAGCACAGAGCGGGTAACTTGCGGTCTGCGGTAGAAGCAACCGTGCGCAGCGTCAAACTGCCTTTCCCGGAGGCGCAGTTACCGGTGCGAGGAAAATTCCGTGTCACCTGCATGCTTATTGGTTCGGCCGCCGTCGCCAATGTCCGGCGAATACAACGCTACCTGCAAGCCAGGTTGCAGGAAGAAATGAAGCAAAGAGAAGCCCAAACCATCCAGGATTGCCCCCAAGATGCTCTCGCACCGTCGTTTTTTGGGTTTGTGCGGGGCTTTTTCGCGCGCTTGCTGAGACCCGCGTTGGTTTTTATGCCCGGTTTGGCTCGCTAAAACCGACTTTTTGCAGAAGAGTCGTGAATTATAGCCCCAAAAATGTCCCCCGTAGATTTACAAGATTGTAGAGAGTTACCGGGAATATTCGCCGCGATAATTTTCAGGAAGCAGACCCGCCAAAGCCCCCATGATCTGACGCGTACCCCGCTCCACCGCCTCCTGCCGACCTTCTGCCTGTTTCTCCAACTGGAACAGCTTCCCTACCCGCACATGGACCGGTGCGCGGCGCAGGCGTTTCATGTGCCCGTATACATTTTCATTCTCTGTGCCAGTCACGACGATGGGCAATACAGGCGTACCTGATTTATACGCCAGAAATGCCGCACCGCCGCTGCCCTCTTCCAATGCGCCCGTGACAGAGTACCTGCCTTCCGGGGCAATGATGACCACCCGTCCCTCCGCCAAACCATCCAACGCGTTGCGCAGGGCACGGATATCAGGCCGCCCGCGATGCAGCCAGATGACGCCGTACCAGTGCATCAACCTTCCAAGAATGGGCAGGTCGTAAAGTTCTATCTTGCCGAGTGCATCAGGTGCAACTGGCATTGCAGCGACCACTGCGGGAGCGTCTGCATCGCCAAGATGATTGATGACAACCAGCAACGGACCTGTTTTGGGGAAGTTCTCCATGCCCTCCACGGTCACTTTCAAACAAACCCATGAAACGAGTTTGAGAAATCCATGGGAGAAAGCGCGGAAGAACCTGCGAGCCAGTGTAAGCCTTGGCAGGCGCACCAGTTCGGGCTTCCACACTTCGGAAACGGGTTTGGGGATGGGATTTGACATGATTAAATAAAATCCGCAGACCACACAGTTATTTCTGTACCATCTGCGGAGGATGAATTCACGAACAACCTATTTACACAGCGCCAGCACGTGATCGAAAACTTCTTCGGCGCTCATCTTGTCCGAGTCGATGATGACGGCATCGTCGGCGGGTTTGAGCGGAGCAACGGCACGGGTCGAGTCGATGCGGTCGCGCTCGATCATCTTTTGCAGGATGTTTTCATATTGAGCCTGTTCACCGCGCGCAATGAGTTCATCGTAGCGGCGTTTGGCACGTTCTTCAGCACTGGCATCGAGGTAAATCTTCAAGTCTGCGTCGGGCAGCACCACTGTACCAATGTCGCGTCCGACCATCACGACCTTGCCGCGCATACCAATACGCCGCTGTTGTTCAGAGAGCGCCTTGCGCACGCCCGCATACGCAGAAACAACTGAAACGTTGGCATCCACATCGCCGCCGCGCATTTCCCAAGTAACATCTTTTTCGCCGATGACTACGTCACAGGCACGCCCATCTTTTTGAGATGGCGGGCGGATGTCGATCTGCACATTCTGTGCGAGATGGGTCACAGCGGCCTCGTCTTGCAGATTCATGTCACGGTGCAGCGCCACATAGGTTACAGCGCGATACATAATGCCCGTATCGAAAAAGAGAAATCCCAGACTTTCCGCCAATTTATGCCCAAGTGTCGATTTGCCCGATGCGGCAGGACCGTCAAGTGCAATGATGGAGGGGGGAGTGTTTTTTGTCATTTTTTATTTATCCAAAAAGAGATCGTCGCGTGCCCACAGAATGATCGTTTCACTCAACTGCGGCATTTCGCGCAGGGCAACCCAGCGCATCAAACTTGCAGACCCAGCGCCGCCCCAATTGGGAGTTTGCCGCCAAAGGAAATCCTGTCCGCGATAGCCAGCCACAAGGGTGGGGTTCATTTCAAACGAGGTGATCACAAAACGCGGGGAGCTGACCACGTCCAGCGCAGCGACCACTTGCACAGGGTGTTCACGCAGTGCCCATTCCAGCGAAGGAATATCCAGCCCGACGATGACAACCTCCGCCGAAAAATCATCGCCCATGCCAAACTCTGAGATCTCACGCACAGTGGCTTGCAGCAACTCTGCCTGCGCGGGCACAGCAGGAAGCCACCACAGTTCGGGTGAGTTCTGTCCGCGCAAGCCCCCCGAGCCGAGTGCGCCGCCAAACCCAAGAATGCCGAGCGCCACCACCATACCCCAAATGCCGCCAAATTGCGCCGTGCGGATCGACCATCCCACCGCAACAAGCAACAGGCTCAACACCAGCAAAACCAGCGAACCGATCAACAGCCACATGCGCAGGAAGTATTCGCTTGTCCCCGCGGGAATCCAGACCAGGCCAGAGAAACCCATCCATGCGAAAAGCCAGATGAAGACGGTCAGGAAACTGACGCCCGCCACCTCGCTTCTTTCTTCGGGGTAGATGTTGAAGCAACGCGACATTTCCAACGCTGCAAGAGCATTCAATGCGATCAACACCCAGGCAAGGTCACCCATCTGGCGTGCAGGCAGGAAGACCGCCAGCAGCAACGCGACCAACAGCCACACACTGAGAAAGATGATGCGCTGAATGTTACGCATCCAACCGCGGAAGATGGCGATGAACGCAAGCAAGAATGCCAGAGGTTGATAGGCGAATAATGAAAGAACGAGTCTGCCCGCCGTAACATCGGAAGTCTTCGTCCACGAGGTGATGAATGCAGGGATGGAGGCGAATGCGGCACTGAGTCCATTGGGGACGAGGAGGAAGAGAGAGCCGACGGTTAGGAAAGTGATTAGGAAGGGAATTAGAAAAGTTGAAGGTTGAAAGTTGAAAGTTGAAAGTTGGGTAATTTTGAAGGCTTGCAGAATCGCCCACGTGATAGTGAGAGCAAGGATGCCAAACCAGATGGAAGGTCCGCTGAGGAGGGCGAGAGCGGCGAAAGCAGCTGCCAGGGCGGGTTTGTTCTTATTAAGGAAACCAAATGCGAAAATGACAAAGGCGATTGCGAAGATCGGGCTGGCGGCTTGACGCGAGATGGCGACCATGCCCGGGTCGAGGGCAATGAAGAAGGCGAGGAGCAAGCTCGGGCGGGGTTTGAGGCGGTCGTCAAAGAGCAGAGGCGCAAGGACGAGCAGACTTCCGACCAGGGCAGGCAATAGTCGGGCGAGAAAATTTGTCCCGCCGCTATAGAGGAAGAACATCACCGAGGTGGTGAGAATATAAAAGGGATGCGGCGCGAGCGCGGGGTTTTCGCCGTGGGCAATGCGCAGGGCTTGCAGGGCGGGGGCGGCTTCGGCGTCGGCGAGGGGCATGGCGCCAAGGGCAATGAAGCGCAGGGTGAGGGCAATCAAAAAAGCCAGCAAGTAGAGCAGACTTTCGTATTTGAAGTGTCGGTAGGTCATGGGGGCTATTGTATCAAATTGGACGGTGGATAGTTGACGGTGGACGGTTGGAAGTGATTTTACGGTCTATCATCCACCGTCCATGGTCTTATTTCGGGACTTCGTAGATAATTGTGTTTCCTTCTTGGAAAACGGGTTTCAGAAACAGGGTGAATTTTTCTTCATTGGTGGGGATGATGCGTTCGAGGTTTCCGATGAAGATGTAGCGGATGTTGTATTGCTGGATGATGGCTTGCGCTTCTTCCCAGCGGGCGGTGGTGTAGAGGCGGGTGATGTCATCGCGGCGTGTGCCTTGCGGAGTGTAACTTCCGCGCCATTGGGCTTCGTGCCCAGGCCAGCCGAGGACGGTTTGCAACCCTGTGTACATGGAGACGCGTCCATAGGCGCTGTATCCGTCGCCGACGGCTTCCGCGACGATGCCATCGGGAGCGGTGAGCAGGAATTGGATGGCGGCAGCGTCATCTGGATTTTCGCGCTGGAAGCGGTCGAAGTCGTTGAGGTTGAAGCCGAAGGTCGGTTTGAAGTTGTTGGTCTTGGTGATCAAGCCAAAGGCAGGGTAGAGCAAGCCGACGAAGATGACCAATCCGATCACGATACGGAAGGCGACGTTGGC
>Ga0194120_10006794_pt1 | contig 15975 bp, 11 predicted proteins | sample TA2MahCa65mmetaG_FD_148642 | JGI IMG/M metagenome (GOLD analysis project Ga0194120, IMG submission 148642) | Freshwater microbial communities from Lake Tanganyika, Tanzania - TA2015019 Mahale Deep Cast 65m | ecosystem: Environmental > Aquatic > Freshwater > Lake | place: Tanzania: Lake...
CGTCGACTGTTCGAAGGGCAAGCAAGCACACCGAGAGGTTGTTTGAGCTGACGAGCGTGTCCGGGTGGTCGGCTCCCAGGACCCGGGTTCGGTCGGCGACCAGCGCGCGGCCTCGGTCGATCGCCTCGGCAATGCGCCCGGCCAACCGATCGATCTCGCACAGGTTGGAACGCACCTGAAGAACGATCGGATCATCCGGTCCAAGCTGTGCGGTGCGTCGTTCGAGCGCCTCGGTCAGTGCCGTGCGTGCCTCGTCGAGCTTGCCTTGTTCCGCCAACGCCCAACCGAGCGACGCCAACACCCGGATGCGGTCGGGATCATCGACTCCGACCATCGCCAACAAGCGATCATGCGCCGAACGAAGTCCGTCGACGGCTCGGTCGAGCCGATCCAGAACGCGATCAACCTCGGCGAGCTCGGCGTCGGCCGAAATCAACTGGGGGCTCGACGCGCCGTAGCCGGTCACGGCCGCCTCGCGGGCGAGCTTCATGAAACGCTCGGCCTCGGGCCAGTCGCCAATGTTGAAGTACGCCTGCCCAAGCATGCTGGCCAAATCGTGCCGGACCTGCTCGTCCATCGCGGCGTCCGCCTCCAGTCGGCGGGCCGACTCCGCCAAGACCAACTTCATCACGGTCGTGTCCGCCTCGCGCGCGACTTCCGGCGTCACACCGAGCACAGTGTCCTTCGTGAACCGCAAGAGCTCCTTGGTTCGCGCGAGCTGTCGCTGACTCGCGTGGAACTGGGCGCTGGCCTCGACCCAGCCGAGCGTTGCAGCGACCCCGCCACCCACGATCGCCAAGAACGCCGCCGTCGCCAATGCCGTCGCGACACGGTTTCGGCGAACGAAGAGCCGCGCGCGATACGCCGCCCGGTCCGGGGCCGCCACCAGCGGACGGTCGGCGAGCCAGTGCTGCAGGTCCTGGCCGAGTGCATCCATCGATGCGTAGCGCGCCTCTGGCGCCGCCTCAAGCGCCCGAGCGGCGATCCAGTCGGGACCGCTCTTCAAAGCCCCGGACCAATTTCCAAGATCAGTCGCGCGTTGTCGAGCGGCCTCGGCGGCATCGTTCGCCCCAAGCGCACCGACCATGGCGCTCGGCGCGATCGACCGATCCGTGGGTCGGCTGCCCGTCAGAAGTTCGACGAGCACCACGCCCATCGACCAGACATCGGCGCGCGCGTCGACCGCACGACCGGGGACCGCCTGCTCAGGCGCCATGTACCCCGGCGTCCCGAGCACAGGATTCCCGAGCGTCGCTGGACCGGCGTCGCGGCTGCGCGTGAGCCCGAAGTCGATCACCTTCACCAGCGGCTGACCGTCGCGCTCCGTCACGAGCAGGTTGCCCGGCTTCAAGTCACAGTGCACGATGCCGCGAAGATGCGCGTGCTGCACCGCATCGCATGCTTGCACAAGCAACGCCGCACGCTCGCGCAGACCAGACTTGCGCGCGTCACACCATGTCGTGATCGGCTGCCCTTCGATCCATTCCAAGACGACGAACGGCCTTCCGAGCCGATCGATGCCGGCCAAGTGCATCGTGGCGACCGAAGGATGCTGCAGGGTCGCGAGCGCCGCCTGCTCAAGCTCGAACTGATGGCGCGCCAGTTCACTCGCAAGCGCATGGCGCATCAACTTCACCGCCACGCGTCGACGCGCGGGCGCAAGCTGCCATCCAAGCCACACGGTGCCGAAGCCACCCTCGCCGATCTTCGCTTCGATCTCGATGCCCGGAACATCGGGGGGTGCCTGAACGCCGCCGTCCCCCTGGAACCCCTCGGTTTGTCCCAGTCCGCTCACGGCGCGTACGCCACGCCGGGCTGGCCTTCGACGCGCATGGGCGCATCGCCGCCGGTGCCGAGCTTGAATTCATCATGAACGACCTGCATGGCACGCTGACCATCGGAGCGTGAGACGATGCAGGAGACCTTGATCTCGCTGGTCGAGATGTTGTGGATCGCGATCCCGTGGCGCGCCAACGCCTGGAACATGCGGCTGGCGATGCCGGCGTGGCTCTTCATGCCCGTTCCGACCGCACTGACCTTGCTGAGTCCGACGTCGATCTCGAGTTCGCCGTGGCCAAGTTCATCCAGCAGCCGTGCGATGATGTCTTGCGTCTCCGCCAAGTCATCGTGCTCGACCGTGAATGCCAAGCTCGTCATGTCACCGAACTCCGTTTGCACGATGTCATCGACGACGACGCCCGCGGCAGCAACGCGCTCGAACATCCGGGCTTGCATTCCCACCGCATTGGGCACGCGACGGACCGTCAAGCGTCCAAGTTCCTCCTTCAGCGCACAACCGACCACTGCGATTTCTTCCATGTCTGGTGTCTCCTTGCAGATGACGGTGCCCGGATCGGGCTTCTGGCTGTGGCGCACGTGGATCGGCACGCCGTAGCGTTCGCCGAAGACGACCGCTCGCGCGTGCATCACGCCCGCTCCAAGCGCTGCGAGTTCAAGCATTTCCTCGTATGAAATGGTTTCAAGCTTTCGAGCGTTGCGGACGACGCGCGGATCGGCGGTGTACACACCGTCGACATCCGTGAAGATCTCGCAGTGACCATCGAAGCGGCCGACATCGATCGCGGCGGCCACAGCGACGGCCGTCGTGTCGCTCCCGCCACGACCGAGTGTCGTGATCGCACCGCGAGCACTTCGGCCCTGGAATCCCGCCACGATCGGGATCGCACCCTTGGCCAGGCAGGACTCGAGCGGCGTGCGATCGATCGTGGTGATCTTCGCGCGGCCGTAGTGGCCGTCGGTCACGATCCCGGCCTGGTCGCCGGTGAAACTCTCGGCGTCGAGCCCCATCTCTTGGAGCGCGATCGCCATCAGTGCAACCGACACCTGCTCGCCCGTGGCCATGAGCATGTCGAGTTCGCGACGATTGGGCGCCGGACTCAGCCGCCGCGCGAGCGCGATCAAGTCGTCGGTCGTCGGCCCCATGGCGCTGACGACGACGGCGACCTGGTGACCTTCCGCGCGGCGGTCCGCCACGCGCGTGGCGCATCGGCGAATCCGATCCGGATCCGCGACCGAGGTGCCACCGAACTTCATCACGACACGGGCCATGGAATGACCGATGTTACCGGGCGCAATGCCGGTGGGAAGCCCCGACGGGCAGCCCCTGCGCGCGCTGGCTCCGTTCAGAAACTCACGCGCCGATTCCAATCAGCGGCTCACGCGCCGATTCCGATCAGCGGATCACGCGCCGACGCTCTCGGCCTTGCTTCGCTCGCTGCGTTCGTGGCGACGGCGCTCAGCCTCGCCAAGGATCAACTTGCGCACACGCACCTGGGTCGGCGTGATCTCGACGAGCTCATCGTCCTCGATGTACTCGAGCGCCGCCTCGAGCGACATGATGCGTGGAGCCTTCAGCACCACGGTCGCTTCCTTGGCGGCTTCACGGAAGTTCGTGAGCTGCTTCGCCTTCACCACATTGACATTCAGGTCGTTGTCGCGGTTGTGTTCGCCCACGATCATGCCCTCGTACACGACTTCGCTCGGGCGGATGAACATGAAGCCGCGGTCACCAAGGCCCAGCAGCGCGTACGCCGTGGCCGTGCCCGACTCCATGCTGATCATCACGCCGTTCTGCCGCTTGGCGATGGCGCCCTTGAGCGGCTTGTAGCAGTGGAACGAGTGGTACATCACGGCTTCGCCGCCGGTCGCGTTGAGGACGCGCGTGCGAAGACCGATGAGGCCGCGGGCCGGGATCTCGGCCTCGACGTGCATGCGTTCGCCGCGCGTGTCGACCTTCAGGATTTCCGCCCCGCGCTGGCCGAGCAGTTCGAGCGAAGCACCCATGCCGCTGAGCGCGGTATCGAGCACGAGCCGCTCGAACGGTTCGCACGTCACGCCATCGATCTCCTTCTCGATGACCTGTGGCTTGCCCACGGTCAACTCGAAACCCTCGCGGCGCATGTTTTCGATGAGCACGCCCAGGTGCAGCAGGCCGCGGCCCGAGACATGGAACTCGTCGCTCGTGTCACCCATCGACACCTTCAGGGCGACGTTCTTCTCGAGTTCCTTCTGCAGGCGATCCCAGATCTGCCGGCTCGTGACAAACTTGCCTTCGCGGCCGCCGAGCGGACCATCGTTGATGCGGAACACCATGTGCAGCGTGGGTTCATCGACCTTCACACGCTCCATCGGAAGCGGCTGATCATGCAGGCAGATCGTGTCGCCGATTTCGATGTCGGGGATGCCTTCGATCGCGCACAAGTCGCCGGCTTCAACGAGATCCGCAGCTTGTCGGCCAAGGCCCTCAAAGCGCTTGACACCGGAAACGCGGCCGCGCTTCACGCTGCCGTCTTGCTTGGTCGCCACGATCGCCAGACCGGGCTTGACCGAACCCTGGTAGACGCGGCCGATCGCAATGCGACCCACATAGTCGTTGTAGTCCAGATTCGTCACCAAGAACTGCAGCGGCTTGGTCGTATCGCACGACGGCGCCGGCACGCGCTGATGAATCGCCTGGAAGAGATCAGTCACGCCGCGCTCACGATCGTTGCGGTCGAACGCGGCCCATCCATCGCGGCCACTCGCGAAGAGCACCGGGAAGTCGAGCGCCAGATCGTCAGCGCCCAGTTCAACCAGCAGGTCAAAGACTTCGTTCACCACCGCGTCTGGCCGACCCTCGGGGCGATCGCACTTGTTCACGACGACGATCGGCTTCAGGCCGACTTCGAGCGCCTTCTGCAGCACGAAGCGAGTCTGTGGCATCGGGCCCTCAAGCGAGTCGACCAGCAGCAGGCAGCCGTCGGCCATGCGGAGCACGCGCTCGACCTCACCACCGAAGTCGGCGTGGCCCGGCGTGTCAATGATGTTCACGCGAATGCGATCGCCCTTGTGCGGGCCCTCGGGCATCACATAGTCGACGGCGCAGTTCTTGGCCAGGATCGTGATCCCGCGCTCGCGCTCGAGCGGGTTCGAGTCCATCACGCATTCGCCCTCGACTTCGCGGGCGGCGCTCGAAGCGTGCAGCATGGAGTCGACGAGCGTGGTCTTGCCGTGGTCGACGTGGGCGATGATGGCGACGTTGCGAATGGAAGAGGCGTCGGGCATTGGTAGTCTTGGTCCTGTCCCGGCAGTGCCGAGTCCGGCGAGGCTATCCGAAATGGACGATGGAGCGAAGACCCCACTCTTGATGCCCTATTCGTGGCCGCAGCGCATCGCCGCGATCGCGATTGCAGTGGTCAGCGACATCCTGAACGCGATCTTCACCTGGGCACCGCCGATCGTCATTGGGATCGACATCGTCACGGCCGTCCTGCTCTGGCTGGTGCTCGGCCGACCCATGGTGCTGCTGCCAGTCTTCATTGCTGAAGCTCTTCCCGGCGTGAGCGTGGTTCCCCTGTGGACGATCATCGCCTGCGGTTTGGCGTTCTTCGGCCGCATCCCGGGCCGAGGCCGATTCGCTGAGCAGGACGCAACGACGGCGCCGAGCGGATCGATCCCTTCGCCGCGCCGCGACCTGCTCCCCTGAAGGCTCCGCCACGCGCTCCGCTGAGCGCGCGAATCAAAGCCCGTAGAGCGGCGACAGCTTGCCCTTGAGATAGGCCAGGTACGGCTCACTCGAAAGCGGCTTTCCGGTCACGCGTTCGCACAGTTCACCCGGCAAGTAGCGGCGGCCGTGGGCGTGAATGTTCGAGTTGAGCCAGGTGAGCAGCGGCTTGAACTCACCGCGGGCCAGTCCCGCTTCAAGGCCCGGCATCGCCTTCGTGGCCGCTTCGAAGAACTGCGCCGCGTAGAGCGTGCCGAGCGTGTATGTCGGGAAGTACCCAAACGCACCCATCGACCAGTGCACATCCTGAAGGCACCCGCGACGGTCATCGGGAACTTCCACGCCAACGATTTCGCGATAGAGACGATTCCAGGTCGACGGCAGGTCCGCGACCTCCATCTGACCGCCGATCAACTTGCGCTCGATCTCAAATCGCACCATGACATGCAGGTTGTAGGTCGCCTCGTCAGCCTCGACGCGGATGAAGCCGCGTTCAACGATGTTGGCCGCGCCGTACAGCTCATCGAGCGAGAAACCGCGGGCTGCGTCACCAAGCAGCTCAGGCAACTTCGGCGCCATCCACGACCAGAACGCACGGCTTCGCCCGACCTGGTTCTCCCAGAGTCGGCTCTGGCTCTCGTGAATGCCAAGCGACACGGCCTGTCCGAGCGGTGTGCCGATCCACGACGACGGAAGACCCTGCTCGTACATGCCGTGGCCGGCCTCGTGCATGGTGCTGCCCAGCGCGTCATTCACGCATGTTTCGAGATACCGCGTGGTCATGCGCACATCATTGCAGTGGCTGCCTCCGCAGAAGGGATGCGTGCTGCGATCGAGGCGCCCGCGCGAGAAGTCGAAGCCGATCGCCTCGGCCACCAGTCGCATGAACGGCTCTTGACGGTCGATCCCGATCGCCGTCTCGTTGAATCGGTTGCTCGGCTTGGTGGGGCTCGCCATGAGCCGATCGATGAACCCAGTGAGCTGTTCGCGCAGCGGTCGGAAGACGCGCTCCACATCGGCCGCTCGGCAGCCGGGCTCGAACCCGTCGGCCAACGCATCCCACGTCTCGCCGCCGGCCGGAATGCCGTAACAGCGCGCCTTCTCGCGGTTGAGGTGCACCAATCGTTCAAGCCACGGGCGGAATCGGTTGAAGTCGCTCGCCTTGCGAGCTTCGGCCCATTCGTGCTGCGCGCTGCTGCTCACGCTCGCGAGCTCTTCAACGAGCGTGGACGGAAGTTTGGTGTCCCGGTCGTAGTCGCGGCGCAGTTCACGAACGAGCGCTGCCTCGGCGGATCCCCGCTCGACCGAGCCCTCGGCGGATCCGATCATGTCGCCCATCGCCTTCGAGGTGAAGAGCTCATGGCGCATGCGTGCAAGCTGGGCCAGTTGCTTCGAGCGCAACTCGATGCCCCCAACCGGCATCATGGTCTCTTGGTCCCAGCCCAAGATGCTCGCGGTCGATTCCAGAAGCGAAGCCTCGCGGGAGGCATCGATCACGCGGTCGAATGCAGTGCTCATGTCGGCGAGTCTAGGGAATGCGGGGCGATCTCTGCTCTCGACCGCCTCGGCCAGCCACCGACGGAGCGCTCGCCACGAACTCGACCCCGTCACCTCCATCCTTGGAATGACAAGAGGCCGCCCACACGGGGCGGCCTCTTGGTGCGATCTTGGGTTGGGGCAGGCGCCCCATCAGGTCAACTCACTGAACTTCGAGCATCGACGCGATGGCGCGGCCGTTGTCATCCGAGCGCGCCTTGGCGATCTCGAGCGCATTCTTGCCCAGCGGCCCCTTGGCGGCGCGGTCAGCCTTCGCATCAAGCAGCATGCGAACCTTTTCGGGGGTACCGCTTTGCGCAGCCACGAGCAGCGGCGTGAGGCCCTGCTTGTTGACCACATTCACATCGGCTCCAGCCGCGATCAGGAGCTTCAAGCTGTCAGGCTTGCCGCTTCGGGCAGCGCGCATGAGCGGCGTGTCGCCGGTGATGTTGTCCGCCACGGCGATGTTCGCCTTGCGATCGAGCAAGAACTTCACGGTCTCTGGGCTTCCGATGCCAGCGGCCCAGAGCAACGGGCTGAGCCCATTCGCATCGATGACATTGATGTCCGCGCCAGCATCCACGAGCGCAGTCACAGTCTCGACCGAGCCCATGCCCGACGCCCAAGTCAGCGGCGTTCCGCCGATCTGGTCGCGCGCGGCAACATCAGCACCGCTGGCGATCAGGAGCTTGGTCGCGTCAAGAGACTTGCTCTCAGCAGCGATCGTCAGCGCAGTCTTGCCAGTGCGGTCCTTGGCATTGACATTGGACTTGCCTTCGATCAGCGCATTGACGGCGTCGACCTTGTTGCCCTTGGCCGCCCACATCAGCGCCGTGCGGCCGCTGCCGGTGTCGAGCTCGTCCACAAGCGCGCCGCCCTTGGCGAGCTCTTCCTTGATCTTGGCGGCATCGCCATCGCGCGCAGCCATGATGAGCGCGCTCATGGGCTTGGAGACGGGAAGCGCCTTCGCGTTGGCGGCATCGGCGGCGTTGAAGGGCCGCTTCACCATCACGCTCATGGTCTGCGCCTTGGGGTGATCGGTCGTGAAGGTGACCTTGATCGTGCGGCCCGTGTCCTGCCACTTGGACCAGTCGACCTTCAGCAGCGCTTCGGTACCAGCGGCTTCGGGCACGTTCGAGATGATCGGCGGATTGACCGATGTGATCTTGAAGGGCGTTCCATCCGCAGACGCCAACCGGATCTGCGTGTCGGTCGTCATCAGCGCGTCGTCCTTGGGAGCGTCGATGATGTCCGGCGAGATCGTGATGTACGCGGCGACGTCGCCCTCGACAGTCAGCACGACTGGCGCGTAGCCATCGATCTGGAAGGTGACCTTCTTGCTGAGCTTGATGCCCTGCTTGGCGGCGGGCTTCAGCGTGATGTCCATCTCGGCAAACTTGCCGGGCTCGATCGGATCGGTCGGGGCCTGCGCGGTGGTGCAACCGCATCCTGGAATGGCCCGCGTAATCGTCACCGGCTTGTCGGTGATGTTCCAGATCTTGATCTTGCCGGTCTTGGGCACTTCAGCCTGCATCTCGCCAAGGTTGAGCAACTCGGGCTCGAAACGGATCGGCGGCGGGCCAGTGATGGCGCCTTCGGCCGGCTTGATCGGTGTGCCCTGCACCTTTCGAGTCGTGCTCAGCAGGTCCGGGGGAGCCGTGTCGGGCAGGGTGTCCAACACCGGCACATCGGCTGGGGGTGCCTGGGGAGCCGGGGCCGTTGGGGCAGGGGTTTGGGCGAGCGCGGCGGCGGTCAACGCAGCGGCGAGGAACGATGGGATCGCAATCTTCATGTATGAGGACTCCAAGGCGGTCGTGGGAATCGACCACTGTACCCAGTCAGGGTGGTGACAGATGACTATCGGCAGGGAACGATCCAAGTTCAAGAGAATTGCACGAGTGCGCAGTATGCTCCACCCCCCATGACCGCCCCCGCCACTCCGGACCACCTCCAACGTCCGCATATCCGCCCGTTCCTGCCCGTCGCGGGCAATCAGCAAGGTCAGCAGGTCGTGGCGCTGCGCAACCCGGTCCCGCTCTCCGACCAAATGCTGGTCATCCCCGCGCAGGTGTTCCCACTGCTGGGTTTGTTCCAAGGCGAACGCACGCTCGAGGAGATCTCGGAGCAAACGAAGGCCCCCGCCGAGTTCCTGCAGCAACTCGTGCAGCGGCTGGATGAAGCTGGGCTGCTTTGGGGGCCCACCTCCGAGCGATACGAGCACCAAGTGCTTGAGCGCGTGGCCGCCGCGGGCTGCTTCCCCATTGGCGCCTCGGCCATGGTCGGCAAGGACGCGGCCGAAGCGAAGGCGCGCGTGGAGCAGGCGCTCAGCGAGGCCGAGGATCCCGAGCTTGAGTCCCCCATCACCGGACTCGTCGTGCCGAGCATGGACTACAGCCGCGCATCGGGCGGATACGCCATGGCATGGAAGTCGATCGCGAGTGGCCCCAAGCCAGACCGCGTCGTCGTCCTCGGCAGCAACCTCGGCGGCCTTGGCGACGGCGTCGTCATGAGCCGACACGGATTCGAGACGCCGCTGGGCGTCGTGCGGCCGGACTCGGTCGCCATCGACAGCCTGATCGCACGCCTGGGCGAGCGGCTCTTGAAGGACGAACTCGACTTCTTCACCGACGCCACGGTGCAGGTTCAGTTGCCGTGGATCCAAGCGGTGCTTGGCGATGTGCCCGTGGTGGCAGCGCTGCTCCCGAGTCCGTTGAATCCCCTGCTTTCCGATGACGGCGCGCGCGTTTCGCACGCCGACTTCTGCGCGGCACTGACGGATCTTGTCGGTGAGTGGAGCGGACGCACGCTCATTGTCGCGAGCGGCGACTTGAGCCATGTTGGCGCGCAGTTCGGCGATCCGGCTCCGATCGACGAGCAGCGTCAGGACGCCATCGAGTCGCGCGACCGCGAACTGCTCGCGCTCTTCACCCGGGGCGATCGAGGCGGCAAGGAACTCATCGAGGCCCTGCGCCAAGACAACTCCCAACGATGGATGATCGTCGGCGCGCTCACGGCCATGCGTGCCGCATGCGAGGGCGGGCTCGAGATGCTCGATTACCGCCAAGTCACCGACGACAAGCGGCAGATGCTCGTCAGTTACGCCGTGCTCGCCTGCTGCGAGTGACCCGCGCGGTCATTGCGGCGCGGACGCGCAAGCTCATTGATTCGGGTGACCCGCGCGGGCCTTGCGGCGCTCGCCCGCTGTCTGCAGTCACGGTCGCATGCGAGTCGCAAAAAGGAAAAGAGCCTATCGAGCGCGAAGCATCGACAGGCTCCTCGTGGGGGGCTTGAGTGGCGTCAAGCCATGGGTCGCGAGCTTGAGGAACACGACCCGAACTTCTGTTTCTCCCGACGCGGCGGTCCTCCCTCAAGGACTGGTGCCGCTCCCTTTTCCATCCCTCCGCGTGCCTATCCGCAGCGACCGGCCTTTCGGTTCCAAACGGAAAGAAAAAGGCTCGCAACCCGTTCCGACGAATGGAATTGGGTAGGTGTCTTGGGCCGTTCTGGGACGGCTTTGGGTACACACTCTGGGACTCGACATATGGAGTCAAAATGGGACGCGGCCTTGGTCCTCACTCCTCGACGCGCTCCGCCCCCCCCCAAGCGGGTCAGCCGGCGAGCCGCGCCATCACGGCCTGGAGATCGGCCCAGACTTCACCGCGCGTCTGCGCCGTGTAGTTCCGAAGCAGATACGCCGGGTGGTAGGTCGGCATGACCGGCACCTGCAGATCGAGCCCGGTCCACGCTGCAGCGGTCCATGTCCCCCACGCACCCCTGAGTCGAGTGATCCCGACCTCAGTCGCGAGCAGCAATCTGGTGGCTGGTCCGCCGAGCGTCACGATGACGCGAGGCCGAAGGATGCACAGCTGCTCAATGAGATACGGACCGCAGCCATCAACTTCCGATTGCAGCGGCGTGCGATTGTTGGGCGGACGGCTCTTGAGCACATTCGCGATGTAGACCTGCTCCCGACGGAGCTTCATCGCCGCGATCATCTCATCGAGCTTCTGGCCAGCCTTGCCCACGAACGGTCGACCGGTCTGATCCTCGGTCTCCCCCGGGGCCTCGCCGACGAAGACCAGCTCGGCGTTCGCTGATCCTTCGCCGAACACCAGATTGGTGTGGCCACTCGCGCGCGTGCAGTGCGGGCACTCGGATGCGTGACGCTCGCGAAGCGCTTCGAGAAGCGCCTGGCGTTCACCCTGCAACTCCAGACGACGCCCGGAGCCCCCGATGCCGATTGCTTCGGTCACCGCTGCGGTCGTTCGTCGTGGGGCGGTTGGGGATGCGGACGCTTGGACGGCGCTCGGCGGCGCGCCGAGCGGCGCGAGCGGTCGAGGCTTGGGAACCGCAGCTCCGCGAACGGAAGCGGCGGGATCCAGCGCAGTCGAACTGGAACCGCTGCGAACCGAAGTCGCATGCGCCGTCAGTGCATGCACCGACCGTGCGTGATCGAGCAGATCAACGCCGAACGCCCGGTCCATGGCGCGCTGCTGCGCCGCCAGCCGGGATTCGTGCATCAGCTGAGCTTCTTGCCGTTGAGCGCGACTTGGAACATGGACTGCGTGCGCAGCACCATGGAGCAGTCGGATCGAAGGTGGTAGCCCTGGATGTGCAGCTCGCTGCCGAGCCGCTGCATGTCGAGCAAGGACAGGTTCGGCTTGCCCGACTCATCGGTCCACATGCTCGCAAGCGAATCGTTCTCGCGCGCGTGCGCAACCATTTCCTTGTAGGTGCCCAGATAGAGGTGCTCGCTGAGCGTCTCCGTCTGGATCGTCGTCATGAACATCGCGTGATCCGAAAGGCGCTCCTCGTGATCGCGCTCGCCGTTGCAGAGCAGCGAAGCCATCAGGCCGCGCTCAGGCATGGTCTGCGGGTTCTCGACGATGGCCTCGACCAGCACCGTGTTGCCGAACGCGAAACGCGCGCAGTGGCCGCCCTTGAAGATCCAACCTTCGACTTCGATGCCGCAGTGCTCGATCCGGTTGCGACCTTCGATCCCGAAGAACTCGGGGTGGATCGCCTTGCGGTAAAGCAGCGAGGTGTAGGTCTGGATGCTGTTGGTCTTTGGGGTGATGTTCATAGGAGTTCGTTGACGGACAATCCAAGGTCAGGCTCCCGCGCGGGAGGTCTGCGATCGGGAACACCGATCATCCTTGGATTGAGGGGGGATTGTTTCAGAGACGGGTGTCCGACTCAACACAATTCTTTGGATTTCAGTCCATCTGTTGCGTGATGCTTGGTCACCGACCACAACCTGTGGTGATCCGCCAGGATGCTCCGACCGAACATCGGTCGGGCCTGAACTGCGCCCCCTACGAGCCCATCCTGCGCAAGTTCGGCCATGCGTTCAACTTAGGAAAACCAACTTCGGCGAGCCGACTGACCTCGAGGGCGCGCAGGCGAAATCTCGCTTTCGCGCAAGGAAAAAATCGCTTTCGGCCCCGGCAACACTCGCTTCCGCGCACGGGAGAATTCGCTTTCGGCTCCGGCAACACTCGCTTCGGCGCACGGGCAACCTCACTCTCGCTCCCGGCAAAAACTGCATGGGCGCTGGCCCATGCGGCGCAGATCTGGTCGTAAGCCGAATTCTGTTCCCTTGCGGGCGACGATCATTTCTCTCAGGCTGCCGTTGCCGGACAGCTCGGAGCACGCGACCCGCCCCATCCTGCGGACAACAGGTGCCTTGCGGCGGGGGCTGCTTGCGCTTGCACGCGATGGGGTTTGCCCTGCCTCCTCTGTCACCAGAGGAGCGGTGCGCTCTTACCGCACCGTTTCACCCTTACCACCTTGCGGTGGCGGTTTGTTTTCTGTGGCACTGTCCCTGACCCCTGCGCCGGGGCCGGTGGTCGTTAGCCACCATCGTGTCCTGTCGTGTTCGGACTTTCCTCCTGCGGGTTGCCCCGCAAGCGATCGTCTGACCAAGTGCAAAGACTAGCGCCCCGCCGCGAAAGTGCGACGGGGCGCGAGGTTTTTCGGTGGAATCAGAGCTGGTCTCGGTCGCAGCGCGCGAACGCGCCGGCGCTAGATCAGGCCTTGATGTCTTCGATCCGCACGTTCAGGTAGCCCTGACGGTGACCGATCTTCTTGCGGTAGCCCTTGCGGCGGCTGTACTTCACGGCGATGGTCTTGTCACCCTTCTCTTCGCCGAGGACGGTCGCGATGACCGAAGCGCCCTTCACATACGGCGCGCCGATGGTGGCCGTGCCGCCGGTGTTGACCGCGAGAACGCGGTCAAAGGTGAGTTCCTTGCCGCCAGTGGCGAGTTCGCGCAGATCGATCTGCACCACATCGCCCTTGGCAACCTTGATCTGGGTTCCGCTGTCTTCAATGATCGCGTACACGGTGAAATCCTTGGTCAGGAGTGGGGAATCGGCAAGCATAGCGATTCCGGCGCATGGTGCAAGCCCCCCCACCGCCGACTGCCGTGGAACTGCCCCCGGCGGCGGTCGCCCGTCCGCTCCAGGCGGACGCCCGATCTTCGGCGACGCACTTCGCTTGGGGCACTCTTCGGCCCCCGGCGCAATAACCGCCTAGCCCCGGCGCCGGTCCGCCCAGGTGAGCAGGCGCCGCCCAGCCTCGACCATCGTGGCCTCCTGCTTACAGAAGGCAAAGCGCAGGTAGCCGCGCTCGGCATGCGCGGCGTCGTAGAAGGCTGAGCACGGAATCGCTGCGACGCCCGCTTCACGAACGAGCGTGGTCGCGGCCTCGACATCATCGGTGAACCCCCACGGCTCGATGCTCGCGAGCATGAAGTATGCGCCCTCGGGCCAGAGCGGATCGAGGCCCGCGCTCGAGAGCTCGCGGTGCATGATCGATCGGCGCGTGGTGTAGTCGCGCCGCAACTGCGCGACGTAGCCCGTGGGGTCGCTCAGCGTGTCGATCGCAACCGCCGCCGCGTGAGCGAAGGGTGTGGGGGCGCAGAACGTCATGAACTGGTGCGTCGCGCGAACGGCGGCGGAGAGTTGCGGCGGAGCCACCGCCCAGCCGAGTCGCCAACCGGTGACTGAGAACGTCTTGCCCAGACCCGTCGCGATCACCGTTCGTTCGCGCATGCCTGGCAGGCACGCGATCGATCGATGCGGCGCGGTGAAGCGAATCTCTTCGTAGACCTCGTCGCTGATGACGACCAGATCGTGCGCGATGGCGAGGTCAGCAACGATGTGCAGTTCCTCATCCGTCGCGATGCGACCTGTCGGATTGTGCGGCGTATTCAGCAGGATGACTTTGGTTCGCGGCGTGATGGCGCGCGCGAGCGCCTCGCGCTCGATCCGGAATCCGGGAGCGTGCATCGGAACGCGGACTGCCTTCGCCCCCGACATCGCGACGGCCGCCGGGTAGGAGTCGTAGCACGGATCGAGCAGAATGATTTCATCGCCCACGCCGCACAACCCAAGGATGGTCGCCGTGATCGCTTCGCAGCAGCCCGTGCACAGCGTGATCTCGGTCATCGGGTCGGGCGCGAATCCGTGCGTTGCGCGCATGCGCTCGCTGATGCGTTCGACGGTGTGCGGCAGTCCAGGTGCGCGCGCGTACTGACTGTGGCCAGCGGCAATCGCGTCGATGGCGGCCTGCTTCACGACCGCGGGCGCATCGAAGTCAGGGAATCCCTGCCCAAGATTGACGGCCTTGTGTTCGGTCGCGAGCCGGCTCATCGTTGTGAAGATGCTCTCGCCGAAGGCGGCAAGCCGAGGATGAATCGTGTGCGGCATGTGTGGTCGTGCGCGTGATGGCGCTTTGCGCGAAGATAGCGACATGCCGCCACCCCCGGTCGCCAACCCAGCACTTGACCTGCAGCTGCTCATGCAGGACGAGCAGGTAATGGTCGCGGCGAAACCAGCGGGCATGCCGACGCAGCCTGGCGTCGGTCACCAACGCGACACGCTGATGAACGCGCTCTTCGCGCAGGATGGCCGCACGCTCGAGCGACTTGGGCACGAACGAGACTGGGGTCTGTTGCATCGGCTCGATCGCGAAACGAGCGGGTGCGTGATCGTCGCGCGAACGGCTGCCGCGTACGACGGGATCCGTAGGCAGTTCGAGCGGCGCACGATCGACAAGTCGTACTTGGCCATCGTGCACGGTCGGCTTCCGCGCAAAGACGGCACCTGCCGTCAGCCCCTCGCCGAAACGCTGCGTGGCGGTACGAAGGTCAGCGTGATCGCGACCGCGGGTGAGCCCGCGATCACGCACTGGACGACGCTGGCCGCAAAGGGCGACCATGCGGTGCTCTCGATCTCGATCGAAACTGGTCGACTGCACCAGATCCGTGCGCACTTGGCGTGGCTCGGTGCACCGGTTCTTGGGGAACGTGTGTATCGAAGCCTGCTGCCGCCCAACACGAGCGCGCTCCGGGACAAGGCCGTGACGCTCTTCCTGCACGCTCACTCCATTGCATTCGATCACCCGGTGAGCGGCGAGCGCGTGACCGTGACGATGCCGGTTCCGGAGCGGTTCCGCGAGCGCGCTGATGCATGCGTCGGATCGGGCTGGAGCGAACGAACCGCGGCCGCGCCCCGCCGCTAGAAGCAGTCCATGCGCCGCAAGATCCTGATTGTGTTGCTGGCGCCCATCGTCACCTTGGCGATCGGGCTCGTGGCACTCTGGAATTGGCCTGCGGGGTTCGAGTGGACCGTGCGGCGGCTCAGTGGCCTGGCGTTTGGCCTGTCGACGACTTCGATCGTCGTTGGCGAGCAGAACTGGCCCGTGATGGAACGCGGCGCCGACGGCAGTTCGCCGGGTCTTCCCCCGCTGCTCTTGTTGCACGGCTTCGGCACGAGCAAGGAAGCGATGACGCTTCTTGCCGCCATGCGTCCGGGGCAACGCGTGATTGCGCCGGATCTGCCTGGGTTTGGCGACCATCCGCTGCCCGATGGTGTCACACCGGATGTGGCGTGGTATGTCGAGCAGGTCGACCTGTTGCGCGCGGCGTTGGG
>Ga0194120_10006797_pt1 | contig 15971 bp, 11 predicted proteins | sample TA2MahCa65mmetaG_FD_148642 | JGI IMG/M metagenome (GOLD analysis project Ga0194120, IMG submission 148642) | Freshwater microbial communities from Lake Tanganyika, Tanzania - TA2015019 Mahale Deep Cast 65m | ecosystem: Environmental > Aquatic > Freshwater > Lake | place: Tanzania: Lake...
AGGGACTGGAAAATAATAAGTCGATCACTCTCACATCAGGACGGAGCCGCGAGTCGGACCTTTGGTCGGCGAGTTGGCGACCCACGGAGCAAGCAAACGGGCCCGAGAAATGATTGAGTAAATCATTTCCTGGCCCTTACGTGGCAGTCCACCTCTTGACTTTGGGCGCGGGCGGATTCGCGGGCTTGCTTTCGCGCACGGCCAGTGCGAAGCCTGCTGAGATGTCATGCCGGCAACGTGCGAGGTGGCCCAATGAGGCAACTTGCGCTTGCTGTTATCGCCGCTGGCATGTTCGCCTGCAAAGCACCAGCGGTCGCGGCGTCGACCGGGGATACGGGCGCCGTAGCCGCCGCTTCGGACAGCGACAGCAAGGTCGCAGAGTCCTCGACACAGATCTCGTTGGATTTGCTTGTAAGCGCCGATGCCAGCGTCGACGCTGACGAGATCGACGCCCAACCCGACGGTGATGGAATGCCACTGCTGGATGGCGATGCCGCGGCTGCGGCCGACGACGTTTCCCCATCGATTTGGGGCTGGGCACCTTGCGCCGTCGAGCTCATCCCTGGGCTGCCGCTGCCCGGCGAGCCCTGTGCGGTTCTGGGGCAGCGCCGCTGCACGGACTTCAAGGCGCATCCAAGCGGCGGGGTTTCTGAAGATGGGATTACTGGATACTGCAACCGGCCGAATTTCGTTGAGTGCGCGCCTGACAAGGACGGCAAGCTCTATTGGGCGCTCAATTCCTGCACCGCCCAGGCCTTGGCCATCGCAACACCAGAACAGAAAAAAACTTGCGACATCTACTATATGCGCTGCATCGATCACGGCAACGGCATGAGTTGCAGAATGAGACAGGTAACGCCCAAGCTAAATTTCAGCTACACAGCTACCATCGCGTGTCGACCCGAATTGCTTGGCAAGACAGCCTGTTTCAGCGCGCTGTCTGAATGCCAGAAGTTCCAAAACGGTGAGTTCGCTGTGAACTTCCCAAACCCGAAATACGAGACCCAGTCCAACCCATTGGGGGTTTGCGCACCATTCGCAGAAGGTGCGACCTACTGGATGCCGGTCACCCAATGCGACTGGTACGAAATCCAGGAATGCCCGAATTGGAAGTCGACGACAAAGGCATATTGCGACCTCTACGACGGCGTCTACCGTTGCAGTAAAACCTGCGCGGAGGCCCTCGCCACCCTGGCAAAAATCAAGCCTGGTTCGCCGTGATCCTGCGCGATTCGCCCCTTCGCGGCAGCCCTCAGCATGCCGCACCCGCGCCCGCACACCCATACGCCGCGCAACCAACCCTCAACCCCAAGGAGCCAACCCCATGCAGTCCCTCAACCCCGACACCCACAGCCCGCACGCGCACAAAGCCGCGCTGCGCTACCTGCGCATCCAATTGTTGCGCGCGCCGCAATTCGCCGAACTGCGCGCCCAGGCAGAGAGCGCTTTTCGCGCCATCGCGGACACCCTGGACGCGGCCGAAGACGCCGCCGACGCCCGGCAGGGTCAGACCGCGGTCATCGAAGCCCTGGACGGCGAGCAAGACGACGCCATGTCGCGGCTGGCCATCCGGGCAAAGGCCGAGGTCGGTGGCAAGCTCGACGACGTCCGGTACCAGGCTCTCTTCCCGGTGGCCCCGAGCGACGCCATGAAACCAGTCACCGGGGACGATCAGGCGCGGTTCGTACGCCATGTGGTGGAAACCGTGCACAACGAAGGCTTGTGGGCACCGCTGCTGCCCAGCGCCGCTGAAGTCGACCAACGCCAGCAAGAACTGTCCGCCGCGATTGCCGCACGCGAACCCCTGTACCTTGCGGAATCGCAGACCAGTGCGGCGCTGCAGCGGGCGCTCGACAACGGCCGGCGCGTGTACAACTTGATGCCGAGTCGGCTTGCGCTGTTGCTCGGTGCCGACCGCAAGCGCTACATCGACAGCTTCTTCAAGACGTTGAGCAAGCCGCGCAAGGCCAAGGCCGCGGACGACGACGCGCCCGATGGCGAGCCGCAGGCCTGATGCTCGCCACCTCGGCGTGCAAGGCCGCGCGCAGCAGGCCGGATGCCCGCCACCTTGGTGGTCCAGGTGGTGCGCCGCAGAGCTGATGCGCGCAGGGTTGGCGTGCAGGGTTGAGCGCAGCAGGGCCACTTTCCGTGCCCAGCGGCGCGAGGTAGTTCGCAGGACGTCTGCGGCGTGCTTCTTGCGCGCGATGCCATGCCGCGCTGTCGGCCAAGCCTAGGACCAACCGCGGATCCAGATGGCCGAATCGGGAGTCGATGCGCAGGGATTGCCGGTCAGGGAGCCGCGCCCGGGCAATGCTCCCGCCCGTTCAGACCGACACGCGCCCGGCAGGCGCAATCTCCAGCGCCAAATAACACCGCCCGCAAGCCTCGCGCACCGGCCAATCCAAGGCAATCCCGCCGCCCACGACCACCGCGGCGCCACAGCGCGGACATGGCCCGATCCCGCCGAACACCGTGCGCCGGACAGCGCCGACGCGGCTGGCGACCAGCGGCCCGGCCACCAACAGCGCGGGCGGCACGACGAAGTGCAAGATCGGCACGAACACGAACGCCAGGCCGAGCGCCCACAGGCCGGCCCACCAGCGCGCGGCCCGCCGCCGCCGGTCCGCTTCGGACCAGTCGCGGAGGAACACGCCGCCCGTCGTCGCGGCAAAGCCATCGGCCGAAAGCAAGACCGCCAGGCGATCCGCGCCTTGATCGGTCCAATGCGCCGAGCGCTCGGCGATCTCGGCGGCCGCCGCGCTCACGCCCGCGCCAGCAGCCACGCCTGGTGCGGCAGCGGGCTCGACCACAAGAGCTCCGGCAGCGCGTTGTCCTCGACCACGCCGGGCAGCAGATCCACGCCGGCCGCGGCGTAGCAGTGGTGCACGAACGCCGAGCAGTAGATGGCGCGCTCGTCTGTGCGGCCGTAGCGCTTGCCCAACTTCTCGCGCTTGAGCGCCACCCAACTCGCGATGACCTTGGGGATGGAATAGCGCGCGCCGGTCGCCAGCAGGTGCAGCCCTTCGACCAAGACCGCGCGGGTTTGGGCGGCGTCGAGGCCGAAATCCAAGATCGCCAGCGTCGGCGCCTGCGCCTCGTCCAGGTACTTGTCCACCCGGTTCTCCTGCACGCCCAAGCGCACGAAGTGGCTGTGCAGGTCGAGGTCGGACTCCAAGAGCCAATGCTGGCCGTCGAGGCGCGGGCCTTCGAGCAGGAAGGCGTGCGACCACAGGCTCCAACTGCCGTCGGGGTCGAGCCGCCGCTGCGACCTGCGGATCCGGCGGTCGATGAACGACGCCAGGCCCACCAGGCCCACGCGGCCGGGCGCGGCAAAGCGTTCGAAAAACGCGATGTTGCTGGTTTCGGGCGGCAGCGTGTGCAGGGTCTTCATGGCGACAGCGCGTCCTGGGCGAGGCGGGCGTGCAACCCGGCCAACAGCTCTTGCGGAAAGGCGACGGCCTTGCGGGCGTCGGTGTCCACCAGGGCGCATGTGATGCGCTCGCTGGCGCAGACCTCGCCGGTGGCGTCGTTGACCATCTCGTGGGTGCTGACCACGACCTTGCTGCGCAGCTCGACCAGCCGCGATCGGATGGTCACGGTGTCGCCGGCCCGCGCCTCTCGGTGGTAGCGCAGGTGCTGTTCGACGGCGGCCATGCCTCGGCGGTTGGCGCGCAGCCAGTGGGCGTCCAGGCCCAGGTCGGCGAAGAACGCCCAGTGCGCCTCGTCGAAGCGGCTGACATAGTGGGCGATGTTGAGGTGGCCGACGTGGTCGCAGTGCCACTGGGTGACGACGCCGCGGTAGGTCACGCGGCCGGAGACGGGGCTGGAGCTTGGTGCGGGGCTGTGGCTCACGGTGACGCAACCGGGCGACGGCGCCCTGGCCGATGCTAGCGCGAAACCGGGCCAGCGCCAAAGCCGCGCCGCCGCGTGCAAAAGTGTTTGCGTGTTCCCTTTTCGCGGGCGTTTGGCTAGCTTGCCGGCATGGACCGCCTCTTTCTTGCCCTAGTTTCCCTTGCATGCATACAATCGGCCTGCACGGCGGATCCCGGGGCGGTTCCGGCGCCGCCTTCGGCCGGACAGTGGCAGGGCATGGACGTGCGGTTCCGCGTCGATTCCGGTCAGGTGACTGCGCTGCAGACGGTGGCGACGTGGTCGTGTGCCGGCGACGACGGGTGCAAGGCCAGCGCGCCGGCGCGCGCGCTCGACGGGTCGTTCGCCGCGCCGCTGACGGGCCAGTCGTTCACCTGGAAAGCGACGACCGACCTTGGCGCGGTGACGCTGAGCGGCGCTTTTGGATCGACGGTGCAGGCGTCGGGCACCTACAAGGCGCAGTTGGGCCCGTGCTGCACCGCGGTTGGCGCGTGGTCGGCGGACTGGGTGCCCGGCTCCGGCCCGACGGGCGGAACGCAGACCGGAACCCAGCCGGCGGGTTGGGGCAAACATTCGACGGGCACCTGGCACCCGGCGCCGCCGCGGGCGACGGTCGCGCCCAAGACGCCGACGGACGCCCCGGAACCGCAAAAGGCGGCGGCGACGCTGGTCGAGGCCCTGCGCGCCCAACTGGGCCTGCCGATGGCCACCCAGCACGCGGCGCTCAACACCGCGGCCCAAGGCCACGCGAGTTTCTACGTCGCCCACAAGGCTGCCTACGACAACAAGGGCCTGAGCCCCCACGATCAGGATCCCAACTTTGGCAGCGACTTCACGGGCAAGAACGCGGGCGACCGCGCCAAGGCCGCCGGCCACCCCAACCCGGCCGTGGTCGAGATCATGGCGTTCACCGGCGGCGCGTCGGGGGCGATCCAGGGCTGGCTCGAAACCGTGTACCACCGCCTGCCGCTGGTCCACCCGCGCCTGGACGCCTGGGGCTGGGGCCAGGCCAAGGCCAGCAAGGCGCAAACCGAAGTCATCGACGCCACCCTGGTGGGCCCGGTGGCCGCCGATCTGGTGGTGTACCCATACCCGGGCCAGACCGGCGTGCCGTCGGCGTGGTCGGGCAACGAGGGGCCGCAGCCGCCCAAGCCGCCCGGGGGCTACCCTTCGGGGCCGGTCATCACCGCGCGCTTCGAGCCCGCGGTGCAGGTGCAAAGTCACGAGCTGCTCGACGCCAAGGGCACAGCCGCCGAACACGTGTGGCTGACAGCGACCAACGACAAGGTGCTGGCGAGCTTTGACGCCAAAACGGTGGTGCTGTACGCGCACAAGCCGCTGACGGCGGGGGTGTGGACGGTCAAGCTCAAGGTGCAACGCGCAGGCAAAGACGAGTTGGTGCAGTGGTCCTTCCAGGTTGGCAACTGACGGCCGCCGGGCGCTCGCCGCACCGACCGGCGCTGCGCATGGCGGCGCTGGTGTTGCATGCCCAGCAAGGCGATGACTTCTTTGGGGACACCTCCGAGGCGCGGGTGGTCGCGGCCGTTCGCGCGCACGGCATCGCCGCCGACCTCGTCCACCTGTACTACCCGCGCGGCGACGAGGACGGCTGCGCGGCCGTCGATGCCGACCTGTTGCGCTGGGTGGCCGATCAGCGCGTCGAGGTCGCGTTGGTCGGGCAGGTCTGGCGCGAGACGCTCCTCGAAGGGCTGCACGCGGCCGGCTGCTTGGTCATCGGCACCGACCCCAACGGCCAATGGCAGGCGGCCCGGCCCAATGTGCTGCTGGCACACTTTCCTCGTCACCGCGCGCCCTTGCTTGGGGTGCTGCGGGCGTTGCGCGACGGCGGCGCGCTGCTAGAGCTGCCCAACGTGGCGGTGGCCGATGCAACCGGCTACGTGGCCTCGCGGGTCGCCGCGGCGCCGGACCCTGCCGACGCAGAGCTGGCGGAACCCTTTGCCGCCTGCGCCGACGCCATGGTGTTCGGCCAGCCGCGCAACCGCGACGGCAGTGCACCTTTGCTCCGCAAGACGCTCGACACCAACGTCGGCTGCCCCTTTGCCGATGACGCCGCGCGCAACCCCGCCTTCGCGGGCCTGGACCTCGACCAGCCTGGGCTGGCGCGCAAGGGCTGCGCGTTTTGCCCCATGGGCGGCGACTACCGGGCGCTGCCCGTGGCGCAGACAGTGGCGGCGCACGTCGAACAACTGCGGTACTGGCAGGACCACCTGGCTGAACCTTTGGACGAAGCCGTGCTGCGCGACCAGAGCGCGCTGCGCTACCTGCCGCAGTTGGTGCAGGCGTGCCAAAGCGCAGGATTGCGGCCGCTTGGACTCTTGGTGCCGGGCCGCGGCGACGCCATCTTGCGGTTTGGGCCGCAGCTGCGGCAGGCGGCGGCGCTGTGCGGCGACAGCGGCTGGTGGTTCACCATCCACCTGGTCGGCTTTGAGAGCTTCAGCCAAGCCCAGTTGGACCTGTACAACAAGGGCGTCACCGTCGAAGCGTACGCGGAGGCGTTGCGGCAGATGCGGGCGCTGCACCGCGAGTTTCCCCTGGGGTTTCGCCTCTATGCGCATGGCGCCAGTTCTTTCATTCTTTTCAACCCGTGGACGACGCTGGACGACCTCGACGCGACCGCGCAGTTCTGCGACGAACACGCCGTGGGCGATCTCGCGCACGGGCTGACGCTGAGCCGCCTGCGCCTGTACCCCAACCTGCCGCTGTACTGGAAAGCGCGCGCGGAAGGGTTGTTGGTGGCCGACGCGCCCGCCGCCGACCGCGGCGCCGCCTTTGCCGGGTACAGCGCCGAAGCCGCGTGGCGCTACCTGCACCCGGAAATCGCGGCGGTCGAGTCCGTGCAGCGCGCGCTCGCCGACCGCGTGCAACCCAATGAGGGCGTTGGCCTCTTGCGAGCAGTCGTGCGCTGGGCGCGCGGGCGCTTTGGGCCGGACGCGGCACCGTGGACCGACGCCGAAGCCGCGGCTCTGGTCGCCGACTGGTCTGCGCTGCAGGCGCTGTGGCGCTCGGCCGCGCCGACCGGGACCCACCGCGAGGACCGCCGCGCGCGCACCGTGGTCGCCGGCCGCACCTGCAACAACCGCTGCCGCACCTGCACCGCCGGCCATGCTGAATACGAGGACCGGCCCGACCACTTGCGGCCAGGGGTGCAAGCGGCAGCCCAGACCGGTCACGTCGTGTTCTCAGGTCGCGAGCCGACGCTTTTTCCGCAGTTCCTGGCGCATGTGCGGGGCGCGGCCAAGGCCGGAGCCACCCGCATTGAGGCCCTGACCAACGCGCGGGCGCTGAGCTCGACGGGCGCGGCGGCCCGGCTGCGCGCGGCGGGCCTGACCGAACTCGGGGTCAAGCGCCACCGCCTGACCGACCGCGACGAAGACGACATCACCCGCTCGCCGGGGTCGGGCGTGCAAAACCGCGAGGCGATGATGCAGCTGCGCGCGGCCGGCGTGCCGTGGACGCTGCACTGGATCGTGGTGCGCGAAGGGCTCGGCGAACTGCGCGAGGTGCCGGCGTGGGCGCGGGCGCACGGGGCGCGGGCGATTGCGGTGCGGGTGCTGGCCGGCGAGGTGGAGCTGGGCAACCTGGCGGGTTGGCGGCAGGCGATCGAGGGGTTGGGGGCGGCGGCGCAGGCGGTGGGGATCGCTGTGGGGGTTGAGGGGGGGTGAGGGCCAGGCAGAAAACGGACGTTGTCCGACCTGCGACATGGTTTACAAAACAGACCGGCGACATCGTTTACAGTCGCCTGGCTTTATTCGGGCCGGCCGCGGTGTCCACGCGCGGTCAGTTTGCTGGGGGCTCAATCGACCGACGCACTTCAGTCGGAAGCGCCTGCATCCGGCTCGTCTGGGCACATGTTTGCGCCCAAGCGCTTCTGCCAGTATTCGGTGCAATCGGCCTGGGACATTGCGCCCGTTTTCATGAGTTCGGCAAGCGGCCAGTGTTTCCCGGAATTCGTCCACCCCGCAAAATCGCCCCTAGCCCAACCAGTGTACTTGGTCGTGCCTGGAACCGAGAAGGCCAGATTGCGGCTGCCGGGGTTCGACGTCATTTTCGAGTTCGACTTCGTCCCCCGGCGCGGGCAGCACCGTGCTGGAAACCGCAAACGCTTGTTCCACCACCAAGGTCCGATGGTGCTTCTCTCGGCCTATCACGAACGTCGAAACCGGCGCATTGGGGCAAATCGACCGCCCTGGCGAGGGAGTACAGGGAACATGGACGCCACAATCGCAGCAGCCCAGCAACAAGACTCCGCTGATGCCTGTCGCAATCCAAAGGACGATTGCTGGCGCAAGTCGGCGGACCGCGCCGAACGCTGCTTGCATGCCCAAGCCGTCCCGTCGATTGGCCAAACCTACGGCGGTCCGCCCAAGGGGCGTCGGATTCAACTTCATTCGATCGCCGAACATGACCCGCGAAACAGGTCGTCGAGTTGGTCAGACATTTGGATGGTCCTGCTCACGGTGCCGCGTGCGGTCAGGGCGCACTTCCCTATGTTGCCGAAAATCGTCCATAGTGCAACATCGTAAACATTTGTGATCTTGGAGCAAGCTCAGTTCGGACGAACGAGCGACCTGCACTTCATTTGCCATTTTACGGCAGCTCGCGGCACCTCCACCTGAACGCCCTCTTCGCCGATCGCCCGTCTGGCTGCCGGCCACCCAAATCGCCAGCCCTACGGCCCGGTGTTATCCTGGCCCGGCGGCAACGGCATGGCAGCCGGCGAGCCCGCTGGGAACATGACCGTCCATGTCGACCTCGCGCTCTTGCGGCAGCGCGAATCGGAACAAGTCGAGTGGAAAGAAAACGTCGCCGATGCCGACGACGTCGTCGCGACGCTATGCGCGTTTGCCAACGACCTGCAAAACCTCGGCGGCGGCTACGTGGTGTGCGGCGCCCGCGAAACGCGCGACCCCGCCGGCTTTGCCGCGACCGAGCTCACGGGCCTGTCCGCGGCGCGCTTGCGTGAGCTCGAACCTCTGATTTTGGCGCGCTGCCGTGAACGGGTGTCGCCGTCGATCGCGCCCCTGGTGGCCGAAGTTCCAACGGCAACAGCCGATCGCAGGGTGCTGGTGTTCATCCAACCCTGCACCGCCCACGCGCACACGTTTCGGCGCGGCAAGGAGGCGGGTCGCTACCTTGTTCGCATTGGCCGGTCGACGGTCGAAGCCCGCAACGGCGTGCTGCGCGACTTGTTGGTCCGCAAGGGCGAGACGCCGCCCTGGGATCGCCGCGCCAACGCTGCTGCGGTCGCCAGCGATCTCGACCTGCTCAGCCTGCGCGACGCGGTGCGCCGCCTCAACTTGGAGCGCGAGGATGCGCCCGCCGACCGCTTCCTCTCCGACAGCCACGCCTTCAGCGCGTTTGTGCCGCCGCTTTTGGTGCGCGAACCGTTGACCGGCGTCTTGCGGCCGCGCAATTTCGCGCTCGCGCTTTTTGGCCGCGAGCCGCAGCACTTCATTCCGGGTGCCGTTGCGTACTTTTCGCGGTACGCAGGACGGGACCGGGCGACACCGGTCGGCCAACGCATGGAATTGGCCGGCACGTTGGTGGACCAACTGCGCGTGCTGATGCCAGCGCTTGAGGCCGAAGCCGTCACCCTCTACGACAAGCGCGACACGCAGTTGCCCAGTGTGCTGAAATACCCTGCGCGGGCCTTGCGCGAGGCGGTCGTCAACGCCTTTGCCCACCGCGACTACGAGCGCACGGATCCCTTGCGGGTGACCTCATTCGCCGATCGCATCGAGGTGTCGTCGCCCGGTCCCGCGCCGCTTGGCGTCGACGCCGCGCAGTTGGCAAGCGCCGCCGCCCCACCGGTGTGGCGCAACCAGGCGCTGGCTTGGTTCTTGGCGCGGCTGGGGTTTGCGGAGGGCGAGGGTCAGGGGCTGCAGACCATCGCGCGGACGATGGCCGCCAATGGCAACCCGCCGGCGCAATTTGAGGTGTCGGAGGCGCGGGTGCTGTGCGCGTTGCCGGCGCATGGGCGGGCGGGGGCGCTGGTCGATCCGGCCTGATCGCCCGAGCCCGCGGCCAGTTGGCGCCTTGACCGCGACAGCCCAGCGCCCGCCCTACACGCCAACCTCCACCCCAAACCGCGCACCGCCGCCGTCGGCCGCCTCGACCCACGCCCGGCCGCCGTGGCGATCGACCACCTGCCGCACGATGGCCAGTCCCAGCCCACAGCCCTCGCGGCGCCGATCCAGGCGCGCAAACGGCAGGAACACCGCCTCGGCCTGGTCGGCGGGCACCCCCGGGCCGGCATCGCTGACCGTCAACTGAAAACACCCGCTGCCCGCCGCCACCGCCACCCGTACCACACTGCCCGGCGGCGCGAAGTCCACGGCGTTGGCCAGAAAGTTGTCCGCAACCTGGCGGATGCCCGCCGCCTCGACCCGCGCCACCAGCTCCGGCGGGGCGGTGAGCTCCAGCGTCACCTGCCGCTCGGCCGCCGCTGCCGACCAGGCGTGGACCGCGGCGCGCGCGATGGCCACCACATCGGCGGGCTGGCGTTGCAAGTCGGCGCTGCGCAAGGCTGCGAGGTCCAAAAGGTGCCGCGCCAGCTCGCCCAGCCGCAACACCTCGTCGCGGATGCGCCCCAGGGCCTCGTGCAACTCTGCGTGGCTGCGCTCGCGGCGCAGCGTCACATCGAGGTCGGCCTGCACCACCGCCAACGGCGTGCGCAATTCGTGGGCGGCGTCGGCCAACAAGCGGTGCTGGGCCGCGCGGGCGGCGCGCAGTTGCACGGTGGCGTCGCGGGCCAGCGTGCGCAGTTCGCCCAGCACATCGGCGGTCGGGTCCAGGTCGGGGTCGGCGTCGAGGTCGCCCTGGCGCAGCCGGCGCAGGTGGGCGGCCAAGGCTTCGACGCGGGCATGCAGTTGCCGACCGTGGCGGATTTGCAGTCCCAACAGGGCCAGCGCCACCAGCAGGCCCACGGCCGCCGCCGCTTGCACATACGTCGCCAGCACCTGCCGGGTCGGCGCCAGCGGCTGGGCCAGACGCAGCGTCCAATGTCGGCCGCCCGGACCGGCGACCGTCGCCACCAGCACCCGCACGGGTTGACCGTCGCTGCCCGGTTCCGAGTGCAACTGCGGGGTGTGGTGGGCGGGATCGGGCCGCAACTGCGCCGGGGCGGGCGCATCCGTCGGCACGCGCAGGTGCAGCCGCCCATCGGGGCCATACAGCGCCGCCCACGCCGAGAACGCCCGCGCCGTCTCGATGGTGCTGTCGTCGGCGTGCAGGTGGGCGCCCTGGATGCGGTCGAAAAGCGATACCGACTCGACCGCGGCCTGGGCGAGCAGCGACCGGTCCACGGCGGCGTGCAACTGGTGGTCGAGCACGCCGCCCACGCCCGCCAGCGCCAGCGCCAGCAAGGCCGTCGGCAGCACCGCCCCATTGACCAAAAGGCGCGTCGACAGCTTCACGGCCCCGACCCGTCCAAGCGATAGCCCGCGCCGCGCACGGTGCGGATGACGGCGCGCTCGGCGCCGGTTTCGGCCAGTTTCTTGCGCAGGTAGCCGATGTACACGTCGGCGATGTTGGGCTCGCCGTCGAACTGCGGACCCCAGACCGCCGCCAGCAACTCGGATCGGGTCAGGACCTCGCCCGCGTGGGCAAACAACTCGCGCGCCAAGGCGAATTCGCGGGCCGTCAGCGCCACCGCCTTGTCGCCACAGACCAGCGAACGGCGCAGCGGGTCGAGGTGCGCATCGGCGACCGTCATGCGCACGGCGGTCGCGCCCGCTCGGCGGTGCAGGGCTTCCAGCCGCGCCAGCAGCTCGTCGAACGCAAAAGGCTTGGTCAGGTAGTCGTCGGCGCCCGTCCGCAGGGCCTGGACTTTTTCGGCGGTGTCGGCGCGGGCGGTGAGCATCAACGTCGGCGTCGCCAGCCCGCGGTCGCGCAGCCGCCGCAATACGGCCAGGCCGTCGCCGTCGGGCAACATCCAGTCGAGCACCACCACATCGTAGGCCAGGGCCAACGCCTGGCTTTCGGCATCGGCGGCGGTGTCGCACGAATCGACGACGTGGCCCTCTTCGCGCAGGCCGCGCACGATCTGGCGCACCAACCGCGCCTCGTCTTCGACCAACAGGATTCTCATGCCGTTGCGCCCGCCCGCCGGCCGTACCATGCCACAAGCGCCGGCAGCACGACCAGGGTCAACGCCGTGGACGTCCCCAGCCCGCCCACCACCACCGTCGCCAGCGGTCGCTGCACTTCGGCGCCAGCGCCACTGGCCAGCATCATCGGCACAAAGCCGAGCATGGCGACGAGCGCCGTCATCAGCACCGGCCGCATGCGCGTTTCGGCGGCCAGGCGCGCCGCGTCGTGCCACGGCTGACCGTTGCCGCGCAGGTCGATCACGGTCGCCATCCACACCACCCCGTTCAAGACCGCGATGCCCGACAGCGCCACGAAACCGACCGCGGCCGACAGCGACACCGGCAAGCCGCGCAGCCCCAACGCCGCCACGCCGCCGACCACCGCGAACGGCACGTTGAGCAGGATCAGCAGCGCCGGGCCCAGGCGGCCGAACGTCCAAATGAGCACGACCAGGATGCCGGCGACGACGAGCGGCAGCACCACCGCCATGCGCTGCCGGGCCTGCCGAAAAGTCTCGTATTGGCCGCCCCAGTGCAGGCGGATCCCGGGAGGTGGCGGCACCGCGGTGTCCAGGTGTTGTTGGGCCGCCGCGACGACTTCGCCGAGGTCGCCACCGCGCACGTTGAACCCGACCACCAGGCGACGCTGGCCGGCCTGGCGCTGCACCGCCCCGGGGGTCGGCTTGTCCACGATGTCGGCGACCGCGCGCAGCGGCACCAGGTGGCCGTCCGGCGTCGGCAGCGGCTGGTCGCTCAGCCCAAAGGCACTGGTCGTCCCGGCCAGTCTGAGGCGCACGGGCACGCGCAAGGGGCCGTCGTAGGTGGTGCCGATGGCCACGCCGGTTTGCAGGGCGAGGACGGCGTCCAAGATGTCGCGGGCCGAAAACCCGTGCTGGGCCGCAGCCAGCGTGCGCGGCACGACTTGCAGCAGCGCGACCTCGGGCGGTGCCAGCACCTTGACGTCGGCGGCGCCGGGGACTTTTTCCAGCGCCGACCGCACCTTGTCGGCGACGTTGCGCACCAGCGCAAGGTCTTCGCCAAACACGGAGACGTCCACATCGGTGACCGATCCCCCGACCAGTTCGTTGAAACGCATCTGGATGGGCTGAGTAAAGCCGGCTTCGTTGCCCGGGTCACCTTGTTCGACGCGGGCTTCCAGTTCGGCGATCAGCGCCTCGCGCGTCAGCCCCTTGCGCCACCGCGACCGCGGGTGCAGTTTGACGAACACATCGGACTGTTCGATGCCCATGATGTCGGTGGCCACCGCCGGGCTGCCGATGCGCGACACCACTTGCGCCACCTCGGGCACCGCCAACAGCAGCTTTTCCAGCCTGAGCGCGTCGTCGCGGGCCGCCTGCAGCGAGATGTCCGGGGCGCGCGTGGCTTGGACGACGAGATCGCCTTCGTCCAGTTGCGGCACGAAACTGGTGCCGAGGCGCAAGAGGCCCACGCCGCCGGCCAGCAGCGTCGTCAGCGCGAGCGCTGCCACGGTCTTGGGCCACCGCAACGCCCAACCGAGCGCCGGCCGATACGCAGCGGTGGCCAGGCGAATCAGCCACGGCGGTCTCTCCGGCACGTCGCTCGGACGCAAGAGCTTGGAACCGATCGCCGGCACCAGGGTCAGCGACAACGCCAGCGAGGTCAGCAGCGCGAAAATGACTGTGAGCGCCATCGGCTTGAACAACTTGCCGTCCACGCCTTGCAGGCTGAGGATCGGCACGTAGACCAGCACGATGACCAACACCGAGTAGAACACCGGCCGCGCCAGCTTGTGCACCACGGCTTCCATACGCGCCTTGACCGGCCAATTCGGATCGACCAACGCCCCAGGACCATGGCCTTCAGGCCGCAGCGCCAGGAACATGCCCTCGATCATCACCACCGCGCCGTCGACCAGAAGCCCAAAGTCGATGGCGCCCAGGCTCATCAGGTTGCCGGCCACGCCAAACGCCGCCATGGCCGCAGTCGCGCCGACCATCGACAGCGGGATCACCAACGCCACCAGCAGCCCCGCGCGCAGGCTGCCGAGCAGGAGCAAGAGCACCGCCACCACCAAAAGGCCACCTTCTGCGAGGTTGCGCGCGACGGTGTGTAGGGTGCGATCGACCAGCTCGCTGCGGTCGTAGATGACGGACAGTTGCACGTCGGCGGGCAACGCCTGCTTGACTTGCGGCATCTGCGCGGCGATGCCGGCCATGACCTCGCGGGCGTTCTCGTCGCGCAGCATCTGCACCATCACGTAGACGGTGTCGCCGCGGCCCGACCAGGTGGCGGCGCCGATGCGCGGCAGGCTGCCCTCGCCCACGTCGGCCACATCGGCGACCCGCACCGCAGGCTCGCCAGGAGCGGCGCGCACCACTGCGGCGGCGAGTTCGTCGGCCCTTCGCGGCCATGCCGTCCCGCGCAGGAGCACTTGCATGCCGCCCGCCGGCAAGCTGGAACCGGCAGCGCTGCCGATCGCCCGCGTCAGCGCCGCGCGCAGGTCTTCCAGCGTCAAATGGTGCCGCGCCAGGTCGGCAGGCCGCGCCGTGACTTGCATGGTGCGCTGCCGGCCGCCCCACCAGTTGACCTCGACCACGCCCGCCACCGTGCGCAAGAGCGGGGCGATGGTCAGTTGCACCAGCTCCAGCAACTCCGCTTCGGTGCGCGCGGGCGAGCCCACGGCAAAGTGAAAGATCTCGCCCAGGCCCCCGGTCAAGGGGCCGAGTTCGGGCGCCTCGACCTCGTCGGGCAGTGAACCGGCCAGCAGTTGCAGGCGCTCCTGCACCACCTGGCGCGCGCGGTAGGGGTCCACTGCGTCGTCGAACACGGCGGTGACGGCGCTAATGCCATAGCGGGAGATGCTGCGCTGGTCCACCAGCCCCGGCGACCCGCCGATGGCCGTTTCGACCGGCCGCGTGACCAGGCGCTCGACTTCTTCGGGCAACAACCCCGGCGCGCGGGTCAGCACCAGCACCTGGTTGCTGGTCACGTCGGGCAATGCGTCGAGCTTGAGGCGGACCGCGAACCAACCGGCCGCGCACAACAACAGCGCGCACACGGCGACCACCACGCGGCGGTGGCGCAGGCTCCACAGGACCAGGTGATCCATCGGTTACGGATCCGCCTGCGGCGCGACGAGATCGCCCTCGGCAGCCACTTGCGTGCCGGCCGCCAAACCGCGCACCACTGCCACAGGGCCCACGACGCCGACGACCGTGACGGCTTTGCGGGTCGGCCCCGTGGGCGCCTGCACCCACACTTGCGCGCCAGCCGCCGACCGCACCACCGCCCGCGCCGGAATTTGCACCGCCGATCCCGCCGGGGCCCGCGCACGCACCCGCCCGGTCAGACCCGCGGGCAGCGCCACCGGCTGCACAGGTTCGTACCACGCCAGAAGGGCGCCGCCGTCGCTGTCGAGCGCGGTCGCAGTCGGGGTGGCGTGCAGCGGCACTTGCGGACCGGTGGCGGCGACAAATGTCAGCGTCAGGTCGGCCGGCAGCGGTTGCAACCCGCGCACTTCGATGCGGGCCGGCCGGTCGCTCGCCAACTGGGCCAGCACCGCGCCCGCCTCGACCACGGACCCGGGCACGGCCGCCACGGCGCGCACCACCGCGGCATGCGGAGCGCGCAGGGTCAACGGTTCACCTTCGCGCAAGCGCGCGGCATCCGCCTCGCCCAGACCAGCGGCGCGCAACTGCGCGCGGGCCACCGCGGCCTCGGCGACCAAGGCGTCCAGGTCGGCTTCGACGGCAAACACTTCGGCCCCGCGCACCAGGCCCTCGGCGCGCTGGTGTTGCAGTTGCAGGAGCCAGCGCCGGTGGTCGACCGCGCGGTCGCTGGCCGTGCGCAACACCGCCGCGGCCTGCGTCAGCTCGGGCAGCACCAACTCGGCCACGGCGTCGCCAGAGACCACACGGTCGCCGCTGCGCACCAGCACCCGCACAACCCGCGCCCGCGCCGGTGCCGCCACGACAGCTTGGGCGTCGGCCGCGGCGCGCACCACGGCGG
>Ga0194120_10006802_pt1 | contig 15969 bp, 13 predicted proteins | sample TA2MahCa65mmetaG_FD_148642 | JGI IMG/M metagenome (GOLD analysis project Ga0194120, IMG submission 148642) | Freshwater microbial communities from Lake Tanganyika, Tanzania - TA2015019 Mahale Deep Cast 65m | ecosystem: Environmental > Aquatic > Freshwater > Lake | place: Tanzania: Lake...
AAGAGCATGCCGGCAGATCGCGAGCGCGCCCGCAGCGACCGACCGAGGCGCACTCGCAGTGCGCCGACCGAGGAAGCGAGGACGTAAGCCGCGAGATGCCCAGGATCTTCGGCCGTAGCGGGACGGGGTTTTGGCTACACCCTCATAGGGCCAGGAAATGATTTACTCAATCATTTCTGGGGCCCGTTTGCTTGCTCCGTGGGTCGCCAGCTCGCGGACCAAAGGTCCGACTCGCGGCTCCGTCCTGACGTGAGAGTGATCGACTTATGATTTTCCAGTCCCTTAGCGTCGCGTCCGCGAACGGCGGCAGCGCGACCACCGCGCCGTCGGTGTACACGCCGAAGAGTCGCGTCGGCGCGGTCCGCCACCGCGGCCGCCGCACGCCAAAGTGCCACGCCCATGTCACGTCCAAGCGCCCCGCCGTTGCGCCCCCCGCTCGCGCGGGCACACTTGCCGCCGGCCCGGTATCGCGCGGGCCACCAGGCGGGATCCATGCACGACACACTGACCTCCGACCCGCTGGTGCGCGCCGATTTCGACGCTGCGGTGGCCTTGGATGCCCGGGCCAATGCCGCCGCGCGCCCGCGGCCGCAGTACCTGCGCCTGCGCCTCGATGCCGCGCTGCGCGATCCGAGGGGGCATGTGCAGGTGGCGGCGCGGGCTGGGGGCCAGTTGGTGGGGTTCGCGCTGGCGCGCGTGCACGACGGCGAGTTTGGCGCGAGCGACGTCCGGGTGGTCCTGGAGACCGTGGCCGTTGATCCGGCGCTGGGTCGCCGCGGCGTCGGCCGGGGCTTGGTGGACGCGATCGCGGCCTTGGCGGCACGCAAGGGTGCGACCGCCATGACGACCCAGATCCGCTGGGACGAGGCGGCGATGGCCGGCTTCTTTGCCCGCGCCGGGTTTGCCCTGGCCCCACGGCACGTCCTTGAACTGCCGGTCGGCGGCGCTCGCCTGGAGGCAGAGGATGCCGAACCGCTGAGCCTGCGCGCCGTGCGCCTGTTGCGCTCCGACGACGTCGCGGCCATCGCCCGCATCGACGCAGAGCGCAGCGGCCGCAATCGGCACGGCTACTTGCAGCGCAAGGTCGAACAGGCCCTGCGCGACTCGGCCTTGCAGGTATCGCAGGTCGCGGTGGAAGACGGCACGGTGGTCGCCTTTGCGCTGGCGGGCGTGGACCACGGCGACTTCGGTCGGGTGGCGCCGATGGCGGTGCTGCACACGCTCGGCGTGCAGCCCGGCCACGCGGGCAAGGGCTACGGCACGGCGCTGCTCGCCCAACTGGCCAACAACCTCAAGGGCCTGCTGGTCGAACGACTGTGCACCGAGGTGGAATTCGGCGCCTTCGACCTGCTGCGCTGGTTCGCAGGCCGCGGGTTTGCTCCATCCCAGGGCCTGGCGCTGCAGCGGCGGATCGCGGGGTAGACGGAGAGGATCCCGCGCCTACGCCCCGTCGGCCGCGGGTGCCGCCGCCTGGAACATCGGCCCCGGCATGGCGAACACGGCGCGGCCGGCGACCGGATTGACGAGGATCGCAAACGCAATCCACAGCGAAATCGCGATCAGGGCCACGGTGCACAGCGCGATGATCAGGCCGAGCTGCGGCACGTGCAGCGCCTCTTTGGCGACGCGCGCGACGAACAGCACGTCGATGTCAAAAAGGAAGGCAAACAGCAGCTTGCTGTGAAAGCCGAAGGCGTACGTCAACACGGAGAAGATCACCAAGAACGTGCAGTCGACGCTCAAGACCACGGCCGGGTCGGGCACCTGTCCGTCGGCCAAGCCCGCCAGCGCCCACCAGTTCATCACCCAGTTGAAGCTGAACGTGGTGAAAAGCGTGCCACCGAGCAGGTTCTTGTTGGCAAGGGCCATCAACCCCGCCAGCAATTGCCCGCCAGCGCCAAACAACAGGCAGAACATCGCAGCCGTGCGCAAGGCCGGTGGGGACAGCGTCACCCCGAACGCGATGGGCAGCAGCGCGGCGCAGCCGATCGACAAACCGAGCAGGCCAAGCGGCGTCGGTTCCGCGAAAACGGGCGGTGGGCTGGCAGGGGACGAACTCATGGTCGCTCCTCGTGGGCGGCAGGGGCCGCATCCATCGTGTGGGTGTCCACGCCCCAAGGGCGGAACGGTCGGGCAAAAAACCGCAGGGCGCAGCGATCGTCAGGGCCGTGCGGGATACGGCGGCGCGAACCCGGGCGGCGGATAGTGGCCCATCAGATCGAACACTTCGCCGCGGATGCGCGCCAGCTCGGCCGGGTCGTCCTTGCCGCGGATGGCACGCGCAATCCAGCGGCCCACGTCGCGCATGTGGGCCTCGCCCAGGCCGCGCGAGGTCAGGCTCGGCGTGCCGACGCGAACGCCCGAGGGGTTCATCGGCGGCTGCGGGTCGAACGGGATGCTGTTGAAATTGGCTTCCAGGCCAGCGAGATCCATGGCCTTGGCCGCCTGCTTGCCGGTGGCGCCGAGCGGCATCGTGCTGAACAGGACCAGGTGGTTGTCGGTGCCACCGGTCACCACCGCCAGCCCCTCAGTGGCCAACGTGTCGGCCAACGCCCGCGCATTGGCCACCACCTGCGCGGCGTAGGCCCGAAATGCCGGCTGCGCAGCCTCTTTGAGCGCCACCGCCACGGCCGCGGTGGTGTGGTTGTGTGGGCCGCCTTGGAGGCCCGGAAAGACCGCCTTGTCGATGGCCTGCGCGTACGCGGACTTGCACAGCAGCATGCCGCCGCGCGGTCCGCGCAGGGTCTTGTGGGTGGTCGTGCTCACCGCCGCCGCAAACGGCACCGGGCTCGGGTGGGCGCCGCCGGCCACCAAGCCGGCGATGTGCGCCATGTCCGCGACCAGCAGTGCGCCCACTTCGGCTGCAATCTCCGCGAACCGGTCGAACTCGACGATGCGGGGGTAGGCGGTGCAGCCAGCGACAAGGACAGCGGGCCGATAGTCGCGGGCTTGGGCGGCGATGGCGGAGAAGTCGAAGCGGTGGGTCACCGGGTCGACGCCATAGTGCGCAAACTCGAAGAAGCGAGAGGTTGCCGACACTTTGTGCCCATGGGTCAGGTGGCCGCCCGCCGGCAGTCCGAGCGCCAGGATCCGTTGGTTGGGCGCGCCCTGGGGCAGCAGCGCGCAGTACACCGCCAAGTTGGCGGGCGAACCGCTGTACGGCTGCACATTGGCATGGTCGGAACCGAAAAGCGCCTTGGCGCGGCTCATCGCCAACTCCTCAATGGGATCGATGAGCTGCTGGCCCTCGTAGTAGCGCTTGCGCGGATAGCCCTCGCTGTACTTGTTGGCCAATACGCTGCCCGCGGCCTCGAGCACGGCTTGCGACGCATAGTTCTCGCTCGGAATGAGCTTGGCGCAATAGAACTGTCGGGCGCGCTCTTGGGCGACGAGGTCGGCAATTTCGGGGTCGGCGTCGTCCAACGCCAGCGGCGGCAGCATCGAGGTGGTCATGGCAGGCTCCTGGGCGAATGCCGACGCGGCAGGGTCGGCGGCTGGCGAATCCAAGGGTCAGCGGTCGGCGACGACGGCAATGCACTTGAGTTCGATGGCGATCGGCGTGGGCAGGCTGTCGATGCCGAGCGTGGTGCGGCAAGGCGGGTCGGTGGCGAAATGTTCTGCCCACAGGCGGTTGTACGTGGCGAAGTCCTCGGCCATGTGCGTCAAATAGACCGTGACGTCCACGAGGTCCTCCCAGCGCGCGCCGGCGTCTTCCAACACGGCGCGGACGTTGGCAAAAACGCTGCGGCACTGCGTTTCGATGTCGTAGGCGATGACCCGGCCTTCGGCGTTGAGGGTGACTCCAGGGATCTGGCTGCTGCCGCGCGCGCGCGGGCCGATGCCGCTGAGGAAGAGCAGGTTGCCGACGCGGCGGGCGTGCGGGTAGTGGCCCACCGGCTCTGGGGCGCGCGCGCTGTGGACGGGGCTGTCGTTTACCATGTGCACCACCTAGAATGCCACGCATACGTTCTTGGGCTCGGTGAAGAAGCGCATGGCCTCCCAACCGCCCTCGCGGCCGAGGCCTGAATCGCCGCTGCCACCGAACGGCGTGCGCAGGTCGCGCACCATCCAGCAGTTGACCCAAACGATGCCTGCGCACAGCCGGGCGGCGAGGCGGTGGGCGCGGCCCACGTCGCTGGTCCACAGGCTCGCGGCAAGTCCGTAGCGCGTGGCGTTGGCGAGCGCGACCGCCTCGTCGTCGCCGTCGAACGGCTGCACGGTCACCACCGGGCCAAAGATTTCGTCTTGGTTGGTGCGGCAACTGGGTCCAAGGCCAGACAGCACCGTCGGCTGGACGAAATAGCCACCTTGGCAGCGCCCGGCAACCTCGGCCGGTCCGCCACCGGTCAAGACCTCGCCGCCCTCGGCGCGCGCGGTGGCGATGCACGCCAGCACCTTGTCGCGGTGGCCGGCCGAGACCAGGGCGCCGAGGTCGCTGCGGTCGTCGAGCGGATCACCCACCCGCAGCGCCGCGACTGCGGCGACGAACGCCGAAACGAAGCGGTCGTACACCTTGCGCTCGACCAGCATGCGGCTGCCGCACAGGCAGATCTGGCCCTGGTTCGAGAAGCCGGCGCGCACCGCCTCGGCCACCGCGCGCGGCAGATCGGCGTCCGCGAACACCACGAACGCGTTCTTGCCCCCCAGTTCCAGCGAGACCTTCTTGAACTGGCCCGCCGTTCGCGCCTGGATGTCGGCACCGACCCGCGTCGAACCGGTAAACGACACGGCCGAGACGTTTGGGTGCGACACCAGCGCAGCGCCGGCCGATGGCCCCACGCCCTGCACGAGGTTGAATACCCCCGGGGGCAACCCGGCGACAGCGCTCAGTTCCGCCAGCCGATGCGCGGTCAGCGGCGTGACTTCGCTCGGCTTGGCGACCACCGTGCACCCGGCCGCAAGTGCGGGCGCGACCTTCCAGGTCAACAGGTACAGCGGCAGGTTCCACGGCGAAATGCACGCCGCCACGCCTGCCGCAGGGCGCAGGGTGTAGTGGATGGCCCCGGGCATGGCGTGGGATTCGCTGGCGAACTGGGAGGCCGCCTCGGCGAAGAACCTCAGATTCGCCTCGGCGCGCGCCAGGTCGACGCGGCGGGCGACGTGCACCGGCTTTCCGGTGTCCAGGCTCTCCCACTGCGCCAGGGTTTCGCGCTCGGCAGCTACCGCGTCGGCAAACCGGTGCAACGCGGCGGCCCGTTCCGTCCCGCTGCGCCCAGACCAATCGTCGAGGGCGAGCCGCGCCGCCTGTACCGCGGCATCGACCACGGCGGCGTCGGCGCATGCGTGCTCGGCAAACACTCGACCTGTGGCCGGCTCGACCACTGGTGCCCAACCGTCCGACTGCACGGCCCTGCCAGCAATCCAGTGACCAAGCTGTCGAGGCGGTGCTGGGTGCGGCTCAGCCAGAACGTCCTCCATCCATGGCGGCCGGCCCGGGTCCGGCGACCGTCTCCAGCCCAGGCTGTCGCGGCACAAGCAGCGCGCGCACCGGCGACGCGTCGCCCCCCACCACCCGCAGCGGCAGGGCCAGCAGCGTGTACAGTCCATCGGGCACGCCGCGCAGATCCAGGCCCTCCAGGATCGCCAAATCGGCGCGGTGGACGGCCGCATGTGCCACCAGCTGCTTTGCCGGCCCGGGATCGACGCTGGGGGTGTCGAGGCCTATCAAGACGACGCCTTGGGCCGCCAGATGTTCCACCAGTTCTTCGGACAATGAACAGAAATCGTCGCGCCAAGTCTCTGGATCAGCAAAGGAATCCGTGCGCAACAGAACCCTCGGCGCCTCGACGGGCCGGGGGAGATCCGCAGGCGCGATGCGGTCGCCTTGGCGCGTGTGCACGCGAAGGACTTGTGCATTGCCCACGTAGCGCTGCAGCGGCCGTTCGTCGATGCCCGCGGCTGCGGGTGCGTAGTGGCATGGCGCGTCGGCGTGGGCCCCAACGTGGGGCGTCGTCGTCCACGTGGTCAGGCGCAGGGCGTCCCCGCGCTCGAACGACATCTGCACGAGCGCCGCAAAGCCGGCGTCGCCCGGAAACACCGCCGTCGCCGGTGAAATCGGCGGCGACACGTCGTACCAGCCCGCGGGCAGTTCGGCCAATGGCTACCCCTGCCGTGCGTATTGGCCGCGGGCGTAGGTGCGCCAGTCCTGGCCGGCCCGGCGCAGATCGATGGAGAACTCGTAGTAGCTGCGATCCTGGAAGTCGTACACGTAGCGGTGCTCGGCCACGTCCGTGTGCGAGGTGAACACCAACTGCCGCCCCGACCACTGGCCGCTCACCGGCACCAGTGTCGGCGCCGGCTGCACCGAGTCGAACCAGTACATGCGATAGACCTTGGCCAGCGCGTCCCAGGCATAGACGCCATGGCCGCGGAAGGTGATGGCGCCGTCGCGCTCTTCGGCATAGTCGCTGACCACCGACAGGCCGCCCAGGGCGACGCGCGCCTGGGTGCGGCCCACCGCGACGCCGCCTTGCGGGTCCCACGGCGATGGATAGGAATGCAACTCGCCGAGCCAGGTGCCGACCATGGCGTCGATGAGGCGTTGCTGTTCGGCGGCGATCGACATGGCGGGGCGCTCTTGCGCTGGAGGGGCAGGCCGCCCCGCAGGCCGTGCCCGCGATCGGACTGGCGGGACCGGTTCAGGTTTGCGGGGCTTCCTGCCGGCGAGCAGCTACCTCGGCCGCGGGGCGGCGGACGACCTTGCCCGGGCCGCTGCTGGTCGGGCGCGTCGCTTCCTCGCGCCGCATGAACGTCTCGGTGCCGCCATCGCGCAGGATCATGAACATCTCGCGGGCGCGTTGCTGGTGCATGGCCACGTTGAACACGCGGTGCGCGTCGTCGCGGGGCAGCCAACCCTGGCGCACGCCGACGTCGACCAGATGGTCGCGGGTGTGCTGGCCCGGGTGTTCGCGCATCCACTCGTCGTAGCGGTCCATGATGCCGCCCTTGGGTTTGGCCGGCGGAGGGCTGCTGCGCAGCACCGGAACGGGTCGGGAACCGGTCGAGACGATCGGCTGCAGGGGCCTGCGGCCACCGTCGGCCGATCCTGAAGCAGGCGAGGGTGGCATCGCAGACGAGGCGCTGCCGGGACGAACGGGCGTCGCTGCGGCAGAAGCCGGGCCGGACCGCGGCGCCGAGACCGCGGGCGCGGCCGGAGCCTTGGCGTCTTTGCTGGCCGATGCCGGCTTGGCGGCGGCAGGGGCGTGCGGAGCCACCACCGGTGCCTTGCTCGACGCTGGTGCCGCCTGGGGCGTGCGTTCGGACTTGGCAAGGTGGGTCACCTCCGCGCGAACGACGCTCGGCCGCACCAACCGCTTGCCAGTGGGCTTGGCGGCCGTGGGCAAGAGCGCCGCGGCCTCGACGGGGCCAATCGGGCACACCAGACGCTTGTCTTGCTTGGGCGCGCGGTAGCCCAGGAGCAGGTCCTCGGCGTGGGCGTCGTCGCGCGCCACTACGCGCCGCACGGAGCGTTCTGCTCCGCGCCGGGGAGGCTGAGACAGTCCCGGTTCGCGCAAGCGCCGCTCGATGCGTACCAGCGCCGCAACCACACCCGGGGCTTCGCGGGCCGGCAGGACGATGCGCTTGACGGCTTCGGCGGTGAGTTCGTCACCATCCAGGTCTGCCTGCGCGGCCGCCAGCGCGAATGCCGCCTCTTCGAGCGTGCGCGGAACGACGCTTCGCCGGAACGACCGGAAACGGCGCACAGGGGCAGCAGGCGCGGCCGCCTCGTGGGTGGCCTCGGCGGACTGCGCCGCTGGCGACGCGGCTGGCGACGCGACAGCCCGCGCAGCCACGACAGGCGCTGGCCCCGTGGAGCCGGTTGCCTGTGCTGCAGAGGTGGCCGCAACGGAGGGTGCGGAGTCGATCCGTGGCGCAGGAGCGGAAGCAGTCACCGCATCGGACCCGCGAAGCGCAGCGGGAGCCGTCTTGCTGCCGATCAGCCGATCGAGAACCGCAAGCGCCGCAGCATCCAGGTGCGCTGCCACCGGCGCAGGCGTGGCGACCACTTGGATCACGCGCGCCAGGATCAGGGCCTGCTCTGGGGTCAGCCGGGTGTCGGTTCCGGCCGACACGGAAAGGGCGCCCGCGACTGTGCCGCGCAAGGCAAACCCTCCGATCCGAAACTCGAAATTCTGGTCGCTGTGCATCTCGGTCGCTCACCGCGCCGTCGCCGGCCGCGCAAACGTACGCCACAATCGGCGAAAACGTCAACTGCAAACGCGATCTTCCGATCTTCGCGGCAGCGCTACTCTGCCTCGCCCAGTTGTGCAGCAGGCCCGTGCAAGGGTGCCCGAACCCGCGCGACCGCTCCTTGGCCGGCGCTCAGCCCGAGGCCAGTGCAGCGACTGCGTACGCATCGACCGCCACCTGCGCGGCGGCATCGTGCGCGATTCGGCCGTCGCGGATTTCGATCAGGCGACTGCCGACTGCGGCCGCTCGTGCGTCGTGGGTGACCATCACCACGGTGGCTCCGCGGGTCTCTGCCTGCGCGCGCAGCAACCGGAGCACCTCAGCGCCCGTGGCCGAGTCGAGGTTTCCGGTCGGTTCATCGGCCAGGATGATCGCCGGGGCGGTCGCGAAAGCGCGTGCTATGGCCACGCGCTGCATCTCGCCGCCGCTCAAGGCGCCGGGCCGGTGACCGAGCCGGTGTCCAAGCCCGACCTGCTGCAAGAGCGCCACGGCGTCGGCTCGATCGGCCGGTGTGGCGCGGCCGCCAAGCATGCGCGGAAGCAACACGTTTTCGACCGCCGTCATCGTCGGCAAGAGGTTGAAGAACTGAAAGACCAGGCCGATACGGTTGCGCCGGAAAAGCGTGATTTCATCGTCGCCGAGCGTGCCGATGTCGCGACCGTCGAGCACGACCCGGCCGCTGGTAGGTCGGTCCAACGCGCTGAGCAGGTTGAGCAGGGTCGACTTGCCGCTTCCGCTCGGCCCCATGATCGACACGAACTCGCCCGCGCCAATGCGCAGGTCGATATCGCGCAGCGCGTGGACGGCGCCGTCGCCGGTGCCATAGCGTTTGCCGACCCGGTCCAGTTCAATCACGGCGCGGCCCACCCCGTGGCCCGCTGCGCGTTGCGGGCAGACCTCAGGCGCGCGGGCTCCCAGTTGCACCCCGCTCTCGGTGACCGCCGACGGATGGCATGGAGCCCGGCAAACCCGGTGCCGCGGCCGCCGCGCCCCCTCACCTGCTGCATTCTTGTGCGTGCGCAACGCGTCGGGCCAGACCTCGAATCCGCGCAGCGAGGCCGAGTCACAGGGTTTCGGTCCCTCGCGCCCGTGCCCTCAAGGCGCCCCATGGGCTATTGCGCTCCGGCCGCAAAGTCGCTGGCCTTCTTCTGTGTGTTGCCGACGGCGTACGAGGACAGGGTCGCGGTGCGCACCAGGCGCCCGTCGCGCACGGCGCCGACGTACGTGTCGTCGCCTGCCTTGGTCGCGGAAACGCGCAGGCCGAAGGTCTTGCCGCTGCCGTCGATGACCTCGATGGAAGCGAACTCCTTGTCCAGCCCGGCTTCGGACGCAGACTTGTCCTGAACGCCCGCCGAGAATTCGAGATCGGCCAGGGTGCCAAGCCACGTCGCCACCGCATCGGCCTTGGCGTCGACGGTCTTGCCGGCTTCGGTGACCTTCCAAACGCCGGTGGTCTTTTTCAGTTCAAAGGCGGCCCCCTCCTTGGGATGGACGCTGACCGACGTCACCGTGTCCCTGGCGAAGGGCAGCAGTCGCTTGTCCTCGAAGTCCTTGAGGGCCTTGCGCAGCTTGTTGGCGTTCCAACCCGCAAGTTTCCACAGGTCGCCCTGCGGCCCTGCGCTGACCACGCGGCCCGGACTGTTGCCGTCCTTTTCCTTGGCCAGCACCACCGTCAGCGGGCCGTCGCCAAACGCGAGCTTGAGGGTCCATTCCGGGGCGTCGAGCCCCGCGGAGCCAGGCGTGACATCTGCCGCGTAGTCCACTTTGATGCCGTCCACATCGGAGAGGAACGAGTCGACCGCCTTGGCGGACAGCGCAAAGCCGGCCGCGCCCACCTGCCAGCCGCCCGCAGCCTTGGTCAGTTCGACGGTTCCCTCTGGACCGGTCAGGGAGACAGCGGTCGCGACGGCGGCCTTCTTCTTGCCGAGCAGCGCGCGGTCGCGCACCTGGTCGAACCTCTGCAGCACCTGATCGCGGGTGTAAGAGGCGACCTTGTACACCTCGTCGCGGCCTTCGATGCGCGCCCAGATGTCCTTGGACTGCGACGCCTCGTCGGTCTTGCCAAACACGATCACCGTCTTCTTGTCACCCATGGAAACGGTGACCTTGGCCGCGACTTTCGGGTCGTCGAGCCCGGTGTCCGCTTTCTTGTCCGCCAGCTCGGCGGGGTCGAGGAATTCGTTGGCACTCATCCGCTCGATGCTCTTGACCCAATCGCCGACGTCGCCTGGCTCGTAGCCTTTGGGATCGGCGACCGACCAACCGTCGTTGGCGTCCCGGACCGGTTTGTTTGCGGCGATGTCCTTCTTTTGGGCGTCGGTGAGCCCGGAGCGAGCGACTGCAAACTTGGCGAAGCGGCCGTCGCCCGGGTTGTCGACGTCGATGCGGTCGACCGCCGCCAGATCCAACGTCAACAGGCCGCGGTCGCGGATCTCGCTCCAGGCCACGTCGAACGCACCGCGCAGGTCGCGACCGGCGACTTGGTAGACGGCATCGGGCCGCGCCGGGTCCTGGACCCAGGTCGTCGCGTCGTTCATCTCCTGGCCCTTGTCGAGGTTGCCGATGCGCAGCTTGACCGTCTTGCTGTCGAGCGTGATCTCGACGTCGATGGCCTTGGCTGCATCGAGGCCGTACTCCGCCAGCGCATCGGCCTTGGCGACCGTGGCGAACGTGGAGCGAATCGAACGGGCGAACACGTCGGCCATGGCGTTGGCGCGGTACACCTGACCCTTGGCCTCGGTGCTGCGACCCTTGAAGGTGCGCTTGGCGCTCCACTTGGCCTCGGGCGCCTTGTCCTTGTCGGGTGTGACGTCTTTGGGCGGATCTTGCGGCAACTGCTCCAGGACGATCTCCTCATCCTTCTTCTTGACGACGATCTTCTTGACCGGAGGCAACTTGTTTTTTTGCGCTTCGCGCGCCTCCTGCTCCGAGACGTTGCCGACGAAGCCGTCGATGGAAAGAGGCGGCGGTCCCTTTTCCGTGGTCTTGAAGCCGCGCCCGAAATACACGGCCAGCAGGGCGGCGAAGACAGCCAAGGTCACCCAAGTCGAACGCTTCATGTTCCCATCACCTGTTCATCAGTTGCGCGCAGCGGAACCACTGCCCACTGCGCCAGTCCCGCCTAGGCCTTGAGCGCCTCGTTGCGCTTGCGCCGCCACATCATCCGCAGCGCACCGGCCAGGGCCAGAAGGACCGGACCGGCGAGCAAGGAACCCATGCGCAGGTTCTTGGCCTCGTCGGGTTCCATCTGGCGCAACGGCCGCCGCATGTCGCCCTTGCTGCGAATCTCGACCAACGCCTCGTGGGCGGTGGCCCAGTCCATCACGTTGGCGATGAACTGCAGGTTGTCGCCCAGCAGGTGCGACACTTGGCCGATGCGGATCTGCCAGTTCTGGAAGTTCGAATTCCAGGTCTGGTAGTCCTTGAGCGTGTCGGCGGAGAACTGCGCCATCTTGCCGACCTCAAAGCCCTTGAGGACGGCTGCGCGCGACAGGCCTTCGATGCCCAGGTTCGAGGCAACGACCAGCAACTTGCCGGCGCCTTGGGCCTTGAACGTGCGCTTGGCGATCTCCTGGTCGTGCTCGCTCGGCTTGTCGCGCGGCGGGTGCATCGGGTCGCTGGCCTGCTTCTTCTCGGGGCGCTTGGGCGGATCCTTGCCGGCGAACTGCGAATGGAACGGGCCGCGGACGTACAGCGCCAGGGTATGCGGTCCGGTGGGCGTCGCCTTGAGCGCGACCTCCTTGAGCGCTGGCGGCAGCACGGGCAAAGGTGCCGGCTTGCGCACCGAACTCTCCGAGGATTGGATGACCTTGACGACTTCGAATTCCTTGTTCTTTTCGAGTTCGGCGCTGGGCTCGACGCTCGTCGGGTAGGGCACGGGCAGGGTCTCCAGCGCCTTGGACAGCGGGTGGGTGTGGTCGAACTTGGTGGCGACCGGCACCAGCGCATACGGAAAGTCCTGCTGGGTCTGGAACTGCAGGCCGCCGCGCTGCACGAGCTTCATGACCCGCACGGTCTCGACGTGCTTGCTGTCGAGCGTCAACTCGCGCTTGAGGTCCACGCCGTAGCCCTTGAGCACGTCCTGCAAGTTGGAAGCCGTCGCCGACAGCGCCGAGTAGTCCAGCCGCACGTCGTTGCCGAGGTCGTCGGGCGCCGCCATGTTCATCAGCGCAACTTCCCATTCCTGTGCGAACGCGATGACCGGCTTGCCGGCCAACAGGAATTGGTCGAGTTGGTAGCGGGCGTACTCGGGCAGCGCTTTGCGCGGCGCGTACACGATGAGGGCGCTGACTTCGGCCGGAATCGGCTCGTCTCCGTCGACGCGACGAATGGCGTAACCGCGCTTGGTGAAGAGGTTGTCGCCGATCCGGGCGTTGGTCTCGTCGATGCTCTGGGCGATCTGGGTCGCCGCCTGCATGATCTGCTTCATCATCGGGTTGTTCTGGCCCATCATCATCGCCATCTGCTCGGGCACGAACGGATCGGCCTCCGCGAACGGGCAGAACTCGTCGTGACCGCACAAGAAGCCGATGACCTTGCGGCCGGGGCTGTCGGTCAGGTTGGTGTGGGCGCGGTCTACCTCCTTGAAGAACTCGTCCATCATCGAGGTCAACTGCGAAATCGCCATTGCAGCCTGCTTGGGCTTGTCTTTGGCGCCCTCGGCGGTGCCGGACAGGAACTGGCCCAGCTCTTCTACGATCGACTTGTACTGGTCGGCGCTCTGCAGCAATTGGTCGCCGAACTGGCTCTTGCCCTTGAGCTTGGTGGCAGCGCCCGCCGCCTTGCCAATTTCCGCGCAAGTCTTGGCGATGTCGTCCTTGACGGCCACGAGGGCATCGAATCGCTTCTGTCCGGGGTCGGTCGAGCCCTTGAGCGACAGGCCCGCCGCGCCCTCATCCTTGTTCTCCTCGACCTTGGCCTTTTTCTGCACGAATTCGTTGCACGCCTTGATCGCCTCGAAGATGGCCTTGCCTTGGGCGAGCGGCTCCTTCTGGACCTGGGCGGCCTCGTATTTCTCGCGCAAACGCAAAAGGATCTTGGTGATCTCGAATTCGTAGAAGCCGGGCTGCAGCGCTTTGGGAAAGACCTCGTGGACCGTCTTGTAGTGGAACGTAGCGCCCATGGCATAGCGAGCGAACTTGAGCTCGCTGCCGGCCAATTGGGCCTCGGACGACGAGAAGGCCTCCAACTTCGCGGCCTCGGCTTGCTCTTCCACGGTGCCGACGCCGGGGCTGTTGTCGTCGGCGTACACCAACTTGACCTTGCCGCCCGAGGCTGTGACGTACTCTTGCAGTTTGTCGCGGAACGCCCGCTCGATGCCCTTGAGCGCCATCTTGCCGCCCCCGGGCATGGGGATCGTCTCGGGCAACTTCTTGGAGACGTAGGCGGTGATGACCAGCGAATCCAAGCCCTGCACGGCAGTGATGCTCGCGTCGGACAGGGTGTGGACCTTCTGCTCGGTCAGGTCCAGGCGCACGTTGGTCTGGGTCATCAGCGCGTTGACCACGACGGCGACGCCGACCGTGGCGAGCACCATCACCAGCGCGTCGGTCTTGCCGCTGCGCGCTGCGTTGTTCGGGGATTTGGATTCGGCCATGGTGGACAATCTCACTTGGACGGCGCGGCCGCTGCCGCGTTGTGGGGGAGGTCGATGCCTGCGACGCCGGTTAGGGACTGGAAAATAATAAGTCGATCACTCTCACATCAGGACGGAGCCGCGAGTCGGACCTTTGGTCCGCGAGCTGGCGACCCACGGAGCAAGCAAACGGGCACGAGTAATGATTGAGTAAATCACTTCCTGGCCCTTACTTCCAGTGACGCGATTGCAGCGAGTAGGTCGAACCGACTACGGCGACTGCGGAGACGCTCAGGAAGTACAAGACGTTGCGCACATCGACGACGCCTTTGGCAAAGTCGTCGAACTGGGTACGGAACGACAACAACTGCAGGGTCAGTGGCGGCTTGTCGAACGCCACCTTGATGAGCGCGTCGGTGGCCGTCCAGAAGAACACGCACAACAGCAGACCGACAATGAAGGCGACGATCTGGTTGTGGGTCCAGGTCGACGTCAGCAGCCCGAGCGCCAGGAAGGCGGTACCGATGAGCAGAAGGCCCAGATACCCTCCGGCAACCGCACCCATGTCGGGATTGCCGGCCATGGCGACGGCGACTGGGAAGACAAAGGTGACGAGCAGCGCAACCACCAGGAACCCGACGGCGCCCAACAGCTTGCCGAGCACCAACTGCAGGTCGCTGACCGGCAACGTCACCAGCAATTCCAGCGTGCCCGACTTCTTCTCTTCGGCGAAAAGCCGCATGGTCACGGCGGGCAGGATCACCGCGAGGGCCCACGGCGCATACTCGAAAAGCGGACGCAGTGTGGCCTCGCGCGCGCCGAAGAAATCGGCGGAGCCGTCGTGGCCGAAGAAGAAAAGCAGGCCGGTCACCACCAGGAACACGGTGGCGGCGATGTAGGCGATCGGCGAATCGAACGTGGCGGCCAATTCGCGGCGAGCCAGGGTCAGGACAGCGTTCATCTGCGCAAAGCTCCATGCCTGCCGAGCACCGCGGCAAGCGAATCAGGCCGCAACCGGGCTAGTTGGCGTCTTGGGTCAGCGATTGGAAGATGCCTTCCAGATCCATGGCCTTGCGCCGCAGTTCGACCAGGCCGTGGCCGCTGCGCTGGGCCCATTGGAAAAGCTCTGGCCGAAGATCGCGGGCGGCCTCGACCTCGAAACTGGCGTGGGGCACCGGCGTCTTGGCCTCGTGCGTGACCTGCGCCGCAGCGACGCCATCCTGGGCCTGCAATTCGGCGACGAGGTCGCTGGCCGACTGGCCTGCCTTGGGCTGCACGCCCAGGATCAGGCGGTGGGTGCTGGCAACCTTGCCTTCCAGTTCATCGATGGTTCCATCTGCGACAACCTTGCCGCGGTGGATGATGACGACCCTGTCGCAGATCTGGCGGACCTCGGCGAGGTTGTGGCTCGACAAGATGACGGTGTGCGATTTGCCCAGTTCGCGGATGAGGTTGCGAATCTCGATGATCTGGTTGGGGTCCAAGCCGCTCGTCGGTTCGTCGAGGATCAGTACTTTTGGATTGTGCAGCATCGCCTGGGCGAGGCCGACGCGCTGACGATAGCCCTTGGACAAGGTCCCGATCTGGAATCCGACGTATTCCTGCAGGCCTACCATACGGATGACGTCGCCGATGCGCTTGCGCAGTTCCGCACCCTTGAAGCCGCGCATCGAACCCACGTACTCCAAGTAGTCGAAGACCACCATGTCCGTGTACAGCGGGGTGCTCTCCGGCAAGTAGCCGAGCATCGCCCGGACCTTGACGGGATCCTCGGCGGAATCGACGCCATCGACCGCCACGTCGCCCGATGTCGCGGCAAGGTAGGTGGTCAGGATTTTCATCGTGGTCGACTTGCCGGCGCCGTTCGGGCCGAGCAGCCCCATGATCTCGCCCGCGTGGACGTCAAACGACACGCCGCCCAAGGCCGTCTTGGTCGCGTACTGTTTGACGAGGTTGCGCACGCGTACCACCGTGCCGTCTGCCATGAAGTCCCCTTTTTCCGTCCGCATCGTCGCTGTGTGTCAAGGCCTCGACCGCGCCCATTTGCGCTCGAATCGAAGCCAAATGGCGTGCCGGTTGGCCGCGGTCACAGCGGGCCTCGTTTGCCGCGCCGTCGCCGTCGGGCCTCTGCCCGCGACCGGGTGGCCCCTGTCGCCGCGAGCGCGCGCACGATAGGATGGGGGTCCGCGCTGTCAAGGCGAAGG
>Ga0194120_10006811_pt1 | contig 15959 bp, 20 predicted proteins | sample TA2MahCa65mmetaG_FD_148642 | JGI IMG/M metagenome (GOLD analysis project Ga0194120, IMG submission 148642) | Freshwater microbial communities from Lake Tanganyika, Tanzania - TA2015019 Mahale Deep Cast 65m | ecosystem: Environmental > Aquatic > Freshwater > Lake | place: Tanzania: Lake...
CTGCTTGGAATCACGCAAGCGTCGCTGGCCACGGACTCCTTCATCTCGGCGGCGTCGTTCCAGGAGACGACCCGGGTTCTTACTGAAGCCGCCATCGAACGCAAGACCGATTTCCTGAAAGGATTGAAGGAAAACGTCATTATGGGGCATTTGATCCCGGCTGGAACCGGCGTCTCGAGATACCGGACGGTGCAGGTTACGGTGCCGGAGGGTGAAGACGAGGACCTCGCACTGCATGTCGTTACTGAAGCGGAACTGGTGGAACAGGCCCGTATTCAAGCGCTGGCAGAAGAGGAGCAAGGGCGCGGTGAGCGCGAGCCGGAGGGCGATCTGAGTGGCTTTGCCGTCGAAGGCGGCGAAACCCCGGTTGGTGCCGGAATCGAGGATTCGCTCGCAAGTGGCAACTTTGATGACGATAACGGTTGACAAGTGGCCATTGCCGGCATAAATTGTAAGATTCGCCAGACGGTGCGTGACTGAGCGCACGCGGCACATCCCAAAGATAGAGTATTCTTGCCGACCATCAATCAGTTACTACGCCACGGCCGTTCGACGACCGCCATCAAGAGCAAGGCTCCGGCGTTGCAGCAATGCCCTCAGAAGCGAGGCGTCTGCGTCCGGGTCTATACAACGACCCCCAAAAAGCCTAACTCGGCATTACGCAAAGTAGCGCGGGTGCGGCTCTCGAACGGCATCGAGGTAACGAGTTACATCCCCGGCGAAGGGCACAACCTACAGGAGCACTCGTTGGTCCTCATCCGGGGCGGGCGTGTTAAGGACCTGCCGGGGGTGCGTTATCATATTGTGCGCGGGACCCTCGACGCCGCCGGCGTAGCCAAGCGCCAGCAGGGGCGGTCGAAGTATGGCGCCAAGCGCGGCAAGAAATAGTAAAATAATAAGTTATCCTCGGCGGACGAGATTTCAATCCCGTCCGTCAAGGACATTTGAATAAGCCCATTACCAATGTCCCGACGCAAACGCGCAGCCCATCGCCCCGTCCCGCCCGATCCGCGGTTCGGCGATGTGATTGTTACGAAGTTCATCAATAACATTATGAAAGAGGGCAAGAAGAGCACCGCCGAGCGGATCTTCTACGATGCTCTCGAGATCGTAGCCAAGCGGACCAAGCAGAATGGCCTTGAGGTCTTCCGCAAGGCGATGGAAAACGCGCGTCCGCCGCTCGAGGTTAAGTCGCGGCGGGTTGGCGGTTCGACCTATCAGGTGCCCGTCGAGGTGCGTCACGACCGGCAGTTGGCATTGGCGATGCGCTGGATACTGCAGTATGCCCGGTCGCGCAGTGAGACGACGATGGCCGCGAATCTGGCATCGGAACTCATCGCCGCAGCCAATGGCGAAGGCTCGACGATCAAGAAACGGGAAGATACCCTCAAGATGGCTGAGGCCAACCGGGCCTTCGCGCATTTCAGGTGGTAGGGGAGGGATGGCAAAGCAAGTAAGAAGAAGATTGCATCCGAGACTACTGTCGAATTGCTGAAGGAGCATTCCGATAGTATGTCGAGAGAGGAACTGATTCAAGCTGCTGTTGGAAAGATCGCGGGCAATCGGAATACAATATGGATTCAAAGTTCTGAATCCAAGATCAAATGTAATAGGGCTGTTGAAATCGGTGGCAAAGTATTGGGTGACAAATGGGGAACTCCCGACGTGATTGGTCGGTACGCACCAGGAATCGAATTCGTCTCATTTCAGGCTGAGATTATCTTCTGTGAAGTCAAGAGCGACCCGAGTGATGGTGCCGCACTGCAGGGTTTTGGTCAAGCGATGGCATACGGAAGCTACTGTCACCGCACCTACCTTGTTCTTCCGTTGAAGTACGAAGTCCTTGGTCGGATGACAACGCTCTGTCAATTTTACGGTATGGGCTTGATCACTATTGATGTCAGCAAGAGCGCACAGATGAAAGTGTTTCACACAAAGGCGTTCAACCTGATTTTGGATGCGTGCCGCCGCGAGCCAGATCCTGATCTGCTGAATGAGAAATTGAGCAAATTGACTGATGATCAACGCCTTGCATTGGGTTATGATGTTGCACAAAGAAATGCAAGATCGAAGTGATCGAGGGAGAATCATCTGGTGAATGAGAATACTCTTCAGGCTATGCGGCGTCCGGTCCATAAGCAAGAAGCAATACGGACAATCGAGTCGCTGCCGGAAAGCGTCAGCCTCGACGACATCATCGAAGCCCTTTGTGTCAGGCTTGCTGTCGAAGAGGGCATGGCGGATGGTGACGCCGGCAGATATGTTGAGGAAGAGCAGCTGGATCGGCGGTTTGGCAAGTGAAGCGAGTGCGCTGGACGGAGCGGTCGTTTCGGGATTTGGAAAGCATTTTCGATTACATCGCTCGAGATTCGCCGCACCATGCCCGCCTGACCATTCGCGCTATCCGCTTGGTTGCCCGATCAGCGGCCGAGAGTCCAATGTTGGGACGAGTTGTTCCCGAGTTTGGTGAACCGCTTATCCGCGAGCGGTTCCATCGACAATACCGAATCATCTATCGCGTGATTGAGGGTGGGATTGAGGTAGATGCCGTGCTACACGGCGCGCGTCTTCTCGTTTAGTTCGAAGGTCGCTGGATTCTGAAATCCGGTACTCAAGCCGTCATCATCCGTCCAAGCGAAAGCGCTTCGATGACAGGTTCGTCAGTTCGTCATAGTTAGCCGACAGTCCCCTCACCAGGAATGCTCCTTTAGTGGAAAGCAGCCTGACCGGGCTGCTTTCGGCGTCTTTGGGAAGTTCAACCTACAGCACTCCAGCCCCGGCTGAAGTCAATCTCAAGAAGGAGCATCCTGCTGCACAGCGAGCGTGGGCGGGTTCAGATATAGATAAGTGATTCAGGAAGTTACACTACCCCGGACGAATCCCGGTAAGAACGGCAAGCCGAAGGCAATGAACGGCCAGAACGGCAACGGCAAGGTCGCCCTTAGCCAGATCCGCAACATCGGCATCATGGCTCACATCGACGCCGGCAAGACCACCACCACCGAGCGGATCCTCTACTACACCGGCCGCACTTATAAGGTAGGCGAAGTCCACGAAGGCACGGCGGTGATGGACTGGATGGATCAGGAACGCGAGCGCGGCATTACCATCACCAGCGCCTCGACGACCTGTCCCTGGAAAGACCACCAGATCAACATCATCGACACGCCGGGACACGTCGATTTCACGGCCGAAGTAGAGCGCTCGCTGAGGGTGCTCGACGGCGCCGTCGCGATCTTCTGCGCAGTCGGCGGTGTCGAGCCTCAATCTGAGACTGTCTGGCGTCAAGCCGACCGTTATGGTGTGCCGCGCATTGCTTACGTCAACAAGATGGACCGCTCCGGTGCAGATTTTTACCGCGTAATCGACATGATGAAGGAGAGGCTCGGCGCTCGACCTATTCCGGTGCAAATTCCGATTGGGCAGGGCGAACTTTTTACCGGGATGATCGATCTCGTCCGAATGAAGGCGATTTCGTTTCGCGATGAGAGCCTCGGTGTCCATTGGGAAGAGGGCGAAATCCCCGCCGACATGATCGCCGACGCCCGGCATTGGCGCGAGCAGTTGCTTGAGGCTGTCAGCGATTTCGACGATTCCTTGATGGCCAAGTTCCTTGAAGATGAAGTCATCGACGAGCATGAGATCAAAGCCGCTCTGCGCAAAGCAACAATAGCCTGTACCGGCGTTCCGGTGCTTTGCGGGTCGTCGTTTCGCTACAAAGGCGTGCAGCGGCTGCTCGACGCGGTGCTCGACTATCTTCCGAGCCCCCTCGATATGAAGCCAGTGGAGGGCCATAACCCCGATACCGAAAAGGCCGAATTGCGCACCGCCGACCCCACGGCGCCATTTGCCGCCCTCGCCTTCAAGATCGTAACCGACCCCTATATGGGGCGGCTCACTTACTTCCGGGTTTATTCGGGGCGGGTTGCTTCCGGCGATCAGGTACTTAACGCCACTAACGGCCGCAAGGAGCGCTTCAACCGCATCGTCAGGATGTTCGCCAACAAGCGCGATGATATCGAAGGCGTTGAGGCCGGCGACATCGTAGCCGCCATCGGCCTTCGCGACACCCGCACCGGCGACACCCTATGTGATATCAAGCATTCGATCCTGCTCGAGCGAATGAGCTTCCCTGAGCCGGTCATATCGGTCGCGGTCGAGCCGCAGTCGCAAGCCGAACAAGAGAAACTGGCCGACGCTCTCTCGAAATTGTCGGACGAAGACCCGACCTTCCGCGTTCGCACCGATCCTGAATCGGGGCAAACCCTCATCAGCGGGATGGGGGAACTTCACCTCGAGGTTCTCGTCGAGCGGATGCGGCGGGAGTTCAATGTCAAGGTTCAGCAAGGTCGCCCGCACGTTGCCTATCGCGAGACTATCACGCGCAGCGCCACAGCGGAAGGGCGTTACATTCGTCAGACCGGCGGTCACGGGCAGTATGGACACGTCAAACTGACCGTCGAACCGGGCGAGCCGGGAGCCGGGTACCAGTTTGAGTCTAAGATCATCGGTGGAACCATTCCCCGCGAATACATCGAGCCGGTCAACCGCGGTTGCCGCGATGCACTCGAGAGCGGCCCCCTCGCAGGTTACCCGGTCATTGACGTCAAGGTAACCCTGCTCGACGGATCTTACCATGAAGTTGATTCTTCCGAAATGGCATTCAAGATTGCCGGCTCGATGGCGGTGCAGGAGGCCGTGCGTCAGGCAGGAGTGGTGTTACTTGAGCCGTTCATGAAACTCGAGGTAATCTCCCCGGCGGTCTATCTCGGCGACGTCGTCGGCGACCTCAACAGCCGCCGCGCCCGCATCATGGGAATCGATGTCCGGAGCGACGCCCAGGTCGTATCGGCCGAAGTGCCGCTGGCGACGATGTTCGGCTACGCCACCAGTCTGCGCAGCCTCACCCAGGGTCGGGCGCTCTTCACGATGGAGTTCCTCCGCTACGAAGCGACGCCAAAGTCGGTCCAGGAGGAGATCCTCGATCGGGTGAACGGGAAGTAGGGGCAATAACAATAGTTATGTCCGACAAAGTTCACATATTTTGGGATAACACCAATATCTTTCTGACAGCTGTGGATACTGCAGGGGAGATGGAGCCTGGTCTCTCGCGATATGCGGTCCGAGTTCACTTCAACAATCTCTTTCAATTGGTATCACGCGGTCGGGAGGTGTTAACGAAAGAACTTGCCGGTTCGGTTCCACCGCAAGCCGCTTCTTTATGGGAATATGCTGAAAGGATGGGCTTCAAAACGACCTTGCTCCAAAGAGTGGAGAATGGGTTCGGTATCCTTCGCGAGCAAACCGTCGATGAAATGCTCCATCTGCGAATTGCCAATACTATTTTGGCCAGGCCCAATCCAGAAACTCTTGTGCTGCTGTCAGGAGACGGACGTGTAAGCAAGACGGGAACAAGTTTTCCCGGTCAATTGCGGTTTGCCCTTCAGCGCGATTGGAAGGTGGAAGTATATAGTTGGCGCGGAGGTTATAATTCCCGTGCATTTGGCGAACTCAAGTCGGATTTTCCAAAACTGGTAAAGGTCGAGATGTTGGACGATTATTATTATTCACTTACGTTCATCAAGGCGGGCCGATACTGGAGTATTACTCAATTAGGCGAGCAAGTTGAACTGAACATTCCGGATCGTGCCGCGAAACCTCTTAATATTATCGGGAACTGACCCATGGCCAAAGAGAAATTTGTTCGGGACAAGCCGCACGTCAACATCGGGACGATCGGCCACGTCGATCACGGCAAGACGACGCTTACGTCGGCGATCACCAAGGTTCTTGCCGCCAAGGGCTGGGCTCAGGAGCGTTCGTTCGACTCGATCGACAACGCGCCTGAGGAGCGGGCACGCGGGGTCACCATCAACACCGCCCACATTGAGTATCAGACCGCGAACCGTCACTATGCTCACGTGGACTGTCCGGGTCACGCCGACTACATCAAGAATATGGTGACGGGCGCGGCACAGATGGACGGAGCGATCGTGGTGGTGGGTGCGGACGATGGTCCGATGCCTCAGACTCGGGAGCACATTCTGTTGGCTCGTCAGGTGGGGGTTCCCTACCTGGTGGTGTTCATGAACAAGTGCGACCTGGTGGACGATCCGGAACTCTTGGATCTGGTGGAGTTGGAGATGCGGGAGTTGCTGAAGCAGTATCAGTTTCCGGGTGACGACATACCGGTGATTCGGGGCTCGGGGCTTCAGGCGATGAACTTTCCTGGGGATCGGGTTCACAACCAGTGCATCCTGGACCTGATGTCGGCGGTTGACAGTTACATCCCGACGCCACAGCGGGCGGTTGACAAGCCGTTTTTGATGCCGGTAGAGGATGTCTTTTCGATTACCGGTCGGGGGACGGTGGCGACGGGCCGCATCGAGCGGGGTATAATCCACGTGGGTGACGAGGTGGAATTGGTGGGCTTTGGATCGTCGAAGAAGTCGGTTGTGACGGGTGTTGAGATGTTCCGGAAGTTGCTTGACGAGGGACAGGCGGGGGACAATGTGGGGCTGTTGCTTCGTGGCATCGACAAGGACGAGGTTGAGCGGGGGATGGTGATATCGGCACCGGCATCGATCACCCCGCACACGAAGTTCGAGGGGAAGGTCTATGTTCTCTCGAAGGAGGAGGGCGGCCGTCACACGCCGTTTTTCCAGGGTTATCGTCCGCAGTTCTATTTTCGGACGACGGACGTAACGGGCGCGGTGGAGTTGCCTCAGGGTCGTGAGATGGTGATGCCGGGCGACAACGTAGAGATCAAGGTGGACTTGATTTCGCCGATTGCGCTTGAGGAGCAGGTTCGTTTTGCGATCCGCGAGGGCGGCCGCACGGTCGGCGCCGGCATGGTCACCAAGGTGACCGCGTAGAGATTCCAGTGGGAATCGTCTATGTAAGGGGAACCGTGATTGGTCCAAAGGGATCGCGTAATGTGCGCTTTCTGGTGGACAGCGGTGCGAGTTACAGCCTCTTGCCAGAACCTGTTTGGACCAAGATTGGGCTTGCACCTAAGCGAGAGATGCAGTTCGAATTTGCCGACGGGTCGATAGTGACCCGAAATGTGTCGCAATGCCAATTTCAAATCCTTGAAGAAGACGTCTATTCTCCCGTTATACTCGGCGAACGGGACGATGAGGCATTGCTGGGAGTAATTACCCTTGAGGTCATGGGATTGGTGCTCAATCCTTTCAAGAGGAAGTTGCAACCCCTGCGCCTGATGCTGGCAAGCGCCAAGGAAGTAGAAATCAAGAGTCCCAAGGAAGTTTAATGCCTCGTGACATCATCATTCTGGCCTGCAATGAATGTAAGCGCCGGAACTACACCAACACCAAGAACAAGCGCAAGCAGTCGGGACGCGTCGAGTACAAGAAGTTCTGCCCCCACTGCAACCAGCGCACCACTCATCGGGAGACGCGGTGAACGAGAGGTCTGTAGCTCAACTGGTAGAGCATCGGTCTCCAAAACCGAGGGTTGGGGGTTCGAGTCCCTCCAGGCCTGCCAACACCGGAGTTGAATATGATCGGTAAAGCCGCCAAGTATATCGGCGACGTCCGCACCGAGATGGCCAAGGTGATCTGGCCGACCCGGCAGCAGTTGATCGAGAGTTCGGTGATCGTCGTCGTCCTCTCGATCATCCTGGCGATCTTCACGTTCGGCGTGGATGTGATTCTGAACCGCATCCTGAAGTTCATTCTTTGACCGGCACGGCAGGAGCGCGTTTGGCAGTCGCCCGTAAGAAAGCCCATCCTCCTGAGCCGGTATCGGCGCCCGAGGTTTCCTCCGAGGTCGTAGCCGCGCGCCGGTGGTATGCCCTGCGCGTCTTCACTACCCAGGAAAACGCAGTCAAGAACTACCTCGAAGGCGAGGTGAAGCGGTCCGCGGCTCTTATCGAGCAAGTGGGAGCGATCCTCGTGCCACAGGAGACCGTCGTCGAAATGCGCGACGGGCGCAAGCGTCAGCGGAATAAGATCACCTTCCCGGGGTATCTCTTCATTGAGATGCTCCTCTCGAAAGAGACGCGACACCTGATCGACGGAGCGCCCGGGACGATGGGCTTTGCCGATGGCACCCAGGATCCGCAGCCGCTTCGCGCCGAAGAGGTCGATCGCATTCTGGGCCGGGTCGAAGAAAGACGCGGCCAGATCACGGTCGAAATCCCCTTCCAGATCGGTGATAAGGTGAAGATCACCGATGGACCGTTCAAGGATCTGGTCGGTTCGATAAAGGAACTGAATCAGGAGAAGCGGCGGCTCAAGGTGTTAGTGACGGTCTTCAACAGTTCGACGCCTGTCGAGGTCGATTTCCTGCAGGTTACTACCAACTTCACCACCTAACCCGACGGCTGCCGACGATATGGGGAGGGAGTGAACGCGGCAGCGTCACCTTGCTTACCCGGCTGGAAAGAATTCTCAAGGTCATTGGGCGCCTGCTACAGGCTTGCCCATAGACCGGATCAACAAGACGGATTACGATTATGGCATCACCCAAGAAGCGCATTACCGGCTATGTCAAATTGCAGGTAACCGGCGGGCAGGCGAATCCTTCGCCGCCGGTCGGACCGGCGCTCGGCCAGCGCGGCGTCAACATTATGGAGTTCTGCCGTCAGTTCAACGAGCGGACCAAGGACCAGATGGGGACGACTTTGCCGGTCATCATTACGGTCTATCATGACAAGACCTTTTCGTTCGTTGTCAAGTCGCCTCCGGCTTCCTTCCTCTTGAAGAAGGCAGCCGGAATACCGAGCGGCTCGAAGGAAGCCAATCGCAGCAAGGTCGGTAAAGTATCCTCCGATCAGTTACGCGAGATTGCTAAAGTGAAGATGCCCGACTTGAATGCCCATACCGTCGAAGGCGCGATGAAGGTCGTTGCCGGGACGGCTCGCAACATGGGGATTACGGTCGAGGGGTAGGGACAAAGATCCCGCACACCTTGTGGGATTTCAACTCGTGGGAGCGCCACCTTCGGCGCGAGATCAACCACAACCCGCTCGCGCTTGAGCGGTTCAAAATGAGGAAGCAGTGAAAGAGAGCAAGCGTTTCAAGGCTATCAAGGTCAAGGTCGATCGGCGTATTGAGCATGACCTTGAACAGGCCGTCGCCAAGGTGAAGGAGTGCGCGACGGCGAAGTTCGATGAGACGGTCGAAATCCACATCAACCTCGGCGTCGATCCGCGCAAAGCCGATCAGATGATCCGCGGGACCGCCAGCCTGCCGCACGGCATCGGCAAGACCGTCCGGCTGCTCGTGCTGGCTCGCGAAGAGAAGGCCAAGGAAGCCCTCGAAGCCGGCGCTGACCATGCCGGGCTCGACGAGTTCATTGAGAAGATTCAAGGCGGCTGGACGGACATCGATTCGATCATTGCGACGCCCGATGTGATGCCGCAGGTCGGAAAGGTCGGAAAGATCCTTGGCCCGCGAGGTCTTATGCCGAATCCCAAGACCGGCACGGTGACAGCCGACGTCGCTGGAGCGGTAAGAGAGGTCAAAGCCGGGAGGCTCAGTTTTCGCGTCGATAAGACCGGCATCCTCCACATCCCGGTCGGCAAGGCGTCGTTCGATAAAGTGAAACTGGTGGAAAACATCCAGTCGCTTTTGGGGACGATCCAGCGCTTGAAGCCTTCGACCGCCAAAGGGCAGTATGTGAAGGCGATCACGCTCACTTCGACGATGGGCCCCGGCGTCAAGGTGAGCCGCGCGTCGGCGGGAGTGAAGTAGTCTTTTAACTGGTTGGGGCGCGATTTATCGCGCCCGATATGCTTTGAATGTCCACCAGATAGGTAAAACCTATGGACCGACTGAACCGTCAGATCACCCGCAAACTGACCCTTGACGACCTGAGGGACGACTACGGCTATGTCGATGCAACGCCGGAAGAGCGCATAGGGATGGTGTGGGATCTGACCGTTGAGCATTACTCCAAATTGGGGTATGATATGAGTCAACCGTTACAAAGGCATGTTACCAAAGTAATCCGCAGGAAACCCCGAGAGCAAAAATGAAAGGCATCAGTTACATCGTCGATGAGGAGGGGAGGCGGAGGGGACTACGGATCGACTGCCCCGACCTGTCCAAAGACGAGTTGGAGGACCTCGAAGATTCGATCGTCACCCTCCTGCGGCGGCACGAACCGACAGTTCCGTGGGAGGTGCTAGCGGCAAGAATTCCTAGTATTTTGGGTTGCAATTGATGAGTAATCCATCCACTGCAACTAAGCCTAAGGCGCTTTGGGAGAATGCCGTTGACATTCTTAGAGAGAAGAAGTCGCCAATGACAAAATCTGAATTATGGAATGAAATTAAATCCAGGGGACTTTATACTGGAGAAGGCCTAACTCCTTGGCAAACATTATCATCGGGAATATTATGGCATTGCGCAAATGTTGAATCAACACGTAAATTCGAATTGGTCTTTTATCGTGTTGCAAGTCGATATGGTTTGTTGGAGTGGCTGGAACAGAACAAGGAAGAGATATTTGGCACATACGTCCCAATTACTGCATCGGATACTGAGCTTGACAAATTTATAACCGAAATGAGAGTTAATATTGAGAATGCTGTTATCGACTTCATTGATAGAATCATTAAATCTGATAAGAAAGGAGAAGGATTTCAAAGTCTATGCGCAATTGCACTGAAAACAATGGGTTATCAAGAGGTTACAGTGAATGGAAAGGGGGGTGATAGGGGCATTGATTTGATTGCAGAATATAGATCTGGGCCAATAGTAACCGTTGCAATCGCACAGTGCAAGGGCCACAAGCGCCCAATAGGCCCTGATGTAGTGCGCGAGTTAAATGGGACGAGCGAGAAGGATATGTCAATACATAGCAGGATATTCTTTTCTGCCAACGGATTTACCAAAGCAGCACTTGAAGAAGCAGAGAAGTGTGGCATAAATGTCATTGACAAAAAAGCTCTAGCCAATTTATTTGTTAACTATGGAGTCAAAGCATAAGATGACCTACCCCATCACTGAATACATAGAGCGCGCTATGGCGCACGCCGAATACAGTCTACTCGAAGAAGATTCCTTCGCAGGTCGAATTCCACTGTGTATTGGAGTATTGGCATTCGGCAAAACTTTGACCGCATGTCAAGAGGAATTGCGCTCGACCCTTGAAGACTGGATACTCATCGGATTGCGCTTGGGGCATGAATTGCCAGTCATCGATGGCATAGATCTTAGCATCAACATCGAGGCTGAACAACTTGAAGCCGTGTAAGCGCTTCGAGGCAATTCGCAAGATTCGCAAATTGGGGCTGACCGGACCGGTGAGCGGCGGCAAGCATCAGGCGATGATTTATCAAGACCGCTGTCGACTTGCTATTCCCTCGATCAAGGAATACGACGCCAAGCAACTCAAGATGTTACTGTCGGAACTTTCACTTATTTTGGGTCGCCGTATCTCGGACGACGTGTGGAACTCTCTATAACAACGGTTTTTATCGCATCCATATACAAACCCATGATCCGAGCATCAAAACCCGCCGCAGGCAAGATCACCGCGCAGGGCGAACTCGAAAGCGTCCTCGCCGGAGCCAACGCGATCATCATGGCCGACTTCACCGGCCTGCCGGTCGCCGACTTCGATCAGTTGCGGCTCAGTTGCTTCAAGAGCAACCTCCTGTTTATCGTCGCCAAGAACACCATCGCCAAACTGACGCTGGAGAAACTTGGCCACACCGGTCTGGACCAGATCCTGACCGGCCCGACCGGCTTTTGCATCGGCCGCGGCGATCCCGTTCAGCCGATCAAACTGCTCGCCGACTTCATCAAGGAGAAGCAGAAGGCCGCCATCAAAGGCGGGCTGGTCGATGGCCGGCTCTACGGCCCGGCTCAGATCGAACAACTAAGGAACATCCCGCCGCGGGAGGTGCTAATCGCCCAGATCGTCGGCGCGATTGCCAGCCCGCTCTCGGGCTTCGTTTTCGTTATTCAAGAGATACTCCGGTCGTTCGTATCGGTAGTCGATCAGGTCGCTCAAGCGGCCGAAGCGAATCCCGACGGACGCCCGGGCCTAACTGCATCAGGAGGATCCGTGCAAGCCATTATCGATGCCATCGAGAAGATGACCGTTCTCGAATTGGTCGAACTGAAGAAAGCCCTTGAGGATAAGTTCGGTGTAACCGCCGCCGCTCCGATGGCCTTCGCCGGCGCGATGCCGGGTATGGCTGGTGCCGCCGCGGCTCCCGCCGAGGAGGTCGAAGAGCAGACCGAGTTCACCGTCATGCTGATAGGTGCCGGCGAAAAGAAAATTCAGGTCATCAAGGAAGTCCGCGCGATCACCAGCCTCGGTCTGAAGGAAGCCAAAGACCTCGTCGATGGCGCTCCCAAGCCGGTCAAGGAAGGCATCTCGAAAGAAGAAGCACTGAAGATCAAAGCGCAGATCGAGGAAGCCGGCGGCACCGTCGAACTGAAGTAGGCTCAAGCCTTAAGGCTCAAGGCTTAGGGCTTAGAGTCTTAGGATAACTGAGGGCTTGGGGATGAACCCCCAATCCATTCAGTGTCAGGCTCATGGCTAATGGCTGGCTATGGTCTTTGGGGGGTTGGTGATTGTGGTGTTAAATACTGCCTAATCCGATATCCTTTACCTTTCGCCAGATGCCCTACGCCCTGAGCCTTAAGCCGTCTATCACCCCGATGGAGTAGGATTGAAGAGCAAGAACACGATCCAGCGTATTACCTTCGCCCGCACCCAGCCGATCCTCGATATGCCTGACCTGCTCGATGTGCAGGTTAAGTCGTTTGAGGACTTTCTGCAGCGCGATGTGCCGCCCGACAAGCGCGAGCGCAAAGGACTGCAGTCGGTCTTTATGAACATCTTCCCGATCCTCGACAACCGGGAAGAGCACGTTCTGGAGTTCATCGAGTATCATATCGCACCGCCCAAATACACCATCGAAGAGACACGGGCGCGCGGGGTCAGTTACTCGGTGCCGCTCAAGGCGAAATTGCGCCTCTCGAGTCGCGGCGATGTCGATGACGAAGGCCAGTTCAGCCATACGCTGGAAGCGGACGTCTATCTCGGCAACCTGCCTCTGATGACCGACGAAGGCACCTTCATTATCAACGGTGCCGAGCGAGTCGTGGTAAGCCAACTTCACCGTTCGCCGGGTGTCTTCTTCGGCGACTCGATTCACCCTAACGGCACCCGCATCTTTTCGGCGCGGGTGATCCCGTTCCGGGGTGCCTGGATCGAGTTCACCACCGATATCAACGACGTTCTATACGTCTATATCGACCGACGCAAGCGATTTCCCATCACCACATTGCTGCGCAGCCTCGGTTACTCCCAGGACTGGCAGATTTGGGAACTATTCGGCTACACCGAAGAGGTTGCGCTCGGCTCGAAGGATATCAAGGATCACTTTGGGACCAAGGTGATCCGGTCCGAAGTTGACAAGGAGACGGGCGAACTGCTCGTGGCCGCCGGTACGCCGTTCAATTCCGATACCCTGAAGGACCTGAAGAAGAAGGGTCTTAAGCGGGTGCTCCTGCTGCACCTCGACGAACACGACGTCGCCGGCGAGATTCTCGATAACACCTTCCGCCGCGACCGCTCGACGAACGAAGACGAGGCGCTGGTGCACATCTATCGGGAACTTCGCTCCAGCGACCCGCTCGACCTCGAATCGGCACGCAAACTCCTCCATCGGCACTTCTTCGACGATAAACGCTATGATCTGGGGCAGGTTGGGCGCCACCGCATCAATAACAAGTTGGGCCTCGACGTCGATACATCGATCCATGTCCTGACGAAAGTGGACATCGTCGCCATAATCCGTCGGGTGCTCGACCTCCGCTTGAATAAGGAGCAGACCGACGATATCGACCATCTCGGCAATCGCCGGGTGCGTACCGTCGGCGAGCAACTGGCCAATCAGTTTTCCATAGCGCTCTCGCGTATGGCCCGCACCATTAAGGAGCGGATGAACATGCGCGAGTCGGATCAACTGTCGCCGCAGGATCTGGTCAACGTCCGAACCATTTCGTCAGTGATCAACACCTTCTTCGGCACCAACCAGTTGTCGCAGTTCCTGGATCAGGTCAATCCACTGACCGAGTTGACCCACAAGCGCCGTCTCTCGGCGCTTGGACCGGGCGGGCTTACTCGTGAACGCGCCGGCTTCGAGGTGCGCGATGTCCACTATACCCATTATGGACGCCTCTGTCCTATTGAGACGCCGGAGGGTCCCAACATCGGCCTCATTTCGTCGCTCTGCACCTATGCCCGGGTCAACGATCTCGGTTTCGTCGAAACGCCCTACCGCAAAGTCCGAAATGGGCGGCCGGTCAAACTAATTGAGTATCTGAGTGCCGATGACGAAGACCGCGTAACGATCGCCCAGGCAAATGCCCTTATTTCAGGCAATGGCGAGTTTGAACAGCAGAGGGTTAAAGCGCGGTATAGAAGCGACTATCCGATCGTCGCTCCGTCAGCGATCGACTATATGGATGTGTCTCCGATTCAGATCGTCTCGATAGCCGCCGCATTGATTCCCTTCCTCGAGCACGATGACGCCAACCGAGCGCTGATGGGCTCCAATATGCAGCGCCAGGCGGTACCGCTACTTAAGCCGGAAGCACCACGCGTCGGCACCGGGATGGAAGGCCGTTGCGCCCGCGACTCCAGGACGCTGCTCGTCGCTGAATCAGATATGAAGGTTCTCCGGGTCTCGGCCGATGAGATTGTCGCGGAGCGTAAATTGTTCGATCCGCGGTCGAAGGACGGCGTTGCGCCAATGGAGAGGATATCTTACAAACTGCGCAAGTTCTACCGCACCAATCAGGACACTTGCATCAACCAGCGCCCGGTCGTCGAAGCCGGCGATACCGTGAAGAAAGGCGACATTATCGCCGACGGCTGCGCCACCGATCGCGGCGATCTGGCCTTGGGACGCAATGTCCTCGTTGCCTTTATGCCGTGGAATGGCTACAACTTTGAAGACTCGATCATCCTCTCGGAACGCCTCGTGCGGGACGACCTCTTCACCTCGATCCACATTGAGGAAGTCGAACTTCAAGTGCGCGAAACCAAGCGCGGTCAGGAGGAGTTGACAAGGGAGATTCCCAACGTCAGTGAGGAAGCGACGAAAGACCTCGACCAGAACGGGATCATCCGGGTCGGTGCTGTGGTGCGCGAGGGCGACATCCTTATCGGCAAGGTAACCCCCAAGGGTGAAACGGAGCTGACTCCCGAGGACAAGTTGCTAAAGGCGATCTTTGGCGACAAAGCCGGGGATGTGAAGAACGCTTCGCGGGTCGCGCGACCGGGGTTGAACGGCGTCGTCATCGATACCAAACTCTTCAGTCGTCGCCGTAAAGACCCCGATGCACGACGTGAAGATAAGGAGAAGGTCGAGCAACTCGACGCCGAATTCGAGCAGGTTAGCGCAGCACTTGAACTGGAAACCAAAACCGAGATCGCCCGGGTGCTTGACGGTATGGTCGCGAGCGAAGTCCGGGACCGCAACGGTGAACAGATCCTCGTTCCGGCAGGAGTGCTCTACGACAGCGTTACTGTGGAAGGCGTCCGGATCGATCAGGTGCCGAGCGATGCCCGTTGGACGGGAGACGATGAAGTCAACAACATCGTCAATTTCCTGATTCAACGTCACGGTGAACGGCTCTTCGAGGAAGAGACGGTTTATCGCAATCAAAAGCACAAGATCCAGGTTGGCGATGAACTGCCGAGCGGACTGGTGCAGTTAGCCAAGGTCTATGTCGCGCAAAAGCGCAAGATTCAGGTCGGCGATAAGATGGCCGGGCGGCACGGCAACAAGGGTGTCGTCGGTAAGGTGGTTCCGGTTGAGGATATGCCTTTCCTCGCGGATGGGACGCCAATCGATATGATCCTCAACCCGCTCGGGGTGCCTTCGCGTATGAATCTCGGGCAATTGCTTGAGACGGCGCTCGGATGGGCCGGCGACAAACTCGACCTCCACTTCTCGACGC
>Ga0194120_10006813_pt1 | contig 15955 bp, 18 predicted proteins | sample TA2MahCa65mmetaG_FD_148642 | JGI IMG/M metagenome (GOLD analysis project Ga0194120, IMG submission 148642) | Freshwater microbial communities from Lake Tanganyika, Tanzania - TA2015019 Mahale Deep Cast 65m | ecosystem: Environmental > Aquatic > Freshwater > Lake | place: Tanzania: Lake...
AAGACTTGTGTTTCTTTTCTTGCCTATAGCCTCGTGTCTCTCGCCTCCAGCCTGATCGCCATCTCATCCCTCCAGGCCGATCATGACACCATCCTCCATGATCCCTGGGAGCCGCAGATCGAGGCGGAACGGCTTGCCGCCCAGGACGTCCCCGAAGGCATGGTTCCCGTGCCGGCCGGGTGGTTCCCGATGGGCAGCGACCACTACAAGGACGTGGATGCCGGCCCGCAGGAGCAACCGCAGCGATGGGTCTACCTGGACGCCTTCGACATGGACCGGTACGAAGTATCCAACATCCACTACCTCCGCTTCGTGCTGGCGACCGGCGCAGCCTGGCCGTCCTTTTGGAAACAGGCCCCCTTCCAGGAGAAGATCGCGTTTCATGCCGTGATCGGGGTGAGCTGGGTCGAGGCCGACGCCTATTGCCGCTGGGCCGGCAAACGGCTGCCGACCGAGGCCGAATGGGAAAAAGCGGCGCGAGGGACGGACGGACGCCTCTTCCCCTGGGGGAACCAGCCGGCCGGGTGGTTGCGCAGCAATATCGCCCATCCGGGATCGAAGCGAGGGGTCAAGTACCCGCCCCTGGCCAACGTGGAGCGGTACGATCGTGGCGTAAGCCCCTACGGGGTCTATCAAATGGCCGGCAACGCCGCAGAGTGGGTGGCGGACTGGTTCGACCCGGAATATTACCAGTACGGCACCGGCTTCAATCCGACCGGACCGGAGTTCGGCGAGGACCGGGTGTATCGGGGAGGCTCCTGGAACGAAGACCCCGAAGTCGCCCGCTCGGCCGGGCGAGGCGCAAAGCCCCCCGACCACCGCAGCTATCTCATTGGGTTTCGTTGCGCCAGATCGCGCTGAGCCGTTGGATCAAGACCGGAGGGCACGGAGCAATGGTGGTGTCATGCTAGGGCCGATACGCCGATGGATGAGCCTGCTCCTCCTCTCTGCCGCCTGCTCGGCCAACGGAGCGGCGGCCTGGGCGCTGGAATTTTCGGCGGATCAAATCACGCGGATCGACGGACACAGCCACAAAGCCAATCTCTATTACCGCGACGACATGTGGCGCCTGGAACACCACGAGCTGGGGCCGGTCAACGTCACGATCGTCCGGAAAGACAAGCAGGTGATGTGGTTGCTGCTCTCCCGCATGAAACACTTCAAGACCCTGCCCTACGATCCCGAACAGGCACCGAAGGTGCACGAGACGCTGGAGGGGGAAGTGGCGCGGGAAGAGATCGGAACCGAAACGTTGGACGGGCACCCCACGACCTTGTACCAGGTGACTGTGCGGAAGGGCGCCGGGGACGAGGTCTATTACCAGTGGCTGGCGAACGACATCAAATTTCCCCTGAAGCTGGCCAGGAAAGATGGCAGTTGGGTGGTGGAATACAAGCACGTCAAGCTGCGCATCCTGTCGGACTACTTATTCCAACTGCCCGTGAATTTCCAACCGCTGGAAGAGTTCGGCCGGGACAAAAACCACGACCAGCCAGACCCGAAGATGTAAGATGGACCTCAGTATCTGGATTCCAGAGTCGGACGATATGGCCGCCCAAGCCGCGCTCAGCTTGGCAAGGCAGGCGCCGGCTTGCCGAATCCTTACAGGCCAGGGAGCGCGCCGAACCCACCTGGCGGTCTTTGCCGACCTGCCTCGGTCCCTCGACCTGGCGGTGCGGCTCTTCGGCGAAGCGATCAACCTCCCGGCCGTCCGCGCCACCATCAACGGACGGCCGGTCGAAAACCTGACGAAGTTCTGGACCGCCCTGATTTGCTACCACGAGAGCCTCGGAGAACAAGACCCGCAAGCCTATTGCCTTCGCCGAACCGGTCGGCTCGGCAAGATTGACGGATGCCCCGACCGAGCCTGCTTGACCCATTGCCAGTTTATCTGCACCCGCTGCCTTCAAATTGTCCGCGAAAGCGGGGCGCTGCCGGTGTCGGCCCAGCTTCAGACAATCGCCCGGCAAGCCGAAGTGGAGTGGTGCCCCAACCTCACCCTGCCCCAGGCCTAACGCCTCGCCCCTCCTGTCCTTAGTCTGGTAGGCCGAAGGCCCTATTCCATCGTTTGATGAACATCACGGGCCCTTCCGTCATTCGTCAAGGCTGCAGACGCCGCCCTGGACTAGAGTGCTTTCATCTTTTTCTCTAGCTCTAACCAGGGGGGACATTATGGACGGAACCATGAAGAGATTCAGACGGGCAGGCCTCTGGGCCGTACTGCTGGCAACGGCGGTGACCGCACTACCGGCTGTGGCATCAGCCGAAGAGAATCAGGTATTCTTCAGAGGCGGATTTGCACAAGCTGCCACTGGCCGTCAGAATCAACTTTTCACCGACACGTACAACATACTCGGAGCTGGGAATAATGCGGGAGGGACCGGCTGGTACATCGGCGCTGGCTTAGATCAAGCGATGCACAAGAACTTCCTCGGCTTCAAGGGCATGTCCTTGCTGGGAGAACTCGGCATCGAGTTCAAGTCATTCGCTTCCAACACCGTGACCTCTGCAACAGCCTTAAGCCCAGTAAACAGAAATGCGCCAGCGAAAGTCCAAATCACTATGTTGACTGTGGACGTGTCACCTAAACTTAAGTTCCGCGAAGGTGAGAAGCTTCGTCCATGGGTCATTCCGGTCGGCCTGGATTTTCACGTGATCAGCCCTCCCGGCAACCAAGCGGGCTATCTGGACATTGGTGTCCAACAGGGTGTGGGCATTGAATATAACGTCTGGGGCCCGGTGAATCTTGGCCTGGATGGACGCTACCATTGGGCTGCCAACATGACCAACACCGTGAATAACTTCGGCACGGTCGGGGCCTACGTGGGTATCCTGTACTAAAATTCGCTGTCTGCGGTTCTGTCGTCAACATTTTACTGGCCTCAAGAGGCCAGGGCCGGTCCATCCTAAAAGGAAGAGGGTTGTGCCACCCTCTGGACGAAGTGGCGCCCCTCCCGCCACTTCGTCCTCCTCCTATCGCCGAGGTCGAGGGTTGTAGCACTCTGCTACAGCCTTCGACCTCCGGTCGTCGCAAAGTACCTCAATGCCTCACCCACAAATGGGCCGATGGCTCTCATCCCTTACAATACAATCCTTAAAAATCAGTCAGTTAAAAGATGTCCGTGTGAAGTCCTGAGTCAGGGAGGATGGTGTCATGCTTGCATAAGTCGTTATGGCTGCTTCTGTCTCTTGTAGAGGTCACTCACGGTATGAAGCGGAAAACCAGCGTGGTTGAGGATTGCCAGGCTTGTGGACTTCGCCAAAAGTCTGTGGTCTGCGATTTGGCAGGCGATGACCTGGCCGAGTTCCAGAGGGGCAAGCACTCCTTTCACTACGATGCCAACCAGCCGGTCTTCTATGAAGGCCATACCTGCCTAGGCCTGTATTTGCTCTGCTCCGGCAAGGTCAAACTCACCCGCTCCTCGGCCCGAGGCCAACGGCAGATTGTGCGCATCCTGGATGGCGGCCAGTTGATCGAAAAACACGCATTCAAGGATGGCGCCCTCCACGAAACCACCTGCGAAACCATCGAGCCCTCCCAAATCTCTCTGATCGAAAAAGAAGCCTACCTCAGACTCATCCAACACAACCCGCAGCTGGCGGTGAAGCTCATCCAGCTCTTGAGTTGCGAGTTGGGCGCGCACATCGATCAGCTCGACCAATTCACGTTCAAGACCGCGCGCGAGCGGCTGGCCGGGCTGCTCCTGGAACTGGGCAATCGGTTCGGCGGGAAGACCGAGGACGGCATCCGCGTTGGCCCCACCCTCAAACGCGAAGAGGTCGCCGAGATGGCCGGCATCACCGTCGAAACCGCCGTGCGTCTTCTCGGAACCTTCCGCGACGAGGGCCTGATCCGCCTCGACGGCAGGACCATTACCCTCCTGAACCCCGATCGTCTGACCAGACTCGCCCGCCTGTGATCTTCGCTCGGCTGACGGCATTCTCCTGCCTGGGGCTCACGCCCCACCAAAAGCTTTGACATTCGTCAAGGACCGGCTTAACCGACTCCGTTCTATCCGCCTCATTTTTCTCGTAGCATCGTCCCCATACTTGGCCGAGTCCGCGCCTGCGCGCCCTTGCACCGGAGGACCGCGAGCCATGATGCCCGATCCCCTTCATCTGCTCAAACGCGAACATGAGCTGATCCTGGACCACCTCCGCATGATCGAGACCACCGTTGCGCCGAGCCTTCTCCGACACCATGCGCCGACGGAGCCGGAATGGAAGACCCTCCGTGAATTGTTCCGCTTCTTCACCGGCCGCGTGGCCATCCATTTCAACCGCGAGGCGGTTCTTATGGCCGCGCTCGGCCGTTCCTTCGGTCGGGAGCGGTCCGCACGACAGCAGTTTGAAGGCCTGCGGCGCGAACATCGCGCCTTGAGAACCGATGCGGTTGCGATCAGAAAGAGACTCAAGGAAAAGACCGCGGCCGCCTCGGAGGTCGCCGACATCGATCCCTGCCGCATCCGATCCTTCGTTCAACGGTACCGCGCGCAACTCTCTTGCGAGGAGCGCATTTTGTTCGTGCTGGCAGACCTGCGACTGACCGCCGAGCAGAGGCGGCAGATCAGCCACCGCATGTTGCAGATATAATCCCATCCCGAAACGCCTTCTCCAACCCACTGAATACATATATAAATGCATCGGCTTCCCGGCGAAATGATATTCATTCACAAATGGACGGGAATTAGATACAATCACACGCTTAGCAATCGGATAGTGCATGCCCTTTATGAGCCTACAGGAACTACAGGAAACCTTCCCCGCCACGATACGGATCGTGGATGTGAAGGTCCGGAACCGCGGCGAGGCCAAGAAGATGGGAGCCGGTGAGGCCGCGCTTCGGGTCGGCGATCGCGTCATGCTGGAAATCAACCGCGACCTGACCTACGGGGTGGTGTGCAAGGAGCCCTACACCCTGCCCTTCATTCCGCCGATGCGCATCATGACCTCCATCTTGCGTCCTGCGACGGAAGCGGAGGCGGCGGTCATCGCCCGGCATGAACGAATGGCGCAGGACGGCATGGCCTACTGTCGCGAACGGGCGGAATCGCTGGGCCTGCAGTTGAAGATGGTCGAGGTCTACGGTTCGTTCCGGAAGCGGGAGACCACGTTTATCTATACCTCCGAAGATCGCATCGACTTCCGCCAGTTGGTGAAAGACCTGGCCCGCCGATTCGGCGGCCGGATCGAGATGCGGCACATCGGGACGCGGGAAGAAGCCAAACGGATGGGCGGCGTCGATAGTTGCGGACTCACCCTCTGCTGCACCGCCTTTATGACCGATTTCAAGCCGGTCAGCGTCAAGAAGGCGCGCCACTTCGACATGCCGGCCAGTGAAACCCGTCTGATCGGCATCTGCGGCCGGCTCAAGTGCTGCCTGATGTTCGAGGAGATGGAAGCCAAGGCCGCAGGCGGCACGCCTCCCGCCCCGTCTCTGATCAATCCGACTCGCCAGACAGCGCCGTCATCGAAACAGTGACGGACCCATGATTCGCCGACGACTGACTCCTTGGCATTCGTTCCACCCATGAGCCAAGACTCGCTCAACGCATGAGTCGACTCCTTTTCTTATGACGATCATCCTGGTCTGGTTCCACTTCCTGGCGGCGGTGCTCTGGATCGGCGGCGCGCTGTTCCTCTCGCTGGTCCTCGTGCCGATCTTGAAACAGGACCCCTTTGCCGCACAGCGCGGCCCCTTGTTTCGGGCCATCGCCGGCCGGTTTCGCACGGCGGTCTGGACCGCCGTGATCGTGCTGGTCGTGACCGGCGCCCTCCTTTTGCATCGGCGGAGCGACTTGCTGGCCCCGACAACCTGGCCCTTGTGGGTTCAAGTGAAATTGTTCTTGGTCGGCTTACTGACCGGCCTGACGATCCTCCACGACTTCTGGCTGGGACCGAAAGTGGGGCGCCTGCTGCGAGCCCCTCACCACGCGCATACTCCGGCAGAAACTCTCCTGATCCGCTTCTCTCCTTGGGTCGCCCGCCTGGGGCTGCTGCTGGCCCTTGCCGTGCTCCTCGCCGCCGCAGCCCTCGTGCGGTCCTAAGAACCGCCCGGCGCAACGGCACGGTCGCAGCCGAGGCCTCTGGGCCTCAATCACCCAGACAGGGGTTAACTGACCGCGTCGAACGGCGCCATCGTTCGAATGTACGAGAGCACATCCAGGATCTGCTCGTCGGTCAGGCGATCCCGCCAGCCGTGCATGGGGCTGAAAATCACGCCATGCGTGACGGCCACCAACAACTCCCAATCGGTCTTGGCTCGGGACCGCCGAGACTGCAGATTGGCCGGCGGCACGACGAGAAACCGACCGTCCGGACCATTGCCCTCAAGGGTCAGGCCGTGACAACGCAGACAGTGCTGCTCGTAAACGGCCTGCCCGTTCTTGGCATTGCCCCGCTCCCCTTGCGCGGCAACCCAGCCGCTGCCGAGGAAGACGACAGCAAGGACGGCCATGATTCCGATGATATTTTTCATACCTTACTCCATTGGTTATGGGCCCTCGCCATTCCTAGCGCAGGGCGTTCAACTCCTCATAATGAGCCGCCACGGTCTTCCGAAGGGCCTCTCGCAGTTCTTCGCCTCTGAGCTGCCGGTTGGAGAGTTTTTTCAGCCTGGCCGCCAGGCCCATATCCCCCAGGGCCTCCTCCGCCCATCGAGAAAAATCCTGGCGGCGGTCGTGGTATTCCAGGCTCTCGACCGGCAGCATCGGAATCAGGTGAAGAAACTCGAAGAGGCTGGCCGCCCCCTTGCCGATGCCGGCCTGCTCATCCCGGAACCAGAACCGTTTGCCCGGCGGCAGCGGCATGTCGAGGTACTTATAGAGATGCCGCACATGGGGCACCCGTCTGATGGCCGGGCGCAGCCGGACCACCGGACCTCCGCAAAGCAGCGCGGACCCCGTCGGAATCTCTTCCACGCCAATCCCCCCTCTGCGGCAGGCCTCGCAGTGCTCCAGGACCGCCCGCATCGCCTCCGGCTCGGTCATGCGGGTCAATAGACAGTGGTGCATCGCCTGGAGCACTCTCCGATCCATCCGGTCCGGCCGGTAGGAGACAAAGGCCCAGCCCCCGGCGTCCAGCTGGGGCGCCACGGCGTCCGTCACCTCATCTCCGTCGGGCAACAGAAACTGCTGGGCTTCTTCCAGCACGATCCAATGCGGCCGATACTTTCGCTCGCGCAAGGGACGGAGCAGGCGGATCAATTCGGCGACATACCCGCTCCTAAGCCCCAGGGGGTAGCGGCTCAGATCGACCACCACCGAGACGCCTGCGGCATCCAACAAGGAGACCACCGCGTCCGGGGTCGGCATCGAGGCGCGGTCCCCTTCCAGCGCCACAAACCGGGGCAACACCCGCAAACCGCGGAAGTCGCCTTCCGGGTCCACAAGCAGGACCTGGTAGTCCTCATGGTGCAACCCTTCCGCCAAGAGGCCGACCATCCAGGACTTGCCGGTGCCCGAGTCCCCAAACACCCCAAGGTTCCGTCCGGCCAGACGGGATGCCGGCAGGCTCACATCCCGCCCCGTGTCATCCTGACCAATCAAGATCGGACGTTCGCGCCTAAGCGGAATGTCGAGAAAGCGGCCGGCCAAAGGATAGCGTCGAAGGACCTCCAACACGCCGGCCGGTCCCGCCGCCTCCGCCACCACATCCGCCATCTCCCGAACCGCCGGGACCGCATCGCCCACCGCCACGCCCACTTCGGCCAAGGTCAACATGGACAGATCGTTCTCCGCATCCCCGAAGGCTGCCAGGTTCCTGGCCGAAAACCCACAGATGGTCAAGAGCCGCTGGAGGCCCGTCCCCTTCGTCGATCCCGGCGGCACGATCATCACCGCCCCCTTGTTGTACTCGACCGAGGCGCCGCCGCCATAGGAAGGGCTGCCGAGCACCCGCCACACCGCTTGGTCCTGGGGCACCCAGGTGGCCGCAATGGCCAGGCCTCGTTCGAAGGGAATTTGAGCCTCGTCCAACGCTTTCAACAGATGGGCGCTGAGTTGGCCGAAGGGAAGGTACGTTTCACCGCTCGCGGTATGCGCCAACACGGCGCCGTTTTCCCACACGACGCCGGTAAAGAGTTCGCCCACAGGACCCAACGACACCGTCCCGAAGCGGCGGCCCGTAACCAGAAACAGCGCATGGCCGGAGGCGCGACATTGCTCCAGCGCGGACACCACCTCGGGAGGCACTACTCCGTCCAGGGCCAGGGTCCCGTCAAAGTCGAAGGCCATGACACGGCGATACATGCGCGTCCCCTCCGGCCTCGACGGCGAACCGGCCCCTCCCGTCCCTTGCGATCATCCGACAGGAAGGAGCCCTACGCGGGGAGTTCCCGATGCCGGGGACGCAAACCGCTACCCATGGGGCCGCTGCGCGCGTTCCGGCAAGGCCGTAGCCGCCCGTTCCAAATAGCGGAGCACCGCCGCATCTTCCACTTGCGTGAAATCTTCATAGTGGTTGCCGACCGCAAAAAACGGCTCCGGCGTCATCAGGACAACCAGTTCGTCAACTTCCCGCTTGGCCCTTGCGAGGGTTTCTTTGGGCCCGACCGGAATCACGCCGACCAGGCGCTTCAGGTGGAGCCCCTTCAAGGCCTCCAGAGACGCGAAAAACGTCGCTCCCGTGGCGATGCCGTCGTCCACGAGCAAGACCGTGCGGCCGGTCAGCGCCGGCAGGGGCCGCCCGCCCCGGTACAAGGCCTGCCGCCTCTTAATTTCATCCTGCTGCGCCCGGATCGGCTTCTCCAGATCTTCCCTGGTCAAGGCAAAGGCCTCCAGCGCTTCCCGATTGAGAAACAACGCGCCGGTTTCGGCGATCGCCCCGATGGCATATTCCGGATTGCCCGGCGCGCCGAGTTTCCGCGTGATCAGGACATCCAAGGGAAGATGGAGCGCAAGGCTCAACGTGTAGCCCACCGCGACCCCGCCACGCGGCAAGGCCAGGATCAGCGCATCGGGATTGTCCCGATAGGCCCCCAATCGCTTGGCCAGCAACCGGCCCGCCTCTTCACGGTCACGCAAAATCACGATCTCACCCCACGCTGCGAGCAACCCAAAACTCTTAGCCCACCTTGATCTCGACGCTCTTGGGTTTCGCCTTCTCGGACTTGCCCACATGGACTTTGAGGATGCCGTCCTTGAACTCGGCGTTCACCTTCGTCCCATCCGCATCCTCCGGAAGGGTGAAACTGCGCTCGAAGCTTCCATAGGCGCGTTCGACGCGGTGGTATTTTTTGCCCTTCTCCTCTTTCTCGTACTTCCGCTCTCCCGTGATCGTCAGGACATCGTCCTCGACCGACACTTTGACTTCCTCTTTCTTGACCTCCGGCAGTTCGGCCTTGATGAGATATTCCTTCTCGTCTTCGACGATGTCCACGAGCGGCGCCCATTCGGCCACCCGCATGGCCTCGTCCTTCCCGCCATCCTTGCGCACCGGCAGCCGGCCAAACATCGACGTCAGCCGGTGCTGCATCTCTTCCAGTTCCTTGAACGGATCCCAGCGAGTCGTCGGTTCCCATCGCATCAAATTCCCCATGACAGCCCCTCCTTGTTGTTATGACAACCCCGTTTGATTCCCGGTCCCTTTGTCCTTCACTCGCTCCCCAGCCTCCCACCGTTGACGGAATCCCTCCGCATCCCCGTAGGCGATAAAATCCTCGTGGTGTTGGGGCGGATGAAAATCTTTCGTCTCCAGGTGTTTGATGGGGCAAAAATAACGTTCGGTGTCGCCGGCGATACGCGCCGCATACTGAATCACGCCATTGGCATACCCGCAGTACGCGCAGGCCAATTTCAAGATTGCAGGCAAATAGGACAGCTTGTGACGGTCGATCTTGATGTAGCTCCCTCGAGGCACCACCGGTATGCCCAAGATGGGGAAGGCAATCCGATGATAGAATTCCAGGAAGAGATCGAGAAACACCAGCGGCACGATCATCGCGTAGAGGAGGGGGGAAGCCACGAGGGTCGTCCACTTAGGCGCAAGCTTCACGATCGGCACGAGGGCATCAACCGGTGCGGCCTTAGCCATGGGGCACCACCCTTTCCCGCAGCCGCAATCGCCGCGATTCGTCCCTCTCAAGCTGCTTGTGGCAATGCGTCAGACCATGCATATCCACGACTGTGTCGCAGAGAAGGCACCGCCACCCGATCGAGCAGGGCGGTTCGCCCTCGAGCATTCCGGTCCTCGGACCTTGCAGCCTGACCATCACCATCAAACAGCCGCAGTGTTCGCAACGACCGGGACCGGTTTTTTTGATTCCTGATTTGAGGGCTTTCACGATGCGACCATCTTCCGTGCCGGCCTGACGGAATACCTGCCACGCCCCTCTTGCCGGAGGGAGAGCTGCCCTGTTCGGCTGAGGCGGTCCACTTCCATAAAGACCTGACTCCAGGTGAGGTCCGGACAGTCCAAGAGCAGGTCCTCCAGAAGATAGCCTGGTCTCCGCGATGCCGCCTCCATGATCCGATCGGCAACGCTCGGCTGGCTCATCGCGTCTCCCCCTTTCAGGCCCCCAATACTCCCCCCACAACACTGAGGAGTGAGCAAACGCAATGCCAGAAACGCACTCGGTCCCAGGCATCCTAAGCCGTCGAAATAACGAGGTCTAAGACAGGGTTTCGCAGCGCGCTTGGGAGACAGACCCCTCGATCTGGGGAATTTCAGGCTAGAACGAAAGGGCTCTTGTAGCTAAATGCCCCAGGCGATCTTCGGAACAACACGAGGCTGACGACATTGCAGGAGATTCTGTTGATACGGACAGAGCAATGGTTATAAAAAAGCTGGAAGGAGGGAAAGGAAAGCCAGAGAAGGTCGGCAAGCAAGGTTTGTGACTCGCCTTCGTGCAGCAGGAGCGGAGGGCACCGCTTCTGTGCTGGTCGCGGGGTCTGTGGTCCAAGGGGCGCGTTTCCTCGCAGGTGCCAGATAGGCACGGCCTCGGAAGAGGCGAAGAAGGTGGGAAGCGCGGGGCAACCAGTCGGGTCGTGGTGCTGCTGGGTTGCCGGACAGGGTCCCGGCCAGTCGACAAAGCCGGTGTCCACACGAGGGCGGGCCGTTTTTTTGTCTTGTTTTTTTCAACTTAAGCGCTGTTGAAAGCCGCATGAACCCAGTGACCGACGTAGTGGGTGATCGCGATCACGACCAAGGCGATGACAAGGTGTTCCGTGATGACAAGCCAGGGCGACACCCTCTGTTCCCTTGCCATGGAGTAGCTCAACAGGCCCAGGAGGAAGAGGCCCCACCCGATTCCGACCAGAATGGCGGTCGCAATGGGAAATAGGAGCACCGGGACCAGAAACGTCAAGGCGAACACAAACTTGGCCAGGAAGGTCGCAAGGGTCGCTTCCCAGATTTCCCTGCTGCTGTGCTGGTTCTCGGACTCTTGTGACACGTGCATGCCCAAGGCATCCGAAAAAGCGTCCGCAACCGCGATGGTCACGATGCCTCCCGCCACCACGAGTTTGGAATGGGTGCCGGAATGCAACCCCACCATCAGGCCCAGCGTCGTAATGATCCCCGATGTCAACCCAAAGCTCAGGCCCGTTTTGAGCGATCCTTTCAGCATCGGCCCTCCGGCAACCGCTCAGGTCGTTTTTTCCCCGCCCGACATGGCCAGCACATAGTTCACGCAGCCGGTCAAGCTCGAAAGCTTCGAATAGTCCGCCTCGGGAATATCGATGCGAAGAGCTTCGTGCAGCGCGATCACGAAGTTGAGGAAATCCATCGAGTCGATGTCCATCTGGTCGCGGAAGCTCACATCTGGCTTCAGCGAAGCCACATCCGCCTCCGGGGCGATCTCCCCGAGGATGCGAAGGGCCGCACGGGCCACTTCTTCGGCGGTCAAGGGGACGCTCATAGACGGCTGGGCTCCTGTAAGAGACGATCCACCGCAGCCAGGAACAGTCCGCCACGGTGACCGTCAGTGACTCGATGGTCGGCGGAGAGCGTCGCGGTCACAACCGGGCTGGGCAGGACCCTCCCCTCTGCGACCCAGGGCCTCTCCACGACCTTGCCGAATCCGACCAGCGCCACCTGAGGCGGGTAGATGACCCCAAAAACCGTCTCGACACCCTGTTCGCCGAGGCTGGTCACCGTGATCGTCGGATCGGACAGCTCGGAACTCCGCAGGGACCCGGCGCGGGCCCGTTTTACGAGGTCGCGGAAGTTCTGCATCAACTCGCTCAGGCTTTGACGGTCGGTATCGTGTAAGGCCGGGGCCACGAGGCCCCCTTGCCGAAGCGAAATCGCCACGCCGACGTGAATGGCCCGGCTCTGTGCCGCTTGCCCGTCTTTCCAGACCGCGTTCAACTCGGGCACCTCCCGCAAGGCCAGGGCCACAGCCTTGATGAGCAACACGCCGTAGAGCAGTCGCTCCGTCACCGGCCGCTTGAGATTCTCCTCGCCCAGCCAAGCCATGGCCCGGCCCATGCCGATGGTCGTGCTGAGGTAATAGTGGGGAATTTCCCGCTTTGAGCGAGTCATCGCCGCCGCGATGGCCTGCCTCATGCGAAGCAGGCGATCGGCCGCTGCTTCCGCAACAGGGGCGAGGGGTTGTTCCCCTGTTCCACCCCTTGTCTCGTGCCGCATGCCCCCCGCCTTCGCAACGCGCACAACGTCCTCGCGGCTGATCGCGCCACCCGGCCCGGTACCTTGCAGAGAGGCAAGCTCCACCCCCAGCTCAAGGGCCAATTGCCTCGCCGAAGGAGAAATCTTCAGGCGGCCAGGCCCGGCTTGAGGCGCAGGCGCCGAAGCCGGTTGCCCTGCCTCACGGATAATGGCCAGCACGGTCCCCACCGGAACTTTTTCGCCAGGCTGGACCAACATCTTCTCGATCACGCCGGTGGTGAACACTTCGACATCGATGGCCGCCTTATCGGTCTCCACCTCGGCGATAATTTCTCCTCGCGTGACAGGGTCTCCTGGTTTCTTTTTCCAGGCAACCAGGGTGCCGTCGCTCATGTCTGCGCCGAGTGTGGGCATGACGAACTCAGCCATAATAATAACCCGTTGACGATTGAATTACTGTCGATTGCGCAGAATTGACGGTTGTCGGTTTCATCTCAATTTTGGCGATTGTCAACGTCGGCAACCGCCGATTCCTATGCGCCCAGGAGGCCGCGAACGGCCCTTGCGATGCCCTCGACGTTCGGAAGCGCCGCGTCCTCCAAATGTTTGGGATAAGGAAGGGGCGCCTCCGCGCTGCAGACGCGGGCTACCGGCCCATCGAGGTCGTAGAACGCGCCCTCCATAATCTGGGCGCTGATCTCGGCGGCAAAACTCCCGGTGCGCCAGGCCTCGTCCACGATCACCGCGCGGTGGGTCTTGCGAACGGATGCGAGGATCGTCGCCGTATCGAGCGGCCGGAGGACGCGGAGGTCGATGACCTCGGCCTCGATCCCCTCCGCAGCCAGCCGTTCCGCCGCTTCCAACGATTTCCACAGCGAGCCGCCGAATGTGAGCAGGCTCACATCCCGCCCCTGCCGACGCAACGCCGCCTTGCTGATGTCCACAAGCCCGGCTTCCTCCAATTCGCCTTCCATCGGATAGAGGTAGGCATGCTCGAAGATCAAGACCGGGTCCGGCTCGCGAAGCGCAGCCAGGAGCATGCCCTTCGCATCGGTGACCGTCGCCGGGGTCAAGACGGTGATCCCGGGAATGTGGGCATACCAGCCTTCAAAGCTATGGGAGTGCTGGGCCGCAACCTGACGCCCCCCTCCGGTCGCCATACGCAGGACCAGCGGGATGCTGAATTGCCCCCCGGACATGTGGCGGATCGTCGCCGCGTTGTTCACGATCTGATCGAGGGCCAGGAGGCTGAAGTTGACCGTCATAACTTCCACGATCGGTTTCATCCCGCCCAAGGCCGCCCCAATGCCGGCCCCGACGAACGCGGACTCGGACAGCGGCGCGTCACGAATCCGCTCCGGCCCGAATTCCTCCAACAGCCCGTGGCTACAGGCATAGGTGCCGCCGTAGCGGCCGACATCTTCGCCCATCAGAAAGACGAGCGGGTCGCGCTGCAAGGCCTCGCGCAGCCCAGCCCGCACCGCCTCTCGATAGGTCGTCTTGGTCATGGTCATTCGTGAAACGTGAAGCGCGAGGACCCTTCGCTAACACTCTTACGCATGACGCTTCACGTCCTTTCCGTATACACGTCCTTCGTCAAATCTTCGACCGGTTCCCAGGCCCCGGCCTCAGCAAAGGCGACCGCCTTGTCGATTTCCGCCGCAATGTCCGCCTCGATCGCGGCCAAGTCGTCCGACGTGAGACACTTCCATTCTCGCAAGAGCCCCTCGAAAGCCGCGATCGGGTCCCGCTGCTTCCATTGCTCGACTTCGTCCTTCGTGCGATACCGTTCCGCGTCGTACATCGAATGGGCCCGGAACCGGTAGGTCCGGTATTCCAGGAGGTAGGGACCTCCCCCGCCCCGCACCGTCTCAACGGCCCCCGCTGTCGCAGCCTCGACCGCCAGAACGTCCATCCCATCCACCGCCTCGCCGGGAAGATTATAGGCCTGAGCCTTGCGGGCGATGTCCGTTTGAGATTGATGTCGCGCCAGGGCCGTCCCCATGGCATAGAGGTTGTTCTCGCAGAGGAAGAGCACCGGGAGTTTCCAGAGGGCGGCCAGGTTGAGCGACTCGTGGAATTCGCCCTCCGCCACAGCCCCGTCCCCGAAGAAGCAAGCCGTCACGCGAGGACGGCCTTGCAGCTTGTCGGCCAGGGCCAGACCGACGGCAACCGGCAAGCCTCCGCCCACGATTGCCAGCCCTCCGTAGAAGCGGCGGGACGCGTCGAAAAAATGCATGGACCCGCCGCGGCCCCTCGCACAGCCGTTGGCCTTGCCGTAGAGTTCCGCCATGAGGGAGCCGGCCGGCGTGCCGCGCACGAGGGCGTGGCCATGTTCCCGGTAGGTCGCGACGACGGCGTCCTCCGGCCCAAGCGCCTGGAGGGCCCCGACCGCCACCGCCTCCTCACCGATGTAGAGGTGCAGAAACCCCCGGATCTTGCCCAGGCTGTAGAGTTCCGCCGTTTTCTCTTCGAAGCGGCGGATGCGCAACATCTGACGAAGCAATTCCAGCGCGTGATTGCGGTCTGCTGGGACATTCATCTCTTCGATCTTCCCCCGGATGCCAGGCCATCGACCATCAGCGTGCTGAAAGCTTAGGATTCCAGCGTCGAGGTGTCTCCCTCGGGCAGGCCCAATTCACGAGCCTTGAGCAGGCGCCGCATGATCTTCCCGCTGCGCGTCCTGGGCAGGGTGGGCAGAAACTCGATCTCCTTGGGCGCGACCACCGCGCCGAGTCTCGCCCGCGCAAACCCCAACAACTCGCGTTGCAGCTCATGGCTGGATTCATAGCCGTCCTTGAGCGACACGAAGGCCTTGACCACTTCGATGGCGACAGGGTCGGGCTTGCCGATCACCCCCGCCTCGGCCACAGCCTTGTGTTCGAGCAGGATGCTCTCGACTTCGAAGGGGCCGATCAGGTGCCCGGAGGTCTTGATCACGTCGTCCGCCCGCCCCACGAACCAAAAATACCCGTCCTTGTCCCGCTTGGCCAGATCGCCGGTCAGGTAGAACCCGCCGGCGAAGCACTTGCTGTACCGCTCAGGTTCGTTCAAATAGGCGCGGAACATCGAGGGCCAGCCGGGACGGAGCGCCAGCTCACCCTGCATGCCGGCCTCCCTGATCTCCTCCACCCCGCCCCCCTCGGTCCGTCTCACGATGGCCGCCTCGATCCCCGGCAAGGGCCGTCCCATCGAACCGGGCCTGATGTCCATCGAGACATAATTGGCGATCATAATCCCGCCCGTCTCGGTCTGCCACCAGTTGTCGTGAAAGGGCAGTCCGAAGGCTTCTTGCCCCCAGACGACCGCTTCGGGATTGAGGGGCTCGCCCACGCTGGCCAGGAAGCGGAGCGAACGGAGGTCGTACTTGCGGACCGGATCGAGGCCG
>Ga0194120_10006818_pt1 | contig 15948 bp, 9 predicted proteins | sample TA2MahCa65mmetaG_FD_148642 | JGI IMG/M metagenome (GOLD analysis project Ga0194120, IMG submission 148642) | Freshwater microbial communities from Lake Tanganyika, Tanzania - TA2015019 Mahale Deep Cast 65m | ecosystem: Environmental > Aquatic > Freshwater > Lake | place: Tanzania: Lake...
CTGGGTAGTGGAGGTATCACACTCGTGGCTGAACCGATTCAGAAAGCTGTTGGTTCGCTATGAGAAGAGAACAGCAAGCTATGTGGCCCTAGCGCAATTGGCTTGCGCCATCATTGCCTACAGAAAAATAGGCGTTATTTACGGATAAACACTTAAGATAACTTCAGTCTTGCGTCTGCACCGTCTAATGACCATTGAAGTCAGCGGTATCCTGCGCGAAGTAGGCAGAATCGATACCGGAAGATTTGAGGATATAAAAGCAAAACTAATGTGGCTGTTTCAACTGCGCCGGCAACTCTGAGTTACGCTTGCAGCCCTGCAATCTGTAGATAATGATTTAATCACTTGCGCAGTAGCAAGCAGATGAAAGGCACCAAATGAACAAAACCTTCCCCTATCAAATCGCGATTTCACCCTCATTGTCGAGCGCGACCCCGAGAGCGGTTGGCTTGTGGGCGAGATCGTCGAATTACCTGGCTGTTTAACGGAAGCGCCCGATTTTCAAGCGCTTGATTCGGCGATTCGCGAAGCAATCGACCTTTATCTGGAAGTAGTGGCATAGTTTGGCACTGCCGATTGGTGCACCTGGATTCCCGCTTCCGCGGGAATGACGCATCAGCATCAGCATTAGCATTGGCATCATCATTAGTCATCGTTCATTAGTCATTGACCATTAACCCCTCCCATATCCGCTCTCAATTCCTTGAGTTCTTTCGCGAACGGGGGCACGAGGTCGTCCCGTCGGCTCCGGTGGTGCCGCACGGCGACCCGACATTGCTCTTCACCAACGCCGGAATGAACCAGTTCAAGGACGTCTTCCTCGGCACCGGAAGTCGCCCCTGGTCGCGCGCGGTCGATTCCCAAAAGTGCATCCGCGTCTCCGGCAAACACAACGACCTTGAGGAAGTCGGCCCTTCACCGTCGCACCACACTTTCTTCGAGATGCTCGGCAACTGGTCGTTCGGCGACTACTACAAACGCGAAGCCATCCGATGGGCATGGGATCTCCTAACCACCGTATGGGATCTGGACAAGGATCGCCTCTATGCAACAGTCTTTGCCGGTGACGATCAGGTCGGATTCGATCAGGATGCCTACGACATCTGGAAGGACGAGATCGGCCTGCCTGCGACTCGCATCTCTCGTCACAGCCGCAAGGACAACTTCTGGGAGATGGGGGAGGTCGGTCCTTGCGGACCCTGTTCGGAATTGCACTACGACTTCGGATCCGACTTCTGCCGCAAAGGAGGTGAACAGGGGCACGTCTGCGCGGTCAACGGCGATTGCGGTCGGATCGTCGAACTTTGGAACCTCGTCTTTATCCAATACCGCCGCGACGAGAGTGGAATACTGCACTCGCTACCGAACAAACATGTCGATACCGGCGCCGGATTCGAACGCATCTTGAAGGCTCTCGAAGGCGTCCCCTCCAATTACGAGACCTCAATCTTCAAGCCATTGATCGAAGCCGTTGCGCAGATTTCCGGTGTGCCCTATGCGCGGGACAACTCCGGAATTCCTCACCGCGTCATAGCCGACCACATCCGGATGCTGTCGTTTGCCATAGCCGACGGGGTGCTGCCCTCCAACGATGGCCGAGGCTACGTTGTGCGTCGTGTCCTCCGTCGCGCCGCGCGGTATGCGCGGACCTTAGGCCTTGAAGAACCGTTCCTTCGTTCACTGTTGCCGGCGCTGATCGACTCCATGGGCGACGCTTATCCGGAACTAAGCAAGCGGTTTCACCATATAGAAGGGGTGCTCAAGAGTGAGGAAGAGTCCTTCAGCCGGACCTTGGGACGCGGCCTCGAACTCTTCGGGGAGGCGATATCCCGATTGAACTCCGCAAGGATCGGCGCCTTCCCCGGCGATGAAGCCTTCAAACTCTACGACACCTATGGCTTCCCCCTCGACCTGACCGAACTAATGGCGCGCGAACGAGGTCTGACGGTCGATATCGACCGCTTTGACCAGTTGATGGCCGCCCAACGTGATTTGGCACGTGGTGAGCGAAAGTTCGCAGCTTCGTCTGGTGAATGGGAGCCCGGACTCATTACCGAATTCACTGGCTATAAGGACTGGCAGCAATCGGTTGAGGCCCGCATACTTGCTGTTCGACGCGAAGGCGAAGCCGTCGAATTGGTTACAGAACAGACTCCCTTCTACAGCGAGTCGGGTGGACAGATCTCAGATGCCGGATCAGTTGCCATTGACGGGCATCGTGGTCAGGTAGTGGAAGTGAAACGGCTGGGCGCCTTCGTTGTTCATCGGGTCGAAGGCTTCACCGGTTCGCTTCAAGTTGGTGACTCGTTGACCTTGGAAGTCAACACCGATCTTCGCCGCCAAACGCAGTATAACCACACCGGAACACACCTGATCCACAAGGCCCTGCGAAGATTGGTTGGGCCGCATTGCAACCAGGCCGGTTCGCTCGTCGCGCCTGACCGTCTTCGGTTCGACTTTACGCACCACGAAAGGCTAACCGAAGAGCAGATTGCTACCCTCGAAGACGAGGTCAACTCTGCCATCCGGACCGATTACCCGGTCGAGTGGTATGAAGTGCCCTACAAGGAGGCTATCGCCTCCGGCATTACTGCGCTCTTCGGCGAAAAGTATGGCGACATCGTTCGCGTAGTTGATATCGGCGGCAGTCGAGGTTCCGATTCCTATTCCCGTGAACTATGCGGCGGCTGCCATGTCTCCCGCACCGGCGAAATAGGGCTCTTCCGGATCGTCACCGAGGAAGCCGCCTCGGCTGGAGTGCGCCGAATCGTCGCTGTAACTGGCGAGCACGCACTCAACTGGGCGCGCGATGAGCATCGTCAACTCGAAGCCGTCCAGGACATCGTCGGATCGCGCGGCTCAAGCCCGGTCGAGAAGTTGCGGAAGACAATCGCCGAAAAGAAGGCGCTCGAAAAGGATCTGGAGCAACTCCTCGGCTTGTGGGCAGCCGGCGAAGCCGCGCAACTGCTCGCCGCAGCAACTCCCATCGAAGGCGTCGCCGTCGTTCGCAAGCAGTATGACCGGCTCGATGTCGAGCGTCTCAAGATGGTCGGCGATGCAATACGCAGTCAGAACCCCAAAGCCGCAGCACTGCTCGTCAGTGCGGGTGAGAACGGCGCCGGGCAACTGGTCTGTGTCGTAGGCGATGATGCGATCCGGACGACCAGGCTGAAGGCAGGCGAACTTGTCGGTCAGGCGGCGAGATTGGCCGGCGGCGGCGGCGGTGGGCGGCCGCATATGGCAACCGCCGGGACGAAGACGCCGGAACTGCTGGGGGAGGCTGTGAGAGGATTTGAAGGGCTTGCACGGAATGCCCTAATAAACTGAAACCCTGTAAATCTGGAAACTTAAATGCCGCGCTTTGAGTACGCCATTGTGGAAGCCGGCACCCTTAGCGGCTGGAAGATTTCTTATCCCGACCATGATGAGAAGGTGAAATGTGATCTCATGCCGGTTCTTGTCCAACTCGGATCCGCAGGCTGGGAACGGGTGACAATGACCGATGAGGTGGGCGGCTTGCCTCGCCGTCTCTTTTACAAGCGTGCTCACAGCGATAAGGCATTGACGCTCGCCGACCGCCTTTTCTCCCCTGAAGGGCATTGTCACCTCTGGTTGCTGCTCGACCCTGACGCGCAAAGCACGGACGAACTGGCGCGCATCGCCTCAGAGGGTGAGTCTGCTGGAGTATCTGTCATCCTGATCGGCGGCAGTTTCATCGCCCATGACGGCTTCGATGATGCTGTTCGTGCGGTAAAGGCGAAGGTCCACATTCCGGTGCTCCTCTTTCCCGGCAGTTCCCGTCAGATTTCACCTCACGCCGACGGCGTGCTCTTCATGTCGCTCCTGTCGGGACGCAATCCACAGTATTTGATCGGCGAGCAAGTGATGGCCGCGCCGATCATTAAGCGGCTTGGGCTGCCCGTCCTTCCGATGGCTTATTTGCTGATTGAGTCGGGGCGGATGACCTCGGCTGAGTTCGTCTCCGACACCAAGCCGATTCCTCGCGACAAGTCAGGTCTTGCTGCAGCACACGCTATGGCGGCCGAACTCTTCGGCATGCAGGCGGTCTATCTTGAGGCCGGATCCGGCGCCGAACAACCCGTTCCGTCGGAGATGATCCGCGCCGTCGTGCAGAGTGTATCCATTCCCATTATCGTCGGCGGCGGCATCACATCTCCGTCATTGGCGAAAGAAGCCGCTGAAGCCGGCGCAAGCGCCATCGTCATTGGGACGGCGGTGGAGCAAAACGGCTCATCTCTGCTGGGCAGGATTGCAGACGCTATCGCCACCATTCCCAATCCAAAATCCAAAATCCAAAATCCCAAATCTATATGATCCTCGGCGCACACGTCTCTACCGCTGGAGGCGTCAGCAAAGGCACCCTTGAGGCTGCCGAGTTAGGCGTTCCGGCAATCCAGATATTCTCGAAGAACCAGCACCAGTGGAACGCCAAGCCGTTTGAAGATAAGGAATTGGCAAAGTGGTTCGACGGCTTGAAGGCTAACGGCGTGACTCATGCCGTCTCCCATGCCGCATACCTTATAAACCTCTGCGCCCCCGATGCTGATATTCATGCCCGTTCGCTTTCCGCTTTCCTCGACGAACTGGTTCGCGGCGATCAGTTAGGACTCGTCGGTGTCGTCCTTCATCCTGGCTCGCATATGAAAACCGGCGAAGAGAACGGTCTCCAGAAGATTGCCGACTCCCTTAGGCGCATCTTTGACCAGCATCCCGACGGCAAGGCTCTCTGCCTGCTCGAAGTGACCGCCGGACAAGGCAGTCACCTGGGCTATCGCTTCGAACACATTGCCGAACTGCTTCGCCGGGTCAACGCGCCTTCCCGGATGGGCGTCTGTTTAGACACCTGCCATATTCACTCCGCCGGTTACGATTGGACCTCCAGTGACGGCTACGAGCAAGTCTTCACCGAGTTTGACAAAGTCGTTGGGCTGGAACAGATTAAGTGCTTTCACTTGAACGATTCGAAGAAAGCCCTCGGCAGCCGTGTTGACCGCCATGAGCATATCGGCGATGGCACCATAGGCGCTTCCCCATTCAAGCGTCTGCTCGAAGATCGCCGGTTCAGGGACATTCCCGGCTTGCTCGAGACCCCTGGCGAGACCGCCGACTATGCGCGCAACCTCGCGACACTAAAGGCGCTGCTCGATTAGAGTTGCACACTTGCCTTATCGGGCAATCGACCTCGCGGCGCTCCTAACCGGCGCCCGAATACTGATCATCCAGTTGCGGGCGATGGGGGATTCCGTCCTGGCAACGCCGATCATCCGCTTTCTCTATTCAGAGCGCCCCGATCTACGCATCGACATCCTCCTTGAGGCACTTCCGGCATCGGCATTAGGCCACAATCCTCACGTAAACGAAGTCATCATCGCACCATCGCGGGGCAGCGGTCTATCCCGCTACCTGCCGCTCGTCCGGAAACTGCAGTATAACAGGTACGACCTCGTCCTGGATTTCCTCTCCACGCCCGGATCGGCATTACTCACGCGTTTGACGGGCGCTCCACTCCGGGCTGGTTGGGCTTTACCGGGCCGGTTCGGCAGTTACAACCATGCCATTGTTCCTCCGACGACTCTAGAGTACGCCGTTAGGTCCAAGATGCGTTTCTTCAGGAGCCGCAGACTGGATGATGTACCTGAAGATGATATGCTTCCCGTGGTCTATCCCGGAACCGAAGATAGAGAATGGGCAAAAGTACGCCTCCAGAGCCTGCACATTGGCGGGAGATTGACACTTGCACTGGCACCTTTCTGCAAGCGCGAGCATCGTCAGTGGCCTTTGACTTGCTGGACGAGTCTTTGTGATTCGCTGCAACGACGTTATAGGTGCCGGTTCCTACTCTTTGCCGCAGACGCCGAACGTGACTATCTTATAAGTTTGGAGCGGGCGTTAGGCGAATCCGTCAGTTGGGCAGGTTCACCCGATCCGCTAAAGGCTGCAGCGTTGATGCAACATACAACTCTGCTTTTATCCGGTGAAAACGGGCTCTTGCATCTTGGCATTGCGTCCGATATACCGGCGTGGGCCGTCTTCGCGGGTAAAGACGCCCCCGAGCAATGGCTTCCCGGTATTCCATCGCGCTCTCTGGGTGTTGACCTTCGAATTGACCGTAATGAAAAAGCAGGATTAGATATCGCACTCACCTCGGCTATTAAATTCATCGAGCACCATCTTCCCGGTTTGGGCCATTGAGTCGTATATCTGCCGAGCAGACCGCTCTTGCCCTCATCGCGTTTGCGATGCCGATCTCGATCGCTGCAGCAAACCTTGCGCTCGGGTTTGGGCTGCTTCTTGCGTTGTGGCGGATAGTCGAAGTTGATCCCGGCAGAAGCCGATTGGGGGGACTATTCGGGATTATGCTCCTCATCTTCTTGGTAGTCCACTTTACTGCTATGCTTCTGTCGAACTACCCGGTTCATTTAAAGCACTGGTTTGAAAAGCGCTGGGTGCTTGCCGCATTCGTCGTCCCGGTAGTTCTTATTCGTGATCAACTTTCCGGGGAGCGCGCGCTCTATTTGGTCATGATCGGCGGACTACTGGCAGCGATTCTGGCACTTGTCCAGAATGCTTTCGGTTGGGATCCCGTGCGGGATCAGTTCATGGAGTATCACGGTGGCGGAAGCATGGCCATAGGCCCTTTCAATCATCACCTGACCTATGGGGGCGCGGCGATGATTGTTGCCCTGCTGGCGCTTGCTCGGTTCCCGTTCGGCGGGAGTCGGGTCGATCTTCTGCGCGCCTTTTTTGCCATCATCTTATCTGCCCTGGGACTATATGTCAGTTTTGCGCGCAGCGCGTTGGTCGGCTTCGGAGTTGGTGCACTTGGCTTCGTCCTGCTTGCACCACGAAAGTTGCGTTATTGGGCATTGGGTGCACTGGTCACCGGCGGAGCGGCACTCCTCGCTCTTGTTCCCGGAATGCTTACTCGTTTCACCTATATCTTTCAAGGCGAAGGCGTCGGTGAAGGCCCTCGATTGGCACTCGTTAGATCGTCCCTCCGCATTATCAGGGAATATCCGCTTCTTGGCGTCGGTGCCGGCAATTGGCGCGAAGCGTTCTTCCAGTATGGCGCTTCTGGACGCTATCCGAGCATTGCCCATCCGCACAGCGATCTCCTCTCGATTGCTGTCGATGGCGGACTGATTTCGCTAACGTTATTCATTGCCGTTTGGGTCATCTTCTTCGCCCGGATGATTCGCTGGCGACCGGATGATAACCTCGCCGGTGAATCCCATTCAGGAGAGTCTATAGTCCGCAAGAGCGCATTAATGGTCGTGCCTGCAATCTTCACCGCCGGGCTTTTTCAAAACTACTTAACCGACGCTGAAGTTGCCAACATACTCTGGTTTGTCGTCGGGACGGCGCTGGCAGTCGAATCGTCAAGCCGGGCTCCAGTCCGTGGCTGATCTTTCGGTAGCGATGATCGCATTCAACGAAGCCGCTCATCTCCCGCGCTCACTTGGCAGTGTCTGCTGGGCCGATCAACTTGTCCTAATCGATAGTTCTTCGACCGATACCACAGCCGAAGTCGGTTCAGCGCTCGGCGCCGAAGTTGAGACGCTTCCCAATCATCCCAACCTCAACCTGAACAAGAATGCCGCCATAGACCGCTGTCGATGCGAGTGGATATTGGTGCTCGACGCAGATGAAGTTGTTTCCGACGAACTTGCTGGTGAGATCCGCAGAGTCATTTCGCATCCCAATGCTGTCGGCTACTGCCTTCCACGACGCAACCATGTTATGGGCCGCGCTCTTAGATTCGGAAGTCAATATCCCGATTGGCAATTGCGCCTATTCCGGCGCAACAAAGGGCGATTTCCCGCGGATCACATCCATGAGACGATCAAAATTGAAGGCCGAGTAGGTCGGCTGGAAAATCCCCTTTATCATTATCCCTATGTTTCCGTTGAGGCACTCTCACGCAAGGGACTTAGGGATGCCGCTTTCGAAGCCCGTCACTTGTTTTCGAAAGGCCGCCGAGCGTCGCTGCTCAAGTTCTATTACCAGTGCTCCCTCAAAGCCAATCTCCGCTTCTTCCGACGCTACATCCTGAAAGGCGGCTTTCTCGACGGCGTTCCCGGTCTGATGATGGCTTCGTTCGATGCCTGGAATACGGTTCTTAGATGGTTACTGCTCTGGGAAATGGAGCAGGTTGACAACTCTATGAAGCCACCGAGTTCTCAATGACCACCTCACGAGATGTCAGCCGGACGCCGCTCCTCGAGCAGTTTTCCGCTATTAAGAAGAAGTTCCCTGATTCGATCCTCTTCTATCGAATGGGCGACTTTTATGAGATGTTTTATGACGACGCAGTGATTGGATCGGAAATCCTCGGCATTCGCCTTACCTCTCGCGCCCATGGCAAAGGTGTCAATGTGCCCCTGGCCGGATTTCCCTACCATCAACTTGATACCTATCTCACCCGAATGGTCGATGCCGGCCGGCGGGTGGTCATCGTCGAACAAGTTGAAGATCCCAAGAAAGCCAAGGGCCTTGTCAAGCGCGATGTCGTCCGTGTCGTTACCGCAGGGACGAATCCTGCGCTGCTTGAAGACGGAGATCTTGCACCAGCCCGCATAGCCGCGATGATTCACCAGGGAGACACATACGGCTATGCCTGGGCTGAACTCGCCGGCAGCAGCATTTCGGCCGGGACTTTTACCTTGCCGGAACTGCATCGCCTTGCGTTGCGTCTGGAGCCGGTTGAACTGATCATCCCCGCCTCCACCACCGAACTCGGCCCGGCACCGGAAAAGAACCGCACCGGTCAATCCGTTAGCCGGCTGGAAGACTGGATTTGGGAAGATGAGTTCGCTCGCCGAACACTTACCGGTCACTTCGATACCGTTAACCTCAAAGGCTTCGGTCTTGAAGGTGAACCCGCCGCGCTGGCTGCTGCAGGCGCTTTGCTTTACTACCTTAAACAGAACCTGCGCGCCGATCCGTCGCATATCACACGCCTTGTTCGTGCTGATGTTGGGCACAACCTTTTGATCGAGACCTCTACCCGACGAAACCTCGAACTGACACACTCGCTCTCCGGCAATCCCCGGGCAACACTCATCTCGGTTATCGACCGCACCGTTACCCCCTCCGGTCGAAGGCTACTTTTCAGCCGTCTCCTCGAACCCCTCGCCGATATAAACTTGATCGACGAGCGACTCGATGCGGTTGGAGAAATCACCCGACGCGAACGCGAGCGGGAATCTGTTCGTCAATTGCTTAAACGGTCTGGCGACATCCAGCGCATGCTGGCCCGACTTGCGACCGCACGAGGATCGCCCCGCGATCTCACAGCGCTTGCCGCCACTCTTGAGATGCTGCCAGTTCTTCAGCAGTTAACTACTGCCTTTCGCAGCGAGTTGATCCGCGCCTGGGCGGGACGTATCTCCGTATGCGCTGATATTGCATCGTTAATACGAAATGCAATCACCGACGAACCGCCGCTGCTCGCTTCCGAAGGCGGAGTTATCCGCGACGGCTATGACCGTCAAATCGACGACCTCCGGAGCGTCGAAACCAGTGGCAAGTCATTTCTCGAAGACCTTGAGAGCCGAGAGCGCAAAGCAACCGGTATCCCGAATCTTCGCGTCGGTTTCAATCGCGTCTTCGGTTACTATATCGAAATCACCCGTTCGCATCAAGGTAAGGTTCCGAGCCGCTACGAACGGCGCCAAACGCTGACCGGCGCCGAACGCTACACCCTCCCCGAATTGAAGGATTACGAAGAGAAAATCCTCACTGCGACCGACCAGATTCGGGAACGAGAAATCGAACTCTACGGAGTCATTGTATCCCGGGTTTTGGAGAGCGCTGCTACGCTGCAAGAGAATGCCGCCGCGCTTGCTGAATTCGACTTCCTTACCTCGCTCGCTCAACTTGCCATGGATGAGCGCTTTCATCGACCGACTCTTACAGACGATGACACGCTTGAGATCGTCGAAGGACGTCATCCGGTCGTTGACCGACTCCTGCCGGCAGGTGAGACTTTTATCCCCAATGACACCTCGTTGGGCGGCAATGGACCGCGAATCGCCATTGTGACTGGTCCCAATATGGCCGGTAAGTCAACGTATCTGCGCCAGACCGGGATCATTGTTATTCTGGCTCAAATGGGCTCTTTCATCCCCGCGAAGTCAGCCCGGATCGGAGTCGTAGATCGCCTCTTCACCCGCATCGGCGCACTCGACAACCTTGCCGGTGGTGAATCGACCTTCCTTGTAGAAATGCAAGAGACAGCTGCAATACTCAACAATGCTACATCCCGTTCACTGGTTCTATTCGATGAAGTGGGAAGGGGGACTTCGACCTTTGACGGACTCTCCATCGCCTGGTCGATTATCGAGTATCTGCACGAAACGCCGCGCCTACGCCCGCGAACCCTCTTTGCAACACACTTTCACGAGTTGATCGATCTGGAGAACTATCTTCCCGGCGTCGTCAACCTTAACGTTGCAGTGCGCGAATATGGCGATAAAGTCGTGTTCATGCGAAAGATCGTCCCCGGCGGCAGCGATCACAGTTTCGGGATTCATGTCGCAAGAATGGCCGGTATCCCGCGCGAGGTCATCGAACGCGCCCAGGATGTCCTCGCCAATCTCGAAGCAAATGACCTGAGTCCCACCGTTTCGGTGTCGCCCGATGCCGGAAATGGACGTGTAGATCGTAATACCATTGAGAGCAAGTCTGGAACGAAGCGCCTCCCGGCACGGCACACGGCACAACTCTCGTTCTTCGATCCGTTGGAGCGAAAATTGCGCGAGCGCTTGGAGTCACTTGAGCCGGAGCATCTCTCACCGCTCGAGGCGCATCGGCTGCTGATTGAACTAAAGCAAAGTCTGACGACCAATGACTGATCTCCAGATGCAAGGGGAATGTCGCTCGAGCAATAAGCAATCGATTGTTGCCAAGCCTGCCCAGTGCTCATTAGTCATTGATCATTAGTCATTAACAACTATATTCTTCCCTTGGATCATGTCATCCGAATTTGACGTAACCCTCTATTACATAGCCTTTACGGCTTACTTCGGCGGGTTCGCCTCCTTCAGTTTAAATGCCGCGCTGAAGGGAGCCTTCTGGCATCGTACCGGTGCCGCCCTGATGACCTTCGGGCTGTTGCCGCACACTGCAGCCTTCATCGCCCGCTGGCAGTTGACCGGTCATGTGCCGCTCTCCAACATGTATGAATACATGTCGGCGATGTCGTGGATGGCGGTCCTGACGCTTCTATACGTCTATCGTCGTTATGGCCGCCCCGAGATCGGCACTTTCATTTCGCCTGTCGTCTTCATGCTGATGGTAGCGGGAGCGCTCCTTCCCAAGGAGGCTTCGCAGTCGCTTATGCCTGCTTTGCGAAGTGTCTGGCTAATTATACACGTCGCGCTTGCGGCTCTCGGCGCCGGTTGCTTTCTGGTTTCTTTTGCCGGCAGTTCGATCTATCTCCTGACACGCTATCAGCCACTTGCGAAGAAGCGTGGAGATGCAAAGCCAGATGCTTCGCTAATTTGGAAATTTCTCCTTCTGGGGCCGCTGGCAATCGCACTCGTTGCATCGCTGGTTGGTCTCAAACCTCCGACACCGTCATCGTCATTCGGTCCGGCAGGCGATGCTGTCAACCTCGGTGGCTTTTTCATCTTGACAGGGATGGCATTCCTGCTGGGAACGGCAGTCACGCCGTTTCTATGGCGTCGGCGCAGGGCAGGCGACTCGAGCGGTCTTGGGGGCTGGCTATTCATTGGGCTGTTGACTTGTTTTCTGACCGGTGCGCTTGCCGAGGGGTTGTTGCTAAAAGCCGATTGGCTGCAGTTGACGCATCAACTGCCAACAGCATCCGGCGAATCGGCCAAGTCCGCCTGGCTCATCTTCGAGTTCATCGGCATTGCCTACTTGTTAGGCGCTCTTCTATCTGCCCCAATACTCTCAATTCTATCCCGCGTCAATCGTGATGAGAACCGCAGGCAGATCCTAACACTTGACCTTCTTGACGAGATAGGCTACAAAGCCGCTTCGCTCGGCTACCCACTATACACCGTCGGTGCTCTATTTGCCGGTGCTATCTGGGCTGAGCAGGCCTGGGGACAGTTCTGGAGTTGGGATCCCAAGGAGGTCGGCTCCCTTATTACCTGGCTCTTCTATTCAGGCTACCTTCACGCCCGCTACCAGCACGGCTGGACCGGTTCCCGTGCCGCGATCCTCTCGGTTATTGGATTCCTGATAGTCCTCCTATCTTTCTTCGGCAACTACTTTTTCGGCGGGCTGCACGCTTATGCGTAGCAGTTCGATAGTGCCGGAGTGCAGACGTAAGCGGGCAAGTTCTTCTTGCTCTCTTGTTCACTTGTTCACCTGTCTGCTCCTCGGACTAGTATTCGCATCGGCGCTCACTTATCCAGCCCATGCCCAGTCGTTTGGAAAGAACAAGGTGCAATACACCTACTTCGACTGGGAGTACTTAACCACTGAACATTTCGACATCTACTCCAGTCAAGGCGGTCGGGGTATTGCCGACTTCGCCGCGGAGGTTGCCGAGGAAGCCTATGGCAAACTGGCGCAAAAGTTTCGCTACCCGGCGTCCGGTTTCGGCCCCATCACTCTGATCACCTACAAGTCTCATAACGACTTCGTCCAGACCAATGTAACCGCCGAGCATCAGGAAGAAGGCGTCGGCGGTTTCACCGAGTTCTTGCGGACGAGAGTCGTTGTTCCTTTCGAGGGCGACCACGAGAAGTTCCGGCACGTCATCCACCACGAACTGACTCATGCGATGATGCTTAACCTCTTATTCGGGCAGGGGTTCGGCGCAATCATTTCAGGTGTTTCTCAAGCCCGGCTGCCGTTGTGGTTCACTGAGGGTCTGGCGGAGTATCAATCCCGCGGCGGGCTCGATCTCGAGACCGAAATGTTCCTGCGCGATGCCGTCGTCAATGACAACCTGCCGGAGATCGACGATCTTGACCATTACGGCTACCTCGGTGTCTATAAATGCGGTCAGTCGATCCTCTATTTCATCGCCTGGCGTTACGGCGACGAGAAGATCGGTGAAATCCTCCATCAAGTCAAAGGATTGCGCGATTTCGAGCGCGCCTTGAAGGCCGCCATCGGATTGAACGAAGAAGAACTCTCGAAGAAATGGCGGCGCTGGTTGAAGGAACGTTACTGGCCCCAGGTCGCCGGAACCGACCCGCCCGATCGCAACGCTCATCAGTTGACCGATCACCGCAAGGAAAATTGCTACATAAACAACAGCCCGGCATTGTCGCCGGACGGCGAATACCTGGCTTTCCTCTCAGATCGTTCCGACTTCTTCGACGTCTATCTGATGCGGACGATCGACGGCAAAGTTCTCAAGCGACTGGTGCGTGGTCAACGCACCGGTCAATTCGAGGAACTTCATTGGCTCCGTCCCGGCATCACCTGGTCACCCGATGGTAAGAGGATCGCATTAGCCGCAAAAGCCGGCAAGCGCGACGCGATCTACCTCGTAGATGTCCAGCGCAGCCGGGTCGTCAGGCGCTTCACGTTTGAGTCCGACGGTATCTTCAGTCCCTCTTGGTCTCCAGATGGGGAGTGGATCGCCTTCGTGCGGGTTCTGAATGGCCAGAGCGACATCGCCCTTGTTGAAGTCGCCAACGGACGCCTTGAACTTGTCACCGATGACCTCTTCGATGACGACGATCCTGCCTGGTCGCAAGATGGGGAGCGCATCTTCTTTACCTCCAATCGGGAGTCGGATGTTGCATCGGCGCCGCCCTCCCTGATCAATCGCAACATAAGGATTTTCGAAGTTTACGAGTATTCGAGAAGCGACAGCCTTCTGCAAAAATTGACCTCGGACAGCGCAGTGGCAAGGACTCCGCTATGGACTTCGGATCCGGACAGGCTGCTCTACGTCAGCGATGTTAGCGGAGCCTTCAACATCTATCTGCTCGACCGGAAAACCGGTGAACGCCATGCCATCACCAATCTTGTAACCGGCAGTTTTCAGCCGACAGTCTCGCGACAAGCCGGATCGCTCGCCTTCGCCTCCTACTATGACAACGGCTATGACATCTTTCTTGCCAACGATCCCTTTTCACCCGAATCGCACTTGAAGACGGCGAAATTACCAGCCGCCGAAGGCATACGCAATGCCCGGCTTAAGGACGCTGACATCGCCGGAACCCCGACCGACTATTCGCACTTTGTATTCGATCGCCTCTTGAAGGATAGTGACACTGCTTTCACATCAACCAAAACACCCGATTCTACCAAAATCGCTCACCGCTCGCGCACCGAGGGCGGAAAATGGCCAAGCCACGACTATAGGGTGCAACTATCACCCGACTTGGTCTTCGTCTCAGCCTCTTACAGCCCTTACTTCCGGGCTCAAGGATCCGGGACGCTGCTCTTCTCAGACGTTCTCGGAAACCACCAACTCTATCTGGCTGTCGATCTCAACCGCTCGACCGAAAACTCAAACTTCTTCTCGATGTATCGTTATCTGGCGCGACGAGTCGATCTCGGCTTTGGCGGCTACCATTTTGCCTATCCATTCGATTATGGACGGCTAAGGGACCGTAATTTCGGGTTCTTCGCCGCATCGTCCTATCCGTTCAGTCGCTTCAACCGGGCCGAATTGAGTGCCGAGTATATGGTCGTGGAGCGGTCGGTTTGGGATGGGGAGGACTACCGCCCAAGGTCGCGGCTGACGACCCTTGCGCCGCATCTCGGCATCGTCCACGATACGGGAGTCTGGCACAGTTCGGTCGAGCCGGGCAACGGCTCGCGCTGGCGCCTGGATGGAATCTGGAGTCCAAAGATAGGGAGTGGGCTGGGCGTCGCGTTCCGGACGGGAACCGCTGACTGGCGGTCTTACTTTAAGATCAGGAAGGACTATTCACTGGGCTTAAGGTTCAGCGCCGGTCTATCCGAAGGAGAGAACCCGATGCGGTTTTTTCTTGGCGGGGTGAGCAACTGGATCAATCCCCGCTATGACAATCCTGAAAACGGTATCCTGATAGACAAACTGAACGACATCTACTATTCCAGTTTCGTTGGGCCGCTGCGGGGGGTTGGCTACTACAATCGGACTGGTACTCGTTATTTTGTTAATAACATAGAGTTCCGCTTTCCGTTCATTAGGCACCTAATGTTCGGTTTCCCTTTGCCTGCCTACTTTAGGGACATTAGGGGAGCGCTTTTCACCGATTGGGGATCTGCATGGCTGAATGGAAGAATAAAGGACTGGAATGCTCGGCAGAGGGGCAATTCATACCACGATGGCTATTTGCCTTACAAGACTACCTTCGGCTTTGGCTTCGGCATCCGGATCGATCTCGGTATCTTCCCGCTCCAGTGGGATGTCGCCTGGTCGCCGCATAACAAGGGTAGCGAGATGCGGCCCCAATATTACTTCTCCATCAACACCGGCTTCTAATGCAGAAGTCACATATCGAGGTGAATTGACTTGGCTGATAAACATCACAAGCCGCGGCACTTTCTACCGCCGCTTCATATCAGCCGCACCCAGGTGGCGCTCTACGCCATCGGCGCGGTGCTCCTGATCCTGGGCTATCTCCTAATGTCGATAGGTCCGTGGGATAATCCGCTATCCCGAACCGTAGCCCCACTCATGCTCTTGGTTGTCTATCTGCTCGTCTTCCCTGCGGCGATCCTCTGGGAGGCGCGGCGGCGGAAGCTAAAGTCGGATAGGGAAGGGTAGGAGGTTCCGTTCTCCTCCAGATGTGAGAATCGAAGCGAGACGCATGTTCGATCCTTCAATCCGGGAGTCATCAATTGGAAGCATCTTGGGGCGATTAGCTCAGCCGGTCCAGAGCGCCTGCCTTACACGCAGGAGGTCGTCGGTTCGATCCCGGCATCGCCCACCATTACTCCTGTCATATTGAACGCGTAGGGTCGGATTCCGATCCGGCCAATGACTCGCGTAGCGTT
>Ga0194120_10006821_pt1 | contig 15946 bp, 9 predicted proteins | sample TA2MahCa65mmetaG_FD_148642 | JGI IMG/M metagenome (GOLD analysis project Ga0194120, IMG submission 148642) | Freshwater microbial communities from Lake Tanganyika, Tanzania - TA2015019 Mahale Deep Cast 65m | ecosystem: Environmental > Aquatic > Freshwater > Lake | place: Tanzania: Lake...
CCAGGCCGCCGTGCAGGCCGCCGTCGCCGCCAAGGCGCCCGCCGCCGCGGGGACGGCCGGCGTGGCCGTCAAGGGCCTGCAGTTCGTGCAGATCTTCGGCAAGGGCGGCTTCGGCCAGGGTGAATTCTCCCAGACCCGCGGCATCGCGTTCGATCAGCAGGGCCGCCTGTACGTCGCCGACACCGAGAACGGCAGGGTGCAGATCTTCGACACCACGGGCGGGTTCCTCGGGCAGATCAAGGCGCAGCCCAACCAGGAGTGCTTCCGCTTCCCGCGATCGCTCGCCATCAGCCCGCAAGGCATCGTCTACGTCACCGACGACCTGGACCACCGGATCTACAAGTTCGACACGCAGGGCAAGCCCCTGGGCGTCTGGAAGCGCGGGCGTACCGCCGAGGATCAGCCCGCCATCCCCGGCCGCATCCTGGTCGCGCCAAACGGCTTCCTGTTCCTTTCCGAGCCCAACAACCGGCGGGTCCTCGTTTTCGACGCCAACGAGAAGCAGGTGGGGACCATCTCGGAGGGCCTCTCCGCGCCCTCGGGTCTGGCCCTCGATGGTGACGGCAAGCTCTACGTGATGGACTCGGCCAACGCGGTCGTCAACGTGTACGACAAGGCCGGCAAGCTACAGCAGACCTTCGGGCAGAAGGGGACGGGCCCCGGCGAATTCAGCGTGCCGCGCGACGTCGCGGTCGATCGCTTCGGCTTCATCTTCGTCGCCGACACCCTCAACCACCGGGTGCAGATCTTCGACAACGCCGGCACCCACCTGGTCTCACTGGGCCACAAGGGCACCAAGCCGAGCGAGTTCAACGGGCCCGAGGGCCTCCTCATCGGCCCGGACGACAGGCTGTACGTCGCCGACCGCGGCAATGGCCGGGTCCAGGCCTTCAATATTGAGCGGGCGTAGGCCACCCGTTAAATCGGCTTCAAACTAAGCAATCCCCCCTGAGTACAGGGGATAAAGCCTTGGGAGGAGTGGTCTGGAATGCCGGAACCGTTGATCACGGGGGCCAGCAGGCCCCAGACGTATCGGCCCGCCCCGACGCAGCCGCTGGATCCGGCTGCGGTCGAGCGCGCGACGACTTCGCTGGCCGCTTCCGGCCAGGCCAAGACTACCGCCCTCGAACCCGTCGCGGCCGACGAGAAGCAGCTTCCCGGCTTGCTGGGAGCGGTTCAGTCCTTCGTGCGCAACCTCTTCGGGGGCGGGCAGCCCGAACCCGCCCCGGCGCCGGCCATCTTCGCGACCTCCGACTCGGGCACGTCCTCGCTGGAACTCTCCGCAGCCGCCCAGGCGGGCCTCCCCGACGCCGATCCGCCCGGCACCAAGAACTTTGGCCTGGTAGGAATGACCGCCGACATCGTGGCCCCCGCGGCCCCGGTCGTGAACCCCAATCCCGGCAGCGGCGCCATGCGGAGCTGGGGAATGGTGACGATGGACGGCGTGCCGCCGGCGCCGACCCAGAGCGAAACTCCGGCTTCCGGGGTCATGCGCAGCTGGGGAATGGTGGCGCTCGGTAGCGACACCAAGCCCGCTCCGCGGGTCGAAGAGCCGACGCCCACCGTGTTCCGCAGCTGGGGCATGGTCGGCATGAAGGACGACACGCCGGCCGTCGTGACGCCTCCCAGGCCTCCGGCGCCGCAGCCGCCCGCCCCGGAACCCCCGGCGCCCAAGCCGCCGGCGCCGCAACCGCCGGCTCCCCAGCCACCGACCAACCAGCCGCCGGCCCCGCAGCCGCCGGCGGGCCCGCCATCCCTGTCCACGCCGCCGCTCACGAAGCCCGGCGAAGCGTTGACGAAAGACCAGAAGGCCCGCCTCATCGCTCAGATCAAGGCCGTCGCGGGCGACGACGTGGACAAGCTCATCGACAAGCTGGACGCGCAGGGAAAGCTGGATATCAAGGCGGCGACTGGACGGACGGTGCTCGAAGCGCTGGCCGACATCTCGAAGATCCGCCTCAACGACACGTCCGTCTCGCTGGGTTACTCCCCGAAATCGGTCCTCGAGCAGACGGTGCGGGACATCGCGGATCCCCTGTCGATCAAGCAGGAAGGCGAGAACGACTGCGTCTGGACCAACCTGCGGATGGCGATGTCCAAGGATCAGCCGGGCGACTACGCCGAACTGGCGCTTGCTCTCTACCGGGACTCCGAGGCCGCCTTGCCCGGCGGCGGCGTGGTGAAGCTCGAAGACGCGCTCAAGCCGTTCGACCTCGGCGGGAGCGTCGGCAAGGTCTGGTACCAGGACGGCGAACTCTGGCTGCAGTACAAGGGCTTCCCGGCCATGTCGGCCGAGAAGTTCGTCGGCGAGTTCCTCAACAACCGCGAATGGATCGACCGGATGCTGGAGAAGAATTCGGTCTTCAACAACCCGTTCGTCCGCTCGCTGATCGACGAAGTGCGCAACAAGTGGAACGAGGGCAAGCGCCAGGAAGTGCTGGAGATGATCGCGCCCTTCGTGCAGATGTACATCTCCATGAAGCCGGACGATCCCAGGCTCAGCGGGCTCAAGTACGCCGTCGAGAATTTCCGCTCGCTTTTCCAGCCGGCGACCCAGGCCGGCGAGGCCGTGCCCAAGGGCCTGCCCATGGGCCGCGTCGACGAGTTCTACCCCGGCCTCAAGGGTTACTACATCGACGACAACGTCCTGGATTACGTCGAACAGGCCGCATCGCGCGGCGCGCAGGTGCCGATGGTCTTCACCACCGATGACGGCACGGGCTTGCACATGGCGACGGTCATGGGCAGTTTCGTCAACGGCGACATCATCGTATACGACCCGGTCAACGGCGCGCGCACCATGCCCAGGGATGTCCTGCGGCAACGGGCGGCCGGGGCATTCCTGCCACCCGCCCTCGGCGTCGGCCTCTCCGAGATTCCCGACTCCGACACGCGGCCGGTGGGCGGCGGCCGGTTCTCCTGGGGCGGCGGCCGCGGCTGATTCGGCAATTCCGGGTGGGTCTGTCGCGGGCTGAGCCCGGGGTTCCGTCCCGCTGAGCTATCATTGGGGCGCGAATGGACACCCGTAAACCAGTCACCGTGCCCGCATTGCGCCGCATGAAAGCGGAGCGGCGGCCGATCGTGGCCGTCACGGCCTACGATTACGCTTCCGCGGTCGCGGTGGATCAGGCCGGGGTGGACCTCATCCTGGTGGGCGACAGCCTCGGGACGGTCATCCTGGGCCATCGCGACACGCTCGCCGTGACCCTCGACGAGATGCTCCACCACACGCGAGCCGTGACGCGCGGCGCCCGCCACGCCCTGGTCGTGGGCGACATGCCCTTCATGAGCTATCCCGATCCGGCCGAGGCGGTGCGCAGCGGCGGGCGCTTCTTCAAGGAGACCGGCGTTGCGGCCGTCAAGCTCGAGGGCGGCGGACCTGTGCAGGTCGCGTGCGTCAAGGCCCTCGTGGAGCAGGGGATGCCCGTCGTGGCGCACCTGGGGTTCACGCCCCAGCGCATCCACGAATTCGGCGGCTACCGCGTCCAGGGCCGCACCGACGAAGCGGCCGACCGGATGGTGCACGAAGCCGGCTTGCTCGAGGAGGCCGGGGCGGCGGCACTGGTTCTCGAACTCGTGCCGCCGGCGCTCGCGCAGCGCATCACCGCCGACCTGGGCATTCCCACCATCGGCATCGGCGCCGGTCCGCATTGCGACGGGCAAATCCAGGTGTTTCACGACCTGGTCGGCCTCTTCACCGACCACGTGCCCAAACATGCGGCGCGCTACGCGTCGCTGCACGCCGAGATCAAGCTGGCCGTGGAACGCTATGGCGCCGATGTACGGGCAGGTACCTTTGACACCGCCAGTTCGCCAGCCTAGGATCCGAAGGGAAAGTGGAAGGTTTTCCGACGGGAAAGGTCTGTAGGTCGCCGACTTGACGCTGGTAAAGGAACCGGTCCGCATCTCGCCGCTCGCCGCGGCCCGCGAGCAACTCGCCAAGTGCGCGGACATCCTCGGAATCGACGCCGGATTGCGCGAGCGCCTCGCCTATCCCGATCGCGTCATCCAGACCCACAGCCCGGTGCGGATGGACGATGGCCGAATCAGGATGTTCCCGGGCTACCGCGTCCAGCACAACAACGCCCTGGGGCCTTACAAGGGCGGCCTCCGCTTCCATCCGCAGGTCGATCTCGACGAGGTCACCGCCCTGGCGATGCTCATGACCTGGAAGTGCGCCCTGGTGGGCCTGCCGTTCGGCGGCGCCAAGGGCGGCATCACGGTCGATCCCCGCAAGCTGTCGCTGCGCGAGCTGGAGAGCCTCACGCGGCGCTTCACCTCGGACATGGTCACGGTCTTCGACCCCAAGAAGGACATCCCGGCGCCCGACATGCAGACGGGTCCGCGTGAAATGGCGTGGATCATGGACACCTGGAGCGTCAACATGGGCTATGCGGCGCCCGGTGTCGTGACCGGCAAGCCCATCGCCATCGGCGGTTCTCTCGGCCGCGTCGAGGCGACCGGCCGCGGCGTCGTGATCGTCCTGCTGGAATTGCTGCGCTTCAAGGGGGTGCCTCACAAGGGCGCCAGGATGGCCGTCCAGGGGTTCGGCAACGTGGGGTCCACCGCGGCCCTGCTCGCGCACCAGTCCGGCTTCAAGGTCGTGGCCGCGAGCGACCAGTACGGCGGCTTCTACAATCCGGACGGCCTGGACATCCCGGGCATGGTCAAGTTCACCCAGGCGCACGGCTCGCTCCAGGGCTATGACGGCGATGCCGACCCGATGGACAACGAGGCCCTGCTGGTCTGCGATTGCGATATCCTCATCCCGGCGGCCCTGGAAAACCAGATCACCCAGGAAAACGCCGAGCGCATCAAGGCGGCCTACATCGTCGAGGCGGCCAACGCGCCCACCACGCCGGCCGGCGAGGCGATCCTCGAGCGCAAGGACGTGATCATCGTGCCCGACATCCTGGCCAACGCGGGCGGCGTGGTCGTGAGCTACTTCGAGTGGGTGCAGGGCCTGTCCGAGCTCTTCTGGACCGAGGACGAAGTCAATCAGCGCCTGCGGGAAATCCTGGAGCGCGCCTTCGACAGCGTCGCCAACCTGGTGACCACTCGGGACCTTTCATTCCGGATGGGCGCCTATAGCCTCGGCGTCGGTCGCGTGACCGAAGCCCTGCGCCTCCGCGGCCTGTATCCCTGACGTGAAGACCGTCGCCTGGGCCGAAGGGGCGGTCGAACTCATCGACCAGACCCGGTTGCCCCACGAACTCGTCGTGCTGCAGCTTCGGCAGTCGGACCAGGTCGCGCGCGCCATCGCCACGATGCAGGTGCGTGGCGCACCGGCCATCGGCGTCGCGGCCGCGATGGGCCTCGCGCTGGCGGCCGGCGAGATCGCGGCCGCCGACGGCGCCGAACTGGTGGACAGGCTGGAAGAGCGGGCCCGGGAGTTCAAGGCCCTGCGGCCTACCGCGGTCAACCTGGCCTGGGCCCTGGATCGCATCCTGGCGGCGGCCCGGGATCGCAAGCACCTCGCGCCGGCCGATCTCGCGCGCTACCTGCAACTCGAGGCGCAGGTGATGGCCACCGAGGACGTGGAGATCAACCGCGCCATGGGGCGAAACGCCGTCTCGCTCTTTCCGGACGCCGGAGACGTCCTGACCATCTGCAACACCGGCTCGCTCGCGACGGTCGAGTACGGCACCGCCCTGGGCTGCATCCGGGCGGCCGTCGAAGCCGGCAAGCGGCTGCACGTGTGGGTCTGCGAAACCAGGCCCCGGCTCCAGGGAGCCCGCCTCAACGCCTGGGAACTCCTGCGCGACGAGATCCCGTTCACCGTCATCACCGACGGCATGGCGGCGCACATGATGGCGCGGGGCCGCGTGGACATGGTCGTCGCCGGCGCGGATCGCATCGCGGCCAACGGCGATACCGCCAACAAGATCGGCACCTATTCGCTGGCCGTCCTGGCGCACTTCCACAAGATCCCGTTCTACATCGCGGCGCCGGTCTCCACGTTCGATCCGCACCTGCCGACCGGGGCCGCCATCCCCATCGAGGAACGCGATATCGAGGAAGTCACGCACATCGGCGGACAGCGCGTGATGCCGGAGGGTGTGGTGGTGGCCAATCCCTCGTTCGACGTGACGCCCGCCCAGTTGATCCGGCGCATCGTCTGCGAACGCGCCGTCCTGCAGGCGCCGTACGACAAGGCCATCGCGGGCCTGTTCGCCCAGGCGCAAGCTCGCTAGATCCTCGACCCAGCGAGACCGGATTCCGTGATCGTCTCTCGCAAGTTCGCCGTTCCTGGTCTGCCGAGGCCCCATCTGCCTCGCGAGCGCCTCCTGGAGAAGCTCGCTGGCGGGCGCGGACTGGGTTGCCGGGCCACGTTGCTGCTCGGCGGCCCCGGCACGGGCAAGACGACGCTCCTGAGCCACTACGCCAACCGGATGTCCGGAAAATTGCCCGTGGCCTGGTTCAACCTCGGGCCCGCGGAGAGCGATCCGGTCGTCCTGTTTCAAAACCTCTTCGCCTGCTTGCAGCTAGCAGCCCCAGACCTGGCCGAACGGCCCCTGGAAATAGTGGCCGGGCTTGGCGAAGCCGGTGCTGGCAAAGCGGTCGCCTTGCTTTGCGACCTTCTGTCCCAGTTCATCGGCGAGGCGGGAGCACTCGTCATTCTCGACGGTACCCACAATCTCGCGACATGCGAGGCCACGCTCGAAATGCTGGACGCCCTGATCCACTACTTGCCCGATGGTGCCCAGCTGGTCCTCTCGGGGCGCAGCCTGCCGCCCTTGAAGCTGGCCAGGCTCGACCTCCTCGGAGGCATCACCCGGATCGACGGCGCGGAGCTCGGTTTCACCGGCGAGGAGACCTACTCCCTGCTCCGCCTCGCGGCGCCCGACTCTGGCGAAGCCGAAGCTCGCGCCACTGCCGATCGTATCGCGTCGCGTACCGGAGGCTGGGCCTCCGGCGTGGGCTACGCCGTGCCAACCGGGGCGGGGGCGGCAGCCCTCGATGCACCGGGGCCCGTCTACGACTTCATCGACGAGGAGATCCTTTCCGGGCTGGACGCGCCTGTCCTCGAAAAGTTGCTCGCGGCGTCCTTTCTCGAGTCGCTCGACGAGCGGGCCATCGTCCGGCTGTTCGGCTCCGGCAGCGCGGAGTTCTTCGAAGCGCTCGCAAAGGGCAAGGGTCTCGGTTCGGGGAGCGAAGGCAATTTTTCGCTCCAACCTCTTGTTCGCGAGGCCCTGCAGCGACACGCCCTGACGCGGCTGGCGCGGGAGAGCCGGGTCGCCATGTTTCGGCGACTGGCGGAGACCGCGGGTGATGTGGCGGATGGGATCGCCTTCTACCTCCATGCGGACGAGTGGGCGCGGGCGGAAGCGCATCTGCTCGGTGCCCTGCCCGCCATGCTCGAGACGGGCCGGAAGGCCACGGTGCGCACATGGATCGATCGGTTCCCCCGGCCCTGGCTGGAGCGCTCCGCGCGACTGCTGTACGTCCTGGGCGAACTGACGCGCATGGAGGCAGATCTGGTGTCCAGCCTCCGCCACCTGACCGAGGCCGAGCGCCTGTCCAATGAGGTAGGCCCGGCGGCACTTCTTGGTGTCGTCTTCGCGAGTCGGGCGGTGGTGCACGGGACGCGCGGCGAGGTCGACCTCCTGCATGAGTTCGCCTTGCGCGCGCTTGCGGAGCTGCCGGTCGACGCGGCCGGGCCGATCGCATCGTGCCAGAATGTCCTGGCCTCGTATCATCTCTCGCGCCAGGAGATCGCTCGCGCGGAAGCGGCCTTCCATGCCGCGATGAGGCAGTATCTGGCTCTCGGCGATGTTCGAGGGCAATCCCGCGTCCAGCACAATCTGGGTCTTGCGCGGGCGCGGAGCGGGGACTTCCGCGGCGCGGCCGCGCACTACCTCGAAGCCTTGCGCCTGGCCGATGCCGGGAGAGTCGCGGCCTATCCCCTCACGTTCAACAACCTGGCGCTCTGCCGCGTTTACCTGGGAGATCCGGAAGCGGCCTGGCAGGCGGTCGAGCAGGGGGTTGCCCTGGCTCAGCGGCTTGAAGCCACCCGCGACCAGGGAGTCCTGCTGCGCACGGTGGCGAGGCTCCACATGGACGGGGGGAAGTTGGGGCAAGCCCGAGAGGCGCTCGACGGTGCCCTGGGCCTGGCCGTCCGGACCGGGGACCGCGCGAGCCAGCGGCAGGCCTACCTCGTGCAGGCCGAGGTCGCCATCGCCGAAGGCTTGCCGGCGGCCGCATCGCTTGCCATCCAGTGCGCCCTGGCGGACTCCGGGACCGGTTCGGGCCACCAGATCTCCGAGGAGGTGGCGCTCTTGCAGACCGAGGTCGCGCTCGCGGAGGGAAGGCTGGAAGCGGCCGCCGAGTGGCTTTCAGGGCTCGATCAGAGTAGAACCGATGACCGCAGCGCGTTCCTGGAGTCTCAGGTCGCACGCCTCCGGCATGCGGCGGCCCTTTGCCGCGGCGACGAGGCAGAAGCGAAGCGGTACCGGGAGGAAATGAACCGCGCGGCGCGGGAGCGCGGCTACAAGCTTCCCGCGGCAGTCGTCGCGGCGCCAGAAGATTCCGGCGACATCGAACGAGGCACCGGCCCGGAAGCCGCCAAGATGGGTGCCGCCCCGCCGACCGGGATTCGCGGGCCGGCGAGTGGCGCGCCCATCAAGCTGGCAGTGCGCTTGCTGGGCGGATTCGAGGTCAAGGTGGACGGCCGACGGGTACCTGCCAGGGATTGGAGGAGCAGCAAGGCGCGCCTGGCATTCGCCTACCTGGTACTGCGTCCCGACGGCGTTTCGCGCGAGCAGCTGATCGAGCTTCTTTATCCGCGGGACGACCCCGCCCGGTCGGCGGTCAACGTCACGATCACTCGTATCCGGTACGCGCTCGACCCCGACGCGCCGCGGGGAGCGCCGTCCCGGTTCGTGCTGTTTCATAGCGGCGCTCAAATGACCTGGCGCCTATCGGACGCAGGCACGGAGGCCTGCGCCACCGATGCAACGGGTGGGGCCGGCCTCCGTGCCGGCCGCGATGCCGGAGCGAAGTCATCAGAGCCGCGCTATCAGGGCGGGGGGACCTATGCCCTGAATCGCGGAATCCAGCTCGATTGCGACGTCATCGCCTTCAGGGAGGCCCTCGCCGCCGCGGAGCGCGAGGAAAACCCGGCGAAACGACGCGCGAGGCTCGAGGAGGCCGTCGGGCTCTATGGTGGGCACTTTCTGCCGGACTTTTCCCTGCCCCTCTGGTGCGAGATCGAGCGAGAGCGATTGCGGCGCGAGGCGGGGGAGGCCTACGAGGCCATCTTCGGGCTGCTGGCCGCTGCCGACGACTGGCGAACGCTCGAGACGCAGGCGGGCGAATGGCTGGCGCACGATCCGGTGGCCGAGTACGCACACCGCGCGAGGATCGTGGCACTGGCGATGCAAGAGCACACGGATGAGGCCCTTCGCGCCGGTCAGCTTGCGCGGAAAGCCATGGCGGCGTCCGGTCTCGGCGGGATTTCGGACGACCTGGAGGTGCTGCTGAGCGCGATCGGCGACGGAAGCCTTACGTTGCGGCAGGTGACGAATAGCTTTTCGTAAGCGCGCGGAAGGATATCACCTATGTGCCGGACGGCACGGCGCAAGCCGGACACCGTGCCAGCAAGAAGTCTACTGCCCAGACCCCCAGCTCCACATTCCTCGAGCAGCAGCGGCCCGGCGGTCTCTTCCGGAAACGGCGGAGGCCGCCGACTCCCCTTTTGGCGGCGCTCCGGATCAGAGACCCGCCGGGTTGACGATCGCCCCGCTTCCGTTGAGGCGAGCGACACCGTCTCCCACCGTCGCAGGCGGCGTGAGGGGATCGTCCAGGACGACGTCGCGGAGGCCGAATGACAGGGTCTTTCCGGTAACGCCGATCGTCACCGTGCCGGAAAGCGCGGCCGAGACGGTGGATGTCTGGCTTGCCCCGCTGCACTCCGTCTGGATCAAGAACGCCGTGGCCGCGGCATCGACCTGGGAGCGAGGATAATTGGGATACAGGTACATCACATGGGTGAATCCGTTTCCGTAGCGCATCTCGGCCGCAATCGGGTAATCCCCGGCCACCCCGGCCGTGTTGTAGCCGTTGAGCGACAGGATCCGGTAGCGCCGGGCCGAGCCGGACAGGGTGCCGACCTCGATGGCCCGGGCCTCGAACCCGGGCGGTGAGGACGCTACTCGCCCCTTGAAGCCGCTACCTCCGAGCGCCGAAGAGTCGATCCCCGAGGCGGACAGCGGAGCGATGGTGACGCTCAGCGTGCTGCCCGACGTGTCGGGCGACGCGGCGATTCCCGAGAGGTAGATGCAGTCCGGCACGAGGTTCGACAGCAGATAGGCTATGGGCGGCGCGGTCGGCGAAGGAGCGGCCGTCGGAGACGGGGTGACCTGCGGAGTGGGGCTGGCCGCGGGTGCCGGACTCGTGCTCTGCTGAGTGGAAGGCGCGGGGGAGGGCGTAAGGCTCGGATCGGTCGACGGCGGGGATGTGGGTCTCGGAAAAGCGCCGGTCGCCGCTTCCAGCCGAACGGGGCTCGAAGCGGTCACCTTGCCAGGCAGGACTTCCACCGGCGCAGCGAGGGCTCCGACGCCCAGGTCCGGCCGGTACGCACCGATCCGGAAGGAGCCGCGCGGCAAGCCCAGGAGCGAGAATTTGCCGTCGGCCGCCGTCTTGGTCGCGTAACCGGAACCGGGGATGAACACGTGGATGCCCGAGAGATCCGCTGGCCCGGACGACGCGGTGATGCTGCCCGAGAGGGCGCCAAGCTGCCCGAGCGCCATCGCCCCCGCGTCGCCGGTGGCGTCGGCGGACGGTACAGCCACCTCGGAGCGCCAGGCCTTGAGGTCGGCGCCGAGAGCCGCCTCCAGGTTGAAACTCCCGGTGGCCTGCACGCCAAGCAGGAAGTGGCCGCTCGCGTCCGATACCGCCCGGGCCGGCGCCACGGCCACCGCGGTGGCGCGGTAGAAGAGCGGCGTGCCAAGGTCGGTGAAGTGCAGCGGAGTTCCGGCGTCGGTATAGAACAGCGGCGTTCCCACGTCCACGAAGCCCGCCGAGTTGTTTCCCACGATCGCGGGCCCGCGAGCGACGTAGGCGGTGACGGTCGCTCCCGCGATGCCTCGCCCCCCCTCGTCGCGCACCTGGCCTCGAATGAAGGCAACCGCGGCCGGATTCGCCGGCGTAGCTGCGCCGCTTTCCGCGGGCGCGAGATAGGCGGCGGGAGAATGCACGTCGCCACCGGTGCCGGGAGTCCCACCTAGCAGTATCTTCGCGTCGAAAGGCAGGAGGCAGCCCGTCAGGAGCACTCCGCAGAGGCTCCAGAGAAGGCGCGCGCGCTTGCGTTTCATCTAACCTGCTGATCTCGAGATCTCATACCATCCCCTGCGCGTTAATCCCCGTTATTTGTCTGTTAAGCGGCGCACGTAGGGGTCTGCACGCGGCGATAACTCCGTAGCTGGTAAATTCCCCGCCACCCCTGAATCTCGAGGAGGATCGCCTTCATGCAGAAGACTGCTTCCGCGCGCCTTGGCGCCTACGCCGCTTCGGGCACCGCGGCCCTGGCCAAGCCCGTCGTGCAACTCGACGTGAAGCCCGCGAAGGCGGCCTCCGCAGCCCTGGCGGCGACGGCGGTCGCGGCTGACAAGCCGACGCAGTCCCTGGCCAAGGCCGGGCAACTCTTCAAGAGCGGAGCGGTCTTCAAGCTCTTCGGCGCCGAAAAGAGCAGCGCCCCGGCTTCGACCTCCAAGGTCCATACCCTCAACGTCAAGCCGCAGGACCAGTTCGCCAACACGACCGACCGCAACGCCTGCGGCACGACGTCCCTGGCGATGATCATGGACTACTGGTACCCGGGCCGTAAGGGCAACGACCACTTCACGATCGACAAGGAGATCCGCCGGGCCGACCTCTTCTCGACCCCCGACAACCTCGCCCGGTACGCCGAGAGCCACGGCCTGCGCGCCAGCGTGAAGACCGAGGCCTCCCTGTCGGACATCAAGTACGCCCTGGATCGGGGCCTGCCGGTGCAGGTCGTCATCGATCCCGACGGGGACAAGAGCGACTTCGTCACGCACTTCGTGGTCGTCGAGGGCTACGAGACCGACGCGTCGGGCAAAATCACCCGGTTGCGGATCTCCGATCCGGCCGGCGGCGACAAGTACACCCTGGACGCCGACACGTTCATGAAGCGCTGGACCGACCTGCACTACAGCGGGGTGCCGTCCGGCATGAGCCGCATGATGATCACTTACGCCCCCAAGGACAACCGGCCCATCACCGGCCTGGATGGCGTCACCCGCCGGGCCAACGACATCAAGCTTCCGGGCAATAGCCTCTTCCACGACATCTTCTCCAACTCGACGCCGGCCCGCACGCTGGGCAACGGCATCTCGGACGTCGTGTCGGGCGCCGCCAACCTGGATCTGGGCACCTTCGCGGGCGGCCTGGTCAAGACGGTCGGCGGAGCGGTCGGCACCGCCCTCAGCATCGGCGGCGGCTACGCCCAGAAGGGCGGCGACGCGGCCATCAATTGGGCCAACAAGCAGTGGAAGTCCGGCGGCGTGCTCGGCAAGATCGGCGCCGTGTTCGGCTGGGCCGGCGGCGGCATCGCCAAGGGCGTGGGCTTCGCGGTCCAGAAGGTCGGCAACGCCATCGGCTGGGTGGCCGGCAAGGTCGGCGACGGCGTCCGCAAGGTCGGCAACGCCATCAGCGACGGCGCCAAGGCGGTCGGCAACGCCATCGCGGACGGTGCGAAGGCCGTCGGCAACGCGGTCGGCAGCGCGGCCAAGGCCGTCGGCAAGGGCATCAAGAAGATCTTCTCCGGCTGGTAATGCGAAGCGCGGGCCGCCTTATAATGGCCTGCATGAAAGGAACCATTTTCATGCAGGCCACTCAGTCAGGAGAAGCATCGGGGCGCCTCGGGGGCGCCTTGGCGGCGGCCGCTAGCCGCTTCGCACCGAGAATGCTGTAGGCCGCCGCCGTGTCGATTCACCAGACCTTCGAGAAGCTCGTCGCACGGTACCGGAGCGGCGCCTGGAAAGCCCAGGACAACATCCTCACCGCCGAGGTCACGGCGCCGCTGCCGGGCGACATCGCCACGCTCCCGCCGGACGATACGTCCGACCGGCGGGAGCTCGAGCGTCTGGGCCAGGAGGCCCTGCGCCGGGGCGAACTGGGGCTGGTGATCCTCGCGGGCGGCATGGCCACGCGCTTCGCCTGGGACAAGCCGAAGGGGCTGTTTCCGATCTACCAGGCGACGAGCTTCCTGGGCTGGAAGATCACCTGGGCGCGGGAAATCTGCGGCGAGCGCCTGCCGATCCACATCATGACCAGCTTTCACACCCACGAGGCCATCCGGGAGCACCTGGAGGAGCACGACTTCTTCGGACACGACCCGGCCAGCGTGCACCTGTTCCAGCAGTACCGGTTCCGGCGCCTCACCCCGGACGGCACGTTCTTCGACAGCCCGGGCGGCCAGGAAAACGACGCGGCGCCTGGCCACGGCGATTTCGCCGACGCCTTGCGGACTTCGGGCCTGCTCGGGCGCTTCCTCTCCGGCGGCGGCCGGGTAATCCTGTTTTCGAACGTGGACAACCTGGGGGCGACGCCCGATCTGGCCATCGTGGGCTACCACCTGCAGACCGGGGCCGAGATGACCGCGGAGGTCGCGGCCAAGGCCAAGGGCGACAAAGGCGGCGCCCCGGCGCGGGTCGGCGGGCGCCTGCAACTGGTGGAAGGCTTCGCGTTTCCCCCCGGGTTCGACCAGGACTCGGTGCCGGTCTTCAACACGGCGACCTACTGCTTCGACGCCCGCGCACTGGATCGGGAGTTCGATCTGCCGTGGTACGTCGTCGAGAAGAGCGTGGAAGGGCAGAGCGTCATCCAGTTCGAGCACCTCGCGGGCGACCTTTCTTGCACGCTCGCCACGCGCTTCCTGGCCGTGGACCGCGACGACCGCTTCATCCCGGTGAAGAGCCAGGCCGACGTCCCGGAGGCCCAGGCGCGCATCGCCCGCAAGGCCGAACGCCTGAGCAGCGTCCTGAGCTTCTGATCCGGGCATAACTCCTGGTAGGACGGAACCCCGGGCCTGGCCCGGGAGTGACCAACCCATGATGAAGGGCCTGGCTTGCAGCACCGCTTCCACCTCAACCTGACGGGGGTGTGCAACCTCGCGTGCACGCACTGCTACCAGGACGATCACACCGGCAAGCCCATCCCGTTGCCGCAGGTCGAGGAGATCCTCCGGAAGTTCCAGGCGTTCCGGCAGTATCACGGCGAAAAGGGCCGGGGCAACCTCACGATCGCCGGCGGCGAGCCGACCAGCCGGCGCGATCTCGAGGACGTCATCCGCCTGACCCGGCGGTACGGCTTCACGCTCCGGATGGTCACGAACGCCACGATGATCGACCTGTCCCGCGCCAAGGCCCTGCGGCGGGCCGGGCTCAAGATGGTCCAGGTCAGCCTGGACGGAGCGACGCCCGAGACGCACGAGGCCGTCAGGGGCCGGAACTCCTGGGACCGCACCCTCAAAGGCATCGAAGCGCTGCGCAAGGCCGGCATCTTCGTCATCCTCTCGATGGTGCTGATGCCCGACCACAACCTGCATGAGGCGCCGCTGCTGCTCGATCTGTCGCGGCGCCTCAAGGTCTGGGGCGTCAAGTACCAGCGGCTCGTGCAACGGGGCCATGCCGCCCTCAACCTGCAGACGCAGGGCGAGTTTCACGCGTGCTTCGTACGCATCCTCGAGCATGCCAACGCCATCAAGTACCGGCGTTTCCTGATGTTCTTCGAACCGCTGGCCCACAACCTCCCGAACCTGTATCCCGAGCTCTGCAAGGGCCTGTGGATGCTGGTGACCGACATGTGCCACTGCGATCAGACCGAACTCATGGAGGTCGACTACAACGGCGACGTGTTCTACTGCCGCGTGGGCGAACGCCTGGGCAACGTCTGGCAGGACGATCTGGTGGACGTCTGGGAGCACCCGATCCTGCAAACCATCCGGAGCCGCGAGGCCAAGGGGAGCTGCAGCGGCTGCCAGGTGTGGGACAATTGCCGTGGAGGCTGCCCGGCGGTGACCTTCGGCCTCCACCAGGACGTGCTGGCGCCGGATCACGCATGTCCGGCCTGGGCACCCGAGGATGCGTCGCGTTTCGTCGCCCTGCCTCTGGCCACCACCGGAACCCCGGGCTTGGCCCGGGAGTGAGCAACCATTGAGGAGCCGACCATGATCCGCCCGGCCCCAGGAGCCCAGGAGCCCGCCAAGGCGGGCCGCCCGACGAAGGTGGTGGCCGACCTCGAAATCGAGCCCGGTCGATCCTACGGCGACCTGCGCGTCCAGGGCGAGATCACCGTGCCGCGGGAGGTGCTGCAGCCCACCCTGGCGGCCATCGCGGGGCAGTTGACCAACACCACCAACGCCAAGGTCGAGTTCAACGCCCGGACCGGCCGCTTCGAGATCAGCGGCAACTACAGCGTGCTGTGGGGCCTCTGGAAGCCGCGCTTCAAGCTGGAACTCGAGGCCGTCGCCGGCGAGGCCGGTCTCGGCTTCAAGGTCGCCCGGTTCGAGCATCCCGGGCCATCCTGGATCGTCGACAACTACTTCCTCAAGCGCACGGCGCAATGCGTGACGGACAAGGGCTATCCGACGACCTACGACAAGGCCTCGAAGACCCTGCGGGTCGATGCCGACACCGTCGTGCACCGGTGGTCCAAGCTCTCGCCCTGGCTGCGCATGGACTTCTCGCAGACCCCGCTCGCGGTCAAGCCTGACGGCGACGGCGGCATCGTCGTGGACATGGACGGGGGCGAGACCCGCGAGCCCCATTCCAATTCCACGCGCATCCGCCTGGATGCCCAGCGCCTGATGCTGCTCCTCAACGGCGCCTTCGGCGAGCACTTCGAGGTGCGAAGCGTGGAGATGAACGAGGGCAAGTTCAAGCTCCACGGCAAGGCGCGCGCTCCCCTGCTGGACGGAATC
>Ga0194120_10006822_pt1 | contig 15944 bp, 17 predicted proteins | sample TA2MahCa65mmetaG_FD_148642 | JGI IMG/M metagenome (GOLD analysis project Ga0194120, IMG submission 148642) | Freshwater microbial communities from Lake Tanganyika, Tanzania - TA2015019 Mahale Deep Cast 65m | ecosystem: Environmental > Aquatic > Freshwater > Lake | place: Tanzania: Lake...
TGAAGTTGGAGCAAGCTAAACAACATAGAATCGAAGTGAGAAATGTCGCTTAAATGTATTTTTTCTCGAATAAAATCTTCACCATATTTAACTAACTTGAAATTCCATTTCACGCTGAACCAGGACAATTGTCTTTAATATAGCTTCCAAGTAATTGGGTTTCTTCTCCAATAGTTATCACCTGAAAAATAAAAACAATGATCTACCGAAGACGATGTTTCAAAAAATAATTTTACCTGGTCAGAACCTAATCCTTTGATAACTAAGTTACTATCTTGATTTGTTAATCGAATAGTTCTCCCGAATTTATAAGTACCAGGCAAAGAAAAGAATAATACTTTCCAACCTTGTTCTGTTCTGGCATTAGAAATAGCTAATTCAAGTCCATTCGCATTAAGAATTTTATCACCGCCTGGTAGTACATTATATGGGGGTTTTGTTAAATCTATTACTGAGTTATAACCTTCCGGTCTATTGATTGTTAATCCTGCATTAGACCAATCTACTCTTCTTGCTTCTGGTATTAACGGGTTTTCACCTAATTGCGAAAAAATCTTTGTGTTGAATATTAAAATAATTAAATGAAGAAATAGTAAATTTTTCATTTTTGTTACCTCCTTTATTAATTGAAGTTATAACCTATCATTATCATGAATAAATTGTTTTTAATTATACTTCTACCTGAAATTGACATTGGAAATAATTCTCTAGTTAGTCGAAACTCAAAGGTTAAATTTTTGTAATTAAAGCTTGTCCCAATGCTTAAATAAAATCCATTGTAAATGAAGAAAGGATCTTCATATTCACTCATACCATATTGATCATAATAATATATGTTAAAGAGATTTAACGAAAAACCAGTTCCTAAATAAAATATACCTTTAATATCACTATAACTTAATAAGAAATACCTAATTAAAATATTGTTATCAAAGTTCACGAAATAATATTTTCTACTTCCATATATATCATTAGAATCAATATGAACAATCCATACTCCGCCTAGTTTTCCAGAACCCACTCTTACCCCTGGCTCATATTCAATTTCAAAATTATTAAAAATGACCCAATTAAGACTTAATGCCAAAGTTATATTTGGATTAGTTTTATGTTCTTCGATTTTATCTTCTGGTCCCGGTTGTTTTTTTTCATAGATAGTTGGAAAACTTATTCCGGCTCTTACTCCTAAAGTTTGAGCTATTGATATTTTAGCCAATAACAATATTAGAATTAAGTAAATAATAAAATTTTTCATATGAACTTTTCCTACAGTTGATTTGATAGGTTTATTCATTAAATACAAATAGCCATCCTATAGATTTTACATTTTGAAATTTTAAAAAAACAGAATTTATCTTAATGTTTGCTTGCCAGCTCATTTAATTACTTCTCAAGACTAGTTTTATTTACTGCTATAATTTCAAAAAAGGAAAAATAAAAGTCAATAAGGATTTTTCAATTTTTGCAATTACGAAAACTGTAACGACCAAGTTTAAAACTTTTTTAGACTCTCACAAACCTGTTCTGGCCGCCATGTACTGCATGATCAAGACTCGCGAGTGTTGTATTCTGTTTGATAGCAGTCAGAACTTTGTGAATTAAGTAATCTTCTTTGTTTATGAAATGAACTGCATTAGTCGCGACAAGTGGGATATCATTTTCTATGGCAAAGTTGTAAAGCTCGCGGCAAAGCCTTTTACGCTTTGATGTGAAGAACATTTCGACGTAAATAGTGCGGAATGCGGAGCGATGCACTAAGCTTGTCGAAGTGTGCGGAGTTTCAATTGTTTAAGTAATTTAAGTGATGATGTAATTACAATAATATCATTCAATTTTTCGGTGTTTTGAGATGATAGTGCTTCAGCCAGCGAGAACTTATCATTTCTAAAAACGCAAGACTGAATAAGTGGCTCGGTTTTCTCGATATGTCCCGACCAATATCTATAACCAGTCTCTGTCGGGACACTCGAAAACCTTGATCCCGAGAATTCTTTTGGTTTTGAACTTTCGACCAATTGCCGTTGTGTAATCAGTTCACAGATTCTTGAGTAACCATCTCTATTCTTTGCAAGTACCACTGCATTGATTTCAGGATCATTTGTATCATCGAGATAAACGCCGAGTATCGGTTTTATGTTTGCTTTCTTTGCGAGTTGTGCAAACTGTATTAAGCCATACATCCCATTTGTATCCGTAAGAGCAAGTGAATGCATACCAAATTTTTTTGCAGTATCAATCCGTCAGCTGACGGACTGCTCAATACGTGCTGAACCGCAGAGTAATAAATAATTTGCCTGTCCCGACATTCCGACTAAATTTTACTGATTATTGTCGGGAAGTGTGTATGAAGTTGTCGGAACGATCCTTCGGAAATGAACATAGATGTGTATTGTTGTTTGTTAGTTAATGACCGATATTGAAGTATCCGCCGCGGCGAGCTTCGCCCTATGAAATTATTTTTATGTTTTTACTTTTATAGACCCCCGACTTTTTGAGTCTGTGTTTATTTGGATGAAAAGTCGGGTTTCTGCGGTACTGCAGGTAGATTTATCTGCCTTCGGCAGATGAATCTACCGCAGGTAAACGAATTTCTTAGTTGCTGTGTAATTACCCGATTTTAGTTGATAGAAGTAAACACCAGAGGTTAAATTGTATTGATTGGCATCAAATTCAACTTCATATTCTCCAGCTTGCTTTGGCTCGTTTACAAGCGTTGCTACTTCTCTACCAAGAATGTCGTAAACCTTTAATAACACGAAACCCGAAACCCGCAACTTGTAACTTATTTTTGTTGTTGGATTAAAAGGATTCGGATAGTTATATAATCCGAAGGATCCTTTGGACAAGTTTTCCGATTTTGGAGATTCTTTCTTTGCTATGTCTTTTTGTGGTGATGTTGTAACATCTGTATAAACATTAGTAAATCCATATTTAAGGTTTGATAAATTTAGTTTCAATCCAGCTGCATCCATTCCTACCAAAACATTTCCTCCTTTAAATATTTGAGGTATAGCAAAACTAAATCTTTTGTTCTCTTTTGTCTCTGGTAGAGCTGATTCAATTGTGAGATTGCCAATTACAAAAGTTTTATTTGAACTTAAATCACGAATAAATGCTTGTAAGACGAATCTATTGTTAACCAAGTCCCGAACATTTTTTGAATAGGCGGCAACATCTACTACTATCGAGTCGATCGACGAAGATAAAGTTGAATTACCCGTAGATAAGTAACCCAACAATCCGTTCAGTCCTAAGCTGTCTTCGTTTAGACTTTCTGGTAAGCTTGTGAATTGTAAATCTATTTTCTGGTTATCGTTTGTAATGAAATACGGCTCTGTGATTTCAAAACATAAATTGCTGTTACCTTTACTTACTCCAACTCTACGTGAATAGATGTAACCCTTATCATTAGTCAATGTGTATCTTCCAATTTTTTCATTTGTAGAAGCTTCCGATTTGGGTTCATCAAGGTTCGACGCTAATCTTTGTGGTTCACTTTCAAAATTGTAAAGCACGTCATATACGGGTCCATTTGTAGATGTCCACACTATTCCACGATTATCATCGTAAGAGCGTTCGAGTGAATTCACGTATCTGCCATAACCCATTAATGTTCCTAATCCACCTTCGGGATTGTAATCCCAATTTGTCCCGTCATAACTGCTTATTCTTCTTTCTGTGGATTGTCGATATTTTGTTGGAAGTAAATGCTTACACCACTTGTTGTGTTTCTGTGAGCATTTGCCGTGGGTTTTAACCTTGAACCGTATTGACGGAATATTGTCTGTGGCGACCACAATCCGCCCGATGAGCGTTTTCGATGTGCTATGACTTCATTTACTCCAGGCGTATATGTATCACGTGCCTGCCATACTGCGTGAATATAATTCTGTCCGTCTAATGCAGAGACTTGACTATAACGATGCTCGTGGATATAATTTGAATGACTAGATATCTCTGTTGCTCCTCCATACCAAATATTGCTTGCGTTGGAGTAGCTCTGTGTGTAAACAGAATTATCATTATCGTAAGTTAAAAGAAAATCTCCGTTGCCTAGCAGTGTTAAGCTTGGTCTTTGAGATGTAGAACCTGTATTGGGAATTGATTGAAGATTTGCCCAGCTTTGTCCATAATTAGTTGAATAAGTAAATTCCAAATCACTACTTTGTCTGTAAACAACCAGTATCTTCCCACTTGAGGTTGAGACGATTGCTGGGACAGGTCCTTCACCAAGTGAAGAAATATTTGTTGATTGAGGTATTGCTTGTGGAGTTGACCAAGTTGTACCGTTATCAGTGCTTCTTGAAAATGCAACATCATAATTACTTCCGTTTTGCTGCTGCCAAACTGAAATCAATGTATTTCCAATTTTTGTAATTGCAGGATATTTGCACCCTTCGCCAGTGCTTAACCGTTTAGTTAAAATCCAATCACTGCCATTGTTATTTGACTTACGGTAAAATATTTGTCCGCCAGAGGAAAAGACTAAATGGAAGCCACTATCCATTTCACCGAGAAGTGTGCGCTGGTTGTTTAGGGCGGTTGCATTCATATCATAGGCTTTACTTATATAAGCAATTGCTAGTAGTACTGCCTTATATGCATTTACTCTTCCCCAACCATAATAATCGTCCTTACCTGGAGTACCTTTATCATCTGCAGTTTGCTCAATTATCTCTCTAATTTGGTTTGGGTTAAGATTTGGGTTTACTGAAAGTATTAGTGACGCAATTCCGGCAACATGTGGTGCCGCCATTGATGTGCCTGGTAAATATCCATAGTTCTGCGAAACGAAATACGGGGAACTATTTAAAGTAACAGTGTAGTTTGGCATAGTGGAAAAAATATCGCCCGGGTCTACTGGATAACCCCAGTCGTGGGCACCACCCGGCGCTACAACATTGAGCTGAGAACCATAATTTGAATAAGATGCCCTTATGTCGTTATACTGCGTGGCTCCTACCGCTATGACATTACTATAGGATGTAGAATAAGCTGCCGGATAAATTAATGGACCATTATAATTTCCAGCAGCAGCAACAAGTGTTACGCCATACGTGTTTGCATAAATCACAGCATCAAGTGCAACTTGAGATGTATCACCTCCACCGCTGTAATTAATCACTACTCGAGTACTTGGATTGTTCCGATAGTAATCAACTGCATATTTAACGCCGTTATAAAATGCTTGCCATGTTCCCCAACCATCTGCATCAAAAACTTGAATGATCATCAATTTACAATTCCAAGCAACACCAGCTACACCGATACCGTTATTTGTTTCAGCTCCCGCAATTCCTGCGACATGTGTGCCATGACCCATTCGATCTCGAACCCCTTCTCCATCATCGATATAATCAGGACCAAGAATTATTTTGTTAGGATCATCAAGGTCTGGATGGGAAAGAGCTCCATTTAACATTGGAATACCACTATCCAAAATTGCCAGGATCACATTTGAACTACCCGTACTTATATCCCACGCTTCAGGTGCATCAATGTCTGCATCATTTGTACCAGTAGGTGGCGTTTGACCAATATTGTGCAGTCCATATTGATGCCGATATTGAGCAGGGCTTGTTCCTTTGAAATACGGATCGTTTGGCTCAATGTGAGTACGGGTAACAATATTTGGTTCTACAACATCAACCATTGGAAGTTTTTTCAACGATTCTATTACGGGAAAAATATCCGTACCCGCTGGCAGTTCAATCCATCCCCAACCGAGTTCATCAAAGTCTTGTTTAATACTCGCTTGATGTTTTGAAAGTGCGGATTGAATATGTGATGCTGAAAATCCTTTTTTAAGTTTTACAGCAATTTCACGATCTACATATTCTACCTCTTGATTATTCCAGATAGCCTTTTTAATCTGTTTCCCCCCAATGAGATTTTGAGAATAGCTTGTATTTATGAATACAGCTACACACACTGCGAATAAAACAACGCAGTCAGTTAAAAATTTAAGTTTCTTCATGACAATAACTCCTTTTTTAAAATTGTTATTAATGTTGTTTATTTTGAATAAATTTTAAAAATTTATAAAAAAGAAAGTGTCAACAATGGGAAATCTATTGTACATTGAATTTAGAAACCTTAGCCGGGTTGTTCAATGGTATAGTAACCTTGCGAGCGCTTTTATTACAAGGTGGTGAACGCTCCTTTTCTATATTTTCATTAATTTTCATTTTAGTTTTAAGTAATACAATCCTTTGCTCCCAAAGTAAAGGATATTTTCATTAACTGATAGTTCAATATCACTATAATAATAACTTCTTAAATTATTGATACCAATTTTAAACCAGGGTTTATTATTAATGTCCTTTTTATATATACCACCAATATCCCATATCATCCACCCTGGAGTATCCGGTATAGAATAAATAGCAAATAATTCAGAACAGTTCCTTCTCATCATTAAATTCATCGCACTTTTAATCGAATCTGTCACACCTTCGTTATATTGGAACCATGAATTTCCACCGTCTTCAGTTTTCCAAACACCAATTTGTGAAATTGCAGCGTAAATAATTTTTGTATTTAAAGGATGAATTAATATATCATTAATCATTTGACTTGTTTCCCCAAGTCCTGTTCTAAACCATGTTTCACCTGCATTAGTTGTTTTCCATAATATTCCTCTCCAGGGTGTTCCAGCATATATGATATTCGAATTTTTCGGATCAATTGCAATGCTTATCACACCATCACGCAATGAATTATGTGAAATGTCAATCCAGTTTTCGCCTCCATCGTTAGATTTATAGAAACTTCCGCCAAAAAATCCGCTTGTACCGACATAAAGTATATTATGATTATAAGGATCAATAGCAATAGAACCTGCACGTGTCTCCCAATCGATTCTAATTCCGTTTGAAATATCAAACCACGTTTTACCGCCATTTGTACTTTTTAATACCGGCAGCGGAATCGCATAAACAGTTTCAGGATGAATTGGATCAATAACAATATCTAGAAATGAGAACAATGGTTGACCAACAATCAGTGTATCCCAATTTTTACCGCAATCAGTGCTCCGGAACAGTTTCCCCATATGTCCTGCACTGAAATCGTACCTACTTCCAGCATAAATGATTCGTTCATCATTTGGATGTATTGCAATTGAAGTAATTGTTTCGTTTTCTAATCCAAGAAATTGCCATTGCCCAATAATGCCTGGACATGTTGGTTCGTTTGTATCTGAGTGTGTTATTTTATCTTTGCATTGCATAAATGGGAGTAAAATAGCAAAGCTGATTACAATGAAAATTTTAATTATCCTTTTTCCTAATTTATTAGCAGCCATAACATCTTCTCCGAAGTTGCTCATATCTGCAATAAATATTATGTAAGTTTTTCAATGGTTTTCAAGTTGAATAAGTTGGAAGTGATGTTCTCCGGTTGTATTTGAAACATTAGTTATATTAGAGAATTCTATTTTAGCATAACCGTGCATTTTATACTCAATTTTTCATGCAAAATTTAGAATATTTTTTTCTAACTCTCCAGCCAAATTTTATTATAGAATGATTTAGATCAATAACTCGGAAAGCTGTCGTTGTGTTATCAGTTCACAGATTTTTGAATATCCATCTCTATTCTTTGCGAGCAATACGGCATTGATTTCTGGATCATTTGTATCATCGAGATAAACGCCGAGTATCGGTTTTATGTTTGCTTTCTTTGCGAGTTGTGCAAACTGTATTAAGCCATACATCCCATTTGTATCAGTCAAAGCAAGTGTAGGCATCTTTAAACTCTTTGCGGTTTCAATCAACTGCTCAATGTGCGCTGTGCCAGAAAGTAAAGAGTAATAGGAGTGAACGTGTAAGTGAATCATGGATTAATGTAAAACCTGTCTGCCGACAGGCAAGATGTAAGATGTAAAATGTAAAATGGATTGTCGAGTTGATGAATAATTTACTTGGTTGTCACGAAAGGATTCGTGACAATTAATGAATTCCGGAGAGCAAAGAATAATTTGCCTGCCCCGACTCTCTTATCCTTTAGTTCAAGATTGGTGGCGGATTGTCGGGGAATGAGTGTGAAGATGAATGAACATTTTATTTGGAGATGATGACTAAGATTGAAATGTAGAGCGGAGATTTACTTCGCTCTATGGAATTTTAAGGCTGTCACGAGCTGTCAACCGACGGAGGTTCGTGACTGCATTAAGGTTTTGTCTTCTTTTTTACTTTAAAATTTTATGTTATTTTAATATAATAATGTACTACTATGTAAAGTTCAATGATTACAAAAGAACAAATAAATAAGATTATTGATATCATCGTTAAAAATTTTAATCCTCAAAGAGTAATACTATTTGGCTCGTATGCAACTAATTCCCAACGGACTTCCAGCGATCTGGATTTACTAATAATTAAGGATATGGACGTTCCTCGATATAAAAGGGGAAGATTGGTCCGAAGGTATCTTAGAGGTATAAAGATACCTATTGATATCCTTGTTTATACAAATGAAGAAATAGAAAAATGGAAAGGTGTAGACGCTGCATTCATAACCTCTGTTTTGAGAAAGGGTATTGTGCTTTATGAACAGCAAAGTTGAATTAACAAAAGAATGGCTGAAAAAAGCAGAACGAGACCTCGATGTGGCTAAATTAACACTTGAGAATAAACCAGAATACACCGATGCAATTTGTTTCCACTGCCAGCAAGCTGTTGAGAAATATTTAAAAGCATTGCTCGTTTATCTGAATGTTGATTTTGAAAAAACGCATCATTTACCTTATCTATTGGATTTATTAAATGAGAAATTGGAAATAAAAGACGATATATATGAAATAGCTGAAAGCTTAGATAGTTATGCAGTTGAAGTAAGATATCCCGATGACTGGTTTGAACCCTCAAAAGAAGATGCAGAAAAAGCATTCGAGATGGCTATAGAGATTAAAAAATTTGTTTTGGGTAAATTGAACTTTCAATAAGTTTTACAGAAAATTTTCAAATAACCTCACCTTGGTTTGTTGATACTTCTATTTATTTGTTAAGCGTAATCGCAAGCATATTGATTTTTTTTACTGTTTCAATCAACTGCTCGATACGTGCTGAACCGGGAACCAAAGAATAATTTGCCTGCCCCGACTCTCTTATCCTTTAGTTCAAGATTGGCGGCGGATTGTCGGGGAGTGAACGTGTAAGTGAATCATTAATTAATGGAAAACCTGTCTGCCGACAGGCAAGATGTAAGATGTAAAATGTAAAATAAATTGTCGAGTTGGTAGATAATTTAATACCGCCAAATAAAATATCTATTTCCATCAACTGACGAATGGAGAAGAAGTAGTTGACAATGGAGAATTGAAAACCTGTCTTCCGACAGGCAAGATTAAAAATAGGAGAAATTATCTCAACGCAATTGCTAAGAATAATAATCCTTTTTGAGAGTCTTAATGCTAATCTTGTAACTAATGATAGAAATGATCGCCGAGACAAAAGCAACAATCAGGTTGGCAACTATCATTCCCAAAGTAAATTTTCTTTGACCAAATCTTAAAAGATCAAGATGCTGATTTAACGGCAGGTAGTAAACTGCGACTAAAAAAATCATATATGCAATCGTTAGTAAAAATGCTAATGAAGCACCCTGAGATGAAGCGGCGCGAATCGGGTTATTTTCTTTGTAGTTCACAAAGTATGCACCCATACCGAAAGTTAACGCTGCAAGTGCAAGAGAAATGAAAAACAATCCAATCGAAGAAGACAGCCATAAATATTGTCCATTGTGAATTGATAGATGTGAAAAAAGATTAAGAACCTGAGCTATAACAAGCATTACGAGAAACGCGGGCAGAAATTTTAATCGAATGATCTTTTTCGCATCGACCGGTGCCGATTTTAATTTCCAGAACGTTTCTCCTTCAATGCTTAGGTTCGGATATAAAAATCTTAACCCGATGGATGAAATTAGAAACACATTGAATAGAAATAATACTAAATAGGAAATAGTCTGCAGGAATGGAAGCGACTCGATAATATTCACTTTAGTTATGCTGGCGATAAAAATAAAAATCAACAGAATTATTACGCTCAGATGTATCCATTGGTTGGAGTCGCGAAAGAACTGCCGGAATTCTTTCTTCAGGAAAGCTTCGGATTGCCTCTCGAAATTTGAATTAGTGAAGAACGAAAAAATTTTGTTCGAACTTGAGGAATATCTTTCTTTGACTTTTAAATTGAGTGTATCAAGCCAGGTCGCGTAATAAGTACGCTTGGCAATTAAGATCATAATAGTAAAGATTACAACGCAAGTCCCAAGTAAAATCCAAATGTAGTTCAATGCGATATCAAATCGATTTAAGATAATCCAGTAGAGAGATTCTGAAATCCAATGGTTCGGTAAGTATTTGTAAAAGGATGGGTCAAGAAATCCGAAATATTGATTAACATTAGGGTAATATTTCATTACTTCACCTGCCAATTGAAATGGCTTGGATAGTTTGAAAAATGAATAGATTGAAATAAGATAAAACGCACCAGCGAACGAGATAATTAATCGTACTCCAATCTTTGATGCTACTTTAATAAAGAACATTAGAAATATTACACCTAAAGCAGAAGCAATGAGCATAAAAGGGATAAATACAAAGAGCAAGAAACCAAGATAAAACGTCCAGTCCAAATTAAAGTATGAACCGTATCCAAGCAAAACGCAAAGCCCTATTAGGAATGTAACTACAGAACTATATGAAAAACTTTCTAAGAATTTAATTGTGAATATAGATAAAAATGATATCGGTTTGGTGAGAAGAAAGGAGGTCTCCTGTGATTTATAAAGTGTAGAATATGCGACAATTATGTTACCGACATTAACAGTTAGGAAAAAAACGAATAGCATCATCGAGATGAATCGATGCAGCAGAAACAATCCGATATGTGCTTCTTCAATCAAAAATGCAATCACATTTCGAGTTAACAAATAAGTTCCGACGGCAAATCCGGAATAAATTAATGTCGACCCGATGCCTTTAATCATGTTTTCAGTGTTGGGACGTGTATTCAACTTGAAGAAAATTAAAAACTTGTAGCGCAGTATGTGGAGAATGCTTTTCACTTTTATGATGTAATTTCTAAGAACAATGTTTCGAGTTTTTTATTATTATTTTCTTTCAATTCATTTATTGAGTCGATCGAGCCTTCAAAAATCAAGCTGCCATCTTTAATAATTCCAATTCGGTCGCAAAGCTCTTCAGCAATGCTTAACGTATGCGTTGACATAAACAGCGATATTCCTTCGGCAGATTTTTGCTTTAATATTTTTTTTACAGTAGCTGCGCTTTGAGGATCAAGACCAACCATTGGTTCGTCAATAATAATAACGCTGGGTTCATGTAGTAATGCGGAAGCAATCACAATTCGCTGAGACATTCCGCGTGAATAATCTTCTGCTCGTTTATCAATCCATGATCCGATATCAAGCAGTTCAATCAGCTCATCAATCTTTGTTTTGAGCTTTGCTTCTTCAATTTTGTATAACCCGCCGGAGAAGTAAAGATATTCACGTCCGGTCAGCTTGTCGTAGAGAAATGGTGCATCAGGAATATAGCCGATTGAAATTTTCGCATCCAACGGATTTTTCTGAACATCGAAACCGTTTATGATAATTCTGCCAGATGTTGGAGAAAACAAACCGCTTATCATTTTGATTGTAGTTGTTTTACCGGCGCCGTTGGGTCCAAGTATTCCATAAAACTCTCCTTGCTTGACTTTAATATTCAGATTACTGACAGCAGTGAAACTGCCAAATTTTTTTGTAAGATTAATTAATTGAATCATCAAGTTTCAATTCTCTTGCATGCTTACTGAACAAATTTTGGGAATTCGCCGTAATGAAACAAGATAATAAATCTACAATTGAAATCTATCGAACGAATACTTCGCATCACAAAAAATTGATGAGAATAAAAGTTTTTTGATTATAGTAATACACATTGCTGAAGCAGAAGAATCAGTACGCTGTATTTCTTGATAAGAAGTTTTACTGCTCGCTTCTACTTTAGTGCAGTCTTTATTTTAGGCACTGCATCGACTGAGTAGTAATTGCACACACCTTTCTTTGCTTTTGGTTTTATTCCAAGTGTTTGAATTGCCTTTTTAACTTTTGCATCGGAGACTTTAAGCTGTTTCGCAATGTTTCCTGCTGTGAGAAGATCAGTTTTTTCGGTTGGCATAAATTATTTCCTTTAATGTTTGATTATAGAAATTTTGATTAGAACTTAAAAAACGTCAACTGCTTTGTCAACATTAACGTTGCTGTCACGGAATGGTCCGTGACAGCAGAGGAATGTTTTGTCAATGTTTTACTCATTTATCTTTATTAGTATTCTGAGCAGTGGGGAAGGAGAGTACGACAATTGTTCCAATGATGATGAACAAAAGTATTATTCCTTTTATCCACACATCCGCACTTAAAATGAAAATTGAAATTCCTGCCATTATCCACATCGCCACAAGACAGTGGATTTTCCCCTTAAGCGGAATTGTTCGCGTTTCTAAAAAATGATTCACCCGCGCGCCAAAGACTTTATTGCTGGTCACCCAATTATACAGCCGCTCGGAACTTCGCAGAAAACAATATGCGGCGAGGATCATAAAGATTGTAGTCGGTAAACCCGGAACGAGCACGCCGATTAAGCCAATCCCCATAAAAATCAACCCGAGTGAGAGTAAGAAGTATTTAATGAGTTTGTTCATGTTAATATAAGTCTTAATTGTGAATTAGTGGTATGATATAGCGGCTAAATTGATTTTTTACAGATGTGCAATCCAATTACAGATCACAGTCAATTGTTCATCGTTAGTCAGATTCGCTGCATTACCAAGGGTTCTCTTTTGCAGTTGTTTGAAAATTTCAACGGCCATACTATTCTCAATAGCCGCCCCTATGAAAAATGTTTTTGGCTTCAGTCTCTTTTTCTCAAAACTTCTTCTTATTCTACTGAGAGCCGAATTTGCAGTTTTCCAATGCTCATCTGCGCCTGCAGGATCAATTCCACCTTTTAACTCACCAAGAGCAATATACTTTTCTGGATTGCGAACAATGGATCGCTTTTCCTTCTTTAAATCGTCAACTGTTCCATATAGAATTGAGATATCAACATTTTTTTTGACTACAGGAACGCTTATGTTCATTAGTAAGAGTCTTTTCTTTTTGCTTTCACCCCAGCATAATCCTTTTATGCGATTTTCAATTCCTGTGTCATCGGGTGGCCGCGTCAGCCATAAGTTTGTATCAGCATCTCTCCATTGATAATCAATTCCATAAAGATTGAACACAGATAGCAACGAACGAAGAAATTTCCTTTCTCCCAATGTTCCGGCTAAGTTTCTTGCTTTACCTCCTAAAGCATCACCTTTTGTTAAAAGGTAACGATATACAAGTTCATCAATGAAATTTTCGCCTGCCGGTTCAAGAAATTCTTTAATCAGTCCTTTGATTGCAAGTGTCTTATCATCATCAGTTAAATGATTCAATGATTTCTCAGAAAGTCCTGCAGCCGTAAGTAAGCCTACTCTAAGATCTTGGATATATAAAAGGTCTTCAGGGCTTTTCACATTCTTTGCCAAGGATTTGAGTGCTTTCGCTTCTTCAACGTAAGGAACTGCTAAATAGTTTTTCTCTAATGCAAGTGCAATAAAGCCTGCTCTGGTTTTTTCTCTGGAAGTAACTAAATCTTCCGCACTTTGTATTGCTACACTGAATTTTATCTTTTTTGCCATAAGTAAACACATTTGCGGACTTCGGTTCGCCCATAGTTGCCCATTTGCTGACTGCTGTTTCCTTTGCCTTTAGGCAAAACAAATATTTTATTGATATTGTATCCAAAGTCTTCTGCAAACTCAGATAAAATTAAATCGGCCGGGATTTCTTCACCGCCGTAACGAACATTGTCGTTTACCATAACACAATACCCGCCGTTTTTGGTAACTCGCGCCATTTCGCAAACAACAAAACACAATTCCAGAAAATAGTTTCTTACCATTCTCGGAATATTGTTATTATTCAACTTCTGCAATTTATTCAACACGTCAAGAACTTTATTGACTTCAGTCATTGCATCTGAATCGTTGTAAACTTTCATAACCTGGTCAAAGGTTTCAGGTCTGCCGATAGAAGCATAAAATTGATATAGTTGATCAATTTTTTCTTTGTTTTCAACGGTGCAAGAAAGCATTGATTGACGAAGATTACGAACTTGTTCATTGTTATAACCAAGATAAACCAGCTCCAATGCATAAGTTCTTGTGTAGTCGTATCGGTTGCAGTAAGGTGGTGAAGTAACGATAAAATCAAAAAAATCATTTTCAAGTTTTGGCAATTCTTCAAGACACGAACCCTGAATGATTTTAACAGGATGTTGTTTGTGTCCGTTGCTTTCAAATTGGTTAAAAAGAGATTCTGACGTATTCGATGATACGTCTGTGATTATTTGATGTAACTTATGTTTTAATGCGTCTTCAAAAGTTAATATTTCACCTTTGTCAAAGGGCTTTCCGGAAAGTTCTCTTTTTGAACGATAATCCCAACGCAAATATTGTCCGTCTTTTCGAGTGAAGCTGATTTCTTCCAAAACTGTAAAAGCGGCAAGGCGTAAAACGGCTTGGATTTTTTTTTCTTTAATTTTTGAGCAGTAGGTCAAGTACTTGTTAAGATATTTTTCTGTCTCGTCAGGAAAAGCATCTTTGGTAATTGAAATGTGTTTTATATGATGATCGTAGAGGTCGACTTTGACAAGTTCGGTCCAAATATTTTTTACAGTTTTTATTAATTGCTCCGTGTCGATGCCGTTCAGTGATTCTCTCGCCTGCATAACGAAATCACCAATGGGCAAAAGCTCAATTCCATACGATTTCCAGCCGAGTTCTTGTGCAGCGAAAAGCGTTGTCCCGACTCCAGCAAATGGATCTAATACTCGTCCAGGCTGTGAAGAATATTCTGTCAGGAAGTATTTTACAAGACTGGATGAAAAACCTTCTTTGTATTTGAACCAGCGATAAACTGGCTTATCTTTATTAGCTTGAAAGCTTACTATTTTCCGGCTTAAATTATAGGCAGTCTCCAACCTGTCTGCAAATCGGTCGTAAAGTCTTTGTCGTTCAGTAAGGAATATTTCTGCTGCTTGTCTCATTGCTCAAATTTAACATTTTGTTCTCTGTTAGTCTATAAGTTCGTAAGAAGTATATGATGTGTATCTTATATTAGATTTTTTTGGAGTAAGAAACAATTCTACATCATACCCGGTTTTTGGTTTGATGCTGCTCTTTGTACAACTACTTTTATTCTTCTCTTTCGAGTCGCTTCTCTTTTTGCGTTCATTATCCATCCGATATAAATATTCTGATAGGAACTTGCGAAGCTCTTGAAATTTGTCCAAGCAGTTTTGTCCTTCATAAGAGCAATTTTCAAATCAGAGGGGAGAGGAAGTTCTTTTTGTGCTGAGTATGCTTCTGCCCATTTGCTGTTCTTTTTTGCTTCTTTAATTTTTTCTAGACCGGCTTTGGTCATCTTCTTTTCTTTAATCATCTTTTCTGCTCGTTCTTTATTGAGCTTTGACCAGATACTATTTTTATTACGCGTAGTAAACTTCTGCATAAACTTTTCATCGTCTATCCACTTTACTGTTGTATCGATCCAGCCAAAGCAAAGCGCTTCTTCCACAGCATCGTCGTATGGAATTCTTGGTTTACCGGTATGCCTTTTATAATAGATGAGCCAGACCTCTTTCTCCTTGTTATGGTGCTTCTTGAGCCACGCCCGCCACTCTTTGCGGGTTTTGAAATAGATTGAGTTTTTAGGATTCATAATAAATTACTAACTGCTAATGCTCCATCATTCGCCGAAAATAAGCTAATAAGGTTAAAAGTCGAATACATACTTACTGAATTGCTAAGATTCAATCGATTGATCAATTATTATAACTTTTG
>Ga0194120_10006827_pt1 | contig 15929 bp, 12 predicted proteins | sample TA2MahCa65mmetaG_FD_148642 | JGI IMG/M metagenome (GOLD analysis project Ga0194120, IMG submission 148642) | Freshwater microbial communities from Lake Tanganyika, Tanzania - TA2015019 Mahale Deep Cast 65m | ecosystem: Environmental > Aquatic > Freshwater > Lake | place: Tanzania: Lake...
GGCGCGGCCAGCTCCGCTCGAGCGCCGGCGCCTCGGTGGAGAAGCTCCAGGACACCGCGGCCTCGAGCGCGGTGCCGTCGAGGGCGGCGGTGCCGCCCGGCACCGTGCAACTGTACTCGGTGGCAGCGGGGAAGCGCCCGCCGGTGGGGACGATGACGGCGGTGCTGGTGCCTGCCCAGCGCATGCGGCCGTCGATGGCTGGCGCGCAGCTCACCGGGACCGACTCCGCCAGCGCGGCGAGGGCCACCATGGGGCGGTCGAAGATCACGGCGACTTGCGATGGTTCCCGGCCGGCTCCCTGCGGCGCGATCGCCAGGACCTGGAGCCCGCTCCCGGTGGGCGCCATGGGCACCAGCTCGCCGCGCCGAATCGCGGGGATCTCCGGCGCCCCGTTGACCTCGGCGACCGCCAGCGTAGTGGCCGGGTCGGTGAGCACGCTGGCGGCGAGCTCGGCCACCGGGTCGCTGCCGGGGCAGCTGCTCGCGCAGCCAAGCACTGCGGCGGTGGCGACGAACGCGGAGAGTGCGAGCGAGACGCGGGGTAGGGTCATGCCAGCTCCGACATGCAAGGGGCTTGCCCGCGCCCCTAGCCAGCGAGCTTGCCAACAAATGGTCGCTTGGGACGGCGGCTTGCTTCTTGTATTTCGGGGCGGCGGATCAGGCATCGATCAGCGCGTGGCAGAGCACGTGCATCTCGCGGGCATGCCCGAGAACAGCCGCCTCCCAGCGGGCCTCGCGCGGCGCAAAAGCCGCTCGCATCGCCGCCTTGGCAGGGTGATCGGGGTGGGCGGTGCCCCAGTGGTGGAGGCGGTTCTCGGCCCGTAGCCCGGCCAACACCTGGAGGTTGGGCTGGGTGCCGAACTCGCAGGTGAGGCCGTCGTAGCGCACCCCCGGCAGCTTGGCCTGGAGGAAGGCCGTCATCCCGCCGCGGATGGCGTAGGCGCTCGCGTCGTTGGCGTCCCAGGTGCGCACGCCCTCGCCCATCACGCGGCGCACCCGGGCGGCGGCGCTCGCGTCGACGGACGACTCGAGGAGCACGGTGCGGTCACCGTACTGCCCCAGCGCCGAGTGCCAGTCCACGTGGACGACGCGCTCGCGACACGACAGCCGCTCGACGAGCAGCTTGGCCACCGCCCGCGGGCCGGCTTCCATCTGCTTGCCGCCGAAGAACAAGCCGCGGTCGAACTCGTACTGCCCCGAGACGATCGCGTTCCTCATCGCGCCGTAGCCCTGGGTGGCCATGGCCCAGGCCGCGTGGAGCCAGAAGAGGTCGATTCCGCCGGGCGCCGTGGCCGGGTTGAGCAGGCCGTCTAGCCGCGCGTAGGCCGCCGGCGCCCCCGCGTACTGCTGCCCATCCAGCAGGAAGTTCCGGTTGAGATCGACGTTGTTCTCGTTGACTCGTCGCAGGTGGCGCCAGCCGTAGGGGTTGAGGCCGTGAACGTACATTGTCGCGACATCCGACCCCAATTCGAGCGTCTCGAGCTGCGCCGCCCCGCCGCCGAAGCCCTCGATGCCGTGCAGTCCGCTGGTGTAGAGGAGCACCCGCGCGGCATCGGCCGGGCCGACCCAGGCCCAGTCGATGCCCAGGTCGTCGCCAAGGTCGATCGTCCCGGCCTCGTGCTCCCGCGTGGCCTCGCGGAACCGCTCGCGGGCCTCCGCGTAGTCAACGCTGAATCTCCTCCCGGTGTCGCTCATGCTACGGAAGATAGCGCGCTCGGTCCCATGCTCTCCGCCGTCATCATCACCCGCGACGAGGCCGACCGCATCGAGGCCTGCCTCCGCTCTCTCGCCTTCTGCGACGAGGTGCTGGTGCTCGACAGCGGGAGCACCGACGATACCGTCTCGCGGGCGCGCGCGCTGGGGGCGCGGGTGGAGCAGTCGGACTGGCCGGGCTTCGTGGCGCAGAAGAACCGTGCGCTCGCGGCGGCACGGGGGGACTGGGTGCTGAGCGTCGATGCCGACGAGACAGTGAGCGACGCTCTCCGCGAGGCCATCGCGCGCGAGCTCGCGGCGCCGCGGGCAGAGGCCTACCGCGTGTGCCGTCGCAACGTGTACCTCGGTCGCCCGCTGCGCGGAGGGCTGGCCTGGCCGGATCGCCGGGTGCGCCTCGCGCGTCGCGACAAGGCCCGGTGGGAGGGGCGGGATCCGCACGACGTGCTCCTCGTCGACGGCGTCGTGGGCGACCTGGCTGGGGAGCTGGTCCACGTGCCCTACCGGTCGCTGGGCGACCATCTCGCGCGCATCGAGCGCTACACGCAGATCGACGCGCGCGACGGCTCCGTGCTCGACGTGCTGGTCCGTCCCCCGTGGCACTTCGCGCGCGCCTTCATCCTCCAGGGCGGATTCCGCGACGGCTTCCACGGGTTGCTCTACGCCGTGCTCGGCGCCTTGTACGTGCTGTTGAAGTGGGGACGCCATCGCCTATGAAGATCGCTCTCGTCCACCGGCGTTTCACCACCAACGGGGGCACCGAGCGCTACCTCGTGGGCTTCGCGCGTTTCCTCGTGGCGCGCGGTCACGACGTCAGCGTGCTCTGCCACGAGATCCGCGAGGATCTGCGGTCGGAGCCGGGGCTCCGCTTCGTGCACCTGCGGATGGTCCGGGCCGCCAAGCTGGCTTCGCTCTGGTGGAGCGCGTCCCGGGCGATCAGGGCTGGAAACTACGACGCGGTGATGGGTTTCGGTCGCACCGGCGGTCACCATCTGTTTCGCGCCGGCGGGGGCTCACACGCCGACTACTTGCGACGCGCCCATCCCGTCCGCCGCCTCGTGAACCCCGACGACTGGTTCGAGACGGCCGTCGATCGCGCCGCCGTCCGCGCCGCCCGCATCGTGATGGCAAATAGCCGGCTAGGAGCCCAGGGCCTCGCTCGTGACTACGCACCTCGCCGGGTGGAGGTGGTCTACAACGGGGTGGACGGGCAGCGATTCCGCCCCGACGCGCAAGTGCGCGCGGCCACGCGGGAGGAGCTCGGCGACCACGGCAAGGTTGCCATCTTCCTCGGCAACGGCTTCGTGCGGAAGGGCCTGGCGACGGCGATCGCGGCGCTGCCCGACGAGTGGTCCCTGTGGGTTATCGGCGGCGATCCACCCATTGCCGCCCCCCCACGCGTGAGGTTCCTTGGCCCGCAGCGCGATCCGGAACGCTTCTTGCAAGCAGCCGACGCGATGATCTTGCCCACCCGCTACGATCCCTTCGCCAACGCCTGCCTCGAGGCCATGGCCTGCGGCGTGCCCGCCATCACCACCTCGGCCAACGGCGCGAGCGAGGTGCTGCCCGAGCCCTGGCTCGTCGCCGACAGCGTGGGCGACTGTGCCCGCGCGCTCGTTCGCGTCGGGAGCGCCCGCGGCCTCGGCGACGCCTGCCGCGCCGTGGCCGAGCGGCTGTCGCCCCAGGCCTCGTACACCCGCGCGCTGGAACTGCTGGTGGAGGCCTCGCGATGAGGCGCTGGATCTCGCGCATCCTGAGGTGGACGGCGGCGCTCGCCGTCGGCGGCAGCGTCGCCTGCGGCTACGGCTACAAGGTGTACGTGGTGGACGAGCCGGGCGCGGAGTTCAGCCGCGAGTCGGTCCTCGCGATCATCGCGCAGGAGTCGCCGGTTTACTACCGAGACGGGGTCACGCCGATGGGCGTGTTCTTCGACCAGGAACATCGCAACTACGTTCCCTACGCCGACCTCCCACGGGACTGGGTCAACGCGATCGTGGCCGCGGAAGACGGCAACTTCTTTGCCCACCCCGGGGTCGACCCCAAGCACATCGTCCGCGCGCTGGTGCAGAACATCGAGGCCGGCTCGGTGGTGGCGGGGGGGTCTACGCTCACCCAGCAAACGGCGAAGAACCTGTTCTACCGGCCTGATCGCAGCCTGAAGAGCAAGCTCACGGAGCTGGTGAACGCGGCGCGACTCGAGGCCCACTTCTCCAAGGAGGACATCCTCGAGTTCTACGCCAACCAGTTCCACGTGTCGGCCAACGGGCGCGGCATCGGCATCGCGGCCCGGTACTTCTTCGACAAGACCCCGGCCGCCTTGAGCACCAAGGAGTGCGCCTTCATCGCCGGGATGGTGAAGGCACCGAGCCGCTACAACCCCTTCATCGGGCAAACCGAGGAACGGCGCCAGGCGGCGATCGCGCTCGCCGAGAAGCGCACCGCCTACGTGATCCGCCGGATGGTCGCGGAGGGCTACCTGCCGGAGGCCAGGGCGGCCGCGCTGCTCGCCGAGCCGCTGGCCTTCAGGCGCGGCGCCTTCCGCTACGATCGCAGCGTGGTGCTCGACGAGGTGCAGCGCCGTCTCGAGGAGCCTGAATTCATCGAGTTGTTCGAGCGCGCCGGCATCGAGAACCCGTCCACGGCCGGGCTTCGCGTCGTCACCACCGTCGACCACCGGGCGCAGGCCGCCGCGACCTACGGCCTCTGGCACCACCTCACCGAGCTGGCGCCGCCCCTGGAGAAGCCCTCCCTGGACAGCCTGTTGCTGCCCGACAGCGCGGCCGCCGAGGCCTCGCCGAACCAGGCACTCCAGGCGCTGAGTTTCCACGCGGCACGGCTGGGCGCACCCACCGATGGCGGCGGCCTCGTGCTCGACGTGGGCGGCCGTGCCTGCCCCGTCGACGAGCCGGGCGTTCGCCGCCTGGCGACGGCGTTCGCGGCGAAGCCCGAGGCGGTCCTGGCGGCGCTCGCCCCCGGGCGACTCGTGCTCGCCAGCGTCCGCGCCGATGCCAAGTCGTGCGACATCGAGTTCCGCCCGCGACTCCAGGGCGCGGTGGTGGTGCTCCAGGACGGCCTCGTGCGGGCGATGGTCGGTGGCAACGACAACCGCAACTTCAACCGGGCGTCTACCGCGCAGCGGCAGTACGGCTCCACTTGGAAACCCCTGGTCTACTACGCGGCCGTGCAGCTCGGCTGGTTGCCCACCGACGTCCTCGACAATCGCCGGGCGGTCTTCCCCTTCCGGGGCGTCTGGTACTACCCGCGCCCCGACCACGCTTCCGATCCCTTCCTCTCCATGGCCGCGGCGGGCGCCCGCTCGGAGAACGTCGCCAGCGTGTGGTTGCTGGCGCACCTCGTCGATCGGCTCGACGACACGCAACTGAGGCGCGTTGCGCAGATGGTCGACCTCGTCCCCCGCGCCGGCGAGGCGCCCGAGGCCTTCGCGGTGCGCATGCGCGACGAGGCGGTCATCCGCGCCAGCGCCGCCGACATGGAGAGCTACGCGTTCACGCGGGCCCGCGCCGACGTGATCGCAGCCCTGGCCTCCGCATCGCACCCGGAGGATGCCCTGGCCCTGCGCTCCCTGCTCCACGGCAGCGGCGTGGCGGCCGAGCTGGCGCGGGTGGAGCGCACCGCGCGCTCGGCGGAGCGTGACGCCCGGCTCGCCGCCTTGAACAACAACTTCCTCGCGCTGGAGGCGAGCGCCGGGCGGTGCCTCGAGGCGCCGGTGAGTTCGCTCACCTGGGACCCCGTGAGTGGCGTGACCGCCTGCGGCCGTCCCCCGGCGGGCTTCGTCCCGATTCCGGCGGCGGAGGCGGGCCTCGTCGGTACCGAGACGGTCGGCGAGGCGCTGTCGACCGACGCCCAGGGTACACTGGTCGTCGACGCGCGCATCCACCTCGGCACCTTGAAGGCGCTCCGGGTGGCGCTCGATCGACGCCTCGGCGAGCTGGCGGACCGCGATCCCTACGACCCGGAAATCCTCGCCTTGCACCCGGATTGGCGCGCGCTGGTGGGCGTACGCTACTTGCTGCGGGTGGCCCGGGAACTCGGAGTCACCGCCGAGCTGCCGGAGAACCTCACCCTCCCCCTCGGCGCGGCCGACACCACGCTGGTGGAGATGGCCAGCCTCTACCAGGGCATGCTGCGCGGCGAGCGGCCGCGATTCATCGGCGAGGGCTACGAGAGCGGCTCGGTGATCGGCCTTCGCTCGGGCTTCGTCCTGCCCGGGAGCGACGAACGAACCGCGTTGATCGCGGAGATCCGCGACGCGGGCGGCAACGTCATCTATCGCCTGCGCAGCGAGTCCTCGCCCCTCACCGACGCCCGGGCGGGCGAGCTCGTGAGCGGCATCCTGCGCAACGTGGTCCTGCACGGCACCGGGCGGCGAGCCGCGGCCGCGGTGAGCCTCGGCGGCAAGCCCGTCCCGCTCGCGGGCAAGACCGGCACCACCAACGACTACCGAAACGCCGCCTTCCTCGGCGTGGCCCCCATCTTCGCCGACGTGGGCGGGGCGCCTCGATGGGGCAACGGCTTCACCGTCGGCGCCTACGTGGGTTACGACGCCAACACCTCGATGAGGCGCGGCTCGCTCCGCGTCCAGGGGGCCAACGGGGCCCTGCCCGCCTGGCTGGCCACCGTCGAGGGGCTCGCGCGCGCCGGCTTGCTCGGGCCCGGCGGCAGCGACGAGTACCTTCCCAGTCCCGGCCTCGAGCGTGTCGACACCGCCGTGGGCACTGGGCTCGTGGGGACCGGCATGTTCACGCTCAGCACCGGCGGGCAACCGGCCGAGCGGATCTTCGCGCCCGTGGGTGAACAGTCGACGGCTGCGGTGCTCCCGCCCGAGGTGGAGCCGACCGGCGCCATTGCCCTGCCCGACGACGTGGAGTTCGGCCCGCCCGAGCCGGAGGAGGGCGTCGACCCCACGGTCCCGCCGCCCGCCCCGGTCATCCCCGAGCTTGGGCCCGCCGGCGAGGCGGGATAGCCCGCGGCGGTGATGCTGTGGCTGGTGCTCGCCTGTACCATCGTCCCCTACCGGGGAGGGAGCCCCGCGCCCGTCGCGCCCGACCCCGTCGCGCTCGCCGACGCGGGCGCTGCCACCGGCCAGCTCGTCGCGAACATCGACGCGCTCCTCGCGACGACCGACGACGTCGATCGTCGCGACCGCCTCGTGGAGCTGCGCGACCTGGCGCTCGCCGCCGACGCGCTCGATCCTGCCATCCGCGGCCGCGTCCTGTCCTACGTGGCGCGCGCCATCGCCATCGAGGAACGCGCCGCGCCCGTTTCCGTCGAGGAGCCCCTCGCCACGCCGGGCGCTCCCGGCGGCGCCCCGATCATCGTCGAGGAGAGCATCGCCGAGGCCCCGATCCCGGAGGTGCCCGCGCCCACGCCTGAGCCTCCCCCGGCGCCCGCCCCGGTCCCCGCGCCATGACGCCTGCGCTCTTGGACTGGGCCCGCCCCCGGCTGGCGCGCGTCGAGGCGGAGCTCGCGGCGTGCTTCGCCGACGTCGAGCCGGCCCCGCTGCGCGAGGCCTGCCAGTACCCGATCCTCACCGGCGGCAAGCGCATTCGTCCCCTGCTCGCGCTGGCGGCCTGCGAGGCGGCCGGCGCCCCCTGCGAGGCGGCGATCGACGCGGCCGTGGCGGTCGAGCTCCTCCACACCTACTCGCTCGTCCACGACGACCTGCCCGCGATGGACGACGACGACTTCCGCCGTGGCCGCCCCACCACGCACAAGGTCTACGGCGAGGCGGTGGCGATCCTCGTGGGCGACGCGCTCTTGACCGAGGCATTCGCGCGGATCGCCGCGTCGCCGCGCCTAGTGGCTGAGCTGGCGCTGGCAGGCGGCGCGCGCGGGATGGTGGGCGGGCAATACCGCGACATCGAGAACCTCGCCCGCGATCTGGACGCGCTGGTGCTGCTCCACCGCCAGAAGACGGGCGCGCTCATCCGCGGGGCGGTGCGCATGGGTGCGATCGCCGGCGGCGCCGCCGACCTCGAGCGGGTGACGGCGTACGGCGAGGCGGTGGGCCTCGCTTTCCAGGTGGCCGACGACCTCCTCGATGCCGACCAGGACGCGGGCGACGACGGCCCGCCCTCGTTCGTGCGCCTGCATGGCCGCGAGTGGACGGCGGCCGAGGCCCGGCGCCTCGCGACGGTGGCCGAGCAGGCCGTGGCCGAGTTGCCGGGCGCGGAGCCCCTGGTGCTGCTGGCCCGCTTCGCCGTGGACCGGGCCCACTGAAGGGCACCGAGCGTCTCGACCTGAGCCTGGTGGCCCGCGGGATCGTGGCCACGCGCGAGCGTGCCCAGGCCGAGATCCGCAGCGGGAACGTGCTGGTCGACGAGGTCCCGGTCGACAAGCCGGGCGCCCGGGTTCGCGAGGGTGCCGTGGTGCGCCTGCGGGCGGCGCCGTTGCGCTACGTGTCGCGAGGGGGGCTGAAGCTCGAGGCGGCGCTCGATCGCTTCGCCGTCGCGCCCGTCGGCCGGGTTTGCGCCGATCTTGGTGCGTCCACGGGCGGTTTCACCGACTGCCTGCTGCAGCGTGGCGCCGCGCGGGTGTACGCCATCGACGTGGGCCAGGGCCAGCTTGCGTGGTCGTTGCGCACCGACCCCCGGGTGGTGGTGATGGAGAAGACCAACGCCCGGCACCTCCAGTCGCTGCCCGAGCCGGTGAGCCTGGTGGTCGGCGACCTCTCCTTCATCAGCCTGCGGCTGATCCTGCCCGCGGTGCGGCGACTCCTCGCGCCTGGCGGCGAGGCGGTGGTGCTGGTGAAACCCCAGTTCGAGGTGGGGCGCGCCCAGGTGGGCAAGGGGGGGCGGGTGACCGACGACCACGCGCGTCGCGGCGCGATCGCCGCCGTCGCCGAGGCGGCGGTGTCGGAGGGTTTCGCCCTGCGGGGCGAACTCGAGTCGCCGGTACCCGGCGCCAAGGCGGGCAATCGCGAGTGGCTCCTGTATCTGGGCGAGCGTCCCTGAACGCGTGATACGGTGGCCGGCGGAGCGCTCGGGATGGAACGCCTCGGATTGTTACCCGGAGGGCTGGTTCTCGGCCTGCTGGCAGGCTGCAACTGGATCACCGACGCCGACGTGGCCGCGCGCGCCGGCCAGGTCGATGACGACGGCGACGGCGTGGCCGCCGACACCGACTGCGACGATAACAACAGCACCATCTCGCCCGCCACCCCGGAGATCTGGTACGACGGCATCGATCAGGACTGCCAGGGCGGCGACGACTACGACCAGGACGCCGACGGCTACGTGCCCGACGAGTTTGTCGGCCTCACCACCAAGGGCGTCAAGACCAGCGGCCAGTTGCCCGGCGGCGACTGCGACGACGCCGAGCCCCTGGTGTCGCCCAAGCAACCCGACACCTTCTACGACGGCATCGACCAGGACTGCAGCGGCGACGACGACTACGACCAGGACGGCGACGGCTACGTGCCCGACGAGCACATCGGGCTGGCTACGCTCTACGTGCCGACCAGTGGGCTCCTGCCCGGCGACGACTGCGACGACGACAACAACGCGGTCCACCCGGGCGTGGATGACGTGGCCTACAACGGCTACGACAGCGACTGCGGCGGGGAAGACGACTACGACGCCGACGGCGACGGCTTCGTGCCCGACGACTACCTCGGCCTGGAAACGGTGTACGTCGAGCCGAGCGGCAACCTCCCCGGGGGCGACTGCGACGACGAAGACGCCAGCTTCAACCCTGGCGTGGCGGAGACCTACTACACCGGCCTCGACGAGGCCTGCGACGGCTTCGACGACTACGACGCCGATCTCGACGGCTACGTGCCCGACGACTACGAGGGGCTCGCCACCGAGGGGGTCGAAGGCACCGGCGGGCTACCCGGCGGCGACTGCGACGACACCGACGACGCGGTGCGCCCGCGCGCGGTGGAAACCCCGGCCGACCTCGTCGACCAGGACTGCGACGGCGGCGACTCCAGCGTCATGGCCATCGAGATCGAGGGTTACACGTGGATCAATCCACGCTCCCCGGTCGCGGTGGAAGCGCGTGACCGGGTCTACATCTCTGTCGCGACGGAGAAAGTGACGACCGCCGACGATGACATCTGGTTCGACGCTGGCTTCGCCGTCGTCTGGGACGTCGGCTACATCGTCAACGACGCGGGCCTGGTCACCACCCTGCCCTGGAGCAAGTCATCCTACGACCCGAGCAATTACTCGGTCGGGGCCGGTCACGACTTCATCGTCGCCGACAACACCCTCTACGGCGCGCTGGGTTTCTCGTACACCAGCTCGCGCGCGGTTCGCATCGTGTCCTACCCGCTCACGACGGGAACGGCGGGCGACTGCACCGCGCAGACGACGGCCGACTACGACGCGCCCGACGACGTGTCCCTGGCGCTCGACAGCGGCGGCCGGGTGTTCGCCGTCGCCTGCGACGGCGGTGCCAACGGCGCCCTCACCTACGTCCGCGTCGACGAGCTGACGGCGAGCGCCAACGCCGACGTCAACCAGACGATGTCGGGCGGCGACGCCTCCGCCACGGCCTGCGCCCTCGACCTGGACACCGGCCCCTCGGTGCTCGCCAACGTCGATGGCGTGTACCGCTACGGCTTCGACCCCGACTCGCCCGCGCCCAGCTTCGAGGGCGACCAGGCCTACACCTACGACGCGAGCGACCTCGACACCTGGGCCGACGACAGCGGCACCACCACGGTGATCGCCGACGCGGCGCTCCGCCGCGTGATCATCGTGGAGGGCGACGGCAACGAGGTGCAGCTCGGCACCGCTCTCGACAGCCCCACCATCGCCAGCGCCTCGCGCACGGGGGACGGGAGCTACCTCGTGGCGTGGGTCAACAGCGACGCCAGCGTCCGCGTGGCCTGGGGCTCGGAGATCGATGGCTGGACCTACCAGGACGTGACCATCAGCGCCGGCACCCCCACCGGCGTGGCGGCGTGGACCAATGGCGACGAGGGCATCGTCGCCGTGACCACCGCCTCGTCGTTGCTGGTCGGGACCTATGCTTTCTAGGCGGCGCGGCGCCTTCTAGGCGGGAGGGTCAGGGCGCCGAGAAGGCCACGCCGTCGTCGCCCGGTGGCTCGCCGTAGCCGTACACGTACACGGTGCGAACCGTGCGGAGGCCAGCCTTGTCCTCGGCGATCACCGTGAAGCGGTTGGTCCCGGGCGCCACTGGCACCTCCACCGCGTGCGCCAGTCGCTTGCCGCCCTTCGCCGACCAGAACAGCTTCTCGTCGTCCCAGTCCACCGACGCATCCCAGCGCGTGCGGTCCACGCGCTCGGTGCCGCCGAAGATCACCACGTGGTCGATGCCCTCGTCGTCGGCCAGTCGCACGCTCAGGGTGGTGGTGCCAGGGTGCTGTCGCGACCTTGTCGCGCGTGCCACGACCTCCGGCGCGTCCCGCTCGATGGCGCGGCCGTCGCGAGGCACCGGCACCGACCAGCGGGCGATGCGACCGTGGCCGTCTGCGCGCACGTCGACCTCCAGCGGGAGCGTGGCGTCGTGGAACGTCGCCGCGATCTGGACCGGGAGGCGGTAGGCGTGTGACTCGCCCGGCGCGAGGGTGGCCAGGTCGCGCGCCGACTCGCCGAGCTCGAGCCCGTCCACGCCGGGAAAGGCGAGGGTGGCGCGCACCCCGGCGAGGGTGCGGGCGTCCTCGTTCTTCACCTCCACCACGACGTCGCCGCCCTCGAGGTGGGCGCGTACCGAGAGTTCCGGCGGCCCGAGTCCCTCGATGGCGAGGGTGCCGTCCCAGGCCACGCCGGGGACGCAACCCTGGCACTCGAGCACGCCCACCACGCGGTCCTCGCGCGCGGGCGTGTCGGCGTCGATGCGCACGCGAGCGCGGCCCTGGCCGGTCGCGCCGGCGTCGAGCCGCCCGATGGGCAAGAGAAGGTCGTCCCAGGCGGGGCTGGTGGAGCGCAGGCGGATGGCGGCACGCGCCAGCGGGGGGCCGAGGTTCTCCAACGACACGCTGAGCTCGACGGTCTCGCCGGCGCGGGGCGTGGTGAGCGTGCCGAGCGACGCCGCGACTCGCGGCTCCGGCGCGGGCGCGCCACCGAGCCAGTCCAGGCCCACGCCGTGGAGCACATCCTGCACCCGCCCCTCCTGCTGCGCGACCAGCGCGGGCAGGAGCGCGTCGCGAGTGCGGAGCAGATCGGCCCGCGTGGTGCCGCCCCCGGCGGTGAGGATCGATGTCGCGACCTCCAGGGGATCGTCGCGGCGGGAGGAGCCTTCCCTCGCGGGCGCGTCGGGCCAGTGCAAGAGCGGCGTGTACTCGCCGAGCCTGGCGCGCACCCGCTGGGCGTCGGCGTACCACGCGCTGCCGTCCTCCACGTTCACCGGGTACAGCGCCAGGTCGGGCACCAGGCCCACGCCGGCCACGTGGGCGTCGTCGTCGAGGATGTACTCGGCCACGGTGAGCTTGAGCTTCAGGCCCTCGGCGAGTGGATACAGGGTTTGAACCGTGCCCTTGCCGAAGCTCGTCTCGCCCACGAGCAGGGCCCGGTCGAGGTGGAGCAGGGCGCCGGCGAGGATCTCGGCGCCCGACGCGGTCTCGTGGTCGACCAGCACGACCATCGGGCCGTCGTAGGCCAGGGCCTCGGCGCGGGCATCGATCTGGCGCACGAGCCCCGGCACCTTGTCGCCGTTGCGCCCGGCCGTGGTCACCAGCAAGCCCTCGTCCACGAACATGTCAGCCGACTTCGCCGACTGGACGAGCGAGCCGCCGGTGTTGCCCCGGAGGTCGATCACCAGCCCCGTGTCCAGGGCGCCCGCGGCGCGCAGGGCGTCGATCGCCTGCTGGAGGTTCGCCGTCGTCTGCTCCGAGAAGTGCTCGATCTTCACGACGCCCACGCCCCGGGGGCCCACCTCGTGCGTGACGTTGGGGATGGACAGCTCTCGCCGCACGAGGTCCAGCTCGAGGATCGTGGCGCCGCGCTGGACGTCGATGCGCACGGAGGTGCCGGCGCGGCCGCGGATTCGCTCGGTGGCGTCGGCGGGCGTCATGCCCACCGTGCTCACGCCGTCGATGCGGACGAGGCGGTCGTCTGCGCGAACGCCCGCGAGCGCGGCGGGCGCGCCGGCGAAGATCTCGATGACGGTGAGGTGGCCATCGACGTCGCGCAGGGTGACGCCGATACCGGTGAGCGTGCCCGAGAGCCGCTCGTCGAAGCGCTCCAGCGAGTCGCCGCTGAGCACCACGCTGTGACGGTCGAGCGTGGACAGGGCCCCGCGCAGGATCTCCGCGCGGAGATCGAGGTCGTCGTCGAGGGGCAGCCCGGCGGCCTGGACCGCGTCTTCCAGCTCGGCGAGGGCGCTCGCCAGGTCGTCGCCGAGGCGCACGGTGGCGGTCCACCGGCCGCCGCGGAGCCGCACCGTGCGACCATCTTCTGTAGATTGTAGCCATTCCACCTCGGACTCGAGGCGGTCGGCGGCGGCACGGAACATCGCCTCCGGCACGATGCGCTCGGGCCAGAGGTAGCGCTCGTCGACGAGGCGCAGCGCGCCGCGGTACACCCCGAGGTCGGCAGCGAGCGCGGCGGCGGCGAGCAGGAGCACGAGCACACAGGGTATAGGGCCGGCCATGCCAGGCGCCAGCGATCCTTCCGACGGCGAGCTTCCTTTCGCGACGGTCGATCTCGATCGCCACGCGCGGACGGGCTTTCCCGAGGTGGTGTACGGCGAGGGGAAGTCCGCCGAGCAAGTGGCGGCGGTGCTGGGCCTCCTCCGCGCCAGGGGGCAGGTGGGCCTCGCGACGCGTGTCAGCCCGGAGAAGGGGCGTGCCGTCGTGAGTACACTCGGGGAGGGCGCCCGCTACGACGACGAGGCGCGCGCGGTGATCGTCGGCGAGCCGGGACCGGGCGTCGGCCGCATCGGCGTGGTGAGCGCGGGCACCAGCGACGGCGCCGTGGCGGCCGAGGCGGTGCTGGTGGCGCGGGTGCTCGGCAACCACGTGGAGCGCTTCGTCGACGTGGGCGTGGCCGGGGTCCACCGGGTGCTCAGGCGCGTCGACGAGCTCCGCCGCTGCAACGCCCTGGTGGTCGTGGCGGGCATGGACGGCGCCTTGCCGTCGGTGGTGGGCGGCCTGGTGCGGGTGCCGGTCATCGCCGTGCCCACCAGCGTGGGCTACGGCGCCTCGTTCGGCGGCGTGGCCGCGCTCCTCTCGATGCTCAACTCCTGCGCGCCGGGGGTGGTGGTGGTGAACATCGACAACGGCTTTGGCGCCGCCTTCGCGGCCTCGCGCATCAACCGCGCGGTGGCTCTCCGCGAGGAGCCCGCGTGAAGGCCTTTGTCGACCCCGTCGGGGGGATCGCCGGCGACATGCTGGTGGCGGCACTCGTCGACGCCGGCGCGCCGCTCGAGGCCGTGCTCGCCGAGGTCCGCAAGCTCGGCGTCGCAGGCTGGTCGGCGCGCGTGGAGCCGGCCTGGCGCGGGCCCTTCGCCGCCAGCCGGTTCGTGGTGGAGGTCGACGCCGGCGGGCACGACCACGCGCACGACCACGAGCACGCCGCCGGCCACGACCACGACCACGGGCACGTGGGACACTCCCGGCGCTGGGCCGACATCCGGGTGCTCATAGAAGACTCCGGACTCGGCGAGGGTGTCAAGCGTCGAGCTCTCGCGACGTTTTCCCTGCTCGCCGAGGCGGAAGGCCGGGTGCATGGCATCCCCGCGGAGCAGGTGGGCTTCCACGAGGTGGGCGCCGTCGATTCGCTGGTCGACATCGTCGCGGCGGCGGCGGCCCTCGATCTGCTCGGCATCGACGAGATCGTGGTGGGAGCCTTGCCGCTGGGGGGCGGCAGCGTCGTTGGCGCCCACGGGCGCATTCCCCTGCCAGCCCCGGCCACGTTGGAGTGCCTGCGGGGCTTCGCCGTGGAGGGCATCGCCGCGCGCGGCGAGACGGTGACGCCCACGGGCGCGGCGCTGGTCGCGGCGCTCATGCGCCCGGGGACGATGCCCGCGATGCGCGTGCTGCGGACGGGTACCGGCGCGGGAACCTGGGACCCCGCCAGCCACCCGAACGTCGTGCGGGTGATCCTCGGCGAGGGCGAGGCGGGCGCGTTGTCGGAGGTGATGGAACTCCGGGCCGAGGTAGACGGGCTGACCGGGGAGGCGGTGCCCCCCCTGCTCGACGCCCTGTTCGCCGCCGGGGCCGTCGACGCCTACGTCACGCCCGTGTTGATGAAGAAGGGGCGCCCCGGCTTCCTCGTGACGGCGCTCTGCGGCCAGCCCGAGGCCCGCGCCGTGGGCGACGCGCTCCTGCGCCACGGTCGCACGCTCGGCTACCGCGCCACCCGTTGCGCGCGCGAAGTCCTGGCTCGTCGGCATGAAGTCGTCGCGACGCAATTTGGAGAGGTGCGCCTGAAGATCGGCGAGCGCGATGGCGCGATCCTGCACCTTGCCCCTGAGTACGAGGACTGCGCGCGCCAGGCGTCTCGGGCGGGCGTGCCGGTGTTCGAGGTGATGGCCGCCGCGCTGCACGCTTGGTCTGCGCGCCGCGGTGGTCCATACTCCGGGTGATGTTCGAACACCCCGAGGCGGTGCTCGCCGCGCTGCTCGATGCCGTGCCGCTCCCCGTCGTGGTGACCGACGCCCGGGGGCGCATCCTGCACGGCAACGGTGCCGCGTCGCAGCTGTTCTCGTACTCGCTCGCCGAGATGCGCGACTTTCTCCACGTGTCCGACCTGTACCACCGGCCTGACGACGCCCGTGGCGCGCTCCGGGCTGCCCGCGACGGCGGGGGCGCGGCCGCGAGCCAGGTGCTGCTCCGCAGCCGCGGGGGCGAGCTCATCCCCGCGCGCGTACACGTGCGCATCCTCGGCGACGCGGGCAGCGCCGGTAGCCTCGGCGTCATCGAAGACCTCCGCGAGGTCCAGGACCTGTCGCGACGCCTGGAAGACGCCACGCGGCAGATCGTGGCGAGCGAGAAGCGCGCGGCGGTGGTGGCCCTCGCCGGGCAGGCGGCCCACGAGCTGTCGCAGCCGCTGATGGCCGCGATGGGCAATGTCGAGCTCGCGCTCATGGCGCCCGGGCTCGACCCGAAGCTCGCCGCTCGCCTCGACAAGACCTACGAGCAGCTCGAGCGGATGCGCGGCATCGTGTCGGACTTCGTGCGGATGACGGGCACGCGCTCCGCCCCGTAGCGACGATCAGGTGGCGCATGATATGAACATGCGTACAGGTATGCGATGGAACCAGGACGGCTCGTCCACGTGCGCATCG
>Ga0194120_10006832_pt1 | contig 15923 bp, 18 predicted proteins | sample TA2MahCa65mmetaG_FD_148642 | JGI IMG/M metagenome (GOLD analysis project Ga0194120, IMG submission 148642) | Freshwater microbial communities from Lake Tanganyika, Tanzania - TA2015019 Mahale Deep Cast 65m | ecosystem: Environmental > Aquatic > Freshwater > Lake | place: Tanzania: Lake...
GGGAAATGTTAAGTATTTTTTCGCTGTAACCCCATTTTATCCCTGGGTTAGCGCTTGTTGACGAACCGCGTGGTCCGGTTGGCGCAAAATCGGGCGGACTCAGTATTTCCCCCGGAAGCAAGCGCACGTCCGGGTGAACCGACGTTCAGCCCGCCAAGCTCGACAACCCGCGCAGCACGAGTTGTTCATCCTGGTGATGCGGATAAGCCAAAACCTGACCGATGATGGCGGCATCCCCGCCTGTCATGACCAGATGTAGCTCATCATCCTCCCGTTGTCGCAATTCCGTCACCACCTTTTCAATCAAACCGGCACAGGCGTGCAAGCATCCAGCCTGGATTCCTTCATGCGTGTCCCTGGCCAAACATGGATTGACGGTCGTCACATCATCGATGCCGCCCAACTGGTGTGTCTTGCTGGCCAGCACTGAACGCATCGACTGAAGTCCCGGGGCGATCAGTCCGCCCTGATGCCGCCCCTCCGCATCGAGATAATCCAGCGTGATGGCCGTACCGCAATCCAGCACGCAGGCCGGGAGCGGGTAATGCCGGCGCAGTCCCAGTAGCGCCAGCCAGCGGTCCACGCCCAGCCGTTCGGGGTGTCGGTAGCCATTGATCACCCCGCCGCCTTCCGCCTCGGTTCGGGCGAACCGCACCGGGAGACCCCAGTGGCGTTCGACCCATGCCTGGAGCGAAGCCTCGACGCATGGGCCCGCGACATTCGCGGCGTAAACGGCGGCCGGCGGTGTGAGGGCGGCCCATGATTGCGTCAGACGACCGCTCAGCCCCTGGCTAGCGGAGGGGAAGGGCATACCCGGATGCAGTTCCCCTGCCCTCCAGAACGCCCATTTCAGCCGGGAATTGCCGATATCGACCAGCAGAACCTGGCGGCTCATGTCGACCTGGCGCGCAATTGCAATTCGCCGGAAGCGAACTGGCGCCGGCATCCCTCGCCGTCCTCGAACAACAGCATTCCCTCATCCGTGACATCGACCACGCGGCCCTCGATGTGCCGGTCACCAAATACAATCATGGCCGGACGCCCCGCCAGGGCATGCGCCTGACGCCATTCGGGCAGATAGGCGCTCAAGCCGCTCGACGGGTAATCGCGCAAGAGGGGCAGCAACTCGTTCAATACCTCCGCCACCAGGCGATTTCGGGAGGGGGGCATGCCATTACAGACCTGACCCAGGTCGCTCCAGGCCTGATCGATAATCGCGGCGGCGGAAACCGGGATATGGCGGTTCAGCCCAAGCCCGATGACGACGCCACAGCGGCCATGGGACTCCCCCGCCACCTCGATCAGGATGCCGCCCAACTTCGCCTCATTCCACAGGATATCATTCGGCCATTTGAGGCTGAGCCCCGTAATGCCGAGAGTGTCCAAGGCACGCAGCACGCTGACGCCCACCGCCAGACTTAGCCCCCCCACTTGCGCCGGGTCCTCGAAACGCCAGAGCAGGGAGAGATAGATATTGGCGCCAAAAGGCGAAACCCAGGTCCGGCCAATGCGGCCGCGCCCCGCCTGCTGAAACTCGGCCAGACAAACCCGGCCCGTGGGGGCGCCCTCGGCAAGGTTGCGCATCAGGTGACTGTTGGTGGAGTCAAGGCAGTCGTGTAGATCCAGCCCGCTCAGCAAGCCGGCGGACTCAGGCTTCAGCGCCGCCCGTATGCTGTCCTCCATCAGTAACTCCACTGGCGCAAGCAAGCGATAACCCTTGCCGGGAACCGCGCTGATTTCCAGCCCCAGGGATCCCAGTGTCTGAATGTGGTTCCAGACGGCCGCGCGACTGATGCCCAGGGATTCCGCCAACGCCGTGCCCGAATGGAAGCGGCCATCGGCGAGGAGCTGAAGCAATGCTCTATCCAGCGCTTCCAGAGACATCAACCGCCCTGGATATTCTTGCCGCTGACCCGGTCCAGCGCCCGCAACCGTTCCAGCTTCTCGCCGATCTTGATTTCCAGGCCGCGCGGTACCGGCTGGTAATACTGGCGAGACGCCATGCCCTCGGGGAAATAGTGTTCGCCTGCCGCATAGGCGTCCGGTTCGTCATGCGCGTAACGATACGCCTTGCCATAAGCGAGCTGGCGCATGAGCCCGGTTGGCGCATTGCGGAGATGCAAGGGCACCTCCAGGCTGCCCGTGGCCTGGGCATCGGCGCGGGCGGCCTTATAGGCCAGATAGACGGCGTTGCTCTTGGGCGCGCAGGCCAGATACACCAGCGCTTGCGCCATGGCCAGTTCTCCTTCGGGACTGCCGAGACGTTCCTGCACCGCCCAGGCGTTGAGGGCCAATTCCAGGCCGCGCGGGTCGGCGTTGCCGATGTCCTCGCTGGCGATGCGGACAATGCGCCGCGCCAGGTACAGGGGATCAATCCCGCCATCCAGCATGCGGCAGAACCAGTACAACGACGCATCCGGCGCGCTCCCCCGTACCGATTTGTGCAGCGCGGAAATCTGATTGTAGAAATCTTCGCCCTGCTTGTCGAAACGCCGTACTCCGCCGCCCGCCAGGACCTCCCTGGCCAGGTCATGGGTGACCTCGGCCTGGCCCGGCTCCAGCAAATCCACGGTGATTTCCAGCAGATTCAGCAATTTGCGGGCATCGCCATCGGCGGCCTGGACATACCATTGACGGATGTCCGCGGCGATGGCGATGTCGCGTCCCCCAAAGCCGCGTTCGGGATCGTTGATGGCCTGGTCCATGACCGCCAGCAGGTCTTCCTCGGTCAGCGAGCGCAGCACATACACCCGGGCACGGGACAACAACGCGTTGTTCAACTCGAAGGAGGGATTCTCGGTGGTGGCTCCGATGAAATAGAAGGTGCCATCCTCGACATGCGGCAGAAAGGCATCCTGCTGTGATTTATTGAAGCGATGCACCTCGTCGACGAACAGCAAGGTCCGCCGGCCCGACTGTTCCAGCAGGCGCCGGGCTTCGGCAACCTGCTCGCGGATCTCCTTGACCCCGGAAAGCACGGCGGAGAGTGTCGCGAACCGCGCATCGGCATGATGAGCCACGATGCGGGCCAGCGTAGTCTTGCCCGTGCCCGGTGGTCCCCAGAAGATCATCGAATGCAGGCGCCCACCACGAATGGCCTCGAACAACGGCTTGCCTGGGGCGATCAGGTGTTTCTGGCCTATGTATTCGGCCAGAGAACGCGGGCGCATCCGATCCGCCAGCGGTTTCGCGGCACTGGCGCTCATGCGGTCAACAGGCGTGAATCCGGCGGACCACCAGCCGACGGCTTGAGGCTATTTTTCCTCGAATACATCCACGCCCGCCGGCGGTTTGAACGTGAACAAGGCCGGATCGATGCGAATGCCCGTCTTGAGGTTATTGAAATAAATACGGGTGAGCTGGCCGAAATTGTCGCTCAATTCCATGCCCACCAGCACATCGTTCTCCAACCCGATCTGCACATACTTGAAGCCGCTTTCCTCGTTTTTCGGCAGCAATTTGAGGATGGCAATGCCCTCCTCGTCCGACTGGTTCTCGATGGTGAAATTTTTCTCCAGCGGCACCTCGCCGGTCAGCAGCAAAGCCGGCGTCGAGCCAATGGCCGCGTTGAGCTTCTTGGCCGTGACTTGCTCCAGATCCTTGTCGTAGAACCAGACCTTGCCCCCGCCGGAGACAATTTCCTGGTTATAGGGCTTCAGGTAATTCCAGCGAAACTTCCCCGGGCGCTGCAGATAAAAGACACCGTTGCTGCGTTTGCCCAGGTTACCCTTTTCATCGACCTGCACCTGAGTGAAATCCGCCCGCAGGGTGCTGGCCTTGGCGAGGAAACTTTTCAGCCGTTGCTCGGGCGTCACCGCCGCCGAGAGGGGGCAGCAGGCGGCCAACAGTATCAGAAGCGCAATTTTGTTCAGCATGGGTAATCGTTAAGTCCGTATCAGGCGGTGAAAGGTATCAATCCAGTGTCAGTTCCCGTGCCAGACGCGCGGCATGGCCCGTGTAGCCGCGTGGTGTCAGACCCAGAAGCTGCTGTTTGCCTGCCTCCGGCATCTCCAGCGTTTGTACGAAGCGCACCAGCGTTGCCTGATCGATGCGCTGACCCCGCGTCAACTCCTTGAGCTTCTCGTAGGGCTGCTCGATGCCGTAGCGGCGCATCACGGTCTGTATCGGCTCGGCCAATACTTCAGGGTTGGCCGCGAGGTCGGCTTCGAGCGCCTCGGCATTGATTTCCAGCTTGCCGATGCCCTTGAGCGTCGACTGCAGGGCAATCAAGGTGTGCGCCAAGCCGACGCCCATGTTGCGCAGCACGGTGGAATCCGTGAGATCCCGCTGCCAGCGGGAAATGGGCAGCTTTTCCGCCAGATGGCTGAACACCGCGTTGGCCAGCCCCAGGTTGCCCTCGGAGTTCTCGAAATCGATCGGATTGACCTTGTGCGGCATGGTCGACGAACCCACCTCGCCCGCCACGGTTTTCTGCTTGAAAAACCCCAGCGAGATATAGCCCCAGACATCGCGGTTGAAGTCCATCAGCACCGTGTTGAAGCGGGAGAAGGCATGGAAGAGTTCCGCCAGGTAATCATGCGGTTCGATCTGCGTCGTGTAGGGGTTGAACACCAGCCCCAGCGACTCGACGAAACGGGATGCGAAATCAGGCCAGTCCACCTCCGGATAGGCGACAAGATGCGCATTGTAATTACCCACCGCGCCGTTGATCTTGCCGAGAATGTCCACCCCGCCCACCTGCCTGGCCTGGCGCGACAAGCGTGCGGCGACATTGGCGAACTCCTTACCCATGGTCGAGGGAGTCGCCGGCTGGCCGTGGGTGCGCGACAACATCGACTGATCGGCATAGGCATGGGCCTTTTCAGCGATGGCCTGGATGGTCTGGTTCATCACCGGTAACAGCACGGCATCCCGCGCTTCACGGATCATGAGACCATAGGCGAGGTTGTTGATGTCTTCGGACGTACAGGCAAAGTGAATGAACTCGCTGATAGCCTCCAGTTCGGCATTGCCCGCAATCTTCTCCTTCAGAAAATACTCAACCGCCTTCACGTCGTGGTTCGTGGTGCGTTCGATCTGTTTGACCCGCGCGGCGTCCTCGACACCGAAATCCGCGACAATCCCGTTCAATACGGACTGGGCCTCGCCGCTGAGCGGCGGCACTTCGCCGATCGCGGATTCCGCGGCCAGCGCCTGCAACCAACGGACCTCCACCAGAACCCGGTAGCGGATGAGCCCGAATTCGCTGTGGATATCGCGCAGAGGCTCCACCTTGTCGGCGTAGCGTCCGTCAATGGGAGATAAATCAGTCAGTGACATAAGGTGATCATCCGAAACAGTTGGGGCGGGGATTTGGCAAAGGAACGCATTTTACCCGCAAGCCATCGCGAGTTGATGTGAATGACCGCCAAACTAGGTCAGCAAGGCGCAATCCTGGGTCTGCCGATGATCGAGGAGACCCGTGGGCCGGTCCTGAAAACTGGCTGATTCAATCACGCCGCCACCCAGACACTCATCGCCCAGGTAGAAGACGACCGATTGACCCGGCGTCACGGCTCGTTGCGGCTCGGCGAAAGTCACCCGGCATCGCCCGTTCTGGAGAGGCTCCACCACACAGGCCTGGTCCGGTTGACGATAGCGGGTCTTGGCGGTGCAACGCAGAGGTTCATTCAGGACAAACTCCCGACACCAGTCCGGCGTGCCGGCCTCGAGGCTGTCCGAGAGCAACCATGGGTGATCGTGCCCTTGCCCGACGATCAGCACATTCCGCTCCAGATCCTTGGCGAGCACATACCATGCCTCATCCTCGGCGCCCCGGATACCGCCAATGCCAAATCCGCGGCGTTGGCCCAGCGTGTAATACATCAACCCATCATGGCGGCCGACGGCATTGCCCTCGGTAGTCTCGATCACCCCCGGTTGAGCCGGGAGATAGCGCTGCAGAAAATCCTTGAAGCGTCGCTCCCCGATGAAACAGATGCCGGTACTGTCGCGCTTGCGCGCATTGTCGAACCCCGCCTGTGCGGCGATACGGCGCACCTCGGATTTCTCGAGATCGCCAATCGGAAACAGTGTCCTGGCGAGTTGGGGTTGCCCCAGCGTGTGGATGAAGTAGGTTTGATCCTTGTTGCCGTCCACCCCCTTGAGCAAGTGGCAGCGTCCATCTCTGGCTTCGATGCGGGCGTAATGGCCCGTCGCGATCAGGTCGGCTCCCAGCCCCCGTGCATAGTCGAGAAAAGCCTTGAACTTGATCTCCTTGTTACAGAGGATGTCAGGGTTGGGGGTCCGACCCGCCGCGTATTCGGCAAGAAAAACCTCGAACACAGCATCCCAGTACTCGGCGGCAAAATTGACGGTTTGCAGCGAAATGCCCAAGCGATCACAGACGGCCTGAGCATCTGCCAAATCTTCCTTGGCCGTGCAGTATTCGGTGCCATCATCCTCATCCCAGTTCTTCATGAACAGGCCGGTGATGGCATAACCCTGTTCCAGCAATCGCAGCGCGGAGACCGAGGAGTCGACGCCGCCAGACATTCCAACTATCACATGTGCAGTCATCGACTCAGGGCGGCAGGGATTTGAACACGCTCAGTGGATAAGCCTCGCCCGCCAGGTAGTCATCGACACACCGCAACACCAGCGCGCTCCGATGCCGTTCGCGGCAGGCGGCCAACTCATCCCGCGACATCCAGAGGGGTTGGACGATACCCTCATCGAGGGGCGCCTCGGGTTCGTGACGATCGGGCTCTGCTGCGATAGCCATCCGTAGATAACTCACACTGCCATCCTGCTTGGTCCATAGATAGGCGCCTACGAGCGCTCGCGGCTCGACGTACCAGCCGGTTTCTTCATAAGTCTCGCGGATCAGCGCCTGCGGCAAGGACTCGCCGCATTCGACATGACCCGCCGGTTGATTGATGACGAGTTCTCCTCTGTCGTCACGCTCTTCCACGACGAGAAAGCGTCCGCCACGCTCGACGATTGCCGCCACCGTGACGCGTGGTCTGGCCATGTTTCCAAGCATTTCAGTTGACATATATCCCGTGTAGCGCGTTCGTGGAACCAATAGTGAAATCGTACCGTATTTTTCCTTGACCCGAGCAGGAGTAGGCAGGAGCGAGAATTCGGTATGCGTTCCCCTTCGCTATCCTGGCCCGCTTGTCTATCCTGTGGTTCCCTACACTGTGGTTGACAATCAATGTGGCGAAAAATAATATACGCATCCTTCGTGGCAACGTAGCTCAGTTGGTTAGAGCACCGCATTCATAATGCGGGTGTCGGCGGTTCAAGTCCGCCCGTTGCTACCATAAAATCAAACACTTACCGCACACTCCCACAACATCGAAAAACCCGTAAGTGCGTGGTAAGTGCAAATCAACAGAAACGCCGGGGTTTTGGGCGATTCTGGCGCTGGCGGTTTAGGGGCTGCCATGCCCTTCCCCGGTGGTCTACCTGGTGGGCGACGGGTCCTATCTGGTAACGAATCGACACGGGTAGCAGACTCGCGATAAACGTCTAGTTGCGGTCATGCGCCTAAGGGGTGAAGCCAAGGGGGGTTAACCCAAGATCGCCGCCAGCGCAAAAAAACCCGGCTAAGCCGGGTCTTTGGTCAGGATCGATAAGAACGCGCCGTGGCGGTCAACCACGGCGGTCATGCGAGCATGGATTCGATGCTGGCGGTGATCTCCCGCATGGTGGGCAGTTCCAGTTCGTCGGCTGGCGGTTCATCCTCGGGGCGGTACAGTTCAACAGCGAAGTGTTCCACGTTCTCCAGTGCCTTGACGAGGCTGGAGCTCGAGCGGTCGCCATCCAGCGCGGCCGTTGCCCAGGCTGGCACGGCTCCATTCAGGTAGGTCCGGTTATCTGTCGCCTCAGCGAGGCAATACAGCAGCGTGCTGATGGCCTTGCTGGCAACCTGGAGCGCCGCTATGGGTTCGATCTTCAGTTCACGCACCAGTACCGCCGCCGCCACTGGGGCATTCTCGAATACCAAATCCCAGGCTTCGGCCCGCACGGCTTCACGGGTAGCGGTTGGTGGTGGTGCTGGCGGTGGTTCGGCGTGAAGCGCGGCCAGTTGGTCGGGTGAATACCGTATCGCGCTGGTGTTCAGTATCCAGGACCTATCGGCTACGGTGGGGTCCACAAAACGATTTTTCCCGATGGTCCGGTAGGGTATCCGTCCGGTATTGCAGGCGTTCAGGACGCTTTGCAGGGTTGCGCCCGGCAAGCCGCGCCGTTTACGGTCGGCCGCGTATTGCGACAGGCTCATCAAATCTTCGGTGGTCATAATCAAAACCTCATCAAAATAAGGCATTCCTTATATGTTTCGGGTCAAGCCTTATAAAATTTCTTTGGCTAGCGGAATTCCGCGAGTTTGTCACCCGCATGTTTCAATCCCCAGATAGGACCCGCCAAAATGTAACGGGTCCATACCATCGGTATTACCTGGTGGTTGACCACGTTACCGGCAACCATCGCGGTTTTCGGTAACTGCGTTTCGGCTTGGCGATGGGCAGGTTTAAGGTTGCGCCGTCGATCAGATAGGGAAAGACGCCGCACAGGTGGGCATCAATGCTGCCCTCGGTCTCAAGCTCCTGCATGGCCTTGACGGCTTCGGGGCTTAGGTCGGTCCACAGGACAACATTTGCCCAGGCGGAAACAGCCATATCCATGCCGCCGGTCTTGTCCGTGAATCCCGGGATCTCACGGGCGAGTTCAACAAAGGTCACATCCTGCTTCCGGCGGATCAGCTCCAGGATTTCACTCTTCATCGTGGCTACCTCCCGCCAGCTCCCGCACGGCCAGCGCGAATCCTTCCACGCTCAGTGTCACGGTGTATTCGATCTCCCTCGATTCGCCCATACCCGCCAGCCATGCCAGCGGAATCGTCACCTTCCACGGTTGCCGGTCGGCTCGCCAGGCCAGCGCCGGGATCAGTCCGGCGGCTTCGGCCTGTCGCACGGCTTGCGCCCAAAACCGGGCCATCAAGTGCGGAGTGATGTTGCCATACCGTTTGCACTCGATAGCCAGACCGCGCACGGCATCGACTACCGGGCCTTCCTGGTTCGGTGCAGGGGCCAGGTCGAAACCGCCGCCGCGGCTTTGGTCCAAAACGCGAACGAGTTTGATGCCAAGATGGTCATGGATGAGACTGGCAAATTCCCTCTCACTGCTCGCGCCCTTCTGTCTTGAGTTGATCGCGCCCATTTACGCCGCCTCCTGGTGAGACAATAATCGGGTGCGGTACCGGGTCGCGAACTCGAATAGCCGCGCCTTACGGTCGGCGTAATCCAGACCGGCCAGCAGAAACGCCCGATTCCGGTCCCTGATGGCTTCCAGCAATTCGGCCTCGTCGTTGCTCAGGGTGGACTCGTCCAATCCCTCGAAGCGCCCGGTCAGCGCCCAGTTGCACAGCCTAGACTCACACATGAAATGTGGTGCGCCGGTGGGCTTGCCAATCTCTTCCCGCGCCTCAATCAACGCCTCCAGCATGGGTTTGTTGCTGGCGCGTTTCGCCGCCAGGATGCCCTTGCGGGGTGGATTGGCGAAGTCACGCTGTATCTGGTTCAGCGCCTTGCGGAAGGCCTTTACCAGTGCCAGCTTGAAGCGCCGCACGATGGGAGAATTCCTAAGCAGGGTGATGAGATAGGTAGCCTGGTCCTCGCTCAAAATGGCGTACTCGGTCGGTGCGCCCTGAGTGCCTCGGTTTTTCTGGATTTCAAATCGGAGAAAACCGAATTCCTCCAGGTCGGTGCGGTATCTACGCACCAGCCTGATGACCGACTCATGCGGCATATCACAACCGGCGGCCACGGCGATTGATGTAGTGGTTGCGGACTGCCCGCGAATTTCAACAATGGCGTTCACGCCGCCCTCCCGGCCGCGCCTTCCATCCTCGCCCAGATTGCCCGCACGGCTTCCACGTCCGCCATGTTGTACTTGCGCACGGCCGCCAAGTCGCCGGCCTTCCAGATGTCGCCCACATTGCCGCCATCCATACCGGCGGCCTTCGGGGAGGGGATAGCCAGCGCCTTGCACAGTTTGTCCAGGCTAACGAAGTCGCGAAACCCAGACCATTCAATCATGGTGCAAGCGTAGTCACGCCCATACCGCCAGGACGCCGGGCCGGGAAAGCGAAACGGCGGAATGATCTTGTTAACGATCAGCCGCCGGTACAGGAATCCCAAATCGAAGGTGGCATTGTGGGCGATAAAGAACGGCTCCGGGGTGAATACCTCGCGCCCGGGGTCGGTTGACGACGCAACGCTTTCAGCCTGGAGTTGGCGGTGCAGGTGATTGAGCCAATCTTCCAACAGCGGCTTATCGGTCGGCTCGGTCGGATCGCGGACGAGACAGATGGGGTCCGCATCGCCGGTCGCCCAAGCAATACTGATGACGCTACCGGCCGCCGCGTCCAGGGCGGTCTTGCGGACAGCCTCGGCCAGTGCCAGCGGTCGCTTGTCCCGCTCCCAGGCGGCGATAGTTTCGGCCTTGCTGATGTTGCCCGGCGGGCTGATGCCCTGCTCGATCTCGCGAATGATAGCGGGGTCGGCGGTGCCGGTGGTTTCGATGTCCAGATAGGTTTTCATGCTGCTGATCCTCGGAATCGGCGGCCATGTCTCACGGCCGCCGGGGTTGATTGGGATGATGGTCTAAAACGGCACGTCGTCGTCGAAGTCGACGCCGTTGTCAGGGTCGCCAGTGATGGATAAAGGGGGAGCCTTGCTCGTCGCTGGCTGCATCGCCTTCTTGAACTCGGGGGATGCCTCGATGGCTTCCCGAGTGCGCTTGCCCAATTTCTCCAGAACGGCCAGGTCGGGTGCCTCGCAATCGAACATGATCGGCTTGTTCACCAGCGCCGCCGGGGTGATGCCCTTCGGCAATTTGCTGATGCTCTGCAATTCAGCGCGGTAGGTGCCATCGGTGCGGATTTTGTGAACGACGTTCACGAAGCCAAACGCGCTCAGAAGTCGCGAGAAATCGAATTCACGCGCCTCTTGGTCGGTCAGGGCCTTACCAGCCCAGCCGCCGATAAAGGGTCGTAGAGCGCCCTTCTCGTGCATGGAAAAGGTGAACTCGCGATAGGCCATAAACGGCTTGCCATCGGTCATCCGGGTTTCATCGTCGACGATTTCAAAACCCAGAAGGATTTTTCTTTTCCATGCCAAGGGTCCGCCTTGGTAGCTTTCCTGTCGCGAACCTTTATCGATCAGCCGCACCAGACAAGCGGCATAGACGCCAGCGGGGCAGGGTTCGAAGGAATCTGAGTTTTCATTGAAGGAGGGTGCTTTCACGGGTATTACCTCTAATCGGTGAAAGGGTCATAAGAAAAATCGCGGGTCGTGGTCGGGGTCTTGTCTCGGGTCGTGATGACCGGCTTCCGGATTGCGCCGGTAGCGCGGTCGGTGAATTCGGAACAGTCGTGGCGGTCGGTATGCCAGCGGCCAGCGGTGGGCAGACCGGATTGAACGCCGGCCGCGCAGCGCAGAATGGCGGGGTGATTGGTGGGTCTGGAGTGCAGGCAGCCGCCGCAGGTTGCCGAGCTGGCGGTGATGGCTGGCGGGGGTGGCAGTTGCCGGCGGAAGTGATCGGTCAGCCAGTCCCAGGACTCGGCCGGCCAATGGCGCAAATCCTCCAGCATCGCGGCCACGGCTTCAGGTGGGTCGTTGTGCAGATCCAGGCAAACCCGGGTTGCCGCATCGATCAGCGCCGGGGGCAAATCCTCCAGACGGACAGGGGCAGATGACGCCGGCAAATGGCTCAGCACGGGCAACCTCCCAGGTTTAACCTCGCCGCCCTCGCCACTCCTCGCCGGGGGTGCTGGCGAGGTTGCGGAAAAAACAAAGGGAAAGGGGGAGTGGCTACCTCGCCACTTCCCTTTTCCTTAAGGGGTGGCGGGGTAGTAAGGGGTGGCGAGGTCAGGGTGAAAATGACGGCGTACATGGGCCTTACCTCGCCGGTGCAGGTGGCGGGGTTGACGCGGGTTTGAGGTAGGTTTTCCGGCCGCCTATACGCTCATCGGCGGGTAGCGGTACCTCAGTCACGCGCCTGGAAACCTCCAGTTCAGCCAGCGCCCGGCGCAACAGGTTGCGCCCGATACCTATACGAGTGCAGGTCTGCTCCAGGGTGGAACGCGAGTGCTTACGCCCTTCCTTCAGTTCGGCGGTCAGGAATTTTTCAACCTGGTCCGCACTCGCGGCCGCTTCTTGTTCGGGTGATTGAACCGGGGCCGCCAGCGCCCAAGTGAACCTGTAGCCATCGCGGCATAACCAGATCAGGGGTTGCGGGGGGCAGTAAGACAGCTTCGGCCTCGCCATCTTGATGATGGACGCGCCGCCGGGTGCCTCCAGCGTAACCGGTGGCTCGTCTTTATCGCCGGGATGCCATGCGGCCAGCACGGAGACCATGCGCGCCCCATCCGCCAGAGCGGTTCCGCCGCGTGAGGCGTATTGGTCGAGAGTGCCAGCGCGGGCCGCCGCTTGGGAAACGTGACTGATGAAGCGCACACAACAGTCAACGCCGCGCACGATGCGCCGGGCTTCCAAGATCAAAGCCTGCTCCACGTCGTTTACGCGGGTTTCGCCCGGGCCGAAACTGACAATCGGGTCCATGACGATCAGCGCCGGCTTGAGCGGCCGCGCCGCTTCGATGATGGCGTCAGCAAACCCGGTCGGCATAATGCGCCCGGCCGCATCGATGTCGACCAAGCGCGAGAGGTCGCCGGACACATCCAAGACGATGAATCCGGCCTCTACCGCGCTGGTTTCGGCATCGCTCAGTGGCGGGTCCATTGCCTGCATGACGCGGTGGAGACGGGCCAGGACTACGCCACGGGGATCCTCGGCCGTAACGAAGATGACCGGGCCGGGCTGCTCAATTTCCAGTCCGTACAAGGTCCGCCCGGTGAGAATATGAATTCCTTCCCACAACATGTGGGTGGTCTTGCCGCTACCGCCAGCGCCGGACACGGTGCCCACATCGGCATAGGTGTGGCGCGAAACGATGGATCGCGGGGCCAGCCTTGCCGCTTCGCGTTCTTCCCTGGTGGCGGTCAGTTGGCGCAGATCAGCCGGCGGTCTAGGGAATGTCCGGCGGTCGCCACGCTCAGCCGATTCGATAAATGCCGGTGCGGCGGCTGGTGACTTCATTCCCAGATGGGCCTTGCCGATTTCGGCCAGCTCCAGGTTGCGGGCTACCGGGTCGGAAATCTCCAGCGCCAGCCGCACGGCTTCCCGCAATGCGCCGGCTTTGGTGATGGCGGGATGTGCCGGCGGCTCTTGTGCCAGGACAGACAACAGGGCCGCCCTGGTGGATTCCAGACCATGAACTAAGTGATGGTCGTTCCAGTCTTTGCCTTCCTCACTGGAAAGCGAGGGAACCGCCAGCCGGCCGCCCACAACCTCGGCCGCCTTGACCGCGTGTGGGTCGGGCTCCCTGGTGTTTTTGTCGAGGTCGGCCAGGACAACAATCTCCGCGCCGGGATGGTCACGGCGTACCTGCTTGGCGATGGCTTCAAGATTGTTGGAGCTCAGCGCCGCAACGACTGGCCAGCCGGTCGCCTCGGCCACACTCAAGACAGTTGCCGCGCCTTCGCCAACAGCAATGATCTTCGCGCCAGGCAGGTTCGGGGCAGGCATCCAACACGCGCCGGATTTCACGCTTCCCGCAACCGCCGCCTTCCGGCCTTCCTCGTCGATCATCTCAGCGCCGGTCAGTTCGCCATCGATCGTGATCGGCAAAACCAAAATTTCGCCATGTAGCGCCTCGCCCTTGGCGTGTGGGTGGTAGCCCAAGATTTCCGATATCGTGGCGACAGGGGCAACCACGGCGGCCGTAGGGGCACGGTCGATGCCTTTGCGGCGGAGATATGGATTCGACGACGTGGCGGGTTGCCCGGCCGCCAGCAGTTGGCGCGCTTTGTTTGCGGCCTCGGCATGGCGCTGTTGCTGGTGCGCCTCGTACTCACGCCGGAGCCGTTCCCGCTCGGCCAATGCCTCGGCGGTCGGCGGGATGTAGGGCCGGTCGTCTTGCCATCCATGTTCCCGCGCCAGATGGAACAGCGTCCCAGCGCCGATACCGCCTATGGGCCTGATGGATTTCCACACGTCGCGGGCATCCCGCTCCCGGTAGTTGTCAGCGGATTTCGACCATTCGTCCCAGATGATGAAACCCTGCTCGCCCAGCGCGGATTTGACCGCCATGCCGACCTTTACCCACAGTTCCCGGTCATGGGCCGGGATATGACTTAACGCTTCAGGTACTCGCTCGGCTTCGGTAAAATTCGGCTTGGAATAGTTGAACTTCGATTTTGGGGCGGTCCAGGGGCTATAACCTGGATCGCCTTTTGTTTGTGCGTTCATCGTTACCGCCCGGCCGCTTTGGTAGCAGACTTCTCGATGAACTCATCGATATATTCATCAGTGGTAAACCGCCGGCTATTGACCTTGTAGGTCCGCAGTTTCCCGGATGCCACCAAGTTGTAAAAGGTGGGCCGGGAAACCTTTAGGCGGTCCATCGCCTCCTTGACTGACAGTGGATTCAGTTTTGCCATGTAAGACACTCCGGTTATCTGGCGGCCAGAACATAACGGCCGCTAACGAGTGCAAACTTTGGCGGGGTTTTAAGAGGGTGTCCGGTAATTACCTTTTCGCTTCGGTAATTACCGGATCAGTTCAGGAATGACGCGGCTTCCAGGGTCTTATGAGGGGAACAGGAAATTAGCCTGATGACTGGATCAGGGTTTGCGGGTTTCGATCGGTGGTAGCAGTTCGGCGGCTTCCTTGATGATGGTCCTCAAGGTTTTTTCGCTGATGTCAGCGCCCTGCCTCTCAAGGTCCGCCAGCAGTTCACTGATACCGCTCAACTTGCCCGCGTGAATATCCATACGATAACCATCCTTGAGCAGTGCGCCGATAATTCTAAGGTAGGTATTTTTCTGGCGTGTGCCCAAACCTTCGTCACCGCTCCCTGGTGGTGATGGGTTATCAACCGGCGGTAACAGTTCGAGAATTTCATCTCGCACGGGAAAACCGTTATTCCGTGCCCATTCGGCCGCATCGCCTAGGGCTATCTGATGATGTTGTTCCGTAACCTCAGTATGTAAACCAGAGAAGCGGTTATATCTCGGTTTCTTCAACCAAACCGTAGACGTTGGTATCTTTCCCTTCTTCCACGCCCAAGCCATTTGTTGAGTCAGCTTATTGATGGTTTTCGGGTCGGTGCCCGGCGGTAGTATTTCGCGGGCCAGTTGATCGGGTAAACCCGGTTCGGTGAGTTTCATTACAGCACTCCCATAGTGCAATTGCCCTGGTGGGGGTGCCGGACAAGCGGGCCAGGGACGCCTGCAGTTCCTCCCGTCGGAGTAGTCCGGCAAATCGGTGGTGGTCAGTGCATGGGGTTGTTGTCGGTATCTTCCGCCTCAGTGCCTAGAAGTTTCTCGAAGGCATCGGCTATCCGGTAATTTGCCGCGGCCAATTTGTCGGCTTGCTCATCCAATAGGAATTGGATGTTTCGGACAGACTCAATCGTGACATGCCCATCGATATCTGCCGCCCGTTCCAAGAGGGTTAGGACGGTGGCTATGGCTTCCACTCGCCGGTTGGCTTCAATCGCGTATTGTCTGGCAATGAAAATTTCAGCACGGGCCTGAGTGCCATGCTTGAGGATCGGTGCGCCTTCAGGTCCGGTATCAGTAAAATGATGAGTAGCCATTCAATAACCTCATAGTCAGGTTGTGGTGTGGTCAGGGTGGGGTGTCGGTGGCTGCCGATACCTCGCCCGCTCAATGTGCCCTCCTTGGCGTTCCGGCGGTCGCCGCGCCGGACCGGACTATCAGCCGATACGCGCCACGGCCGCCGCCCGGTGTTCGGGTGCCAAGTGGGCATATCGCAGAGTCATCTTGATATCGGCATGACCCATCAATTCCCGAACGGTATTCAAGTCAATGCCGGCTTGTACGAGTT
>Ga0194120_10006836_pt1 | contig 15922 bp, 11 predicted proteins | sample TA2MahCa65mmetaG_FD_148642 | JGI IMG/M metagenome (GOLD analysis project Ga0194120, IMG submission 148642) | Freshwater microbial communities from Lake Tanganyika, Tanzania - TA2015019 Mahale Deep Cast 65m | ecosystem: Environmental > Aquatic > Freshwater > Lake | place: Tanzania: Lake...
GCGCGGCCTCGGCCACGCGCAGGCCGCGTGTACCTGCTCGGTGCTCTGGCTCGCCTACGGCCAGGCCAACGTGGTGCACGTGGGCGACTCCCAGCTCTACCGGGTGCGCCACGGCGACTGCCTGCGGATCACCCAGTCGCACAAGGGCGGCCGCAGCCTCGGCGCCTACGTGGGCATGGGCCCGCAGATCGCCGACGTGATGCAGGTGTGGCAGGAGCCCTTGTTCGTGGGCGACCTCTACTTGATCGTGTCCGACGGGGTGACCGAGGTGATCCAGCCCGACGAGCTGCTCGACGCATGGTGGGCCACCGGCGGCTCGCCCCAGCGCGCGGCGCACGCGATCATCGCCGAGGTCAACCGCCGCGGCGGTCGCGACGACGCCACGGCGCTGGTGGTCGACGTGCTCGCGGTGGAGACCGATCCGAACGACGAGACCACCTTCTCCGGGCGCACCGACTTCAGCCGCGGCGGCGGCACCCGCGGGGCTTGATCCGTCAAGATTCCTCGCCGCGCCGGGAGTGGCGGGCCAGGGAAAACCGTTGTAGACGCCGGCCGCCATGCTCGCCCTCCTCGCGCTCAGCCTCGCCGCCCACGCCGAAGAACTCGCTGTGTCGAGCAACGTCCGCGGCGCAGCGATCCTGATCAACGGCGAAGACACCGGCTTCAAGACCCCCGCCGTGATCAGCGGCCTGTCGCCGGGCACGGTGGTGGTGAGCGTGCAGGACCACTGCAGCCTCGGCACCGCGCAGGTCGAGGTGGCCGCCGGGAAGTCGAACAAGGTCACCGTCGACGCCTCCGAGCAACTCGCCACCCTCACCGTCCAGGTCACCCCGGCGCAGGCCGTGGTCGACGTCAACGACGGCAAGGTGAAGCTCTCCCCCAACGTGCCGGTGGGCCTGCCCTGCGGCACCTACGAGCTGCGCGCCGAGCTGCAAGGCTACGCGCCGGTGAGCTACTCGCTGGAGCTGATGGGCGGGCAGAAGCTCGACCTCCCCATCGCGCTCGACAAGCTGGGCATGAGCACGGTGGAGATCTCCGTGGAGCCCAGGAGCGCGACCATCCTCTTCGACGGGAAAGACGTGGGCAAAGACGCGGTGTCGCTCCCGGCGGTGTACGAGGGCCTCCACACCCTCGGCGCCTCGCTCAAGGGCTACACCGACGCCGAGGCGCCCATCGCCGTGGGCGACGGCGACGCGATGGTGTTCAAGGTGAAGCTCAGCCGCGGCGACGAGGGCGAGGTCGAGGGCGTGGGCGGCGCGGGGAAACGCGCGCTCCAGGAGGGTGCCAAGCAGAAGTCCGCCACCGAGCCGAAGATCGTGGAGGACGACGAGCCGCTCAAAGACGAGCGGCCGCAGGACGACGAGGAGGAGCCCGAGGCCGCCCCGGTCGACGAGGCGGAGCCGGAGGAAGAGCCCGAGGCGCCCGAGGAGGAACTCGACGAGGGCGCCGCGATGGACGAGGACACCCTCGACGAGGAGCCGGAAGAAGACGCCGACCTCGCGCCCCAGAGCTTCGCCGAGCGCCACGGCGGCACGTCGGAGGAGAAGCCCGCCACCACGAAGTCGAAAGCCGCCGTGGAGAAAAAGAATCCCAAGGCCGGCCTCGACATCGCCGGCGGCACGATGATCGCGCTCGGCGCGGTGATCGGCGGCGGCGCCGGTGGCTACCTGTACCTCGAGACGAACAACGCCTACGCCGAGTGGCAGGAACTGCAAGACAAGGCCGACCGCATCGACGGCGGCACCGCCCAGGCGCGCGCCCAGGACGAGGCCGACGACTACTGGAACACCCAGCTCGCGCCCCGCGCCAACAGCTTCTACGGCACGCTGGTGGCGGGCGGCCTCATCGGCGCCACCGGCCTCGTGCTGGTGCTGGTCGACGGCAGCACCCCCTGGGTCATGCCCGCGCCGGGCGGCGGCATGGTGGGATGGTCGGCTTCCTTCTAGCGATCGGCTGCGCGAAGTCGGCGCAGGGGCTCGACGGGAGCTGCGAGCCGAGCGCGCTCTTGCAGCGGGGCGACCAGTGGATCGTGGGCGACAACGAGGAGGGTCGTCACCTCTTCGTTTATGACACCCAGTTCAAGCGGCAGGCCGACCTCGCGCTGCCGGTGGTCGTCGACGACATCGAGGCCCTCGCTCTCGACGGCGCCACGCTCTGGGTGGTGGGGAGCCACAGCACCAGCAAGAAGGGCGAGCCGCGGCCGGGGCGGGAGAAGATCCTGCGGCTCGACGCCAACCCCGGCGTGTTGACGGTCGACTTCGCCGCCTGTCCCGAGTGCGTGGCGGCGCGAGGGACGGCGCCCGACAGGGGAGGACTCAACATCGAGGCGGCGGCGGTGGCCAACGGGCAATTGCTGCTGGGCCTGCGCGGCCCGGTGCGGGGAGACAAGGCGCTCCTGCTGGTGGTCGATGCCGCGACCGGCCGCGTGACCGAGACCCGCGAGGTGAACCTCGGCGGCGAGGCCTTCCGCGAGCTGGTGCCGTGGAAGTCGGGTTTCCTCGCGGTGAGTGGCCCGGTGGCCGACGGCGAGGGCGCGCACCACCTGTGGTGGTGGCCTTCCCTCGACGCGGCGCCAACGCGGCTCGACGCGACGTTCCCCGCCTCTACCGAGTCGATCCTGCCGCTCGACGGCGAGGTGGTGTACCTCGTGGACGGCGACGGCAAGGAAGGCAACTGTGTCACCCCCGCGGGCGTGGGGCGAGTCAAGGTGGGCCTGCCCTGAGGTGGCCTGGGACGGGCGATGCCACCCGTCGCCTACGGCAGCGCCGCGAGGAAGCTCCCCGCCGGCAAGCACCGCACCCCGTCGCGCACCACGTCGCGCGCCCCTCCCCGCGTCACCAGGAAACACTGCGGGATGGCGAGGCGTTCCCGATAGGTGAGGAACTCGGGGCTCGGTGACTGGTCGGCGAGCTTGGCCTCCACCGCGAACCACGGCTTGCCTCGCGACGTGACGAGGAAATCCACCTCGCGGCCGTCCGCGTCGCGCAGGTAGCAGAGCTCCACGCGGTGGCCGTCGCGGTCTTCGAGCAGGTGACAGAGCCGGAGCAAGTGCAGCGCCACGAGGTTCTCGAATCGGGGCCCCGCGTCGTCTACCAGCGTGGGATCCCAGAGGTAGAGCTTCGGCATCTTTCGCAGCCCGCGCTGGGTGCGCGTGGCGTGCGGCCGGATGCGAAAGGCGAAGTAGAGCCGCTCCAGCACGTCGAGCCAGTGCGACACGGCCTTGTGCGAGGCGTCGAGGTCCTCGCGCAAGCTATTCGCCGAGAGGGGCGAGCCCACGCGCGCCGGGAGCAGGTCGGCAAGCGCCTGAATGCCCCCCAGTTCGCGGAGCGACTCCAGCTCGCGCACGTCCTCGAGGAAAAACCTCTCGACGCGCTCCTTCTGCCACCGCCGCCACACCCGCTCGGAACCGGCGACGAGCGGCTCGGGAAAGCCGCTGAAGCGCAGCAGGGCCTCGACGAGGTCGGCGCGATCGCCGCCGGGGATCACGATGGGTTCGCCTGGCTTCTGAGCTATTGAAGCAGGCACTCCCGCCAGTTCTCCAACGGTGAAGGGGTGCAGCCGCCAGTGGTGGTAACGGCCCTGCAGGGAGTCACCCCCGCGGCGGAACACGTCCATCCTCGCGCTGCCGGTGACGAGGAAACTCAGGCCAGGGGGCCGGGTGTCGTACTCCCCCTTGAGCCAGCGCTTCCAGTGCCGGTACTTGTGGAGCTCGTCGAGGACCACGAGACCTCCCGCGGCCGGCCACGCGGACGCCAGCGCCTGCTTCCGGTCGCTCGCCCGATCCCACGAGAAGTACGTGCCGCCGCGCTCGCCGAGCAAGTGCCGCGCTAGCGTCGTCTTCCCCACCTGCCGCGGTCCGGCAAGAAGCACCATCTTCTCTCGTAGATCAGCATCGATCAGCGGCGTGAGGTTTCGGGCAAGACCCACCTCGTTTTCTTACCACGAGGCAAAAAAATGTGCTCACTTTTTCTCCGAACGGCAAAAAAACGAGCCGACCTTCACTCCTCCTCGTCATCCCCCGGCGGGTGCTGCCCCCGCAGCGACCACTTGGTCGCGAAGCCGAGCGGCACGAGCACGAAGCCGGCCACCGTCACCGCCACCTCGCCGAGCAACACCAGCAGACCAAGCGAACGGATGCCCTGGCTGCTGCCGAGTGAAAGCGCGGCGAAAGCCACCACGGTGGTGCTCGTCCCGAGTGCGCTCGCCCAGCCGGTGGTGGCCAGCGACTTGATGATGCCTCCCGGTCCCTCCTCCTCCATGCGGTGGATGAGGTGGATCATCACGTCGATGCCGATGCCGAGCACGATGGGGATGCCGACGAAGTTGACCATCGAGAGCTTGATGTCGGCCATCACCAGGAGCGCCGCCCACCAGGCCACGCCAGCCACCAGCACCGCCATCGCGCCCGCCGTCGGGCGCAGCTTCCGCAGGTCGAGCCAGGTGAAGGCCAGCACCAGCATGAACGCCACGCCCGCGATGATCGGCGCGTCGCGCTTCATGAGGCGAAACAAGACGCCGAGTGTCACGTACTCGCTCGCCACCACCTGTCCGGGCAGCTCCTTCTCCATCGTCTCGGTGAGGTGGTAGGCGTCGCGCATGTCCCACATGTTGCCGGCGGGAACCAGCAACAGCCGGTGCTTGCCGTCGAGCGCGCCGAGCACGTGCTGCACCGAGCGCGGCAGCTCGCTGGCCTGCACCTCGTGGGGGCCGGCGTCGGCCACCTTCTGCAAGTTGTTCCGCACCGCCAGCGGCAGGAAGGCCACCATCGGGTCGGCGGTGAGCGCCGCGATCTCCTTGAGCACCTCCACCCGCTCGGTCTGGTCGCGCGGCAGGATCGTGCGCACCGAGATCACCGAGGCGACCTCGGGCAACTTGCCGCTGTCAACCTTGGCCTTGAGGCGGTGGTAGGCCTCGTCGAGCGCGGCCTCGTCCGGGTAGCTCACCACCAGTGGTGCGTAGCTCTCCGCCGCGAGCTGCTGCTCCTTCTCGGTGAGGTCGGCCCAGGCGAGGCCCGAGCGCCGCAGCTCCGACAGGTCGTACTCGAACTGCACGTCGCGCACGAAGAGCGCGGCCACGACGGTGAAGCCGGCCAGGAGCGTCAGCGTCATCGGGGCAAGCCGGTACACCGCCGGGAACTTGCGACCAAACACGCGACCGCGCTTCACCGGCGGGCGAGCCACCGCTTTCTCGAGCCACATCACGAGCACCGGCATCAGCACCAGCTCGGCCACCAGCGTGAGCAACAGGCCCAGCGACAACAGCCAGCCGAGCTGCCGGAAGCCCGCGAAGTGCGCCGCGAGCAGCGCCGCGAAGCCGGCCGCCGCCGTGAGGCAGGCGCTGGTGCAGGCGCCGCCCACGAGGTCCCACGCGCGCACCACGGCGTCCTCCAGCGCCTCGCCCTCGTCGATCAGCTCGCGCACGCGCGCGTAGAGATGCACGCCGAACTCGACGCCGAGGCCGATGAGCACGGCGTTGACGAAGCTGGTGAAGGTGTTGAGGCCGCCCACCGTGGCCCCGGCCACCCCGACGGTCCACAAGTTCGACAACAACAGGGGAACGAAGATGATCGCCAGCGCCCGCGGCGTGCGGAAGGCGCCGGCGATGATCACCAGCACCAGGCCCAGCGACGCGCCGGTGGTCCACACGATGTCCTTGAGGATCGACTCGTAGTCCTCGACGTTGTGGCGGTAGGCGCCCCCGATCCACAGCACCTTCGCCGTGGGATGCGCCGCCTTCGCCGCGTCGAGTTCCTTGTACACCTTGCCCATGAAGGCGCGGGCGAAGGGGATGTCGTGCGCCGAGCCCTTCGGCCGCACCATCATCCGCGCCACGCCGCTCTTCGACACCAGCTTGAGGTCGCTCCCGCCGGCGCTGAGCTTCTCGGTGATCGGCCCCAGGTCGAGCACGCGCGCGGCCACGAAGGGGTTGGCGAGGGTGGGACCGAGGGTGAGGGCCGCCTTCACGCGGTCGCGCACCGTGGCCAGGTCTTCCACGGGGAGCTGCAAGAGCCCGAGCTTGAAGGTGGTTTCCTCGTCGAGCTGGTAGAGCACGTAGTCCGTTTCCGGCAGGGCCTCCATGCGGCCCTGGAGGTCGGACATGAAGGCGTCGCGGGCCGCGGCGTCGTCGGCCTCGGCGGCGATGGTCAGCACGTTGACGCCCCCCTCCTCGGCGTCGAGCTGGGCGAGGGCCTGGGTGGAGGGCTCGTCTTCCGGCATCAGGTGGAGGATGTCGCTGTCGACCTTCACCTTCGAGGCGAAGAAACCAGCCAGCGCCGACACCGCCACGAGGATGCCGATGACGGCGAGCTTGTTGAGGATCGCCCAGCGCGCGAGTCGGCCGTAGAAGCCCTGCGGGGTGTAGGACATGCCGCCGGGTTCTAGCTCGCGGCCGGCCCTAGGGGCACGGCCACTTGCCGCCGTTGCTCATGTTGTCGCTCTCGTCGCACTCCTCGACGATGTTGGCGCCGTCGACCCGCACGCGGATCGGCGCCGTGCCCCACTCGGCCTCGGTGAGCGTGATCGGATCGGCCACCGCGACCTCGCCCGCCTCCACTCGCGCCACCGTGGTGCTCGCGATGACCACGCCGCTGTCGCCCACCAGCTCGACCAGGACGTTCTCCGCGGACAGTTGCCCGTTGTTCTCGACGGTGGGCCAGAGGGTGACACTCCCGGCGCACTCGTCGACACACGACGCGAGCTCCCCGGGGACGAGGTTCGGCAGCCAGTCGCTCGGCCCCTCGGGCGTGCCGCCCGCGCGGAAGTTGTTCCAACTCAACCAGTTCCTCTCCTGGCGGGCGGGAACGGAGAGATCGTCGTTGATATTCGTGATGTGGTAGGCGAACTGGTTCCATGTGGGTCGCGACGCCACCCAGGAGCTGCTCGCGTCGCCGATCACGGTGATGCCGTTGTAGCCGCTGAAGGTGTAGTTGTTCGACGCGAGGACAATCTCGCTAGAACCGTCATCATCCACATCCACGATGAGCGGGTACTCGTAGAGCGTGCCGCTGGCGTGCCCGTCGAGCGCCAGCTCCACGGTGCCGGTGGAACCGTCGTACACCCAGAGTGTCACCTCGTCGGCGTAGACCACCTCGCTCGCCCCGTCGCCCTCGAAGTCGAACACGCTGGAGCCGGTGACCGACGAGGAGTAGTCCTGCACCGGCATCGACCAGCTCACGCTGCCGTCGGTCTCGATGACGCTGTAGTAGTAGGCGCCTGCCACGCCGATCTCCGGCTGGTCGTCGGCGTCGAAGTCAGCCACCGTGGGCGGACCGCCGCCGCCGCCGGGGGTGGCGATGCTCCACACCAGCGCGCCGTCGCGCACGAGCGAGATCGTCCCGCCGTACACCACGACGAGGTCGGCCCCGCCGTCGCCGTCGAAGTCGCCCACCGCCGTCATGCCGTCGCCCACCGGCGAGGTCCAGAGCACGCTGCCATCGGTGTCGTAAACGGTGCTGCCGGCCACGACCTCCAGCCCCTTGTCACCGTCCATGTCTACCGCGTAGGACATCGAGTAGCCCACGCCGCCGCCGCCCACCCAGCGCGTGCTCCCGTCGTAGTTGAACACCTGCCGACCGAGGATCACCTCGGCGAGCCCGTCGGCATCGATGTCGGCGATGGCGGGGCAGCCCACGTAGGACGGCTCCGCCCCGGCCTGCCACTTCACGTTGCCGGCGCCGTCGAGGCACACCACCGCGTAGCTGGTGCCGGCGGTACACACCTCGGGGAGCCCGTCGGCATCGAGGTCGCCGAGGGCCACGCCCGCGCTGGAGTACACCCCGGGCGCGACCGACCAGTGCGTGGTGCCGGTGGCGCCGTCGATGGCGGTGATGGTGCCGGCGCTGGTGTAGGCGCCGCCCGCGAAGCTGGTGAACACCACGTCGGGCACGCCGTCGCCGGTGACGTCGCCGACCGCCGGCGTCGCCATCAAGTCGTCGTAACCGGAGTACACTGGGTTCTGGTTCCACTGCCACTCGACCGTGGGGGTGAACGTGCCGACGACGGGCTCGCGCGCGCAGTCCGCGTCGACGTCGGCGGCGCTGCCGGGCGGGGCGTCGTCGTCGTCACAGGCGAGCTCACCGTCGGGACGGACCTTCGTCTCCGACAGCTCATAGTCGTTGCAGGCGCAAAGCGCGATCGCGGGGAGCAGCACCAGGCCACGCACCCCGCGAGCATAGCCCGCGTGGTACATGTTGCCCGATGTCTGCCCTCACGCCGGCCCAGCGCGACCGCCTGATCGTCGATCACGTGGCGCTGGTGCGCACGATCGCCGGGCGGCTGGCGCGCCGGTTGCCGTCGAGTGTCGACGTCGACGAGCTGGTGAGCGTGGGCACGGTTGGCCTCATCGACGCCATCGACCGCTTCGACCCCGAGCGTGGCGTGCCCTTCAAGTCCTACGCCGAGATCCGCGTGCGCGGCGCGATGGTCGATCACCTGCGCGCTTCCGACTTCGTGCCGCGGGCGGTGCGTCGCAAGTTCGACCGCATCGAGCAGAAGCGCAAGGAGCTCTTCCAGAAGCACGGCAAGTCGCCCACGCGCGAGCAGATGGCGGCCGCGCTCGAGTTGAGCGTGGAAGAGTACGACGACCTCGTGGGCGAGTCGCGCATCTACCAGCTCACCAGCGCCGACACCCCCCTCGACGAAGACGGCGGCACCACCGTGGGCGACCAGATCGCCGGCGACGCGGTGAACGTGGAAGACGAGTGGATCAAGCAGGAAGTCACCGAGGAAGTGCTGGAGGCCCTGGGCAACCTGCCCGACAAGGAGCGCACCGTGCTCACGCTGTACTACCTCCAGGGCACCAACCTGAAGGAGATCGGCGCGAAGCTCGGCGTCACCGAGTCGCGCGCCTGCCAGCTCGCGAAGCAAGGCATCAACCGGATGAAGGTGCGGCTCCACGCCTAAGCCCTTAGCCCTCGGTCGATGAACCCATACGACTTCGGCCCCGACCGCTTCGACCTCGACGCCCCGGAGGATCGCGAGGTGCTGCGCTTCGTGCTCAGCCAGGCGCTCTACGGCGAGGCCACCGGCGTGTACTGCGGCAAGTCGCTCTACGCGGCGCGCTCGCTGGAAGCCGCGCGCTTCTACGTGAGGCAGGCCCACGAGGAGCTCAACCACCTGGAGCTCTTCGCCAAGATCTTCCGCGCCCTCGACATGAGCCCGGCGCCCGCGCACTGGGTCATCAAGCTGCTCAGCGCCCACAACAACTACTACCCCTTGAAGGTGCTGATGGAGCACGCGCTCGGCGAGGGCATGGTGCTCGACATCTTCCGCGACGTGCTCATGCAAACGCTCCCGGAGAGCGACCCCCGCGGCGCCGAGATCAGGAAGAAGCTGGCGGTGGTGTGCAGGGAGGAGGAGTCGCACATCGCCTGGGGCGAGAAAGAAACCCGGCGCCTCCTGGCGGAGCACCCTTGGCTCCGCCACCCCTACTACGGCATCCTCGAGATCCAGCTCTTGATCGCGCCGCTCGCCACGCGGGCCTTCGCCTCGCGCATCGCCGGCCACCGGGTGCTGCGCCACTTGCCGGCCTTCGTGACACACGTGCAGGCGCGCGTGTGGGCGCAGGGGCAGGCGCTGGGTTTTGTCCCTGCCGAGCGGCCCGGCCTCGGCTACCGCCTCTTCGCGATGGCCTGGGCGGCGGCCCTCTTCGTGCGCAGCCAGTTCGCGCGCAGCACGTCCACGCTCGAGAGAACATACATGACGGAGCTAGGTTTTGCCGATGTCCGCTGAGTCCCCCCTCTATTTCCGCCAGCTCCTCGCCGGGCGCGACTTCGGGCGCCACAACCCGGTGTGCGGCCAGATGGAGAACTTCATCTACCTCGTGGGCGACAAGGCCACGCGCGAGTGCGTGGTGATCGACCCGGCCTGGGCGATCGACGACCTGGTGAACGCCGCCGAGGCCGATGGCATGCGCATCGTGGGCGCGCTCGGCACCCACTACCACCCCGACCACATCGGCGGGTCGATGATGGGCTTCAACGTGGAGGGCTTCGCTCGGCTCCTGTCGCGACACCCCTGCCCGCTGCACGTGCACCGGGCCGACGCCGAGTTCGTGCGCAAGGTGACGGGGCTCTCGCCGAGCGACCTCCAGCTGCGCGAGGGCCACGACAAGATCCAGGTGGGAAGCGTGGAGATCGAGTGGCTTCACACCCCGGGACACACGCCCGGCTCCTCCTGCTTCCGCGTGGCCGGGGCGCTGGTGGCCGGCGACACCCTCTTCTGCCAGGGCTGCGGGCGCGTGGATCTCCCCGGCGGCGACAAGGACGAGATGATGCGGACGCTCACCCAGCGCCTCGCCACCATCCCCGACGACACGACCATGTACCCGGGTCACAACTACGGGGGATCGAAGGCTGACTTCGGGTGGCTGCGGAAGAACAACCCGATGATGGACCCAGGGTTCTTCGCGCGGATGCGGTAGCGGGTAGACTACCGGGGATGAGCCGATGCCTCGCCGCGGGTTTGCTCCTGCCGATCGCCGCTTGCGTCGAGGCGGAGGCCTTCGGCGACGGGGCCGACGGGTCGGTGGACGCTCGGTACTCGTACGAGTTCGACGCCAACCGCAACCGGGTGCTCGAGGAGAGCGACTACGACGCCGATGGCACCGTCGACAGCCGCGTGAACTCCACCTACGACGCGCAAGGCAACATGCTCACCCGCGACAACGGCGACTTGTTGATGCTCATGACCTACGACGACGAGGGCCACCTGCTGGTGACCGAGATCGAGAACGACGAGGGAGAGGTCGTCCTGCGCTGGGAGCAGGACTACGACGCAGACGGGAACGTGCTCACCAAGCGCGAGGACAACGATGGCGACGGCGTAGTAGACAACCTCTGGACGTACACCTACGACGCCGACGGCTACCTCCTCACCTTCCAGCGCGACGACGGCAACGACGGGACGATCAACTTCCTCGTGCAGTACGGTTACGACGGCGACGGGAACCGCGAGAGTCGCGACGAGGACGACAACGCCGATGGCACGATCGACTCGCGCCAGACCTATGCCTACGACGCTGGAGGCAACCTCGCGGCCATCAACTACGATAACGACGCCGACGGCACCATCGACGCCCTGTGGACCGCCACCTACGACGCCGATGGGAACCGACTCGTGGCCGAGGGCGACCTCGAGGCGGATGGTCAGGCGGACTGGATCTGGACCAGCGCGTACGACGAGGCCGGCAACGAGGTGGAGCGGCGGCACGACGACAACGCCGACGGCGCCACCGACGAGAGCTGGGCGACCACCTACGACGCGCACGGCAACACGCTCACCGAGCGGCACGACGCCGACGGCGACGAGGCCATCGACGACGACACCACCTGGCTCTACGACTGCGACGTGTCGCAGGAACTCGATCTCCCATGACCCCGGGGCGGAGCTGGCATCCCTTGGACCCAGACTATGCCCCCCTAGATGCGACAAATCCGGAACCAAGTCCCCCGAAAAGCGACAAAGCTAGATCGCCGGGCGCCTCGGGACCGGCTGCCGCCCGTGGCACACGCGAATTCGCAGCGTTTGTCCGTTCGGGGAGGCGCCGCGCGAGAGCGGCGGGGCGTCGACTGTCGCATCGAGGCCGGCATAGTTTGGCGAGTGTCGCATAAAGGTGGGCATAGTCCCGCCGAGCGCGCTCGCCGACGCCCGCTTGTCCCCAGGCTATAATCCTCCCATGCCGCCGACCGATCCTTCCGCCCAGTGGCCCACCGACCCCTGGGCCCCGGCGCGCCCCCCGGGACACGACGAGTTGCCCTACGACGACGGAGAACCCATGGAGTCCCCGGTGCACCGGCGGCAGATGAACCTGCTCTGCGAGTGTGCCGAGCGAGGGATCGACCCGGCCCTCGCCGCCTTCGTGGGCGGCAACATGGGCGTGTACTACACGAGCCTCCAGGCGGTGAAGAACGACTTCAAGGCCCCTGATTTCTTCGTCGTGCTGCACGCCGAGCCGCGCGAGCGCCGCTCCTGGGTCACCTGGGAGGAAGGCCGGGGCCCCGACCTCGTGGTTGAGATCCTCTCCCCGAGCACCGAGAAGGAGGATCGCGGCCGCAAGATGCGGATCTACGCCGAGGGTATCCGCGTGGCGGAGTACTTCCTGTACGATCCCGTCACCCACGCGCTCGAGGGCTACCAGCTCGGCGGCGGCGGCCGCGGCTACGTGCCCATGGAGCGGGAGGCCGACGGCACCTTCCGGAGCGAGGTGACGGGTCTCCGACTGCTCGTGCGGCCAGGCACCTTCCAGGGCGACACGCGCGACTGGCTGCGCTTCGCCTACCCCGACGGCTCGGTGGTCCCCACCGCCGAGGAGCTCGCCCGCGCGGAAGCGGCCCGCGCCGACAGCCAGCAGGCCCGCGCCGACAGCCAGCAGGCCCGCGCCGACGCGCTCGCCGCCAAGCTCCGTGCCCTCGGCGTCGATCCCGACGCCTAGGCCCTGCGGCGTCGCAAGCTGATCGCTGCCAAGGCCACCGCGATCCACCCCGCCCCTGCGGCCGACCCACACCCGCACTCACTCGTCGCCTCGGTTTCCTCCTCCACCACGGGATCGGGCTCCGTCCAGCGGTCCGGCACCTCGGGCACGCCGCTGTCACCGGTGTCCTCGACGGGGGGCGTCCCGGTGTCACCGGTGTCGGCCGGCACGACGAAGCTGACAATCGCCGCGTTGGCGCCCTCCTCGGCCCCGGTGTACAGGTCGCCCGCGTCGGCGCCCAGCGCGAAGAGCGCGTAGTGCCAGGTCGTCCCCTCGTCGAGACCGGGGAGGTCGTCGGTCACCGCGTGCGCCTCGCCCCAGGTCGGGTCGAGGTCGAGGTCGACGATCACGCCGTCGTCGAGTCCGGTGGGCCAGGCCCCCTCGCCCCGCACCAGTATGGTTGCCCAGAGGGGGTTGATCCACGGGGTTTCCCAGGAGAGCGCCACCGTCCCGTCGTCGTTCTTGCTCGCGACCAGCCCGGCCCGGCGGTAGTGCCCCGCCGGGTCGTCGAGCTCCACGAGGCACACGTCGTCGAGGTTCCAGCCGCCAAACTCGAGACCACCGTCGGCCTGCAGGGTGTACACGAAGCGGACAGCCGTGTCCTCCGGCCGCGGCTCGCCCAGCGCGCTGGACAGCGGGTGGTCGCGCAGCACCCAGCCGGTGTCGAGCAGGTGCGTGCTGCCCCCGCCGGTGGCGGGGTTGCTCCACAGCTCGGTGTAGCTGGCGTTGTCGCGGGTGAGGTAGATGCGCGCTTGATCGTAGCGGGCGTCTTCCACGGTGAGCCAGCGACGGTAGCTGAACAGTCGCATCAAGCCCTCGCCGGAGAGGTCGGTGGCGAAGCTCATCAGGTACTCGGCGTTGCTGGCGGCGTAGGCCGCGTCGAGCGCGGTGCCGACCAGTCCCGAGCCCGAGTAGGCGGCGACGGGGTCGTACATGTACGCGCCGGTGGCGGCGCCGAAGGCCCAGTCGTCGGCGCCCTCCACCACCCCGGCGAAGGGAATCCCCCCGCCGTGGATCCATCCCGACGCAGACTCGAGGTCGTCACAGGCGAGCGCGGCGCGGTCGCCCACCCAGAAGCGCCAGGCGTCCTCGTCCACGTCGCGGTGGGAGTAGGCCGACTCGGTGCCGTCGGCGGCGTCGATCGACAGGAAGTACTTCACCACGCTGTTGGCCGGGCGGCGCGGCAAGGTCACGCTCCAATTCGCCCCGTCGCTGGACAGGGGCACCTCGGTCCAGTCTTCCCACCCGCCCTCGCTGGTCGGCAGCACCGCCTCGTCGTCGTAGGCCACCCACGCCGACACCGTGGGCGACTCGCTACCCGTGCAGTGGGTGAAGAACTGCGCCGTCGCGACCGACAGCTCGTATCCATCGGTGGCCGAGGCCTGTGCCTCGACCGGCTGGTGCTCGAGCGTCACCACGCCGATCGCGCCGGGACCGAGGCCGTGCTGGTCGAGCAGGGCGAGCAGCTCGCAGTCGTGGGGGGTGCCGTTGCTCCAGTCGCCGTCGTCGTCGTCGGCCACCAGCACCGCGTCCATCAGGTCGGTGAGCTCCGGCCCTTGTTCCAGCGTTTCCAGGAACAGCAGGTCGGTGGCGCCGATGCCTTCGCTCGCGATCCACTGCTCGCGCAGGTTCCACAGGAAGCTCGCCCACACGAGGCCGTCGTTGTGGACCTCCCCGGTGATGTCGTCGGGGTAGCGCCGGTCGGTGTCGATCTCCCGGATGCTCGAACCGTCGGTATAGAAGCCGGCGCTGATCTCCGGGTCGTCGAGGATCGTGGCCGACACGTAGTCGGCCGAGCCCTCGCTCACGTCGCCCGCGAAGCTACCCCCGGCGAGGATGTAGTGGTGAATCCCGTGGCCCACCTCGTGGTACACCACGCTCGCGATTCGTCCCGTGGCGTTGCAGCTGTCCTTCTCGGCGTAGAAGTTGATGGTCCCGTCGGTGTAGTAGGCGTTGCAGCTGCCGCTGTTGAGATCGACCGTGGCCGTGACCTGCATCGACAGCAACGAGTGGCTCGGCCACAGCCCGTCGAGCCAGTCGTACACCTGCCAGTAGTGATGCAAGGTGTCGGCCGCGCTCCAGCTGATGTCGCTGCCGCCCTCGAGGATGGCGTCGCCCTCCCCGGGACGGTTGATCGACAGGCGATTCTGCAAGACCTCGATCTCGGGGCCGGCCAGCTCGATGCTCACTGCCCCGGCGAGGCCGTGGCTGCCGTCGGTGGCGGTGGTGCCGGTGAGCCCGGCGCCGTCGGTGACCGTCACGCCCCGCGCCGGGCTCTGCACGGTGGCGTCGCCCGGCTTGAACGCCTCGTGTACGACGCTCACCGAGTCGTACCGCCGGGGGTCGTAGTCAAGGACTACGGCACCGTCGCGACCGAGGAAGCGAACGCGCCCCGGCTGCCGCTCCTCGCGCGCCAGCACGCCATGGCCGCGCGCCAGCGGCAGGATCACCTCGCCGGCGCGCGGCGTCGGCTGGTGAACCGGGGTGAGTCTCGCCCACGCCGCCCCCACGCGCCCGCCGGTGACCACGAGCAGCACCTCGTCGCCGAGCACCTCGGCGCCCTGCCAGCGGCGCCCGTAGCGCAGCAGCGTGCGCCCCTGCCACGCGCTCTCCACCGCCCTGGGCGCCATCAGCTCGCGCGGATCGATCCCGCCCAGCCGCGCGATGTCGCCCGCCAGCATATCGGCCATCGCGACGTCAATCCCGGCGAGCCCGAGGAAACGAGGCGTGCCGTTTCTCTCGTCGAAACGCACGTAGTTGTCGTGTCCCCACCGCTGCGCGAAGCCCTGCCAGGCCGCGCCCGAGCGCAGGCGCCCTTGCGCGGCGGCGCTTCGCTCGAGGTGTAGCACCGGGAGACCGGCGAGCGGGGCGTCGTCGACCGGCGCGAAGCCAAGCAGAAGGGCGAGCCACATGGGTCTGGCGATTATCGCCGTGACCGACCCTACACCGCCCCGCTTGACGGCAGCCGCTGGGCGGGCGACGATGGCGCAGCCTTCCTGGAGTCCCGATGAACTGGCGTCCCTCTCCCCGCCCCAAGCCCGGCCCCAAGTCGTGGCGCCCCTCGCCGCGGCCCAAGCCCGGCCCCAAGGCGTGGCGCCCCTCGCCGCGCCCCAAGCCCGGTCCCAAGGCCTAGTTTCCGTCCCGCCCGCGCGCGCCCTTCTCGGCCCCATGACCGCCGATGGCTGAGCCGCGCGCCACGCGCACCAACCTCCAGGGCGCCGCCGAGGCCTGGGCCGAGTGCCCCGAGGTGATGGACTTCCTCGTGCCCACGAGCCCGGTCCATCGCCTGAAGTTGCTCGAGCGCGACCTGTACCTGTCGCGATGGGCCTCGCACATCCCGCCGGGCGCGCGCGTGCTCGACGCCGGGGGTGGCATCGGCCGCTTCGCCACCTGGTGCCTCGACCGGGGCTGCACCGTCGATCTGGTCGATCCCGACCCGCGCTCGCTGGCGGCG